>Ga0070734_10003960_pt1 | contig 14708 bp, 14 predicted proteins | sample Coa_R1_8_FD_66444 | JGI IMG/M metagenome (GOLD analysis project Ga0070734, IMG submission 66444) | Surface soil microbial communities from Centralia Pennsylvania, which are recovering from an underground coalmine fire - Coalmine... | ecosystem: Environmental > Terrestrial > Soil > Unclassified ...
TCGTCGTTCCGATCATCGCGATCGACAAGCACACCGGCAAGCTCGAATCGCAACCGGAAATCGTCTCGCGCGGCTTCATCAGTGACAACGGCAGTGACCTCATGGTCGGCGCGCGCGATGTCGTTCTCCGCACAATCAACACTTCCAACCCCGAAGAAATGTCCGATTGGTCCGTGATCAAGGAAAAAATTCGCGTCGACCTAAAACGCTATATCAACAAACAAACCTCAAAGCGCCCGCTGATTCTCCCCGTAATCCTCGAAGTCTGATTCCCGCAAGCCACGCTTTTTCAACGGCAAGCGATTTGGTTATACGGAAGTTTCAATATGTTTGATTCATTTTTCGCGTGCGAATCACTGTAGCGTTAACGCAGATATCCCTTCGAAAACCGCAACAACCGTCACGCCATAACGTCAAACTTCCTGTACGGCAATCGCGATTCTTCGGCAGCGGCAAGCGAACCACCGGAGAAAATTTCCGCAAACGACGAAAGGATCTTTCATGAACACCAAGAATATTTCCAAGGGTCTTCTGCTCGGCGCTTCTCTCTTCCTCGCATCGGCTGCTTTTGCTGGCGAAAAAGCATCCGTCAAGGTTTATGAGAACGTGAAACTCAACGGCAAGACGCTCGCTCCCGGCAAGTACGATGTCGAATGGACTGGCACGGGCGACAACGTTCAGTTGAACATCCGTCAGGGCAAGGAAACGATCGTCACCGCTCCGGCGAAGGTCGCGGCGACCAAGTCCGCGCCGGTTTCAACCGGATACTCCACCAAGGCTGATGCGGACGGCACCAAGTCCCTCACGTCCGTCTTCGTCGCGGGCAAGAAGTACACGCTCGAACTCGGCCAGGAAGTTGCCGCTGCTCCGAGCAAGGCGACCGAAACCGCCGGCAATCGCTAATCTCTACAAACAATCTGCATTCCTCGCGCCCTCGTCCTGCACCCACAGTCGAGGGCGCTTTTTTCTCGAGCGCCGCTTAATCAGGTTGATCCATCGCTGGCTCTGCGAATTTTTCCCGCGCCTGCTGCTTCCCCGTTACAATTATCTCTCGAGGAATCGTCTTGTCGTCGTCTGCGTCACCTTTGCCCGGGAAAGCTCCCAGCCGCGCCGCCTTTACTTTTATCCTGGTGATGGTCGGCTTCGATTTTCTTTCCTTCGGCATCATCGCGCCGATTTTTCCGGATCTGATTCGTTCGTTCGAAGGCGGCGACTTTTCTCGTGCCTCGGTGATGATCGGCTATTTCGGCCTCGCCTGGGCCACGATGCAGTTTATTTTTTCCCCAATTCTCGGCGCGTGGTCCGATCGCTTCGGCCGCAGGCCCGTCATCCTCATTTCGTGTTTCGGCCTCGGCGTCGATTACATTTTGATGGCGCTCTCCCCATCGCTCCGCTGGCTTTTTCTTGGCCGCGTCATCTCCGGTATCACAACCTCCAACGTCTCCACTGCATTCGCGTACGTAACAGACACGACCGCTCCGGAAAATCGCGCCAAAGCCTTCGGCATGATCAGCGCCGCCTTCGGCCTCGGCTTCGTCATCGGTCCTGTCGTTGGCGGCATCCTGGGCCATTACGTTCATCTGCGCGCTCCCTTCTGGGCCGCCGCCGCGCTCAGCCTTCTCAACGCACTCTACGGCTTCTTTGTCCTGCCTGAGTCGCTGCCCAAGGAACGCCGCGCCAAATCTGCCTGGCACATGGCAAACCCTCTCGGCTCTCTCAAACTCTTCCGTTCGCATCCGGAGTTGGCCGGCCTCGCTGTAGTCGTCACGCTCTACTATCTCGCGCACCAGTCGCTCATGTCCGTCTGGGCGATCTACTCCGAATATCGCTACGCCTGGAACAGTCGCGACGTCGGCATTTCTCTCGGCGTTGTCGGTGTGAGCGCCGCACTCGTATCTGGCCTGCTAGTCGGTCCTTACGTTAAACGATTTGGCGAACGATTCAGCCTCGTCTCCGGCCTCGTTTATGGCACCATCGGCTTCCTTTGCTTTGCGCTCGCTTCCCGCGGCTGGATCGTTCTCGCAACAATCCCATTCGTCGCGCTATGGGGAATTGCAGCTCCAGCGATTCAATCACTCATGTCCAAGCACGTCGATCATTCTTCGCAAGGCAAGCTGCAAGGCGGCATTAATTCCCTCCGCGCCCTTACCGGCATGGCCGGACCGATTCTTTACACGCAAGTGTTTTCCGCCGCGATTGCGCCAGGCGTAAAATTTCACATCCCCGGCGCACCGTACTTCGTCGCCTCCGTGCTCCTTACCGCTTCATTGCTCCTCGCCGTTTACGTCACGCGCAGCAGGGCTTTGCCCGCGTCAGCTGCAGTGGCCACAAACGCTCCCGCTGACTAATCGCGCGCCGCAAAAATAAAATTCGCGGATGGGATCGTCCCCATCCGCGAGATTTCCCTCTTCGCAATTTCCGGCTAATCCAACCACCGCTCCACACGCACCGGGCCATTAAACCACGCGTCGCCCGTCTTCGATGCCAGCATCTCCGCGCTTACTTCCGCCACGCCTCCCTGCAGTGGGTCCGAGTCAATGCACTGCCCTTCGCCGAGATACGCCACCACGTGCACCCCGTTCACCGCTAGCACATCGCCTGGCTTCACTTTTTTCCAATCCAGCTTCGCAATGCTCGGAGCTTCCGTCACTTTCTCCAACTTCCCTCCGCAACCTTCCCACAACTCTTTTGCCGTGCAGTCCGCTTTCGTGTTGCTCACTTGCGCGTGCGCCTTGCAGATTAGCGCCGAGCACGTCTCATCCAGATACGCGGCACCGTTGTAAGACCGCAGCGCCTCCACATAAGTCTTCGGCTCCGACATCAGGAACCCCACCGCAACGACCGCGAACGAAAGAAACAGCTTCATGGTCCCGCAACCTCTCGTCTGCAATTCGGACTGTGAGCTGATCTATCTGCATTCGCTTGGGGGACCTGTCCTTCCGCGAATGCGCCCTGTCCGTAGGTACAGGTTGCGGCAAGCTTGAAAGCAGAACTATGGTACAGGCGTCCATTTTGAAACACCGGACGTCCTACCCTTCAGCTTCCCCACTTGTACTAGAACCAGTTTCGTTAACTATATATTTTTCAACATCTTACGAACTAACCCGCCCCTATTGGAAACCAAAATCCCATTTTTCGGGCTGTCCCAAGACCTGTCCTTCCCTCCACAAACCGCCCGCAAACACAAAATCTCCTTTATCCATCTCCCCGCGAAAAGCATCAAACGAACGTCGCAAATCCACCGAATTTGCTGCCCCTAGGAGGCACCATGGCCAGGAAATCTGCTCCTTCGAATCCCCAGGCTGGCACGGAACGCGCCCGCCCAATCCTGCACCAGCATTCCCGCGAGATTCAGCCCTACGGAAAAATTGCCAAGCTTTCCATCGCACTCGATGAAAACGTCTGCGCCGCCAGCGTCGAAAATCTCAACCAGGTTCTCGCAGACACCATCACCCTCCGCGACCTCTACAAAAAACATCATTGGCAGGTCGTTGGTCACACCTTTTATCAACTGCATCTTCTCTTCGATAAGCACTACGAAGAACAAGACGCCCTCGTCGACGAAATCGCCGAACGCATCCAGCTGCTCGGCGGCGTAAGCCTCGCAATGGCCGCCGACGTTGCGGAAACCACCATCATTCCCCGCCCGCCACGCGGTCGCGAAGAAGCTCCCGTGCAAATCTCCCGCCTGCTCGAAGCCCACGAGATCCTGCTCAAAGAGGCCCGCACCATGGCTCGCCAGGCCTCGGAAGCCGGCGATGACGGCACCAACGACCTCCTCGTCAGCGACATCATTCGCACAAACGAGTTACAGGTCTGGTTCCTCTCGGAACATCTCGTCGACGTTCCTCTGGTCAAAGCCGACGCTCCAGCAAACACCAAAGCCGCTTCCGCCGACTGATTCGCAGTTCGATTTCGCAACTAAGACAAAAGGCAGTGCTCGAACGGCCTGCCTTCGTCATTTGGTGCGCATTCCTTTGGCCTATTCAACCGGTTCAATTCTGTGTAAAGTACGCGTGTTCGAACCGGGAGCATCGCCGTGAAAATGTCGCGCTCGCAGAAAACTCCTTCTCCAGCACCTCTCACGCGCCGCAAATTTATCGGGCAGTCCGCGGCAGCGGCCGGCTTCACCATCGTCCCTCGCCATGTTCTCGGCGGCTTCGGCTACGTCCCGCCCAGCGACAAACTCAATCTCGCTTTCATCGGCGTCGGCGCACAAGGCATGCGCGTGATGTTTCATTTCCTCAAAGAACCGGACGTCCAGGGCATCGCCGTTTGCGACGTCAACAGATCCGGCGCGAATTATCCTCAATGGAGCCCGCACGAATTTTGTAACTCTGTCCGCGGCCTTCTCGGCGTTTCTTCTGGATGGGATTCGCTCAGCCCGGACACTCCAATCGAACTTTCCCACACGTTAAAAGTCACCGCCGGCGTCGCAGGCCGCGAACCCGCGCAAAAAATCGTCGATGCCTACAACGCCACCGGATCTCGCTCCGGCACCTCCCGCGGTTGCGCCGCCTATTCCAATTTTCACGAGCTCCTCGAAAAAGAAAATTCTCTCGACGCCGTCGTCGTCTGCACCACCGACCATCTCCACGCCGCCATCTCCGCCGCGGCCATGCGCAAACGCAAACACGTCTTCTGCCAGAAGCCGCTCACCCACACAATTTACGAAGCCCGCCGCATCTCTGACATCGCTCGCGAAACCGGCGTCGCCACGCAAATCGCCGTCGGCAACCAAGCCTCCGAAGACACGCGCCTCCTCTGCGAATGGATTTGGTCCGGCGCCATCGGCCCGGTCCGCGAAGTTCACAATTGGTCCAGCCGCCCCTTCTGGCCGCAAGGCATCGATCGTCCCGCGGCATCCGAACCCGTTCCCGAGGGCCTCGATTGGGATCTTTGGCTCGGCCCCTCGCCCGCTCGCCCCTACAATCACGTCTATCTTCCTTTTTCCTGGCGTGGCTGGGCCGATTTTGGTTGTGGGGCTCTGGGCGACATGGGTTGCTACAGCTTTGACACCATCTTCCGCGTCTTGAAACTCGAATCACCTTCCAGTGTCGAAGCCAGCTCCACCGATCGCTATCCCGAAACCTATCCGAACGCCTCCATGATCACCTTCAACTTCCCGGCGCGCGGCGACATGCCTCCCGTCAAATTCACTTGGTACGATGGCGGCCTCAAGCCTCCGCGCCCAGAAGAACTCGAAGACAATCGCCCCTTCACGATGGATGGCGAAGACGGCGAAGAAGGTCTCCTCTTCGTCGGCGACAAAGGAAAAATTCTCTGCGGCTTCAACGGCGCGAAACCACGCCTCATTCCCGACTCAAAAATGAAAGCGTTTCAGCCGCCGCCTAAGACTCTTCCCCGCTCTCCCGGCAACGAACGCGAATGGCTCGATGCCGCAAAAGGCGGTAAAACAAAACCCGGCGGCAATTTCGAATTTTCCGCCATGGTCACGGAAACTCTCTTGCTCGGCAACGTCGCGTCCCAGACCGGCCAAAAATTAAAATGGGATCGCGCCAATCTCAAAGTCACCAACTCCGACGCTGCCGACAAGATCGTCAAACCCGACCGCCGTCCCGGCTGGGAATTGTAGTAGCGTAGCCACTCTTGGCTGTGCCCCAATGTAACGCTACCGAGATCCACACGTTCGAGGAGAATCAAATGACTGCGATGCCCCGAAGAGAATTTATCAAATCTACTGCCGCCGCAACGGCCGCCACGGCTCTCGCCGCATCCTTCCCGCTGCGCTCCAACGCCAATCCCCTCGGCCTCCCCATCGGCTGCCAGACTTGGCCCGTTCGCGAACTCATCGCCAAAGATTTCCCCACCACCATCAAAACCCTCGCCGCCGCAGGCTTCCAATCCGTCGAACTCTGTTCTCCGGTCGGTTACGCAGACTCCGGCTTCGCTGGCCTCGCCAAATATTCCGGCCCCGAACTCAAAAAAATTCTCTCTGACAGCGGCATCACCTGCGTCAGCTCCCATTTTGGCATCGACGAACTCCGCAAAGATCAGCCCGCCAGCATCGCTTGGGCCAAAGAAGTCGGCCTCACCCAAATGCTCGTCCCCAGCCTCAGTGGCCCCGATCACCCCACTCTCGACGACGTAAAACGCATCGCCGACGAGTACAACAAAATGGGCGAACTCGCCGCAAAATCCGGCATTCAACAGGGCCTCCACAACGAAGGCTTCGAGCTGAGCAAAGTAAACGGCAAACGTACCTACGACCTTCTCCTCGAACTCCTCGATCCCAAGCTCGTCAAATTCCAGTTTCAGGTTTCCACCATAGCCAATGGCTACGACGCCGCCGAATACCTCACCAAATATCCCGGCCGCTTCATCTCCATGCACGTTCAGGGCTGGGACCTCAAGAAAAACACCTACGCCGTCGTCGGCCAGGACTCTCTCGACTGGAAAAAAATCTTCTCCGCAGCCAAAACTTGCGGCATCAAAAACTATTTCGTCGAAATGAACCTCGATCTCATGCGCGCCAGCGTGCCCTTTCTCCGCTCGCTCCAGGTCTAGCTTGCTCGCGATTTTCGTCTCTTTCTTGCGCCGGACTCCTGTTCGTCCTGCCCCTCACCCCTTCAGTGGTGAGTTTTTCTCCGAGTCTGCTGGATCCTCTGCTCCTTGCCTTGACTCTATGTCTCAGATATGAGACATATAACAGATGAAACCGGCGATATTTCATCCCGCCGCGATTGCAGCGATTCGCCAGTTTCCGGAAGACGTCCGCAAGGAGCTCGGTAAGGCCATCTTCGGCCTCCAGCTTGGCGAGCTTCTTGGGATGCCCCTCTCACGACCGATGTCGACCGTGGGAGCCGGGGTTTCCGAACTCAGATTTCGCGACCGATCGGGTATTTATCGAGCATTTTATTTCGCCCGCTCCGCTCGCGGGATTCTCGTGTTTCACGCGTTCGTCAAGAAGACACAGGCCACGCCGCAGAAAGAACTTGATTTGGGCAAGAAGCGGTTAAAGGAGTTGCTTCATGAAGAAGTCTAAAGCCATTGTGACGCGTTCCTCGGCGGAACTTGCCAGAGAACTCGGCCTTACACCCGCGGATGGCGCGGAAATCGCCCTCCGCGCCACTCTCAACTCAAAGATTGTCGAAGCCGTGCGTCGCAAGGGCTTGACCCATGCTCAAGTAGCCCGTTTGGCAAAAACCTCCCGCACACGCGTCACCGCAATCCTCAATCGCAATACAAAAGACGTTTCGACCGATCTGCTTCTCCGTGTTCTTTATTCCCTCGGCTACACCGCCAAAATCACATTCCAATCGGCCGCATGACTCAAATCCGCAAAAACAACTTCTTCCTCCACATCCAAAACAAAATCAGCCAGTACACCAGCAACATCGCCGCGCCTTGCATCAGCGGCTGCAACCCGCTACCGGCAAAATCAAACGCTCGCGCACCCAAATGCGTGTCGAACGACGAAACGACAAACCACGGCAGTAAATGCGCAATCAAATACGCCGCAATCGAATTCATTCCAATCACGACCAGCGGGAACGCCCACTTCCGGTAGCCCCTCTCTTCAATCAGCCACGCAAATGCAGCCAGCGTCAAAAAGCAGATTCCACCGCTGAACAAAACCCAGCTCGGCGTCCAGATCCTTTTCACGATGGGGCAAATTCCCGCCACATGCAGGAGCAATCCAGCCGCAATTCCTGCACCTCCCACCACGAGCAGCTTTTGAAACGGAATCTTCGGCGCCTCCGCCCGCAGCCACTGCCCCGCAATCAATCCGAGAATCATCGTCCCAAGCGTGGGAATAAAACTCAGCGTCAAATACCCGCCTTCATTAAACACAAACGGCTTCTCACGCCGGAACAAGTTTAAGAACCACTGGTCGAAAGCATTCCCCAGGTTCCCGTTCTTGTTCCAGTGCGCCATCAATCCGCTGTAGTGATGCGTCCAATCCGCCGGTACCCCCACCGATGGCCAATCGAATCCCGGCCCCGCCGCGGGATACAAAACCCACGCCAGCCAATATCCAAACAAGATCGCGCCGAGCGAAATCCACTGCCACTTCTCTTCGGCATACCCCAGCAGGAAAAGAAAAACGTATCCAAGCCCGATCTGCGTCAAAGTGTCTTCGAACGTAAAATACGTCTGCGTTTTTCCCAGCGACCGCAAAAAAATTCCCAGGAAAATCAGTGCCAGCGAACGCCACGCCGCATGCCCTAATTGATTTCCGAAACTTTTCCCTTTTGCCACGCGGCTCGCAATCGAGTAAGGCAGCGCCACACCCACCAGAAACGAAAACCCCGGCTGAATCGTGTCGTGAAGCGAGCATCCCGCCCACTCGACATGGCTCTGGTTGTAACTCAAAACTTTCCAGAACCAATTTCCCGGAAACGCCTTCGCCACTTCGGAAAAACGCAGCACCTCTGCCATCATCAAAAGCATCACGAATCCGCGATACGCATCCACCGCAACGTTGCGGCGCGCAACGGGATTCTCCGCGGAAATCGGCGCAACTTCCATCACGTAACCACTCCCATCTTTTGCTCTTTTCGCGCGACATCTTACGCCCTCCGCCGGCCCACGAAAGAAATTTCTTTTCGCTTCTCGCGACACCGCAAAAGTACAGTTGTCCTTCTTCCGTCCTTCGGCTCAATTGACCTCTCACTCCCGATCCCGTACCCTCGCAGCACGGTTGCGTTATTTTTTGTAGTTCGGCCGGTGGAAAACCGGCTCCGTCGTTCTTTGACAATCAATCACCGACTCCTACCGACTAGGGGGGCACGTCAGCGTTCCATCGAGTCCTATTACCCTACCCCTACCCTCCGCCTAACCGCCTTAGAATGAATACTTACGAAGAATGGGGGGAGGGGGGGCCCCCGGTGCCGGGATCCGGTTCGCCCCTCGCCTCCTTCCTTACCTCATTGCTTCCTCCTATTCAGAGGAGTAGCCTTGGCTGGTTTGACCAGCCGTCGTTTCTTTCCTAGGAGGCCTCCCATGGCAACAGCAGTCTTGGAACCCACCGTTAAAATCAGCGCCACCAAACTTCTCATCAACAACAAATGGGTCGAAGCCGCATCTGGCAAAACTTTCCCCACCATCAACCCCACCACGGGTGAAGTCATCACCCATGTCGCCGAAGCCGACGCCGCCGACGTCGACAAGGCCGTCGCCGCTGCCCGCGCTGCATTTGAAAAAGGTGCGTGGAAGAAAATGCCCGCTTCGCAGCGCGGCCTTCTCATGAACAAGCTCGCCGATCTCATCGAGAAGCACGCCGACGAACTCGCGCAACTCGAGGCTCTCGACAACGGCAAACCTTACAGCGTCGCCCGCGCTGCCGATCTGCCGCTCACCATCGCCTGCTATCGCTACTACGCTGGATGGGCCGACAAGCTCCAGGGTAAAACCATTCCCGTCACCGGCCGCTATTTCACCTACACCAAACACGAGCCCGTCGGCGTCGTCGGCCAAATTATTCCGTGGAATTTTCCGCTCCTCATGCAGGCATGGAAGCTCGGACCCGCTCTCGCCACCGGCTGCACCGTCGTCATGAAGCCCGCCGAGCAAACACCGCTCACCGCACTTCGCGTCGGTGAGCTCGCTCTCGAAGCCGGCTTCCCCGAAGGCGTCCTCAACCTTCTTCCCGGATACGGCCCCACCGCCGGCACCGCCATCGCCCGCCACATGGACGTCGACAAAGTCGCATTCACGGGCTCGACCGAAGTCGGCCACCTCATCATGCGCGCCGCAGCCGATACAAATTTAAAGCGCGTCACGCTTGAACTTGGCGGAAAAAGTCCGAACATTATTTTCAGCGACGCGGACATGGACAAAGCCGTCGAAGGCGCGCACTTCGCGCTCTTCTTCAACCAGGGCCAGTGCTGCTGTGCCGGTTCGCGCACCTTCGTCGAAGAAAAGTGCTACGACGAATTCGTGGAAAAATCCGTAGCGCGCGCCAAGAAGCGCGTCGTCGGAAATCCCTTCGACAAGAACACCGAACAAGGCCCGCAAGTGGACCAGGAACAGTTCAACAAAATCATGGGCTACATCGAATCTGGAAAACAGGACAAGGCCAAACTCGTCGCGGGCGGCCATCGCGTCGGCGACAAGGGCTACTTCATCGAGCCAACTGTTTTCGCGGACGTTCAGGACAACATGAAAATCGCGCAGGAAGAAATCTTCGGCCCGGTCATGTCCATCCTCAAATTCAAGGACCTCGGCGAAGTCGTCGAGCGCGCCAATAAAAATATGTACGGCCTCGCCGCAGCTGTTTGGACGCAGGACATCACCAAAGCCCACGCCATCGCGGACTCCGTTCGCGCCGGCACCGTCTGGGTCAACTGCTACGACGTCTTCGACGCCGCCGCGCCATTCGGCGGCTTCAAACAATCCGGCATCGGCCGCGAACTCGGCGAATACGGCCTCTCGAATTACACCGAAGTCAAAACGGTAACTGTGAAACTATGATCTCGAATCCTGGAAAACTTTCTCGCGAACGGGCGGCCATCCAGGCCGCCCGCTTCATTCTTGTAATCGTTTTTTGCCTCTGTGCCTCCGCGCCGCTTTTTTCGCAGGACAATTCTCTCGCCTTCAAGCGCGCGCAACATCTGCGCCACGGCATCAATCTCAGCCACTGGTTCGCGCAAGTCTACGATCCCAAGGGCTATACCAAAGAACACTTCGACACGTACGACACCGCGCAAGATATCGCGCTTATCAAATCGACGGGATTCGATCACGTGCGCTTTACGCTGAATTGCGAACCAATGTTCCGCCGCGGCCAGGCGGATCACATACCGGCGGAATATTTAGCAATGGTCGACAACGCCGTAAAAATGATTCTCGATCAAAATCTCAACGTCATCATCGACATTCACCCGGAGAGTGATTTCAAGCAAAAACTCGCGAGCGACGATGGTTTCGTGGAACAGTTCGAGGACTATTGGCGTGCGCTTGCAAAGCATTTCGCGTCGATGGATCCAGACAAAGTTTTCTTTGAAATTTTGAACGAACCGGAATTCAAGGACCGCTATCGCTGGATGGGCGTGCAAGCTCGCCTCGCTCGCGCGATTCGCGAAGGCGCTCCGAATCACACCATCATCGCCGCCGGAGCAAACTGGTCGTCGTCGAACGAACTGCTTTCTCTCGAACCGCTCCACGACGCGAACGTCATCTACAACTTCCATTTTTACGACCCGCACATCTTCACGCACCAGGGAGCCACGTGGGCCACGAATTTCAACCACTACCTGAGCAATCTTCCGTATCCGTCTACTCCGGAAAATGTCGCCGCTGCGCACGCGCAAGTCCCCGATCCGGTCAATCAGCAATCCGTCGAACGGTACGGCCTCGATCGCTGGAACGCCGCTCGCGTTGACGCGGAAATCGCGGAAGCCGCCGCGTGGGGCAAGCGCTGGAACGTTCCGCTCACCTGCAACGAATTCGGCGTGTACCGCGGAACTTCCAATCCGACCGACCGCGCCGCTTGGATCCACGACGTCCGCACCGCGCTCGAAAAATACAACATCGGCTGGACCATGTGGGACTACGCCGGCGGCTTCTCCGTCGTCACCCGCCCCAACGGAGTTTCTACACCCGACCCCGTCACCGTCAAAGCCTTGGGCCTAACGATTCCGCCGGCTCCGAAGCCATGATCTGCACGGTCATCTTCCGCGGTCTCGATAAAAGCGATTCACGCTTTTCATCATTTTTCGCAGCTCTTTGGTTCGTTGCGATCGAAGCGCATCGTCCTGCTTCGATTCGAGAAATTCCTCTTCCCTCTGAAGTTTGTGATAATTCGCCAGTCGCTCTTCATCCATCGCTTCGCGGACTGCGCATCCCGGTTCGTTCTTGTGCGTGCAATCCCGGAATTTGCATCGCGCCGAAAATTCTTCGACGTCGGCAAACGCTCGCGAAATTCCTTCGCTCGCATCCCACAACTGCAACTCCCGCATCCCCGGCGTATCGAGCAGCACTCCTCCGCCCGGCACAACAATCAACTGCCGCGACGTCGTTGTATGCCGGCCCTTGTCGTCGCTCTCGCGAGTCTCGCTTGTCACTTGAATTTCGCGGCCGAGGATTGCATTGATGAGCGAAGATTTTCCAACTCCGGAGGAACCGAGCAGCGCGGTCGTGCCGCCCGTGCGAACAATTTCACGCAACTCTGCGACTCCTTCGCCGCTGACAATGCTGGCCACAACAACGCGCATTCCCATTGCGGCGGCTTCCGCGTTTTCGCAAAGCGCAGAAACGTTTTCGCAGAGATCGGATTTGTTCAACACAACGATAGGCCGTGCTCCGCTTTCCCACGCGAGCGCGAGATATCTTTCGATGCGCCGCGGGTTGAATTCACGATTCAGCGAACTGACCAGAAAAACCGTGTCGACGTTCGCCGCTACAATCTGTTCTTCGATCTTTTTCCCTGCAACTTTGCGCGAGAATTTGCCGAGCCGCTCGAACACAAAATGAATGGTCGAGCGCTCGCCGTGTTCTTCCGCGAGAACCCAGTCGCCGACGGCCGCCAACATTTCGCGCGAAGTCGCCTCGTGGCGGAGTTTTCCGCGCAACTCAGCCCAGGTTTCGCCACTCCCGGAAATTACTTTGTACAAGCCGCGATTTTCTTCGCTGACTCGTGCGCGAACCAAGCGCTCTTCTTGCTTTTGCTGCCACTGCTTTTCAAAAAAGCTGCACCAGCCCAATTCATGCAATGAATGCACGCGAATCTCCTCAAGCTCACAGAAACGCGGCGCGTCTCCGGCGGAAAAAGGAATCAATCGAGAGGAATTCGGAATCGCGGTGAGGATTGCCTTTGGGAAGCTAGAACAGAGACACGGAGGCGTAACCCTCGCGACGAGGAACTTCGGTTCGCACAGGCGCCTCCAAAAGAGAAGTAAACAGCTGGTTGCGGCTGGCCGCAACGAAAGAAGCTTACCAGACTTGAGGCTGATGCGGCAAATTCCTGACGCAGCGCCGCCATCTGGCCTAGAATCGGGGGCCGTGAGCATCGTGATCCGCCAGTCCGACGCGAAGGACTTTCCAGCTCTTTTCAAGCTGGACCAAAAATGCTTTCCGCCGGGCATCGCATACTCGAAAACGATGCTGAAACATTTCCTGTCGCAACAAGGCGCGGAATGTTTGGTAGCGATGGACGAAAAAGATATCGTCGGATTTATTTTGACGGAAGAAAATCCTCCGCTCGGGCATGTGATGACGCTCGATGTTGCCGAATCGTATCGACGCAAAGGCGTCGGCACGATGCTGCTGCAGGAAAGCGAAAACAACCTGCGATTCCGCGGCGTGCGGACGATGCTGCTGGAAACTGCACTGACGAACGAAGCGGGCGTTGCCTTCTGGCAGCGGCATGGCTATCGTATCGAAGCAGTTCTAAAAAACTACTATCCCGGCCATCTCGACGCGTACGAAATGCGCAAACGATTGCCGGCGATGCGGGAGCAGAAGGCTTGAACGAATATTTGTTGTCAGTGTTGCTGGGGATCGTGGAAGGACTGACGGAATTTTTGCCGGTCAGTTCAACGGCGCATTTGCGCATTTCGGAAGCGCTGCTGCATCTGCAACTCGATGATGCGTATTGGAAGATGTACAGCATCGTGATTCAGCTGGGAGCGATTCTGACGCTGCCGATTTATTTTCGCGCGCGGATCGCGAAGTTCGTTTCGACCTTTCCCAAGGGAGAGCGGGGGGATAAGAATATTCTGACGCACCCGCTGAGCCTGGTGATGATCGCGTTCGTAGTGACAGCGGGCCCGGCATTCCTGCTGACCAAGATAATCGGCAAACACCTTGAAAGCCTGACCATCATCGGAACTTCCCTGCTGGTGGGCGGAATCGTGATGTGGATTGTGGATGCGCTGCATTCGCGAGCGGAAGCGAAGGGAGAAGTTCCGGGCAGCGCGATCAAGATCTGGCACATGGAAGATATGGGCGTTGGGCAGGCGATCTGGATTGGAGCGTGTCAGATTCTTTCCGCGCTGTTCCCAGGGACATCGCGATCCATGTCGACGATTGCCGCGGGACAGATTGCCGGAATGTCGCGCGCATCGGCGCTGGAATTTTCATTCTTCCTCTCGATGCCGACGATGGCGGTCGCGACAATTTACGAGCTTTTGAAGTCAGTGCGAGCCAAGGGCGAAGACGCGCTCGCCGCCGGGCATATGACGGGGCACCAGTGGATCGTACTGCTCATCGGCTTCATTGTTTCCTTCATCGTTGCTTACGGCTCGGTGGCCTGGTTCATGGCTTGGGTCCGCAAACACGGCTTTGTTGCTTTCGCCATATACCGAATCATCGTAGGTGGCGCGGTCCTCTACTACGTCCTGACGCACGCTCCCTTGAGTTAAGCGACGGAAACATCCTGCAACTTTGATTTGTGCCCGGGGTTCGGTTTGATATGATTTAGCAGTTCCTCCAGAGCAAGAGCCCAGCGCCGGTCTTGCTCGCGACTCTCAGCCTTCCCCAAAAGCTGAGGAGAACTTCGTGCGCTTTCTGACACCTACCGGAAACAAGCGGCTCAATGAGCTGATCGGATTTTTGTGTATTGTGGCAGCCCTGCTGATGGCGGGAGCATTGCTTTCGTACTCGCCGAAAGATGACTCCTTCAACGTCGCGGGAAGCCCGAATGTATCGACGTTGAATTGGATCGGCCCGTTCGGCGCGTATACCAGTGACCTGATGTTTCAAGCGCTGGGGTATGCGGCGTTTCTGCTGCCTGTCGCATTCGC
>Ga0070734_10003961_pt1 | contig 14703 bp, 10 predicted proteins | sample Coa_R1_8_FD_66444 | JGI IMG/M metagenome (GOLD analysis project Ga0070734, IMG submission 66444) | Surface soil microbial communities from Centralia Pennsylvania, which are recovering from an underground coalmine fire - Coalmine... | ecosystem: Environmental > Terrestrial > Soil > Unclassified ...
TTGCCTTTTGCCTTTTGCCTTTTGCCTTTTGCCTTTTGCCTTTTGCCTTTTGCCTTTTGCCTTTTGCCTTTTGCCTTTTGCCTTTTGCCTTTTGCCTTTTGCCTTTTGCCTTTTGCCTTTCGCTTTGCTTCTTGTGTTCGGTTTACTCATACCGAAGCGCCACAACCGGATCCACCCGCACCGCGCGACGCGCCGGCACATAACACGCCGCGATCGCAACAATCAGCAGAAGCCCCGCCATCCCTACGTACGTCGCGGGATCATACGCACTGACGCCGTAAAGCATCGTGCTGACGAGCTTGGCCATCCCGAGTCCCGCGGTGAGTCCCACCGCCACGCCGATCAGCGCGAGCCGTGTGCCGTCGCCGAGAACCAGGCGCATCACGTGACTGCGTTGAGCGCCGAGCGCCAGGCGAATCCCGATTTCGCGGGTGCGCTGCGAAACGGCGTAAGAAATCACGCCGTAGAGTCCGATGGTCGCCAGCACCAACGCCAGTCCCGCGAAACTGCCGATGAGATACGACGGATAGCGGCGCAAAAACACCGAGGGCGAGCGCGCCACAATCTCCTCCATCGAAAACGGTTGAATCAACGGCAGCGTGGGATTGATGCCGGCCAGCACATTGCGAACCGTCGCAACCGACGCGGTGGGCGGGCCCTGCGTGCGCACGAAGTAGACCAGAAAATTGTTGGTGGATTGCTGGAACGGCAGGTAGACCGCCGGTTCGGTGGAAGTATCGAGTCCCTTATCGACGCTGCCGCCCACCACGCCGACAATCTCGCGATACTTTTGCGTCGGCGAAAAGGTGAACACAATCCGCTTGCCGATGGGATTTTCGTTGGGCGTAAACTGATTCACAAAATCCTGATTCACGATGACGCGCTGCGGCGCGGTGGCGGTATCGTCGACGTCGTTGAAGAATCGCCCGCCGATCAGCGGGATTTTCATCACGCTGAAATAGGTGGGTGAGATGCTGCGAATGTTGGTCTCGAATTCCGTGCCTGCCGCCATGGGATGCCCTTCCACCAGGAAGCGAATCGTATTTCCGCCGCCGGTGAGAGGAATCACGCTGTTGTTGGCGACGCCGGAAATGCCCGGCGACGCGGCGAGGCGCGCGGTGATGGTGCGATCGAACGCGATGAGGTCGTCGTTCTTGGGATAAGCGTCCGGCGGCAGCGCGACGCCGAAGGTCAGCACGTTGTTCATGTCGAAACCCGGATCGTGGTGCAACATCGCGGTGAGACTCTTCACCATCAACCCCGCTCCCGCGAGCAGCACGAGACAAAACGCGATTTCCGCGACCACGAAAACGCGCCGGGCTCCGGTGCGTCCGCGTCCCGCCGATCCGCGCGTCTCTTCCTTCAACGCGCCGCCCATGGTCTTCTGCGACACTTGCAGCGCGGGCGCCAGGCCAAACGCCAGTGCCGCGAAAACGATGACCACGAAGAGAAACGCCACCACGGCCGGATTGCCGCCGCTCACATCGCGCAAATACGGCATGGTGGCCAGTTGATTCGCCGGGATCGCGCCGATCAACAACCGCGTGGCCCACTGCGACACCACCAGGCCGAGCACGCCTCCGGAAGCCGCGAGAATCACGCTTTCCGAAAGCACTTGCAAGACCAGCCGCGTGCGTCCGGCTCCCAGCGCGGCGCGAATATTGAACTCGCGGCGGCGGCCCGTGGCGCGCGCCATCAGCAAATTCGCGACGTTGGCACACGCGATCAACAAGACGAATCCCACCGCGCCGAACAGCATCAACAGAACCGGCCGCACGTTGCCCAGAATCCGTTCACGAAGCGGCGTGATCAGCAGTTGCGTCGATCCGTTCTCCTGCGGATACGCGGCCGACAGGTTGTGGTTGATCGTGTTCATCTCGGCGCGCATTTGTTCGAAGGTGACGCCCGGTTTCATCCGCGCGATCACCGGCATCCAGCGCAAGCTGCGCCGCGTCTGCATGCCTTGATTCATATGCAGCGGCACCCAGAATTCCGCGGCGCCGCGCGGCGCGAACTCGAACGACTGCGGCAACACGCCAATCACGGTGACGCTATTCGAATCGAGCTGGATGGCGCGCCCGATGATCGCGGGATCGCCGTTGAACTCGTCGTGCCAGGCGTTATACGTGAGAATCGTGACCTTGGGACCGTCGGCAATGTCTTCGCCCGGCGCAAAATCGCGGCCCATGAACGGCGCGACGCCGAGTGTCGAGAAAAAGTTGACCGTTGCTTGCGCCGCGATCACCGGCCGCGGATCGCCCAGACCGCGCAGCGTGAAGCCGTCGCCGGTGTATCCCGACATCGCTTCGAACGATTTCGTTTGCTTCGACCAATCCAGAAAATCGGGGTACGAGACGTTGTAGAACGGCGTGCCGCCCTGCTTGAGTTGCCCGCGCATCTCTCCCAGGATGACCAAACGGTTGGGATCGCGATACGGCAACGGCCGCAAGAGCGACGCATACACCACCGAGAACATCGCCGCCGTCGCGCCAATGCCGAGCGCCAGCGTCAACACCGCGACGGCCGTGAAGCCCGGCGATTTCCAGAGGACGCGCGCGCCGAAGCGCAGGTCCTGCGAGATCACTTCGAGAAGGTTGAAACCGAATGCCTCGCGGCACTCTTCGCGAAACTTCGGCTCGCTGCCGAATTCGATGCGGGCGCGGCGTTCGGCTTCGTGGTGCGAGAGTCCCGCGCGCTCCAGATCGCTGGCGCGGACACGCATGTGCTCGCGGAATTCCTCGGTCATTTCATTTTCCAAACGCGAGCGCCGAAAAAGAGCGAATAAGCGTCTCATAATTCCTCCGGTTGCGTGGCCGATTGCGCGGCCGATTGCGCGGCCGATTGAGCGGAGAGTACCGCGGCGACGGCGGCCACCAGGCGATTCCAATCTCTTTCCTCGCCACGCAGCCGCTTGCGGCCCGCGGCGGTGAGCGCATAGAACTTGGCGCGCCGATTGTTGTCCGATGTTCCCCAGTTGGCCTTCAGCCATCCGCGCTGGACGAGACGATAGAGCGCCGGATAGAGCGCGCCTTGCTCCACCAGCAATCCGCCGCGCGAGATTTGCGCGATCCGCAAGAGGATTCCGTATCCGTGCAACGGTCCCAGCGAAACGGCTTTGAGGATCAGCAGATCGAGGGTTCCGGGAAGAAGCTGAGCTTGGGTTCCGTGCGTGGCCATCGGGGGCACTCTCCTAGTCATCTTAGGAGAGATTCCCACGACTCTCCTAAGCTGTCAAGGAGAAAGCCGAAGAGACGGGTGCCAGCCTACACTCCGGCCCGTTTTTTCGAGTAAACGCCGCGGGATTATGTGAGAAAACGCCCCGACACATGGACTTCGCGCAACTTTCCCCCCAGGCGTTGGTCCACGTCTGCGCGATGAGCACCGATCCCAGTGCTTGGGATCAGTTCATTAAGACGTTCACGCCGGTGGTTTCCGCCACCGCCCGCCGTGTTCTGGCCGGCTCCGGGATGTTTACCTCCGAAATCCATCAGGACCGGATTCAAGATGTCTTCTTGAAGGTTTGGGACAATGACCGCGAGGTCTGCAAACAGATGGACGGTGGGGCGGAGAGTTTCCCGTTTGGCTATTTGCAGAAAGTCACGAGGAACCTGGTGAGGGACTTCATCCGGAGCGAGTGCGCGAAAAAACGCGGATCGGGTTACGTCCCGGCGGGGCTGGACGAGCTTCAGGCGGCTACGCCGGGCGGATCGATGGGCAGCCCCGAGGACATCGAGTCGCAAGTAATGCGCGCGGAGCGCACCGCGATTCTCGAAAAAGAGGGCTTTTCGCAGATTCAAATCAAGATCTTTTGGCGGTATTACGGGGAGAGCGGAGATTCCGCCAAAGATATTGCCGAGGAGCCGGGTTCGGAGTTAACCGTCAAAGGCGTGGAGAGCCTGTTACACCGGATGTCGCAGGCGTTGCGGAAATACTACGACCCATAAAAAGGGTTTGGGACACCATCACCGTTTCTAAAAAGGAGAAAAGATTACGCGGCTGGAAAATAAACATCTCAGCGGAGACCGCCTGGAAGAATTGGCGCTGCTCTTGACTGACGCGGCGAAGAGCATCGTCGAGGCCCTGCGAGAAGTGTCTCTATCCCCCACCTCCAGCGCCGATTCCGGCGGCGAGCTCACCGAGGATCTTCTTCACATCGATCGCTGCCCCCAGTGCCGGGCGGCCTTGGAACGTTTGATGGCGGCCGAGATGAAAATGAGAAACCAACTCGGCAGGATCGGCGGACGCACCCCAGCGCCAACGAGAACACCCGATTGCCCGCCCGAAGACGTCTGGACCGACATCGGCGCAAGGCTCGCTCCGCCCGACCTTCGGCGCTCCGCCACCGCACACGCGGCGGGCTGCGCGTACTGCGGGCCGCTGCTGCGCGAAGCGATGGCAGACCTCGCCGATCCCACCGAATTTGAAATCGCCGAAGCCAACGCGATCGCCACGCCGGAATGGCGCGCGGCGCTGTTGCAACGCATGGGTGCGACACCGCCGCCCGCTCCCGTCGCCGCCGCGCCGCGGCCCAGCGCCTTCGGATGGCTGTGGTCGCCCGCGAAGTTCGCCGGATCGTTTGCCGCAATCGCGGTCGTCGCAGGACTCGCGTGGTTCCAATTTCGTGAAACCGAATTGCACAAGGTCAATCGTTTGTTAGCGCAGTCGTACACCGAGCAGCGCCCCTTCGATCTGCGTTTCGGCGACGCACCGTACTCGTTGAAGGGCACGCAGCGCGGCAACGATCGCGAGGCGCCGGCCGCGCTATCCGACGCCAAGGCGAGAGCTACTACCGAACTCAAGGCCCATCCCGAGGATCCCCTGTGGCTGGATGCCCGAGCGCGGGTCGACCTGCTGGAAGGCAACTACGACAAGGCCATCGATCGCCTGACTCACGCGTCGGAGGTGGACAGTCGCAACAGTGACATCAAAGGCGATCTAGGGTCGGCGTACTTCCTGCGCGGGGAAAAGGAACATCGGCCGATCGACTACGGCAACGCGTATGAGCTCTTGAGCCAGGCGCTGGAAAACAATCCCGATCGTCTCGACTGGCTTTACAATCGCGCGCTCGCGGCGGAGGAAACCTTCGCGTTCCAAAGCGCCATCGACGACTGGAACCATTACTTGCGTTTGGATTCAAAGAGTCCCTGGGCGGATCAGGCGCGCGAGCACTTGGCGGAGATTCAAAAGAAACTGAAATCGCAGCGGGATCGCGCGCCCGCCGTCTACGCGTCGGCCACGGAGTTTCTCCTCCACGATTCCCCGGACGAAATCAGCAAAAACGCCGAACAGTATATCGACATCGCGACGAAAAACTGGCTGCCCGTTGTCTATTCCTCGCGTCAGGCGACGCCGGAGCGCGACGCGGCGGCGAAGGTTGCGGCGGTATTGCGAACGCGTCATGGGGATGCGTGGCTGAGCGCGATGTTGGCGGCGGCCGCGACGCAATCGTCGGCGGCGATGCAATCGCTCGCGGCAGCGATCACGAGCGATGCGGCGGGACAATTTGACGAAGGCCGCGTGCGGGCGGAGGCGGCCGAAAAAGCATTTCGGCGAAGCGGAAATGTGCCAGGAGCGCTGCGTGCGCGTGTCGAACAGGTGTATTCGTTGCAGCGCGCCTTCGCAGGCCAACGCTGTCTCGACGCCGCCAAGGGGATCGGTGCAGATTCGCACGCGCGAGATTTCCGTTGGTTGGAAGTGCGAGCGTCGATCGACGAAACAGCTTGCGCAATCCAATCGGAACATACGGATGCCGCCGTCGCGCTGGCTCAGCACGCCGCGCGAATCGCGCAAGACGCGTCGTATCCAAATTTGCACTTGCGCGCGGTCGCATCCCTAAGCACCTTGGCCGCCAGCACGGGAGATTTTGCGTTGGCGTGGTCGTTAAACCATCGCGGACTGGAGGCGTATTGGAACGGCCCGCCAAACCCGCGTCAAGGACTGACCTTTTATTCCCGTATGGTCAATGTGGCCGAACAAGTTGGATATGCCCACCAAGCGCTCGGACTCGCACGCGAAGCGGTCCAATTGGGATCGCAACTCGAGCACGCCGCTGAGGTACCGGAGCGTTTTCGATTAGCGCGCCTTGCATCGGTGACGAATCAAGAGTCCCTCTCGCGCTCGCAACTCGAAAAAGCCGAACAAATCGTGGGCGCCGACCGCGACAAGACTGGGGTTCAAGATCGCGTCTGGGCAGAAATTGCCTTCGCGCGCCTGCAAGCGAGTCGCGGAGACCGCGCTGGCGCGCTAACGCGGCTTGCTTCGATCCGCGAAACGGCGAACCACAGCGATTCCTATCTGATGCCGCTGCGCTATTACACCGCGCTCGGCGACGCGCAGTACGGACAGGGCTCAGTGGTGGAGGCGTCGGCAAGTTTTCGTCAAGCAGTGCAAATCGCGCAGACTGGACTCACCTCTATTTCCGGCGACCGCGATCGTGTGACATGGGTGCGCGAGTCGTCGCACGTCTATCGCGCGCTTGTGCAATCACAGTTGCGGGAGCACGCCGGATCGCGCGAAGCGTGGGAGACGTGGGAAAAATACAAATCAGCGTCGCTGAAAATCGGCGACCGAAATCTCGATCTGGCGGCGCTGCAAGCCAAACTCGACGAGCGCACGACCTACGTTACATACGCATTTCTGCCGGATGGTCTCGCCGTTTGGCTGGTGAACCGTGCTCGTGTCGAAACTTTCTTCCCAGTTGGATCGGCGGACGAGATCCGCGCCCTGGCCGAACGTTTTTCGCGCGGCTGCGCAAATCCTGAGAGCGATTCGGCCTCCTTGCAGCAAACCGGCCGGCGATTGTACGCCGCGGTTCTCGAATCATTTGTGAAGGACCTGCCGCCCGATTCGCCATTGGTCATCGAACCGGACGCGGAACTCAGTGCCGTCCCATTCGGGGCCCTCGCTCTTCCCGCCGGAAAGTTTCTCGGTGACTTGTTCGATGTCGGGGTCTCACCGGGATTTCTGTACCAAGCGGCGCGGCGGCCTGAAGTCGCGCTCTCCCGCGATTTGCGCGCGCTCGTGGTGGGTCCGCCGGCCATCAGCCAGGACATCGCGCTGCCGGAAGCGGCCACGGAAGCGAAGTACGTCGCGTCGCTCTTTCCGAAATCGACGTTGCTCGACGGCGCGAAGGCGTCGGTGGAAGAAGTTGAAAGGGAACTTCCCTCGGCTAACGTTATTCATTTTGCCGTGCACGGACAAGCCGGCGTCTCCGGTTCCGGACTGCGGCTCTGGAGTGGCGCCGAGCCAGCGCTGCTCGGGCCAAGCCGGCTGAATCCGGCGAGTTTGCGCAGCGGCCAGCTTGTGGTCTTGAGCGCATGTGAGACGGCCGGTGGATCGGGCGGCGATATTTCCGATCCCGACAGTTTGGTGCGCAGCGTTTTGGCAGCGGGCGTGCCGAGAGTCGTGGCGAGCCGCTGGAGTATCAACTCCGCCGCGGCCGCAACTTTCATGAACGCGCTGTACGCCGCATTGCTCGCAGGACGGCCGGCGGCGGCGGCGGTTCGCGCAGCAGCGGCGAAGACCAGAGCGTCGCGTGGAATGTCGCATCCGTACTATTGGGCGGCGTTTGACAGTTTCGGAGCAATTTAAGCGATTTCAACGGGGAGAAACGTTATGGGCAAAATGAATCGTCGCAGTATCTTGGGCGGGTTGGCAACACTGCCAGCGCTGCAATTGGCCTCGCAAGCCGTGAAACAGTCAGCGGCGGCGCCGCAAGCCCATCCTGCGGCAGCCCCGCAACCAAAGGACGTCGATCCATGTACGGGTTATCAGTACTGCCAGTGCGACCCTAACGCACAGCAGCCGTCGGGAACGCAGTACGTGATTCTTCATGGCTGCTTCCTGATCTCAGCGCTTCCGAAAGAAAACCCCCAGTACTTGCAACTGGTGCTACCATCGGTGACGACCCACAGCTACATGACGATGACAGCGTCAGGCGGTTTGTCATCGATCCTGGGAGATCTCAACTACCAGTGCACGATGGGCCAATGTCAGGTTCCTTCGAATGCCGGCAAAACATTGTCGGCACTGCAAGCCTGCACATTTCCGATTCCAGAGACGCATCCTCCAGCGACAGTGCTCTCCCCGGCAATGGGCGCCCGGATTCTGCTTCCCTTTCCAGATGACGTCAAACCCTGTAATCAACTCGTGTCGCAGGGTTTGCCGACGGCATCAGTAGTGGAGAACGACTCGGGTCCCATCTTACTTTACTGGACTGAGGACGGAACACAAGCGGCCGTCATCGTGCTGACTTACGCAACGAATAAACTCTATTCCAACGGGGCGGCAATAGCGGATCCGAAGGTTCACTTTTTTTCGGAGTCTGGCGGCCCCATGCCGGCGAGCTCTTTGGCAGCACAATCGCATGCCAATGACATCAGCCGTGCGATGGAGACCTGCTGTAGCCTCAAAAAGTACAGTATTGCCCTAACAGGGTTCTACTGGCCCGTCGATAAGTTTACATTTAAACCAATGGATCCTTCCGTCAATGCTCTGCCAGCGGGCGTGACTTGCGAGGACCTCCTCGGACTCCCCTACTATCAGAACAAGGCATTCGCTCAAGTTGTAAAATCCATCGAGCAGGTTCCGAAGGAGAAAGGCCGAGATAAACTCAAGAAGCTTTACGACCGGATTCGAAGGGATGGAAAGTTAAGACCGTTTAACCTTGAGGACGACGAGCAAAACTACTGCGGGTACAGCGGCACATGGCCTCCCGGAACCTAGACTCCGTGGGGCCGAACCGAACGCGCTACTTACCGATAGCCGCGACCTTGCCATTAATCGCGCGGATATAATCCGCCGGCGCGAGCACCAGTTGGACCCCGCGCAGTCCCGCGGACACCGAAATCACGTCGCAGATTTCGGCCAATTCGTCGACGTACACGGGGTAGTCCTTCTTGCACGCCAGCGCCGTCACGCCGCCGCGGATGTATCCAGTCGCGGCTTGCACTTCTTTCAGCGGAAGCATCTCCACTTTGCGATCGCCGGACGCTTTCGCAAGCGCCTTGAAGTCGAGTTCGGCGTTGGCGGGGACTACGGCGAGGAAAATTCCGGTGCGGTCGCCGCGCACAGCGAGCGTCTTGAAGACTTGCTCGGGCGGCAAGCCGATTTTCGCGGCTACGCTTTCCGCCGATAGATCCTCGGAATCAACTTCGTATTCGCGCAACTCGTAACGGATGCCCATCCCGTCAAGAAGGCGCGCGGCGTTGGTCTTGACCACGTCTTCAGGCTATCTCAAATGACTCTTGCCGCAACGCGATCGCCGGATCGATCCCCAGCGAAAGGCGCGCCGGGACGAGTGCGCTTAGACTTCGCGCGGAAACAGTTGTTCCGCCTGCGGCGTGTGATTCCCGACAATTCGCAGCGCGTCGTTGAATCTCGACTGCCGGAGATTGTCCAGCAGTTGGGCCCAATGCACCTGACCGTTCACTACCATCTGACTCTTGTCGACTAGGTTGATTTCGCCCGTCCAAACGCGATCGAGAAAATCGTGAAAGGCCGGCACGTTGCCGCGCTCGCCGATTGGTTGTCCGCCAGCAGCCAGGATCAGATAAACCGACGACGTGAGCAGGTACAAAAATTGGCGCATCAGGAAAAATCGCGCGCCTTCGTAGTCGCTGGCAGGACGGCCGAAGTACGCTTCGAGGTAGGCGCGCTCGTCGGCGTCGCTGCGAATCACAAAATCGCCGGCCACCGCGAGATCGAAGTAGCGATCGTTCATGAACGCCGCATCCCAGTCGACGAGCCAGATGCGTGCGCCGTCGAAAACGATGCTTTCCGGTTTCAGATGGCCTTGTGTCGGCACCGTGTCGGCATCCAAACGCGGGTATGCCGCACAGAGTCGCTCGTATCGCGGGAAAACCTCTTCCACTTCACTCGCCGGGACCAGATTCGCGGTGCGAAATTTCCAGATAAAGAAGCGATGCGCCGTCACATAGTTGAACGTCTTGGGAAACGGCGCCAGGGCATGGAGCTGCCGCAGCGTTCGCGGAATTCGCGCGCGCGCCTCGGTGATCGACAACGGCGCGGCTGCCACAAAATCGGTGATGACAACACCATCTTCGATGTTGGCGTACCACACGCGCGGCGCCACGCCACCTTCCGCCGCCGTGCGCATCGACGGAAAGGTCCGCGCCGGATCGGTCTTCTCGTTGACGCGCATCACGATCCGCAACAGGTACGGCGATCCCTTCACGACGATGCGGAAGATCGCGTCTGAACTCACGGCCTTGGTGATTGGTTGAATGTCGTCGATGGCCGTCGTGCCGAAAGTCTCGCCCAATCCCCGCTCGACGGCCCCGCTCTTTTCGGCTGGAAGCATGACGTATCGTACCATCTGCTTCAGCCTCTCGAAAGAGCCACTTCGGAGGAAAAAACCCGCACAAAATCGCAAGTTCTTGCAACCGCGGTTTTGGCGTTCGATATGGCCGATTGATTCTAAGGATGTTGCACTGCGGTTCTTTTGGCCATAAGCGTGCTTACAAGTAGGCGGGGTCCAGTGCATCTCGTCAGTCGCGAGACGAATGGAATGCAAGGGTTAACCCAAAAGTTTAGGATGCGTTCGACTTCTTCTGGGGGACAAATGAGAATGAGACAGTTTTTGAACATCGGATTTCTAGCACTCGCGCTGGCCGTCGCTACGACGTCGGCAGTCGCGGACACGATCTCGTTGACGTTCGACGAAAATGGCAACGGCACCTGGACGGATTCAGTTGCGGCCACCCAAAACGGCTACTCGGGGACTTCCGGTTCCTTGCAATCGTTTATTGGAACGGACAATACCGGCTTGTTTGGCGGGGGCCCCGTACTGACTATTGAGTTGCCGGCGATTGTGAACACGGGCGCGGTCGGCGTCGGTGAGCCCGACGCAAGCGCTGTCTCCGACGCTCTGATGTTCACGGATGCGCACGGTGATACGACCGGCTTCGTGGCCAACGAGATGTACTTCATCTCCGGGGACACAGATGGTCTCGCGGCGGACACCGGCCTGAATGCGTATGGTCAAGGCCTGACGCTTAACTTGCTTGAGAACCCGGACGGCACCTTCTCGTGGCAGCCTGACGGCGAAGGCGGCAATACCTATAATGGCCTGTCGACCGCCACGCCGGAACCCGGAACACTGCTGCTCCTCGGCGGTGGCCTGCTCGGACTGGCTCGGAAGTTCCGCCGGACCGTTCAGTAATCGTTTTTCTTCGTCTGACGTTTTAGAAACTCAAGCCCGGAGCGGCAACAGCCGCCCCGGGCTTTTTGTTTGATCACCCGCGCCTCGGTAGTCCGCCAGTTTGAGTTTCTAGCGGCTTCGCCGCTAGAAAGCCTGCGCAGCAGGCGGTACAACGTTTAGCCTCAGGCGTCAGCCTGGGGAAACCCCAGCAGCAACAATGAGCCTGCAAAGCGGGCGGCACAAAACGCTTCCCCATTTGGGCCGTCAGGTCCACACGTGTTTCTCTTCGGATTCGATTCCCTGCGCGCGCCATAACTTTCGGAACTTGTCCTCGAAGGCCATCCTTCGATGGTGCTGCGGATGTACTCTCGCACGATCTCAGCCTGCGATTTTGGACGCTCTGGCGCCTGGCAAGGCGTTTGTGCCGCCAGCCTCGCAGGCTCGGTCTTTTGCTCCGTCTTCCCCAGGCTCACGCCTGGGGCTAACCTTGTATCGCTGCGGTGCAGGCTTAGGGGACGCCGTCTTCCACCGCAAATTCGCCTTGCGATGCAGGCTCGGACGGACATAAGGCCTTCCGCACAAAGCAGCGGCGGAGCCGCTAGAAATTCAAACTGCGACAACCGCCGCGCGTGCAACGAATGCCGCGCGCCGCGCTGGATTCCGTTGCGCCGCATGGCCGACGGATCGGCGGGCGGTGCGCCGGACGTACGGATCGGATCGCCGAGCGCGTCACTCATACCGTAGCGCGACCATCGGGTCCACGCGCGACGCCCTCCGCGCGGGCAAGAAGCACGCCAGCGCCGCCACTCCCAACAGAATCGCCGACACCGCCGCGACGATGCGCGCGTAGTCCGGCGTGAATCCGTACATCAGCGACGACAACACGCGCGATTCCGCCGCGGCCATCGCCAGACCCAGCGCCAAGCCCAAGCCGGTAAGTGTGAGGCCTTGCCGCGAGAAGCCGGTCAGAATATTTCCCGACGTCGCGCCCAGCGCCATGCGGATTCCGATTTCGTTGGTGCGTTGCGTCACGGCGTACGAGAGAACGCCGTAAAGTCCCACGCACGCCAGCATCAAGGCAAGCACCGCGAAGCCGCCTAGAAGCGTGGTGTCCTGCGACGGCTCGGCGAGTTGCGCGTCGACAATCGCATCAAACGTCCTCACACGCGACACCGGTTGCGCGGCGTCGAGCGACCAAATCGCTTGGCGCAACGCCGGCGTCAACGAAACCGGATCCACCGACGTCCGCACCAGCAAACTGTTGGTCTGCGGCCACGCTTGATCTGCTTGTTCATTCACGATGTAGATCGCCGGCTTGTTCTCCTCCGTAAAGGAACGGTCTTGAATATTTTTCACCACCCCGGCCACGGTGTACCAGTAAGCGTCGCCGCCGATATTGCCGAATTGAAAACGCGTGCCCACGGCGGATCGCCCGGGATAGTGCTTGTCGGCAAACGTCTCGTTCACCACGGCCACGGGATTCTTCGTGAGCCTGTCGCTGGACTCGAAGAAACGCCCTTCCCGCAACCGTGCACCGATCGCCGCGAAGTAATCGCGGGATACTACACGGAAAAGCGCGTCGTCATTGACGCGATTCGGATCGCCGCCTTCCACCAGGTAGCTGCTCGTCCCGCCGCTCTCGGTCATCGGGACCGACGATGTGGTTCCCGCCGTGATCACTCCGGGAACGGCGCGAACTTTTTCGAGCATGTCGTTCACGTACGCGGTCCGGCGCGTGAAATCGCGAAAACGCCCCACGGGAGTGGTCATCGTCAGGACATGATCGTGGCGCAAGCCGAGATCTTTCTCATGCAAGCGCACCAGCGTTTGCAAAAGCATTCCGCCGCCCGCGAGCAGCGCGACCGCCAACGCCGTCTCCGCGACAATCAACGAATGTTGAAATACTTGCCGCCGCGGTCCGGCGACGCCGCGTCCGCCTTCGCGCAATCCTTGCTGAATGGCGGCGCGCGATCCGCGCATGGCCGGAACCAAACCGAAGAGCAACCCCGACCCCACGGCGATGGCCGCGGAAAATGCCAGCACGCGGCCGTCGAGCGAAAGTTGCATCGCGGCCATCGTCGCCGGCACCAGCGACTCGAGAAATTTCATCGCGGGACGCGCCAACATCACGCCGGCGACGGCGCCCGCGCCCGCCAGCACCAGGCTCTCGGTGAGAAATTGCGCGATCAATCGTCCGCGACTCGCGCCGAGCGCGCTGCGCACCGCCACTTCGCGCGCCCGCGACGCCGCGCGCGCCAGCAACAGGTTCGCCAAGTTCGCGCAAGAAATCAGCAGCACGCACGCCGACGCGCCGAGCAGCACGATCAACGACGTTGCGGTCGTGCCGGCCAATTCTTCGCGGAGCGGAATCACCACGGGCATGCCCTGATGATTCGGATCCTTCGCCAGCATCGCCTCTCCGAGCGTGTGCATCGCACTCTGCGCCTGGCGCATCGTCACGCCGGGTTTCAGGCGTCCGACGCAGATCAAGTAATGGCGGCCGAACTGAGCCAACTCCGCCGGCGTGAAGCCCGCGGGATCCCACACGTCGACGTCGCGATAGGGCAAAAAGTAGAAGTCGCGCGGCATCACGCCGATGATCGTGTAGGCCGCGTTGTTCAAAACCATTTTGCGTCCCAAGATATCGGCGGCGCCGCCGAAGCGCCGCTGCCACAATCCATAGCTGATCACCGCGACCGGCGCTTGACGGCGATCTTCGTCCTCCGTGAAAACGCGGCCGATGAACGGCTGCGATCCGGTGACGGTCCAAAAATTCGCGGTGACTCCGCGTCCGCGGAGTTGTTCCGGCTCCCCGTCGCCGGTGATGGTGAACCCGCGCCCACGCGTCGCCGCGATGTCGCTGAACACGGTGTTCTCGCGTTTCCACGCTTGCCAATTTCCGGCCGACGGCGTGTTATGCGGAAATCCGATTTTGCTGGCGTCCTCCCAAACCACCGCCAGGCGTGAGGCGTCGGCGTAAGGCAGCGGGCGAATCAACACGGCGTCGACCACGCTGAACATCGCGGTGTTGGCGCCGATTCCCAACGCCAGCGTGAGAATGGCGATCGCGGAGAAGCCCGGCGTCTTGCGCAGTTGGCGCAGGGCGAAACGGATGTCGGTGAAAAGCAAACCCAGGGAGTCCATGATGGTTGGACGTGGGGGCGCGTGGATGGTTTGCGGAAAATCGGGATGTACCAAAAATCGAATGGTGTCCCAGTTTGAATTTCTAGCGGGTTCGCCGCGACTTTGTGCGGAAGGGCTTTGCCTTTCCGGAGGACTGGAGCCACCTTCCTGCGAGGCTATGTCTTGCTTGAGCAAGGCATAGCCTCGCACTGGAGTTTGGACATCTCTCGTGCCGCGTTGGCGAGCGTTCGGTTACATTCGGTCCCCGAGCCTGCGCAGCAGGCGGTATTTCCGTCGAACACATCGCTATCGGTTGGAGTTGATGCGAGCGAGCCTGCGCAGCAGGCGGTATTTCCGTCGGTCACATCGCTATCGGTTGGAGTTGATGCGAGCGAGCCTGCGCAGCAGGCGGTATTTCC
>Ga0070734_10003962_pt1 | contig 14698 bp, 14 predicted proteins | sample Coa_R1_8_FD_66444 | JGI IMG/M metagenome (GOLD analysis project Ga0070734, IMG submission 66444) | Surface soil microbial communities from Centralia Pennsylvania, which are recovering from an underground coalmine fire - Coalmine... | ecosystem: Environmental > Terrestrial > Soil > Unclassified ...
GCTAGCATTTGTGCTTACGGTCAGCGCCGGACTTTTGATCAAGAGCCTCTGGCGGTTAGCGAGTGTGAATCCGGGCTTTGATCCCAAGCAGGTTGTTACCCTGCGCGTCTCGCCGAATACATCACTCTGCCCACAGCGGGCGGCATGCGTGGCTTTTTATAATGAATTGCTACGGCGTGCGCAAAGCCTTACCGGAGTTTCCGCGGTGGCCGCCGCCAACGCCGTCCCGCTGGATGGCCGATTGCCTCAGATTCCGGCGGAGATTGAAGGGCATCCCTTGATTCCAGGAGCCACTTTGGCTCCTATGCTTTGGGCGGGCGCCGTCACGCCCGGTTACTTCCGTCTGTTGCGCATTCCGCTGCTTGAAGGGCGAACGTTCCACGAGAGCGACACGGAAAAGTCTGAGCCTGTGGTTGTGGTCAGCGCAGCAACAGCGCGAAAATTCTGGCCAGGACAGAATCCGATCGGCAAACACCTCCGCCCGGTCTGGTCCAATGAACCGTGGCGAACTGTCGTGGGGGTCGTCAGCGATGTGCATCAGTACAATCTTGCGAATCGCTTTCCTGCCGGCGTCGATGGAGCGATTTACATGCCTTACCCGCAGGCCGTTAACATTCGCAGACAATTGCCCATCGCGATGACGCTTCTCATTCGGACCAATCTTAAGGCACCAGACCTCGCTCCCGAGATTCGCAAGCTGGTGGCGAGCGTAAATCCGAATGTTCCCGTCAGCGACATAAGGACCATGGAAGGGATCATTTCGGCTTCCACCGCGCAGTCTCGCTCGATGATGTCGCTCTTTGTAAGCTTTGCAAGCGTGGCCCTGTTGCTGGCGGCGGTCGGGACTTACGGTGTAATTTCCCATTCAACGTTGCAACGCACCTTTGAGATCGCGATCCGGATGGCGGTGGGCGCCACGCGCGGTAACATCTTTGCCCTCGTGTTGGGTCAAAGTCTGCGGCTGGCGCTCATGGGACTTGCGTTAGGGCTTATCGCTTCGTTCGCAGCGACTCGCGCGCTGTCTGCTTTTCTATACGGCACAGCGGCCACGGATCCGGTGATCTTTGCTGTTGTTGCAGGCTTGGTGGTCTTGACTGCGCTTCTGGCCGGATTGATGCCGGCACGGGGAGCGACTAAAGTTGATCCGATGACCGCGCTGAGGAACGAATGAATGCTAAATGATAAAACACACCGGACGAACAGGCTTTCTGTCATTCAGCATTCACAATTCATCATATGAATTGAGTTTGATGTGATGGCCTTGATCCAGGATCTCAAATTCGGTCTGCGCATGTTGGCAAAGCGACCCGGCTTCACGGCCGCAGCGGTGGTTTGTCTGGCGCTGGGCATTGGCGCAGCCACAGGAATTTTCAGCGTGGTCAATACGGTTCTGCTGCGACCCTTACCCTACGCGCATCCCCACCGGCTCATGCGCATCTACACGGAGTTCCCCAAATTTCCAGGAGGGGGCTTGCGCAGGTTCTGGGTCTCAGCTCCGGAATTCCTCGACATCCGCCGAGACGCCAAACTGTTCCAGTCAGTCGATGCGTGGGTGATGAGTGGTGTGAACTTATCCGGCACAAGCAATCCCTTATATGCCACGGCTTCCTTTGTCTCGGGCGGCCTGCTGCGCTCGCTTGGAGTCGCTCCTGCCCGGGGACGCTTGATCTCGCCCGCCGATGATGAGCACGGTGCCAACCGTGTCGCAGACATTTCTTATGGCCTCTGGCAGCGCGCGTATGGCGGCGATTCAAAGATTATTGGACGAGACATCCTTCTGAACGGCGAGAAGACCACGATTATTGGCGTCATGCCGCGCGACTTTCATTTCCCATTGGGCGAACCCAGTCCCACCGACGTTTGGACGCCGCTTCAGATCAACCCCGCCAATCCCGGCAGCCGGGCCAGCCACTATTTATCGCTTCTCGGATTACTCAAGCCCAGCGTCACACCTCCGCAAGCCCAGGCTGAGCTTGCAAGCCTGGTGAAGGATTGGGGTGAAACGGGCTCGGCAAAAGAACACCACTTCGATCCAGCAACCCACACCCTCATCAGCTACCCGTATCAGGAAGAGGTGGTACGCGGCGTGCGGCCTGCCTTGCTCATGCTGCTGGGTGCGGTTTGCTTTGTGCTGCTCATTGCCTGCGTTAATGTCGCCAACCTTCTGCTCGCGCGCGCTGAAGGCCGGCGACACGAGATCGCCATCCGTAGCGCGATGGGCGCCACACGCACGCAACTCGCACGACAATTCATCATTGAGGGCATCCTGCTCTCCGCCGTGGGAACCGGTGCGGGCTTGCTTCTGGCCAGTGACGTCATGGGGCTGCTCAAACTCGCAAGCCTGGCGAGCATCCCTCGCGCTTCGGCTATCGCGCTTGACAGTCATGTAGCGCTGTTTGCTGTGACGATCTGCTTCCTGACGGGTATCTGCTTCGGTCTTGCACCGCTGATGCATTTTTTGCAGGAAAACGCCCATGAAAGCCTGCGCTCCGGTACGGGCCGCACCACCGTCAGCGCCGGCGCCCGACGCTTCCGTCATGCGCTGGTGGTGTGCGAGATGGCTTTGGCGCTGATGCTCCTGATTGGCACCGGGCTGATGGTCCGCGCTTTCTGGAAAGTTCAGCAAGTCGATGCGGGATTCAACCCCAGGAATGTGATCACCATGCAGGTGAACCTGCCCGACGCTGTTTATTCCACGCACCAAAAGCAACTGAATTTCTGGTCGGCGCTTGAAACTCGGCTGACCTATCTGCCCGGAGCGGAGGACTCCGCTCTCTTTTCCGGCTTGCCCCCGGTGCGCCCTCCCAATGACGACGACACGAAGATCGAAGGTTTTGTGCCCACGCCAGGCGGCCCACTTCAGAACGTTGAATTCTATCAGGTGGTCAGCCCGGGCTATTTCAAGACTATGGGCGTCCGCCTGATTGCAGGCCGACTGTTTGATGATCGCGACGGGCGAAACGCCCCAAGAGTCGCCATCGTGAATGAGACGATGGCGCGCACCTTTTGGGGGAACCAGAACCCAGTTGGCCGCAGGCTCATGCCTTGGTATGAGTCAAAGGATTGGTACACGGTGGTCGGCGTCGTGGACGATGTGAAGAATGCTGGCCTCGAAAGGCCCACCGGAACGGAGCTTTACCTGCCCTATCAGCAGGCACAAGGGATGGGTGAGAATAGCGCCTACATTGCCGTGCGGACTTCGGGCGATCCGAGCGCCGTGGTCAGCGAGGTCCGGCATGTCGTGCAGAGTCTCGATCCCACCTTGCCGTTGGCCCACATTCGCAGCATGGAGAGCGTTATGAGTGCCGCACAATCACGGCCTCGCTTTCTGGCGCTTCTTCTGACCCTTTTCTCAATTGTGGCGCTCACCCTCGCGGCGGTGGGCATCTACGGCGTGATTTCTTATTCCGTAGCGCAGCGCACCAGGGAATTCGGCGTCCGCATGGCGCTGGGAGCGCAGCGGGGTGATGTGCTGCGGCTGGTCCTGGGACAGGGCATGACCCTGGCGCTCACCGGCGTGGGTGCTGGGGGCATCGCTGCGTTGGGGTTAACGAGGTTCATCGCGAGTCTGCTCTACGGGGTTAAACCCACTGACCCTGTCACCTTTGCCCTTGTTTCGGTCCTCTTAGTCGCTGTGGCACTTCTCGCCTGTTTTATTCCAGCTCGGCGAGCGACAAGAATCGATCCCATGACGGCGCTGAGATATGAATAGATATCCGACATCAACGGGAGGATGGAGAACAGATCGAACGGAAGGATTCTCGACGCCGGAGTCTGGCCATGGTTGCCCGTAGTGCCATTTCCTTTAGCGCAGAAAGCTGAAAGCGTTTCATATCGGGTGCTCGAACATGCGCAGTCCGGATTCCACGATTGACAGCTGAAACGAAGGGGAATGAACAATGCGATACCTGAAGATCTATCTGATTCTCACAGTCCTCTGCCTCATCCTGCCGATCAGCTCGCGAGGATTGGGCGGGTCGCAGCAGGAGAAGAACTCTGAGCCGGCCGAAGCAACGCTTTACGACTACACCAGCAGGAAGTCGTTTCCGGAGATTTTCTCCGCCTATACTGTCCCTTTTGTGCCGCGCGCGCGGCTGGAGAATTCGCGCCTGCTCAGTGAACTGATTGCTGACGGCAAGTTGAAGCTCTCACTTGAAGATGCCATCGTGCTGGCTCTGGAGAACAACCTGGATATCGCTGTCGCGCGTTATGACCTGCCCATTGCCCAGACGGATCTGTTGCGCGCCAAGGCGGGCGGCGCAACGCGGGGTGTTGCCGGCGCTTATCAATCGAGTGCCATCTTTTCCGGCGTTATCGGCGGTGGCATCGGCAATGGCAGGAGCAATGGAGGCGGCGGAGGGGGGACCGTCCTGGGGGGCGGCATTCCGTCCCTTGGCGCAGTGGGTTGCTGCGACCCCACCGTCAGCGTGTTTTACGGATGGGACCACGCTGTAAATCCCCTGAACTTCACGGTGGTGAGCGGTGTGCCCATTGAAACCACGCGCTCCGCCGACGTTTCCGGCTCATACAGTCAGGGTTTCCTCACCGGCACGAGCATCTTTGTAAACGTGAACGGTTACCGCGAAGCCTCGAACGCCACCACGCAGTTGTTCAATCCTTTTATCAATTCAGGATTGTTTGTCGGCGTGAATCAGCAACTCCTGAACGGCTTCGGATATCGCGCGAACGCCAAATTCATCCGCATCGCGCGCAATGATCAGAAGTATGCCCTGAGTGTTTTTCGCCAGAACGTGATCAACACTGTCGCGAAGGTGATGACAACGTATTACGATCTGCTGGCTGACCTCGAAAACATTCGCGTAACCGATGAGGGGCTGCAATATGCGAAAGACCTGTTAAACGACAACGAGACGGAGGCCCAAATTGGCGCCGCGGCGCAACTGGATGTGGTTCGCGCAGAAGAGGAAGTCGCCGCGCGGCAGCAGGACCGCCTGGTGGCCGGGAACACCTTCGCGCAGGACGCGCAATCTCTGAAGGCGGAAATTTCCAAGAGCTTTAACGGCGAAATTGCCGCTGTTCAGGTGGAGCCTGTCGATCAATTGCCTGAGCCCCATGCGGATGATATTCCATCGCTGGCGGAGGCTTTGCGCGAAGCGGCCGAGAACCGGCCTGAAATTGAGCAAGCGCAATTGAATCTTCGCAATCAGCAGGTCACCATTCAGGCGGTCCGCAACGAGCTTCTGCCCACCCTCGACGCTTACGCCATCTACACGCCATCGGGCCTCAGTGGCGAGTTTGGGTCCTCGTTCGGGCAGTTATTTCATGGGCGTTTTCCCAATTACGCCTATGGGCTGGAACTGAGCATCCCCATTCGCAATCGCACCGCGCAGGCGGATGCGGCGCGCGCTTTGCTTGAGCAGCGGCAGCTCCAGATGAAATTGCAGCAGGCGGAAAATCAGGTGGTGTGGGATGTCAGCAAGGCGGTAAGTGCCGTTGAGCAGGCAAAAAGTCAGCTCGAAGCCGCGGTTAAAGTCACTGCCCTGGCGCGCCAGACACTGGACATGGAACAGACCAAATTCAAGGTGGGGTAGGCGAGCGTCGAGGAAGTCATCAACTCCCAGCGTGACCTTGCAACAGCCGAAAACAATGTGGTCAAAGCCAAGACCGCCTACGCGCAGGCGCTCATCCAGTTTGAGCAGGCAACCGGGACTATTCTGAAAAAGAACCACATCGAACTCACCGATGCGGTGCGGGGCGATGTGCCGCGACCGCCCCAGATTCCCGGAACGCCGGCTCAGTAGGGCATCGGTTCATTGATTCAATCATTTAATGAACTGATTTCCCGCCATCTACGGCAATCACCTGGCCGGTGATAAACCGGTTGCGCGTGGCAAGGAAGACCACAAGATCTGCGATGTCGCCCGCCTGTCCCGGAATTTGCAGTGGTGCGCTGCGAACTCGTTTCATCATGCGGGGATCGCGCTCCTCTCCGGGGAAAAAAATGGTGCCGGGAGCAATGCTGTTCACGCGGATGTGAGGCGCCAGCGCCTTGGCCAGGCATTTTGTCAGCATAATGACGGCCGCCTTCGAGCAGCAGTAGTGCATAGAGTCAGGCCAGGCCTGTAAGCCTCCAAGCGAAGAGATATTGATGATCTGCCCGCGTTTCTGCCCCATCATGATCCGCGCGGCGGCCTGAGCGCAGAAAAATGTTCCTTTCAGGTTAATCCCCAGGATGCGGTCCCAGTCCCGTGCCGCGAGCCTTTGCCAGGGAACAGCGTAGAAGATTGCAGCATTATTCACCAAAAGGTCGAGACGACGGAAGCGGCGCTGGGCTGCCTGAAACATGGCACGAACCTCGCGCGGGATGGAAACATCTGCGCGCAAGGCTATCGCATCCACACCAAACCCTTTGATCTCTTCAACCGCTTCGAGCGCATCCTTTCTTGAGGTTCTATAGTTCACCACCACGTGCGCGCCGGCCCGGGCGAGAGCCACCGCCGTGCCACGACCGATGCGCAAAGCCGCGCCGGTAACCAGCGCCACCTGCCCGTCCAGGGGGCGCTTCGGAGGACGCTCCGCCATCCCCATTTCCTTGACCCTCCTCGTCTGCTTGCATAGAATTCAAATTTGAGTCGCTGGACCATAGAACATGAAGCTCGATCTGCTCTCGATTGCCGCCCACCCCGATGATACCGAACTCACCTGCAGCGGGACCGTCATCAAGATGGTCCAGGCCGGATATCAAGTAGGACTCCTTGACCTCACAGGCGGCGAGGCCGGCACGCGAGGAAGCGCCGCGTTGCGTTCGAAAGAGTCGGCGCGGGCCGCGCGAGTGATGGGCATCCGTCACCGCGAGAATTTAGGGCTTCCTGATGCGGCTCTCGAACATCGGCGTGAATACAAGCTGAAAATCGCGGCGAAAATCCGCGAATTGCGCCCGCGCGCGGTGATTCTGCCTTACTGGGAAGGCCGGCATCCGGATCACTATACCGCAGGCCAGATTGGCTACGAAGCGTGTTTCCTGGCCGGGCTCAGCAAGGCACCCCTCGAAGGGGAGCCTTTTCGGCCTCACAAGATTATCTACTCCACTTGGTACGTGCCTTCCCTCCGCCCCACTTTCGTCGTGGATATTACCCGCCAGTTTGAAAGGAAGCTCAAAGCTATCCTTTGCTATTCCTCGCAATTCTCGTCCCGCAAAGATACCCAGAATCTCTTTCCATCGCGGTCCGATGTGCGGGAGCGTATCGGAGCGCTGGCCAGACACTTCGGGCTGATGATTGGCGCCAGATACGGGGAACCCTTCGTCACGCGCGAGGTGGCCGCCGTCGAAGACGTGGTCACAATGCCGGTAAAATCGATTTGATAAAGCATGGCTCTCCTCACGGCGCTCCCCAGCGGATCACTTCGTGAGGGTGAGTCTCGTCCTCCAGCGATGATAGATCAGGATCGCGACACCCACAACGCAAGCTGCGACAAAGACCTTGTCGAATCGCCGGAAGTAAGGATCAAGAGCCTCCCAGTTGGCGCCCAGCTTTACGCCCGCATAGGCCAAAGCCCAACACCAGGGGAGCGAACCCAGAAAAGTGTAAAGATTGAACCGCAGAAAATTCATGCGGGAGATTCCGGCCGGTAAGGCGATGAATGTTCGGACAACGGGCAGAAGCCGCGCAAAAAACACGGTCCAGTCGCCGTAGCGCGCAAACCAGCGGTCCGCGAGCGCCAGATCGTGCTTTGAGATCCACAAATATCGCCCATACTGTTCCACCAGGGGTCGCCCTCCAAATGCGCCCACGGCATAGGCCACCATTGAGCCCGCATTACAGCCCAATGCGCCGGCCAAGGCGACCCAAGTCAGCTTGAACCGGCCCAGGAAGACGAGGTAGCCGGAAAAGGGCATGATCACCTCAGAGGGAATGGGGATGCAGGCGGATTCAATCCCCATCAGCAGCAGGATGCCAGGATATCCCGCATGAGAAATTACGGAAGTGATGAAACGTCCCAGAAATTCAAGCGCGCCAGGAGAAGTTGGCATTCGAGGAGCGGTTATCCTTCTATCAGAGTGAACCCGGGTAGCGTAAGACCTTCTGAACTTCTTTCCACCTTGAGCCGCCGAACCTCGGATTCCGAACCGCCGATTCTGCGCAAGACCACGTAAGAATCAAATGCATCGCGGTAGGCTTTCGTCACCAGCCATTCTTCGCCTTTCTGGTTCGAACGCCAGATCTGTCCGGGCTTTACTTCGGTAACTTTCATGGTGGCTTCCTTTCCGGATGCGAGGAGCAATGCGGCCACAGCAAGGGTTTACGAAAGCACTTCCAGAGCCTGATCGATTTCACCCTCAGTATTGTAAAAGTGGGGAGAAAGCCGCACAAAGTTGCCGCGCACAGAGCCCATGATGCGAAGATCCTGCAACCGGGCTATCAAATCCTCGGCGCTGCCCTTCCGGGGCTCGAAGGAAACAATGCCCGAGCCACACTCGCGCGTCTGTGGACCGTAAATCCTGTATCCACACCGATCAAGTCCCTGGCGCAGTCGATCTGTTAAGCTCAGGATGCGCTCAGCGATCACATCCACCCCAACCTCATGGAAGAGCTCCAGCGCCGCGCCGAGGCCATAGACCATCGCCATATTGAGAGCTCCACATTCAAAGCGCCCTGCCCCGGGCCGCCAGGTGAGGTGGGAGGAAGTAAACTGCTGCCAGCCCTCGAAGCTGGTCCAGCCCACGGTGGCGGGCTCCATTCTCTCCGCTAAGTCTCGACGGACAAACAAGATTCCGCAACCTTCAGGGCCCATCAGCCATTTGTGAGTGCCCGCTGCGAGACCTGCAATCTTTGCCCTTCGCACGTCAATCGGGAACGCGCCCATTCCTTGAATCGCGTCCACGAACAGCAGAACGCCGCGCTCGTCGCACAACCGCCCAAGCTGTTCGAGATTGATGCGGTAACCGGAAAGGAATTGCACAAAGCTGACAGCCACCACTCGGGCATGCCTGGTTAAAGCGCGCTCGATCACTTCCAGCGGAATTTCGCCCTTTTCCTGCTTCACAAGCCGTAGCCCAACGCCTTGTCGCTCAAGCATTTTCCAGGGAAAATAATTGGCGGGAAATTCTCCTTCAATCGAGACAACCTCGTCCCCCTTCTTTAACTCTAATCCATTGGCGAAGAGAGAGATGCCTTCAGAAGTGTTTTTGACGATAGCGATTTCCTCCGGGTCGGCATTCAGTAAACGAGCAGTGGATGCTCGCGTCGCCTCAGTCGCTTTTAACCAGCTCTCGAAATGTTCCATTGCGAAGCAATGCCGATCTTCTATGATCCCAAACATGGCATCGCGAACCCGGCTCGCGACAGGCGATATTGCGGCATGATTCAGGTAGACGGATGACCGGGTTACCGGAAATTCCAGGCGATAACGTTCAAGATCAAGGGACATGAGCGAGGGAAGCCGAAAAACTGCAAGAGTTGACAGAGTGCCTAGTATATAATGAAGGGTAAAGCTTCGCCAGGGAGTGACGATTATGAGCAAGCGGCAGGATAGCATTTGGTTTTTAATTGCGCTGCTCTTCTTTACCGCACTGCCTTTGAGAGCGGAAAATAAGAAGGACGACGTCAACGATATCGGTAACCGCAGGGTTGCGCACCGCAGCATTATTTCCGAGGAAAAGGAGGTCGCAATCGGGAAGCAATATGCCGACCAGATTGACCATTCCGCAAAACTGATCAAAGATCCTGTTGTCAATGAATACGTCAATCGCCTGGCGCAGAACCTTGCCCGGAATTCGGATGCCAAAGTGCCCATCAGCGTGAAAGTGATCGATGACCCTACCATCAACGCCATCACCCTGCCAGGCGGGTTCATTTATCTGGATAGCGGAACGATCCTTGCAGCCAACGAAGAGGCTCAGGTGGCCGGCGTGCTGTCACACGAAATTGCGCACGTCGCAGCGCGACACTGGGCTTCGGAAATGACCAAAAGGACCCTTTTGCAGTATGCGATGATCCCCCTGATGTTCACGCCCATGTCGCTGGGCGCGTATTATGGATTGAATGCTGCCATGAGCGGCATTCCAATTGCGTTCCTGAAATTCAGCCGCAATGATGAGGCGGAAGCCGATTTTCTCGGCCTGCAGTATATGTTTAAAGCGGGTTACGACCCTAATGCTTATGTCGCCTTTTTCGGCAAAGTTTTGAATGAGGAACGCTCCAGCCCGGGAAGCGTCGCATCGATCTTTTCAGATCACCCACCGACTCCAGACCGAATCATTAAATGCGAAGAAGAAATTAAGGGCATCCTCCCGAATCGCCCGGAGTATCTTGTGAATACCTCTGAATTCAATGATGTCAAGAGCAGGCTGGAAACTTTGCTGACCGTCCATCGTAATAACAAGAATCAAAGCGGTCCTACACTGGAGCGCCGCCAGCCCTCTGAAACCACAGGCACTCCGCCTCCCAGTAACCCGCAAGGACAGGATAGCGGAGATCAACCGCCGGTGCTGCGCCGCAAGGATTAATCCATCCTCCGGCTTTGTTCTTTAATATTCCCATCGCATGCGATGAGTCGTGGAGGCTTCCATAGCCTCCACGGTCCCTTCGTTGCAGGTGGTGGATAAAAAGAATTTTGGTTGAGATGGAGCTTTTCGGTGTTTTTTATACGCGGGCTTGTTGCGGTGCGGAAACCGTGATGCCTAATTTCCTGAGAGCATCCGAATAGTATTTTCTATAAAGGATATCCCATTCCGCGCTTCCTTCAGGGATGGTTTTTTTCTGAGAAGTGATCTGCTGGCGTACCCGATTATCAATCTCTTCTTCTTCCCGCATCAGATCATTGAGAATCTTTATAATTTCCTGACGGATCGTGTTCGGCTCTTCGTAAATTTCGACCTCATCTAGATCGGTGAGGGCCGTGGTCAAGAGGCGGGCAAGCTGATTGATCTTCTCATAGGTTAATTTCATCCGCCGAATGGATCCCCCCTTCAAAGGACAACATTGCGATCACGCACCAATTGTCTCTTCACTTTCTTGAACATCTCCTCGTAGGAAACGCCCATCTGCTTCATCTGCTGGTCATATTCTTCAAGGATCTTTCGCACTTCTTCGTTGATATGATCCTCGACGCTCAGTTCTTCCAGCATCACCTGCGTTACGACCTCTTTCACGTAATCGGGCTGCTCAAACTGGATAAGCCCCCTGTCTGTAAGCCGTTTGAGGACCTGCTTGGCCATGTATGTGACGTATTCTCGAGGTACACGCATGAATGCGATGTTAAGAAAAAGAGGAATAGAATCTTTCCTTCGGCGCTGACGCGCTCAGCGAGCAGTGAAAGTAGCCTCATCGCGCCGCTTTAATAAAATTACATCGGAAAGTTGTGAACAACTCCTCTTCCTTGACGCTTATCAGAAGGTAGTGTATAGTGTCGCGTTTTGGGGTGTCAAGGCAAGAGGGTGATGTGAAGTCCTTTGGCCCCCCTGTAGGGCGCCGTTGAGCTTTGAACGGACTTGGGCGGTTAGCTCAGTTGGTCAGAGCGTCTGCCTTACAAGCAGAAGGTCATCCGTTCGAGCCGGATACCGCCCACCACGAAAAGCCAGGGATCCGCGATACCCATCGAGGAAAGCATACTGTCTCTTCATTCAAGCCTAAAATTCACACAACGCGATCGTCAACAGAGACGAAATCAAGGGATATCGCATATAATCATCAATGAAGGGGTGTGGCAACAGAAGTTCAACGCTCAAGGACGGTTGCGCATCGGCTTCTGCTTGTCATGAAAGCTCATTCCTTGGGGACGTAGTTCAGCTGGTTAGAACGCATGCCTGTCACGCATGAGGTCGCGGGTTCGAGCCCCGTCGTCCCCGCCAGCTTTTTCAATAACTTAGGCCTGCACTGAGCCCGCCGAGTGAAGGCTACTGTAGCGGAAAATGTAGCGACCCTGCAACTCCTGGCGTTAACCGTAAGCCGCGTTCCTCGTCTGAGTCCGCGCATTTTTCTATTCCTCCTCTGAAACCGAGAATCCAATCCGCCGCCGCCCTGAAATAGGCGGTGGTGCCGTCAGTTAATGTATCGCCAGCGGAAGAGCGGGCGAGAACTTTAGATCCCGAAGGTGGTCGCAATTTGCGACCACCTCTGCTCTCTCGCCTTTGTCCAGTTGATGGCGGGCGTGCCCGTTGATTCTTTTGGTCGACATACCATAAACACGGGCCAGATCAGCGTCGAGCATCACGTTTTGATCCTGATCCGGAGTATCGAACGTTTGATCAGGGCAATCGGCGCGAGTGCGCTCTTGTAACGGATAGCCTTGTGACGGCTTTCCATCCCTACCCCACCTTCCGAATGCTCGGATTAATCAGCTTGCGGCGCTTGCGCGGCTCGCGCGGAACGACTTGAGCAGAGGATTCCTTGGATGGCGCAATCTCTTCCCGTAGGCATTGAGCCGCTTTGAGGGCTTCGAGTTTCTTAGCTGCTTCCTGCTTGTGTTGATCGGCAGGATGAAGATAGCGCATCGTCATTTGAATTTTCGTGTGGCCCATCAATGCGGCAAGCGTCGCCAGATCCACGCCCGCCTCCGCTGCACGAGTCCCGTAGGTGTGCCGCAGATCATACAGGCGGAAATGATCGGCGATACCCGCGCGCCGGACAGCGGCGTCGTGAGCCTTTCGGACCGAACCGATCGGCTGATCGGGACGGCGCGGCGAGCAGAAAACAAACCTCCACGAATTTCCGTTCACTCGTCGTCGTAGTATCTCGTATACAGCCTCAGTCATCGGAATTGTCCGCTTCGCAGCTTTGGTCTTTCCGTAAGGATTAAAGATGGTTCGCCTCTCGAAGCTAATATTTGCGGTCTCCATCCGAAAGACTTCTTCCGGGCGCATTCCGGTTTCGAGAATAATTTGGGAAATATCCTTGAGAGGCTGGCTCGCGTGCCTGAGGTACGCCCGTTCTTCATCCCAGGTGATGACTCTCATGCGCCCGCCCCCTTCATCGAGAAAGCGGACACCGAGAGTGGGATTGCGAGCCGGAAAGCCGCATCTCAAAGCATGATTGAAGATCAACTTCAGCGTGGTGAGCGCCCGGTTGACGGTCGCGGGTGAAAGAGTACTCCCGTCGTGCGCGTTTCGTCTCTCTTCACGCAGGCGTGCCGCTTTGAACTCCTCAACCATTCCAGGAGTGATCTGATCAAGCCATTTCCCGCCGAAGAAGCGGAGCAGCGTGTCGCAGTTTCGGCGGTGCAGCTCATGTGTGTTTTTCTTGTGCTGCTGCTTCGACCATCGGAGAAACTCTTCGATGTAGACATCCAACTTTGGCGGTGGCTGGCGCGGTGTGACGCCAGCTTTCCTCTCGAGAAGGTCAGACTTCCTTCTGGCTTCGGCCCGAAGCGCGGCCGTCTTGTTCGAAAATCCGGACGATTCCTGAATATGGCGACCCTCGAATTCGAAGTGATACCAGTACACTTTGCCGCGGCGGTACACAGACATGGCAGTCCCTCTCGTTGATCAAGTCCTATCGCGACGCTCGGTGGTTATGAGCCGGTCTGACAGCCAAAGATCGAGGTCTCGTTGGCGATATCGCACGCGATTGCGGCTGATCTTCAGGAACGGGATGCCTCGTCGCTGGCTCCTCCATTGAGCAAGTGTTTCGGTGGAAAGACCAGTAACTTCGGCTACATCCTCCGGTGTCAACAACCGGCTGAAATTAGCAGTTGACGGGATAGTCTTCTGCTCGTAGTCCGTCTCAGGCCGTTCGTTCATGGAATGCACGCTGAACCTCCGTCAAATTTCTACCGCTTTACCGCTTTGGCGGCGATGATGTTCGTCGCCGTCCCGCTGCGGTCGTGCTGTAATTTGACCGCAGCCTCGGCACATAAACGAGCGATCCCACAAGCGGTATCGCCGTGGATAAAGAGCAAGGTTGTGGCGGGCGGCGAGGCCAAGAATCACGGCGACAACGCCAAGCCAGGCGTAGCCGAACCAGGCGAGCTGCTGGTTGAAGTTCCCTCCCGTACGAAAGAATGTGTCGACGTACCCGAGGATGAATTCAAGAACCAGCATCCCGACTACTCCGGAAAACAAAATTTTCCAGTACGACCATTTGCGCGGCGGCGAAACTCTCTGCGACAGCCGAGTTTGAATCTCGCCTTTCGTTTTGAACTTCCCAAAGCCCAGATCCGCCCCGCCGCTGCCGACGAGAACACCCCAACCGCGCGAGCGAGCGCTCAGATCAGAGAGGCCCTCAGCATAGATTAGCGAGAGCTTCGTGAATTCCGTGGAACCGCATCGTGCGCATTCGATTTTCATGTGTCACCTCACCAAAAATCTGGAATCAGTCGATGACGGACCCGCGCTGAGTATTCAGCGTAGCCCGCGAGCCGTTCCACCAGAAATTCATCTTCCCTCTTTGTCCGCCACAGAATCAGGCCAGAGTAGCCGAGGGCCGGAATGAGTGCCATCAGCGAACCAAGCGCCAGGGCTGTGGCCGGCATAATAATCACCATCGCCAAGTATCCCGGATGCCGGATGAAGCGATACGGGCCGCGTGTGACGGGCTTATGGCCATGATCGGTCTGGATGCGGATCGCGCTTGAAAAGAACGGATTCACGGCCATCGTCCAAACCTGAAGCGCTGCCGCAAGGATCAGCACGGGCAAAGCCAAGATTTGAGTCGATCTGCTCAAAGCGGTCCAGTGAAAGCGGCCATCATCAAGAGCCGCTACGATTACGGTCACGAGGAAAAGCGCCGTCGCTCCCCTG
>Ga0070734_10003963_pt1 | contig 14694 bp, 21 predicted proteins | sample Coa_R1_8_FD_66444 | JGI IMG/M metagenome (GOLD analysis project Ga0070734, IMG submission 66444) | Surface soil microbial communities from Centralia Pennsylvania, which are recovering from an underground coalmine fire - Coalmine... | ecosystem: Environmental > Terrestrial > Soil > Unclassified ...
ACCTTGGGGGGCGACGGGCCGGGGGTGCCGTTTACGGCGCTGGGGGAGACGTTCCACCTGACCCCGGTCGGCCCGGCGCTGCGGGCGGCGTTTTCTTCCTGGTGTCGGGTGTGGTCGCAGGAAGACCTGCGCCGCCGCAAGGCGGAGTTTACCCCGGAGCAGTACGCCGAGGAGCAGGCCGCCTTAAGACGTGACGTGCGCCTGGGCCTGTACAGCTGGGGCACGCCCTTGGAGAAGGAGGCGCTGGGCCAGGCCGTCGCCGACCTGTTCGCCACCCCCGAAGGCGAAATCGCTTACCTGCAGCTGGCGCTGCACAAGGCGCACGGCAAGGTGCCGACGGAGCGGATTCTGCAAATCGTGCAGGACAACCCGGAGGGGGTCAAGGACGCCCTGATGGAGTCGCTGGACCTCGTCCCAAACTGGCCGACCCCGGAGTCGCGGGCGGCGACGACGGGGCTGAGCAAGACGGATCAGTGGCGGAAGTACCACTCCTGGAAGGCGGCGCGCTGGGCGCCGGACTGTCTGCGGACGATCCTCGCGGCGGAAACCGGGACGGCGACTGGACCGACGCCGACGTGCTCGCCGTCCTGACGCGCGAGCCGTTTAGCGGCGTCACGCCGGCCGTGTACGCGACCCTGACGGACTGGCAAATCCTGCACGTCCTGTTCGCGGCGCGGGACGACGAGCACCGGCTCATCCCGCTGCGGCGGCGCCTGGCCGGGGAGCATTCGAGCAAGCCGCCCGGCCACCCGGACAACGCGGCCGGCGAGCTGCGCTCCGACGAGGAGCTGGGGATCGACGAGGAGGCGCTGGCGGTCGGGCGCACCTTCAAGCCGCGAGCCATCCCGCTCGGCTTCATGCGCATGTGGTTTCAGCAGCGCCGCGACCACGGGTTGAGTGTCGAAAAAGTCCGGGAGTTGTGGAAGACATTCGTCGCGCGGGAGAACGCCGTTGGCCGCTAAGCGTGAAGTTGTTCTGAAACTGAAGCTGGCCAGGCCGGACGCCGGGGAGACCAACGCCGCGCTGCGGCCGATCCGGGACGCCTTCCATTCGCTGCGCGAGGCGTACCAGAACCCCGTCGGCGCGCTCAAAGGGCTGGTCGGCAACTTGTTCGGCGGGGGCAAACAAGGCCTGCCGGCCGGCTTCAAGGTCCCGGCCGACGCGCTGGCCAAGGCGCCGCCCGCCAAACTCGGCGGCGCCGGCGTACAAGGCGCCCCGGCGGGCGGCGGCTTCAACCTGGCGGGGCTGGCGGCCAAGGGAGCCGAGGGGGGCGCGGCGGAGGGGGCGGCGGCCGGGGCCGGAGGCGCCGCGGGTGCCGCCGGGCCGGTCGGCATCGCCGTCGCCCTGGCCGCGGCGGCGGCCGTCAAGGCGCTGCAAACCGTCGCGGCCGCGCTGAACGCACTCAAGGAAGTCTCGCTGGCGTTCGCGGCGCAGGCCAACCCGAAGGTTGTGGAGCGCTACACACTCGCCTGGGACGACCTCCAGGCCGTTGTCGGCCGCTCGCTGATCCCGGTCGTGGAGCTGATCACGCAGGGCGTGCGCCTGTTCGGCGACGTGCTGGCCAGCGTCCTGCCGACCACGCAGGAAATGCGGGCCGCGCTGGCGCCCCTGGGCGACGCGCTCAAGGAATTAAGAGACGTGTTCGCGGAGCTGGCCCCGTACATCAAGGTGACGATCACCGGCGCCCTCCTGACGCTCGGCTACACGCTCAAAGGCTTGGCCCTCACCATCAAGGCGCTACTGTTGCCGCTGCGCCAACTAGGCCTGCTGGGCGGCAAGCAGCTGGCATCGAGCGTCGGCGCGGCGAACAAGGGGGTCAGTTTCACGGGCGCCGAGGAGTACGCGAAGTCGGTCTACCAGGCCGCCTATGCCTCCGCCCAGCCGGGCGAGGGCAACCTGCCGGTCGAATCCGCCGTCAACCTGATCGTCCGCGACGTGGCCAAGATCGCCTCGATTCTGAGCAACCCGCTGAAAATCGTCCCGCTGCCTGGGCCTGAAGGGGTGCGCGCCGTGGCCAACGGCGCGGCGGCCCAGGCCGGCGGCGTCCTGGGCGCGCTTTTTGGCCGTGCCCTCCAGTTCGGTGGTTGAGCCGTGCCCAACCTGATCAACGAAATCGACGACGCCGGCATCGTGGCCGGGCATCTCAACAACGGCTGGCTCGGCGTGCCATGGGTCGAGTACGTCGGCAAGGGGACCGGCGACGGCAACGAGAACGCGCTTTCCTACGACGGCGGCAACCAGGCCGTCTACACGATTACTTGCAACTGGTCGGATTATTACAACTTCAACGTCCCGCAGCAGCTGCTCGGTTCCTACGTCAAGGACCCCGTGACCGGCTTTTTGAGCCGCACGCTGCCCCTGCAACATCCCGTCCTGCCCGGCCTGTTCGCCAGCCGAATCATCTCCGCCAAGGCGCGGAAATTCATTACCAAAGGGGCGGGGCTGGTGTTCGGCAGTAATGTCGGCATCTACCAGTTCATGCGCGTGAGTATCTTGTTCACGCAGCCCAAGTACGTACTCTTAAGCGACACAGATTTAGACCGCATCTACGGGACGCCCGGCGGCTTGCGTCAGGAGTTCCAGCGCTACGTCGAGTTGAACGTCGAGCCGGCCGGCGAGTTCATCACGCGCAACAACGGCGACTGGGTGTTCAGCGAGGGCGGCGGCGGCACGGCGCCGACGGCCGGCACGACCGTTTTTCCGGCCCCCCTCGGCATGCCGCTGCTCAAGCCCGACGTGGTGCTGACCTGGAAGTTCGTGCCGGGCAAGGGGCTGCTCGACAGCAACAACATCCCCACCAACCTTTTCAAGTGCGTCTGGAAGGTGAATGCCAACGCCTTCCTCGGCTACCCGGCGGGAACGCTTTTGCTGTACCCGCCGCGCATCCGGCCGATTGAGGACCCGGTGTTCGCCATCGCGGGCGGCAACGGCCCGCAGGCGCTGGTGTACGACGTGTCGTTGCCGTTCAAGTATTTCGACCCGCCCTTCGGCGTGGCGGTGCGTGGGCACAACCTGGCGCCGTGGTCGGACGGCCTTTGGTACGAGGTCTACGACTCGAAGACGATGACGAAACGGATTTTCCAGTCCATCGCCTACGAGAGCAATCTCTTCAAGATGAATTAGCCGTGGAATTTAACCCCGCAGGCGGAGCAGCTGAGCACTTCGTCGGTCATCAGAAGTGCCAGTGGACAGAGGGGAAAGAAGAAAAGCAAGAGGATGACGAACAGCACCCAACCCCCGGCGGAGATTTTACGGGCGGCGTGGGGCGGCTCGTTACAGCGGCAGAAGGGGCAGCGAAAATTCGCTTCGGGCGTACCGCCCCGGCGGCGACGTGGGCGCCGGATTTTCCGGCCGGAAGCCGGAGCATTCGTCACAACGGCAACTTCCGGTTGCCGGCGCGGGGGCGGCGGTGCCTCCCCGAAACGGACCTCGCGCGGCTCGACGAGCGTGGCCACGGCGACGCGGGGGATGGTGACGGCGGCGCCACAAGCCGGGCAATGCGTCGACCGGCCGGCGTGGCGTTCGGGGACGGCGTAGCGGCGCCCGCAGCGGCAGGTAAATCGGATCACGACCGGGACCTCCGCGAGGGAAGTATTGATCCTTATCATGCCGCAAGGCCCGCGCCGCGGCAAGCAAATTTTCGAGATTTTTCATGCCGCGCCGTGCCGCCTACCCGATCATCCAGCCGGGCGTGTTGTCCATCCGGGACGCCGCCGCTCTCAACGAAGCGCTGCGCGACCTACAGCGCTTGGTCGGCGGCTTTTCCGTGGCCGCGCCCCTGACGCTTCAAGAGGACTCTGGCGGCGTCCGCCTCGGCATCAATCAGAACGGCCTGCTGACGATTGACCACAACGGCAACGTGGTCGGCTCCGAGCCGATCCTCAATTTTATCGACAGCGGCACCGTTACCTTCGCGGTTACGAACAACGCCGGCGCCACCCGGATCGATGTTACCCCGACCGCCTCGGCGTCGGGCACGACCATCAAGGTGGACAAGGACGGCACGCTTGTCGCCACGCGCCCGGAGCTGAATTTCCAGACGGGCGACGGCCTGACGCTGTCGGTGTTCGACAACGGCGGCAGCAACCGGGCGGACATCAAGGAGGACATCGGCGGCCCGATCCACACCAACCGCACCCTGACGCCCGACGGCGGCGTGACGCTAACCTTCTCCGGGGCGGACACGAGCGCGCTCAACCGCTTCATCAACGCGACGCATCAGATCGCCACCCAGGAGGATTTGAACATCTCGCGCGAGCCGGATTTAGGGGCCGGCGCGGGCGGGCGCATCGACAACTACGCGCCGAGCAATGTTGACCCGGTGTACTACTTCGGGTCGAACATGCAAAACAACACGCTCTCTGGTTGGCTCAAGCCGGCTAATTTTCCAGACGGGGCAACGATCTGGATCGTGCTCACCGGCCCGTCGGACAGCACGACACTGACGCTGGCCCACCAGAACGCCAACAGCTCGGCCGCCAACCGCTTTTTTACGTACAGCCAGGCCGACATCGTGCTGGCCCGCTACCAGTGGGCGCTCTTGCAGTACGACAACACGGCGGGCTACTGGCGGGTGCTGTCCGTGACGCCGGCGGCGGGCGGCGACGCGACGCACACGATCTACCAAGTCGTGGTCGGGGCCGGGATCGGCAACCCGGACGTGAGTTACGCCAACCTGACCAACGACGGCACCACGGTAACGGTCGGCAAGCGGACGCTCTGGACTGACAACAGTTTTTCCTTGTCTAGCGGCGACAACAACAACGTCAACGTGGGCGACGTGACGCTGGTGAACGTGGACAACGGCGCCAGCGGCCCCAACCTGAACGGCATCACCAACGGCGCCGACGGGCGCACGCTGTTTCTTTGGAACGCCTACGGGCTGGACAGCACCCTCACCCTGAAACACCAGGCGGCCGGCTCGTCGGCCGCCAACCGGCTGTACCTGCCCGGCGGCCGGGATTTCAAGCTGCACGGCCAGCAGGGGGCCGTGCTCTTTTACAACAACCAGGCGCCGATCGGCGGCGCCTGGTGCCTGCTGGCCGCGACGCCGAACCCTCTCGTCGGTGGGCAGATCACGAATTCCGACTGGACGATCAACACCAACACCTTCACCGACGTCCCCGGCTTCTCGTTCCAGGTCGGCGCTTCCGAGCAGTGGGTGGCCGAGTTTCAGCTGTGGGTCGGCGGCACGACCGGCGGCATCCAGTTTCAGATCGTCTACACGGGGGGCGTCGGCTGCAACAGCATCCGCGCCTTCACCCTGGGCAACTCGACGTCCGGGACGGCGCTGGCGGCGGACAGCCAGTTCGCCATCATCACGTTCGGGCCCGGCGCGAGCCAGGCTTACGTGACCTACGCCGCGGGCGGCATCGTGACGATCCGCGTCGGCGTCTACAACGCCAACTCGGTCGGGCTGATTAAATTGCAGGCGGCTTCCGCGACGAACGGCCAGACCAACACCGTGTACCAGGGGAGCTATTTCACGGCCGCCCCGGTCGCTTTTTAGGGACCGAAAAATTCCGCTTGCGGAGTCTTGTCCGTTTGGCGTACAATACTTTCAGAAATGTCCAAAACTTCTGAACGTTCAGAAATGGAAGTGGTTGACGCCGCTTACGACGTGACCAATGCCCGCGCGTTCGGGCTGGGCGGCGACGCGCGCCTGGCCGGGGAACCGGTGACGGCCAACCCGTTCGCCCCGACCGACCGGCTGCACGCCTGCTGGCTCAAGGGGTATTTCGACGTGCACTACCACTGGGCCGAAGAGAATTTCCGCAAGGGCAAGCGCCGGCAGCACGCCTGCCGTGCCCTGCCGCCGATCCGCCGTGCCACGGGGGCCGCCTGACATGCCCGCCGACGCCACCACCGCCGCCGTCTGCACCGCCTTGGGGGGCGCCTTCGGCGTCGGCGTCAAGGCGCTGTTCGACTGGTGGCGACGGCAGCAGGACGGGCGGGACGAGGAAAACAACGTCGCGTTGGCGGTCATCCTGCCGCGGCTGGCGGCGCTGGAAGTGGAAGTCAAGGAGTGCGGGAGGCGCGAGGCATCCTACCGGGTGCGCATCACGGCGCTCCTGGGCGAGATTCGCATGCTGCGGGCGGACCTGACCACCCTGCGGCGGGAGTTAGAGTGCAGCCCGCTTTTGGCCGGCAAAAGCGTCCGCGGGGGTGAGCCGCCGCGGCAGCGTGGGCCGGTGGACGCCACCGCGGGAGAGAAGCCGACATGACCGTAACGCGGACCTGGAAGCGCGACGGCAGCGCCAACCGCATGGCCCTGGCCGCCGCCGCGAAGAACTTAGCGATTTATTGCGTCGAGCCGGAAGTGCGCGGCGCCCCGCTGGGTGACATCGAGGCGGCGCTTTTGGACGGCGAAAGCTTCGAGACGCCGCTGGCCACGTTCGCCATCAGTCCGCGCGACCGGCAGGGTAATTACCTGGAGTTGGCCGCTTAACGGGAGGCGAATATGCAAGGGGGGAAAGTTACGACGGCGGCTCAAGTGCGTGACCTGGTCGCGGCGAAGGCCGTGCCGGGTCCGCTCTGGGGCACCCTGGGAAGCTCGACGTGGGGGCCGACCTGGTACGCCGTCGGCGGCGAGGTCGGTATGCCCGGCGACTACGCGGCGGCGGCGACGTGGGAGTGTGACCTACCGCCCTGCACGATCCTTAGTTGGAAGGGCAACATCGGCTGCTGGAGCGTGGGCGAGTGGGAGGCCCTGTTCACGTTGAGCTTCGCCGAAAAAATCATCCCGATCATCCTCAAGGCGGACGGCCCCGCCCGCCAAGGCACGAACTGGCCGATTGATTACCCGGCTCTCAACATCGCGTGGCCGGGCGGCAAGTTGAATCTCGGCCTGGGCGTGTACGCGGCCAACGAATCCAATTTTGAGTTGCAGTCGATCCTAACCCTCGCCGCGCCGAACGCCGGGAGCTGAACACCATGAAACCGAAAAGCGCCGCCCCCGGCTACCTCGTCCTGCTCCTGACCGGCGCGCTCGCCGCGCTGGGGGCCAAGGGCTGCGCGGCCCCGGGCCCCGTCCCGCCCGAACCCGTGCCGCCCAACCCCGCGCCGGTGGCGATCGACCTCAAGGGCACGTTCTTCCTCGCTGTCACCGATAACAGCACCCCCTCCCAGGATCAGGAGATTTACAAGGGAGATGAGGCGCTGCTGTCCATGTTGCGCGCCAGCGGTATCAATTGGTATTGCATGGACAAGGACAGCGCCGAGTTCCAGACGTCCAGTTACAAGAGCGTGTTGGCCGACGACCATGTGACGCCGCCCGCGGTCGTGCTCGTGAATCAGGACCGGACGAAGCACTGGAGCACGGCCGCACCAAAGGACGTGGAAGGCGTGCGGGCCTGGTTGTCCGGGCTGAAGGGCGCGAGACCGCCGCCGCCGGAGTACACGCCGGAATTGCCCTTCGTCGTCGTGGGCGGTGAGAAGCGCTACCTGGCCGCGTTGCCGCCGTCCAAGGCGAAACTTGCCAAGCCCAAGGGAGGCAAGTGGAAGGACAGCGGCAACCCGACGATTCCGCGGGCGCAGTGGCGGGAGATCAGCCGCCGCAACCTGTTCCCGGCCGACCAGTGGATCTATGACCAGGACGGCATCGGCAGCTGCGTGGGCAACGGCAGCACGGGCGCCCTGCGCCGCGTCCGCTACCTGTCGGGGATGTCCGACGTTCGGCTGGCGCCCGGCTGCACCTACGCGCAGATTAACGGCGGCCGGGACCAAGGCGCGGTCATTAGTGACAGTCTGACCGCACTGCAAAAAACCGGGACGATCACGAGCAAGACGCTGGGCGGCGACGAAAAGCCCTTTTACCTGAAGCAGCTGCCGGCCGGCTGGCAGCAGGAAGCGGCCCGGTTCAAAATCGAAGAGGCATTTCACTGCGAGACGTTCGACGAAATCGGTAGCGCGCTCCAGTGCGGCTTTATCGTCGTCTACGGAATCCAGGTCGGCAACAACTTCAACAGCTTCACCGGCGAGGGCGTGGCCGGCGTGTCGAGCGGGCCCGGCAATCATTGCATGATGGCCGACGGCATGCACAAGCTGAGCAACGGGCAGTGGGCATTAGACAACGTGAACAGCTGGGGCACGACCTGGGGGCCGTGGAAGAACGGCCGCTGCTACCTGGTGGAAGGCCACTTCCAACACGGCGACCAGCCGGACGCCTACGCGGTGAAGACCGCCACGGTGGACCCGCTCGACCCCCACAAGCCGCCGGTCCCCAAACAGGTGTCCAAGTGCGGCTGCGGCGGCACGACGGACTGCGCCTGCACGCCGGGCGACTGCGCGTGCGCGGCGTGCGTCAAGACCAAGTGTGACTGCGCCAGCCCGAACGACTGCGACTGCAAGCCGGGGGCGTGTGAATGCAAAAACTGTACGCTCGAACGCACGGCGCCCACGGCCCCGCCGCCGGGCGTGCGGCCGAAGAAGACGCCCCGGCCCGACGGCCTGGGCTACTGCTCCGACCAGTGCGCGTGCGGCTGCAACCAGGGGCAACCCTGCCGTTGCGGGAGTGTGCGGCCGGCAACGGCGCCGCCGTACCAACCGTTTTCGCAGTCGTTCGGCCCGGCGCGGGGCGGGCGGGGCGGCTGCTGAGGCTGAGGACCAGGCCCGGTCGGGCCGAAGGGGTGAGCCGTGACGGACACTCTATGGGTCGGTGTCGGCACCCTGGTCGCCTGCGTGGTGCTATGCCTGTGGCTGTGGCTGTGGATGCGCAAAACCGACTGAGGGCGACCTCGTGGCGACCTGGACGATAGCCCGGCGCGGCCCGCACGTCAGCCGCCTTACCGTCGAGTTCGCGGACGCCCGCGACGTGTTTTACGTGCTGCTGACCAGCGACTGGCACTGGGACTCGGTGGACTGCGACCGCGCCTTGCTCCGCCGCGATTTGGACGAGGCTAAGAAACGCGGCGCCCCGGTGCTCTGCTTCGGCGACCTGTACGACTGCATGCAGGGCCGCTACGACCCGCGTTCGTCCAAGGGCGAGCTGCGGCCGGAACTCCTGTGCGGCAACTACTTCGACGCCGTGACGGAGCAGGCCGACGAGTTTCTGGCCCCCTACGCGGGACAGCTGGCGCTGACCAGCCCCGGCAACCACGAGGTGGAGGTGAAAAAGCGCCACGAAATCTCCCTGGTGGATCGGCTGGCGGCGCTGTTGCGGCGGCGCGGCTCCCCGGTGGTGGTGGGGGAGTATTGGGGCTACGTGCAGATTTTGTGCAAGCTGCGGCGGCACGACTACCTGACGGACCTGCACTACCACCACGGCTACGGCGGCGGCGGCGAGGTGACGCGGGGGCTGATCGACAACTCGCGCACGCGCGGGCAGTACGACGCCGACGTGTACGTGACCGGTCACATCCACCGCCGCAACGCGGACGAGAACGTGGTGACGCGGGCGACGCGCGTCGGCGGGCTGGAGCGGCGGCGGCAGTGGTTTCTGCGCTGCGGCTCGTACAAGGCGGAGTACGCCGGCTGGCACGCGGAGAAGGGGCGGGCGGCGCGGCCGCTGGGGGGCTGGTGGCTGGAGTTCCGGCCCGTCCACCAGCGGAAGGCGTCCGGCGCGTCGCACGGCTACGCCTACGACGTGAGGGCGCTGGCGACATGAGCGACGAACCACCCGGCTGCTGCTGTTGCTCGATCCCGGCCGCCGTACTGGTTATCGCCGCCGGCGTGATCCTCGGCCTCCTGGCGGCCAGGTACTTTTTCGGAGTGTGTCTCAATTGACGTTCGGTGCCATCCGTGCGGGGGCCTCGCCGTGGGCACGTACCACCGCCGCCTGTGGGCCAACGGCGTCTTCGCCCTGGTCGCCGAACTCCTGGTCGCCGGCTACACGCGGGCGCTGGTGAGTGACCACGTGCTCTTGGCCGCGGGGATTTCCTTCGTGCTGCCGTTCGTGGGCTTCTGCGGCTGGGCGTGGTTCGTGGAGGAGAAGGGCTGGTGGCGGCGGCTGGGCTTCGTGGCGGCCACGGCGGTCGGCTACGCGGCCGGGACGGCGGCCGTCATGACCGTGTGGTGAACAATGCGCAGGGCGATACCGAGCACCGACTACATGCGCGAGTGGCTGTTAGGCTACTTCTCCGGCCGGAACGCCGTCGGGGCCACCAGCGAGGAGCGCATGGAGGCGGAGACGGACCGCGTGTCGGGCGCGCTGACGGCGGAGCAGATTCGGCGTAAGTATCTACGGCTGCGCCGGGCGGTTCGTAAGGAAAAGGGCTGAGTTTTTCTGACAAGAAACTTGACACAGGCTGTTGGGCTGTCATGACGCACGAAGACTTCAACAAACTTCTGGAAGATAGATTGGCGAAAACACGTGCCGTGCTGGCAGCCAAATCGCAGGAGTATGCGACCGACGGCGACAAGTTGCACAACTTCAAACGGGCTGGCGCGTTGCAAGGCATTCACCCGGCGAAGGCGCTAATCGGCATGTGGGCAAAGCACCTTGTCTCCGTCCTTGATTTGGCCGACGACGTGGCCAGGGGCGACGTAAGCCGGCTGGGGTTGTTGGACGAAAAAATCGGGGATGCGGTTAATTATCTGATTCTGCTGGAAGCCCTGATGACCGAGCCGAAGGGATGAAGTGATGCTAGTTTGCTTCGTGGACCTCGACGGAGTGCTGGTCGATTTTGTGGCGGGCGCATTGGCCGTTCACGGTAAGACGCTGGCTCGCCGAGAAGTGAAGTGGAGTTTCCCGGAGCAGATCGGCTTTGCCGGGGCCGACGACGCGGCGTTCTGGGAGCCGCTCGGCTTCGACTTCTGGGCGGGCCTGGGTTGGCACGAGGACGGTCGCCGGCTGCTCGGTGAATTGGAACGACTGGTCGGGGCCGACAGAATCGCCTTGCTGACCAGCCCCTGTCTGACGCGGGGGGCGGTGGAGGGTAAGGTCGAGTGGCTGCGGCGCCGCCTGCCGCGATACGCGCGACAGTTTTTCGTCGGCCCGGCAAAACACCTGTGCGCCGGGCCTGGCAAGGTCTTGGTGGACGACCACGACGCCAATGTAGACCGGTTCGTCGGGGCCGGCGGCAGAGCGGTGTTGGTTCCGCGCCCGTGGAATCGTCGCGCCGTCCTGACAGACGAAACCGGCTATTTCCCGGTCGATTTCGTGCTCCACGAGATTGGTCGCGTGTTGGACGAAACGAAACAAACTGACACAAAGGAGTCGCAATCATGTCCGCGTTAATTGCTTTTCTGACCTCGCCGGCCGGCATTGCCGTCGCCGGGCTGGTGCTGTCGCATCTGATGACGCTGCTGCACGCGCTCGGCTACAAGTTGCCGCTCGTGTCGGCGCTCATCGACGCCGTGCTGGCCGCCTTGACGCCGGCCCCGGCCCCAGCGCCCACGCCGACCCCCGGCCCGACACCAACGCCGATCCCGGCACCCGCCGACCCGCTGGCGGCGCTCCTGGTACTGCTGCAACACGTCGGCGGTGGCGGCACCCTCGGCGTGGCCGAGCAAGCGCTGCTAGCGGCGCTCCAGGCGGCGTTGGCGGCCAAGAAGTAGCCGTCTCCGCCCCTGCCGTGAAAACGTCAGGGGCTTTCAAGTTCCGTTTTCTCCCTTCGGTGGGAGCTTTGAGGCGTGAACGCGGCGGGGGCGAAGGCGGCTAGGGAGCAGTAGCCATGAACGAGACCGACTGGTACGAGCGACACGACTGCCAGCACGCCCACTGCCCGCTCGGGTGTGACAAGCCTCAGCCGGCTCACGGTGGCGACGGCGAATTGTATTGCATGCGCTGCTGGGTCGAGGGCGGCGTGCGTTCCGTGATGATCCCCTGCCGCCCGGAAACGTGCGAGGATTAGGAACAACTATGCGTAGCTTGTGGAAACACTGCTGGGTTGCCGTCTGCTTGCTGGTTGCTATCGCCCTGCCCGTCGGCTGGAGCTTCGCCTGCTTCGAGGTCGGCAAGAAGGTCGGGCAGACGCAGGGGAAAGCCGAGGGCTTCGGCCAGGGCATGACGGCGCAGCCTGCGGCCGACGCCTGCGCGCTGCAAAAGGCCCGTGCCGAGGCCGCACTCTGGGAGCGGCTGTACAAGGAGAGTCTGACAGGCAAGGTGGCGCTGGAAGTGATCGAGCACCCGCAGAAGTGACCGCGCGGCGCGGACCGCGCGCCAGGGCGAGCGGAAACGTCATAGCGCGGCCGCGCCGTTTTTCTTACCTCACGCCGGCGAAAGCCGGACCTAACTGGGTAACACATGCCGAACCTGGTACAGCTGAATGATTTTTCGTTCCTGGGGAGTTTCCGGCTGCCGACGACCGACGGCAACGGCCGCTCGACCACGGCGGGGGCGGGCTTGGCCCTGCGTTACGTGCAGGGCCAGCCGCGCCTGCTGACCACCTCGCACTCCTACGCGGGGGGGATGGTGTACGAGACCGACGTGCCGACGCAGCTGTGCGTCAACCCGATCCAGGCCGCGACCGGCACGATCCTGAGCGTGACGGCCCCCGACCCGTCGATGCAGAATGCGGTCTGGCTCCAGACCGACCAGCAGGACAGTCAGGGCCGGCCCCTGTGGTGCCTGCTGAAGCCGGACGGCACGGTCTGGCAGTGGGACCGCGATAACAACGCCTTCGGCGCCCAGGTCGGCACGCTGGCGGCGAGCTACTACGCCAACCCGGCGCCGCTCGTTATGAGCACGGCGAACGTGCGGCGCTATTGGGGGGACGTGTACGGCGGCCACAAGTGGCTGGACGGACCCGACGACGGCAGCGGCGCCTTGCCGGGGGCGCCGCTCAGCCCCGGCAACCTCACCTACGGCCTCTATTGGGACCCCAACGCCCAGCGGCTGTACTGGAATTACGGTCACTGGTACAACCCTACCAACAACGACAACCCCTGCGTCGGCTACGCGACGCTGGACGACGCGACCGGCGTGGCGACCGGCGTGGCGGCCTACCGCCTCCAGGACGCCGGCTGCAAGGCGGGCTGCGGCGGCACGCTCAACGTGCCGCAGTGGTTCGCCGACCAGTATTTGGGCGCCGGCGGCCACGCGCGGCTGGCCGTGGGGCACGGCGGCTATTACTCGGCCCTGGAGTGCGGGCACACCAGCGCCGGCCCCTGCCTCCTGGCCGTGCCGCCGCCCGACCCGGCGGCCAACCCGGACAAAAGTTACCTGCCGACGCAAACGCTGCTTTGGTTCCCCTGGGAGCAGGACGGCACGCAACGGGGGGCGCGGGACGCGCAGTACACGACCGACCCGGCCAACCTCGACTGGCCGGCTCCCGCCGGCGGCGTCGGCTCTTTCCAGTGGACCGATTGCGTTCGGGCGGCGGCCTGGATCGATACGCCGACCAAGAGCGCCCTGCTGACGCTAGCCAAGGTCGGCCGCGGCTACGTCCATTACGCCGGCTCGAACATCTGGGCGGACACGACGCAGCATGTCTGGCAGCTGTTCGACCCGGCCGACCTGGGGCGCGTGGCCACGGGGCAGCTGGCGTCCAACGCCGTGCGGCCCTACGCGACGGGCGACATCCCGCCGACCATGTGCCCCAACCTGGATCAGCGGCCGAGCCAGGGGGAGGGGTTCAGCATGCCGGACGGTGCCGCTTGGGACGCGCAGGCCAACCGGCTCTACGTCCGCGTGGGCGGGGGCTATTTCAGCTCCCCGGAGTATTACCCGCTGGTCAGCGTGTTCGGAGTGGGTCCGTGAGCATCGACCTAGCCAACCTGACGCCGGCGCCGTGGCGCGCCTCCGGTGCCTTGGTGGACTACGCGGACGTGCACGAGGACGGGGTGCGCGTCGCCAAGACGTACACCAGCACGTTCGCGCCGCCGGTGGAGGAAGCGGTGGCGAACGCCCGCTTCATCGCCCTGGCCCGCAACGCCTTTGACTTCTGGGTGCAGCGCGACCCGAAAGCCGCGCTGCTGTGGCTAACCAACCCGGAAGAATGGTACCAGGAGCACGCGGGGAATGCGCCGTGAAAGAGTCCACGTTCCGCGTGCTCGCCGAAGGCTTCTGCGACCTCGCCCGCGTGCTGACGCAGACCGCCTGGGACTACGGCCGCGAACAGTGGCGGTGGCTGCGGAAGCAGATCGACTGGTACCTGGAGTAATACCGTGGGCCTGGTCCTCACGCTCGTGCTGAGCCTCGACTGGCCGGAGCCGGACCCGGAGTTATGGGAGGCCGAGCGCTTCCCCACCTACGACCAGTGCGAGCGTAATTTGGAATTTGCCCAGGCCCACCTCATCTGGCTAGAGCAGTGCTACGCGCTCCAGTCGTACAACCGCCGGCATCTCGAAGAATGGCTCTGGGAGGCACGGGCCTGCCGGGATAGCTGGTGCTTAATCCGCGACGCCAAAAACGACGGCTACCCGGAGTGCACGCGCCGCGAATGGCTGCGCGAGCTGCGGGAGCGGATAGGCCGACAAAACTTCGCCGCCGGCTACGTCGGCCCGGCGGCACCCCTGTGGCGCTTCCACGTGCTAGACTAAAGACGGATTGAATTAGCCCACGACTTACTGTACGTTTCGGCCGAAATGTATAATAAGAACGATGCTACTCTGCACTTTGTACTCTGTACTCAGTACTCAGTACCCGATTTTGGGACTTGATTCCGCAAATCTCCTTCGGTATAGACGCATGCCGTCGCCCCGGTGTGCGGAATGCTGCCCGACGTAAGCCGATTCATTGCTTAGTTTTGCATCTCTGTACGACGCTCTCACACGGTGGAAGTCACTGGTTCGAATCCAGTAACGCCCAATAAC
>Ga0070734_10003965_pt1 | contig 14686 bp, 15 predicted proteins | sample Coa_R1_8_FD_66444 | JGI IMG/M metagenome (GOLD analysis project Ga0070734, IMG submission 66444) | Surface soil microbial communities from Centralia Pennsylvania, which are recovering from an underground coalmine fire - Coalmine... | ecosystem: Environmental > Terrestrial > Soil > Unclassified ...
GCACTGGCCGCGATCAGGGCCGAGTTGCGCCGGGCCGCCCGTTACGACGACGAGTCGATCGTGCACGAGAACTGGCTCATGCGGCGCTACGACAGCGGCCGCTACGCCACACTCGGCGACGCCAGGCGGGCCACCGTCGCCACCGCGTGGCACGAAGCAGGTCACGCCGTGGCGGCCCTCACCGTGGGCGCCAGCTTCCGCTCTGCCAGCATCCACGCTGGCAGCGGCACCGAGGGCCGCGTGCACGGTATCCAGGGCACCGGCGATCTGGCCTTCGTAGTGGACGCCGCCGGTCAGATCGCCGAGCAACTCCGCGCCTGGACCCTGCTTGACGACGACCGGTTGCGCGACTGGCTGCCTACCTGGCGGGACGACGGCGGCGACGCAAAACGGTTCCGCGCCTCCATCCGCCCCCGTTTCGGCACCGACGAGTTCGCCGCCTGGCGCTATAGCGAAGGAATGCTGACTCCCCAGCGGCTGAAGATCCGCAACGTTGCCCGTGCCCTCCTGGTCCACCCGAAACACCTGCCGCACCAGGTAGTGGCGGCGCTCGCCGCCGACGCCTGACCCTGCGCCACCCGGCCTGCCGCTGAGGCCACCACACAGCAGAGATGTCACCGAACGTTCTTCAACACATAACGAGAGTTACGTCCTGCGGCGATACCTGGCGGTTCAGCTTGGTGAATGTGCGGATAGCGATCGTCGCCGAATCCTTCCCGCCCGACGTCAACGGGGTAGCCCACTGCACCCTCCGCGTGGCCGAGCATCTGGCGGCCCGTGGCCACCACCCACTGGTCATCGCCCCGGCCCCGGCCCGCGACGCGGCCGGTGCGCCCGGCCCGTTCCCGTTCGCCGCCGCGGTCTGACCGCCCTAGCGCTTCGTGGTCGAATAGTTAGATATCAATGGATCGAGTAAGCTGGGCACATGCGACCCGCACGGACTCCCATCGGGCTGGAACTGGCCCGGACCGCCCGGACGGTCAGCCGCGCCTTCGATGACGCACTCGCCGAGGCGGGCGGTTCGCTGCCGGTCTGGCTGGTGTTGCTGAACCTGAAGACCCGGCAGTTGTCCAGCCAGCGCGACCTGGCCGAGGCGGTGGGAGTGCGGGAGGCCACCCTCACCCACCACCTCAATGCCATGGACGCGCAGGGCCTGGTCACCAGGACCCGGGATCCGGCCAACCGGCGCGTCCACGTGGTGGAACTGACCCCGGCCGGTGAGGCCGCGTTCGTCCGGATGGCGGCGGCCGCGACCGCGTTCGATGGCAAGCTGCGGGACGGGCTCACCGACACCGACCTGGACGGCCTGGCGGCACTGCTGACCCGGCTGGCCGCCAACGTGGCGGGCGAGCAGGACCCGGCCGGCCCCTGGCCATCCTGAGCGGCTTCGGCGCGGGGGCACCAGGGCCCTGTCGATCCGGAGCCGCGCTGGCATACGCTTCGGGCCAGCGGCGGGGACGGCCTCCGCTCAGGTTCCGCGCGGGAGCGGCCATGGATCTGTTCGACCTGTCCGGGAAGACCGCCGTCGTCACCGGGGGCAGTCGCGGCATCGGGCTCATGATGGCCCGCGGCCTGCTGCAGGCCGGGGCGCGGGTGTACATCAGTTCGCGCAAGGCCGATGCCTGCGCCGAGGCGGCGAAGGAACTGTCCGCGTACGGCGCCGTCCATGCCATTCCCGCGGACCTGTCGGCGGAGCGGGAGTGCCTGCGACTGGCGGCCGAGGTCGGCGAGCGCGAACGGGCCGTCAACGTCCTTGTCAACAACGCCGGTGCCACCTGGGGCGCGCCGCTGGCCGAGTATCCCGCCGCCGCCTGGGACAAGGTGGTGGACCTCAACCTGAAGACACCGTTCTTCCTGACGAGGGCGTTTCTGCCGCTGCTCGAGGCCGCCGGGACGGATGAGGACCCGGCCCGGATCATCAACATCGGGAGCATCGACGGCCTGCGCGTGCCGCCGTTCCCGACGTACGCCTACTCGGCGAGCAAGGCAGGGCTGCACCACATGACCCGGGTGCTCGCACGCGAACTGGGCCCGCGGCGGATCACCGTCAACGCCGTGGCCCCGGGGCCGTTCGAGTCCAAGATGATGGCCGCCACCCTCGAGGCACTGGGGGACTCGATCGCCGACGCGGCTCCGCTGAAGCGGATCGGCCGGCCCGACGACATGGCCGGCGTTGCAATCTACCTGGCCTCACGCGCGGGCGCCTACGTCACGGGCGCCGTCATCCCGGTGGACGGCGGCATCGGCACCACCGTCTGAGGCCACCGTTCCGGCACTCCAGGCTGAAAGCGACCGTCCGGTGATGATCATGGTGTTTGGCCGAACTTGCCGGCTGACTTGGGCAGCGTTGTCGGTCCGCTAGGGGAGGATAGCAAGCGTGACGGCACCGTCGGCGCATGAGTGTGACCCGGACGACCCGGTCGAGATCTTGGGTGCCCTGCCCAGACGATTCCATGAGCAGTTCCTGGCCGAGTATGACGCCGCTGTGACAAGCGCCCGGCGGCCCGAGCATTACCACGCGCTGCACCATCTGTTGCGACTGTGGCGGCTGCGGGCCGCGGCGTACTCCGATCCGGGGTTCACCTCCAGGCTGCAAGCCGTCCAGGACGAAGTGCACGCCGAGCGGCGCGAGGGCACACCCATCGAGGAGGTTGTCCCGGGCTGGGCCGGGCGCGTGGCGGACTCTCGGCGGCGGCCGGAGGAGTGGGCTACCGGGCTGAGTTCGACGATGCTGCGCTGAGGCAACTCCACGGCTTACCGGCCGCCGCGTTCGATGCCCTGGTCGAGCACGTGGTGACCTAGAGCCTGTTTCTGAACCCGGTGAGGCGGTGCCGGGCGGTATGTGATGTTCGGGTGGCGCGGTGGTGGAATGCAGGCGGGGCTCCTGGTAGTGACGGGGGTGATGAAACCAGACCGCCAAACCAGCAGCCCTGGTGCCAGGCCAGGATGACCCGCCGCCTCGCCCGCCTCAGCTAGCGGCACGAGCAGCGCTGACTATGCCGGTCAGCTCCCGGAGCTCTGCTCGGCCAGCGGGCTCTGCACGGTGGTGGAGCTGACCGCGTGGTAACCGGCTGCGGTGCAGATGCTGGCCGACACGCACGAGACCCCGGCCAGCACCTCGTTGGCCGCCGGGCTGGCGGTGGCCTCACGGTGCCAGGCGCCGCCGGCGAAGCGCTCGGCTGCTGCCACCGGAGCAACCACCGAGCCCGAGAACCCGACCGCGGTGCAGCTGGCCGCCGAGGTGCACGAGACGCCGTTGAGAATGGTAGCGGCCGGTTCTGGCGTGTCCTGCACCGTCCACGTGCTGCCGTCCCAGTGCTCGGCCAGCGCTCCGTTGGCGTTGGAGAACCCGACCGCGGCGCAGCTGTTTCTCGCGGTGCAGGAGACCGCGTTGAGCTGGCCCAGTGTGGCGGATGGGCCGCGGACGGACCGGATCCGCCAGCTACCGGAGTAGTTGTTTTCGGCCAGCGTCACGAAGGCCCCGGTTCCGTTCCGCTGGAACCAGCCGGCCGCGGTGCATTGGCCCGGTGCGGGGCACGAGACCCCGGTGAGGAAAACCGAGGACGCGACCGGTGAGGCAATGGGCATGGCCTGGACTGCCCAGGTGCTGCCATTCCAGTGCTCGGCGAGGGTCAGGTCGGGGCTGCCCTGCTTGGCGTAGTGCCCAACCGCGGTGCAGTCCGACGCCGTCGGGCACGACACCGCTTTCACCTGGACGCCGAATGCGCCGGACGGAACGGGCATGGCCTGGATGGTCCACGTGCTGCCGTCCCAGTGCTCGGCCAGCGGCAGCGAGCTGCCATGGTTACTGTCGTACTCTCCGACCGCGGTGCAGTCCGACGCCGAGGGGCATGACACCCCCTCCAGGGTGCTGAAGCTCGCGCCGGTGGGGTTCGGCGTCGCCTGGACCGCCCAACTGGTGCCGTCCCAGTGCTCGGCGAGGGTCACCGGGCCGGCGTTGCTGGTGTACCCGCCGACCGCCGTGCAATCAGACGACGAGACGCATGAGACCGCGAGAAGCAGGCCATCGACCCCCTGGGCTGGAGTGGGCGTGGGCTGCACCGTCCAGGTGATCGCGGCGTCGGCCGCCGGGGCGGCGTACACCGCCAGCGCCGCCGCCGTTGCTGTGATCATCAAAACTCGCCGCATGACCAGCCCTCCTCGCGCCTGGCAGCCCGCTGTGACCAGATCGGCCCCATCCCGTAGACGCCCGGAACGGCGGCACCGTTTACTTCGCCGACACACCGCCCTCTTACCTTCGGCGGCACGCCACCCCGGACCAAGGTCACAAACCAGCGCCCGGCACCGCAGCGGGTTGTGATCTTGGGATGCAGTAGATCACCACGTCGACCTGCTCGGTGCTGCCGTCGCGGAAGCGGACGCGGTCCAGCTCGAACCGGTCGATGGTGGGCTTGACGGCGATCTCACCGCGCCGCAGCCCGCTCAGCAGGCTGTCCGAGACCGCCAGCGGGCCGCACAGCAGCCGGTGACCGGGCCTGGGCAGCCCATACTTCGCCGCACCGCCCCGGGCGAGCAGCACCAGCAGCGCCACGGCGGAGCGCCGCAGCCACGGCGGCAGCAGCGTGCCCGCACGCATCAGCGTCAGGTGGTCGGCCGGCCTTCCGGCCAGGTACCTCGGGATGATGTGGGCACCGGCCCGCATGGCGATCAGGGTGCGCGCGCCGAGGCGGGAACACTCCGCCGCGACGTCGCACGCGGAGTTCCCGATGCCGAGGACGAGGACGCGCTTCCCGGCAAAGGGCTCGGGCGCACGGTACTGATGGGAATGCATCTGCTCACCGGCAAAGGCGCCGGCACCCGGGAAGGCCGGTTCCGGGAACCGGGGATCCCAGTGGTGGCCGTTCGCGACGAGCACAGCACGGTAGCGCCCGGTACGCTCCGCCCCGGTGTCCCGCGACCGTGCTGTGACGTCCCAGCCGCCGCCGGGCGCCGGCTCCGCCCGGGTCACCTCGGTCCGGAAGCGGATCCGCCCGCGCAAGCCGAAGTGGTCGGCGACGTCATCGAGGTACCGCGCGATCATCTCGTGGCCCGGGTAGTCCGGGTAGCCGGCCGGCATCGGGAACGCCGCGTACTGCATGCCGCGCCGGGACGATTTCGCGCGCAGCGAGCCATATGCGGCCGACATCCCGTTGTCGTTGCCGTAACGCCAGTTACCGCCGACCGACGAGCCCGCCTCGAAGCAGTCGAAGGGGATACCACGGCCGTGCAGGGCCTGGCACGCCGCGATCCCCGACGAACCCGCACCGATGACGCACACCCGGCGCATCGGGCCCCTCGCCCCCGTGACCGGCAGCTCGTCAGTCATGGGCTCACGCTAGGGCGGCGCCCGGGCCGCCGGCATCGGTGGAATTGCCGGCTGCCCGCCGGGCGCGGCTGGGTAGCTCGCGGGCGCTGACGAAGCGGCCCAGCTCACACCTCGCGCCAGTAGACCCGTTAATAGGGCGGGCGTTACGCTCTCGTCAGGAGGGTCATTATGTCAGCTCAAGTGGCCAGCATTTACCAGGGCATGCCAGGCGAGGCTATCGAGCACCTCGCACGTCATCACGTGATCACATTGTCCACCTCATCGTTCACCGGAATGCCACACGCCGATACCGTCGTGTACACGAATGACGCGAACTGCATCTACTTCTTCGCCGGAGAAGGAACTCAGATGCTTCGCAACATCAAGGACAGCAGGCATGTCTCGTTCACGGTCGACGACTACACCGTCGACTGGCGCAAGCTGCGTGAGCTGCAGGGTGTCGGCCGCTGCCGGCCGGCGACAGAGGATCAGGCCGCCATTGCCCGGTCGCTGTACCAATCGAAGTTCGGTCAAGCTGCTGAGCGGCCCTCCGGATTGGTCTATGCCATCGCACCGGGCGAAATGCATTTCGTAGATTATGACTACAACAAGGTGACCGGGCAGGCGTCGCGGATCCGCCGGACCTTCCAGCTCGACAGCGCACCTCCGCCTTCTTCGCCGGGTGGAGTATCAACTATTCTCGATCGATTCACTTATGAACCCGGACAGATTGTCTTCCGTCCGGGTGAATCGACCGGCGAGTACTACGTTGTGATCGACGGAGAGGTCGAGATCTGCGCCGAGGGCCACGGCGTCGATCAGACGGTGCTGCGGCTTGGACCGGGCCAGTTCTTCGGCGACCAGGCCACCCTGCGCGGCCAGCAGGGCGCGCTGACGTGTCACGCCGTCCGGCGCACGATCCTGTTTGCCGTCGACCGGGCGTCGCTGCGCGACCTCCTCTACGCGGGGCCGGTCTGACAGGCTCGCCACTGCATCCCACCCGGGAGGCCGGGCGCTCGGTCAGGCGGGGCGGACGGTGACGGCGCGGGCCAGTTCCCGCGCTGTCGCCAGGTCGGGGCAGCCCGCCGTGCCGCCGGGTGCGCGGGTGGATGCGGCGCCGACGGCACAGCCGAGCGCCACGGCGGCGGGCAGGTCCAGGCCGTCGAGCAGCCCGGCGATGACACCGGCGTTGAAGCAGTCCCCGGCGCCGGTCGTGTCGGTCACCTTGACCGGGGGTGGCTCGGCCAGGTAGCGGCGGGCTCCGTCGGTGCACAGTGCGCCGCGCTCACCGAGCTTGACCACGAGCGCCGGCCCGGCCGCGGTCAGCGCGGGCACGGCCTGGTCCAGGTCCGGGGCCCCCGCCAGGCACAGCGCCTCGGCCTCGTTGGGCAGCAGCAGGCTGGCGTGCGCGAGCGCCTCGCTGAGCCGCGGGTCCGCCCAGCGCTGCGCCGGGTCCCAGTTGGTGTCCAGCGAGGTGCTCGCCCCGGCGGCCCTGGCCACCTCGAGCAGGGTGGCCAGCCCCGGCCCCAGCGAGTCCGCCACCAGGAAGTAGGAGCTGACATGGACGTGCCGGGCGCGCACCAGCAAGCCGGAAGGCACGTCCCGCGCGGTCAGCGTGGTTATCGCGCCGGTCGCGGTGAGGATCGCCCGGTCCGCGCCGGCCGACAGCGCCACGGTCATCCCGGTGGGCACGTCAGGGCGTACCGCCACGAAGGACGTGTCCACCCCCTCGGCGGCCAGTTGGCCGAGCATGAACCGGCCCGCCGGGTCGGCGCCGACGGCCGCCGCCAGCGCCACCCGCAGCCCCAGCCGCGCCGCGGCCACCGCCGTGATCGAGGCGGACCCGCCGACCTCCAGCGAGATGCCGTCCACCAGCTTTTCCTGCTGCCCGAAGGCGGGGGTGACGTCGCCGCCGACCACCATCACGTCCGGGTTGCAGTCCCCGATGACCAGCAGGTCCAGCGCCCCGGCCCCGGGCGTGGCCCGGCCGGCCTCCGTCCCGGCACCGGCCCGGCCGCGCTCAGGCGGTGACAACCTTGACCCCGGCGTCGGCGAGCCTGGCGGCCTCGGCGGATGCGATGCCGGTGTCGGTGACCAGGATGTCGACCTCGGCGGCCGTGCAGATCCTGGCGAACGCGCGCCGGCCCACCTTGGAACTGTCCGCGGTCACCACCACCTGGGCCGCCCGCCCGGCCATCAGCCGGCCGATGCTCGCCTCGCCCTCGTGGTGCGCCATGGCCCCGGCCACCGCGTCGATCCCGTCCACCCCAAGGAACGCGATGTCCAGGGTGACCTGCTCCAGGACGCCGGTGGCCAGCGGGCCGGTCAGCTCGTAGGACTGCGGCCTGGCCACCCCGCCGGTGGTCACGATCTTGATGTGCTGGCGGACGGCGAGTTCGGTGGCGATGTTCAGCGCGTTGGTGACGATGGTGAGCCCGGGCGACTGCGCGCCGGAGTTCAGGTCGGCGCGGACGGCGAGCGCCCGGGCGACCTCGGTGGTGGTGGTGCCCCCGTTGAACCCCGCGATCTGGCCCGGCAGCACGAGCCCGGCGGCCACGGCGGCGATCCGCTGCTTCTCCGAGGGGTGACGTTCGGTCTTGTAACGCAGTGGCAGGTCGTAGGTGACCCCCTTGGCCACCGCCCCGCCCCGGATGCGGGTGAGCATCTGCTGCCTGGCCAGCTCGTCGAAGTCGCGCCGCACGGTGGCCGCCGACACACCGAGCACCTGCGCGGCGCGCTCCACCTGCAACTGGCCGTCGGCCGCCAGCAGTTCCAGCAGCTCGTTCCAGCGGCGATAACGGCTCACCTATGCCCCGCTCCCCGGATCGTCCTGCAAGATCTTACCGTCCTTAATCTGAGCATTCCTGCTCAATATCAAGCAATACCGATCAGCGGGCCGCGCCCAGCACCCCGAGCAGCCGGGTCACCTCGGCGGCCACGGCGTCCCTGGCCGCCGCGCCGTAGCGCCTCGGGTCCACCAGCGCCGGGTCGGCCGCCAGGCAGGCGCGGACCGCGCCGGTGTAGGCCTTGTTGAGCTGCGTCGCCACGTTGATCTTCGTCATGCCGGCGGCGACCGCCGCGGCGAGCCCGGCGTCGGGCACCCCGGAGGAGCCGTGCAGCACCAGTGGCACGGGAACGGCCTTATGGATCGCCGCGATCAGGTCCTCGTCGAGCACCGCGTCCCTGGTGAGCATCGCGTGCGAGCTGCCGACCGCCACGGCCAGCGCGTCCACGCCGGTGGCGGCGGCGTACCTGGCGGCGTCGCCCGGCGGGGTCCTGGCCCCGGCGTCGTGCACCCCGTCCTTGCCGCCGATCTCGCCGATCTCGGCTTCGACCCACACCCCGCGCTCGTGGCACCACCGGGTCACCGCCGCCGTGGCCGCGACGTTCTGCTCGTACGGCGCGGCGGACGCGTCGTACATGACCGAACCCACGCCCACGGCCACCGCGGCCCGCACCAGGTCGTCGCCCGTGACGTGGTCCAGGTGCACCGCGACCGGCACGGCCGCGGCTTCTGCCAGCGCGAGCGCGGCCCGCGCGATCGGCTCCAGCGCCCCGTGATAGGCCACGCAGTTCTGGCTGATCGCCAGCACCACCGGCGCCCCGGCCGCCTCCGCCCCGGCGATGATCGCCTCGGCGTGCTCGATCCCGATGATGTTGAACGCGCCGACCCCCCGGCCCGCCGCGAACGCGGGGCCGGCGATCTCGGCCATCCGGGTGACCGGCATCAGCGGTTCGCCCACTCGGTGACCTGGGTTCCGGCGAGTGCCCGCTGGTAGTCCGCCTCGGCGAACTGCCCCGCGGCCGGGGCCGCGACGCACGCGGTGCCGAGCGCCGCCGCGTGCCGCAGCCGATCGGCCCACGGCCGGCCGAGTACCAGCCCGTGCGCCAGCCCGGCGACCACGGCGTCACCCGCCCCGGTCGGGTTGCCCGTCACCTGGGCCGGCGGCGCCGCGTGCCAGGTTCCCCCGCCGGTGACCGCGAGCAGCCCGTCACGCCCGAGCGACACCACCACCGCGTGCGCTCCCGCGGCCCGCAACTCCGCCGCGGCGGCCGCGACGGCGGCCAGGCCGGCGAGCGGCCGGCGTACCGCGCCCTGCAGTTCGGTCAGGTTCGGCTTGGCGATCGCCGGGCCCGCGGCCACGCCGCGCCGCAGCGCCGCGCCCCCGGCGTCCAGCACCACCGGCACCGCCGCGGCGGCCGCCCGCTCGGCCAGCCCGGCGTAGCTGTCCTCAGGCAGTCCCGGCGGCAGGCTCCCGGACAGCACGACCGCGTCGCAGCCGGCCAGCGAATTTTCATACAGAACGAGGAACCGCTGGTACTCCCCGGCCGCGACGGCGGGCCCCGGCTCGTTGAACAGGGCGGTGTCGTGGCTGCTGGTGTCCACCACGGCGAACGTGCGCCGGGTCTGCCCGGCGATCGGGGCAAAGGCGCCCGGGACCCCCGCCGCCGCCAGCCCGGCGGCCACCGCCTCGCCGGTGACCCCGCCCGCCAGCCCGGCGACCCGCACACCGGCGCCCAGGGTGTGCAGCGTCCTGGCCACGTTGAGCCCCTTGCCGCCCGGTGCGGTGCTGACCTGCTGCGGCCGGTTCACCCCGGACCAGTCCACCCCGGCCACGTGGTGGGTCACGTCCAGGGCCGGGTTGAGGCTGACGACGAGGATCATCCGCGTCCGAACACGGCCTAGTGGGGCGCCAGGATCACGGACCTGGTCAGGTTCCGTGGCCGGTCCGGGTCCAGGCCACGCGCCCGCGCCACCGTGGCGGCCAGCCGCTGTACCAGGACAAGCTCGGCCAGCGGGTCCCGGCCGCTCTGCCAGGCCAGCCCGCCGGCCGCGGCCACCTCGGCGGGCAGCCCGTCCGGCGCCGGGCCGAGCAGCCAGACCACGCTGCCGGGCCCGGTGACCGAGATCGGGCCGTGCCGGTACTCCATGGCCGGGTAGGCCTCCGTCCACATCCCGGCGGCCTCGCGCAGCTTGAGCGCAGCCTCGTTGGCCAGCCCGCAGGTCCAGCCGGTGCCGAGAAAGGTGAACTGCCTGGCGCCGGTCAGCGCCGTGGGCAGCGGTTCGGCCAGGGCCGTCTGTGCCGCGGCGGCCACCGTGGTCATGTCATCGCCCAGGTGGGCCCGCAACAGCGCCAGTTCCGTGGTGGCGAACCGGGTCTGCACCACCGACAGTTCGTCGGCGAAGTCGAGCGCGATCGTCGCGCCGGCCGCCTCGGCGACCGGGGTCTGCGCATCTGCGGTGATCGCCACGGTGGGCACGCCGTTCAGCCGGTCGAGCAGTTGCAGTATCTCGGTGGTGGTGCCCGACCGGGACAGCACCACGACGCGGTCGTAGTGCCGCCGCACCGGCATCTCCGAGGCGGCGAACGCGTCGGTCTCGCCCTGCCCGGACGCCTCACGCAGCGCGGCGTAGGACTGGGCGATGAACCACGACGTGCCGCATCCGGTCACCGCGACCCGTTCCCCCGGCGCCGGCAGCAGGTGACCGACGCTTGCCGCCATCCCGGCCGCCCGCAGCCAGCAGGCCGGCTGCGAGGCAACCTCGGCGTCGATGCTGCCGGTGGCGCTCACGCCATCCCCGGCCGGCTCGCCGGCCCGCCTTGTGTCATCGCCCACGTCACCCCTCCTCATGTGCCGGCGAGCCCGGTCGCCGCGACCGAGCGGACGAAGTACCGCTGGGCCACGACGAAGATCAGCAGCATCGGGACCAGGCTCATCACGTTGCCCGCCATCAGCAACGTCCACTCGGTCGCGTGCGCGCCCTGGAACGTCGCCAGCCCGAGCGGCACCGTCATCTGGTTGGTCGAGGTGACGGCGATCAGCGGCCACAGGAAGTTGTTCCACGAGTCAAGGAACGTCAGCGCGGCGAGCGTGGCCAGCGCGGGCGCCGACAGCGGCAGCACGATGCGCCACAGCACCTTGAGCCTGTTCGCGCCGTCCACCCTGGCCGACTCCTCGTACTCGACCGGCAGCGTCCTGAAGAACTGGCGCAGGAAGAAGATGCCGAACGCGGTCGCCGCGTTGGGCAGGATGAGCGCGCCGAGGTGGTTGATCCCGACCTGGGCGAGCACGTGGACGCCGAGCCACTTGGTGATGATGAACTGCGGGATCATCGTCACCTGGAACGGCACCATGAGCGTGGTCATGATCACCGCGAAAAACAGGCCACGGCCGAGGAACCGCAGCCGGGCGAACGCGTACCCGGCCAGCGAGCAGAACACCAGGTTGCACAGCACGGTCGTCACAGCGACCACCGCGCTGTTGAGGAAGAACCGGCCGAACGGGGCGGCCGCCAGGGCATTCGGGTAGTTGGCGAAGTGGAGTTCGTGCGGGATGAGCACCGGCGGGAAGTGCAGCGCCTCGGCGGGCGTCTCCACCGAGGTCACCACCAGCCACACGAACGGGAAGATCAGTGCCAGGGTGGCGGGCACCAGCACCAGGTGCCACGGGCTGAACGGCAGCCGGAACCGGCGCCGGGGCAGCGCTTGAGCGGTCGCTGTCATGTCATGACCTGTAGTGCGTGAACCGGCGGCCGGCGCGAAACTGGATCGCGGTGACCACGATGATGATCAGGAACAGGAAATAGGCGATCGCGGAGGCGTAGCCGAAGTTGAAGTTGACGAAGGCCTGGTCGTATAGGTAGTACACGAGGACGGTGGTGGCGTTCAGCGGCCCGCCCTGGGTGCTCAGGTACACCTCGTCGAACAGTTGCAGCGCGTTGATCGTCAGCCACACCGCCAGGAACAACGAGGCAGGGCTGAGCAGCGGGAGGGTGACCCGGCGGAACGTGGTCCACTTGCTGGCCCCGTCCACGGCCGCCGCGTCCATCAGCATCTGCGGCACGCCCTGCAGCGCGGCGAGGTAGATGACCACGGAGAACCCGGTCCAGCCCCAGATCGTCATGGCCACGATCACGAACAACGCCTGCGAGGGGGAGTTCAGGAACTGCTGCGGCGGGATGCCTACCAGGCTGAGGAAGTAGTTCACCACCCCGTAGGACGGGTCGAACAGCCAGATGAAGACGATCGCCTCGCTGATCGTGGAGATGGCCATGGTGGCGTAGGCGGCGGTGCGGTACACCGAGATGAACCTGATCTTCCGGTTCATGGCCACCGCGAGGAAGAGGCCGACGATCATCGTGCCGGGCACGAACAGCGCCGTGTAGACGAACGTGTGCTGGACCGCCTGGGCCACCACCGGATCGTGCAGCATGAGCCGGTAGTTGCGCAGCCCCACGTACGGGGTGTTGCCGGTCAGCAGGTTGTTGCTCTGGAAGGACATCACCGCCGACCAGACGATCGGCACCGCGCCGAAGAGCAGGATGATCGCTACCCCGGGCGTGATGAAGGCCCACCCGGTGAGCTGCTCCGTCCTGCCCGGGCGGCGCCGGGCGGCGCCGCCCGGCGCCGGGCGCCCGCGGCCGGGCTCCGCGGTGCGCCTGCGGCGAAGCAGGACAGAGGGCGCTGCCACGTCAGCCGTTCGAGCTGGCGAGCGCCTGGTTGACCTGCTGCGCCGCGCTGCTGAGCGCGGCCTGCGGCTGGCTCTTGCCGAGCAGCACCGACACGATCATGGTGCCGAGGATCTGGGACACCTTCGGGTACGCGGCGGTCTGCGGGCGCGCCTGGTGGACGTTGCCCAGGTTGGTGACGAACGTGTCCACGCCGGGCAGGGCCTTGTTCATCGCCGACATGAAGCCCGGCGTGGTCTCCACCGAGTGCCGGGTCGGCAGGTCCCCGGTGGCCAGCGACCAGGACTTCACCTGCGCCGGGGCGGTGAGCCAGAGCAGGAACTTCTCCGCCGCCGCGGTCTGGCTGGCGCCGTTGTTGAAGATCACCCAGTTATCTGGCCCGGAAATGGTCTGGTGGCCGCCGGTGGTGCCGGGGAACGACGGCATGATCTGCACGCCGTAGTGGATGTTGGGGAACCCGGACAGGTCCCACGGCCCGGTGACCAGCATGCCGATCTTGCCCGAGTTGAACAGGTTGGCGTACGCCGAGTCGGTCGGGTCCAGGTACATCGAGTGGTCGGTGACCGCCATCTGCCGGATCGTGTTCAGGGCCATCAACCCGGCGGGCGAGTCGAACGCGGCCTGCTTGTTACCCGGCTTGAGTATCTGGCCGCCGGCCTCCCACAGCAGCACCTCCCAGTGCCACACGGTGTCCTCGCTGCCCGGGGTCACGTACGCGGTGCCGAACTGCTTCTTTGCCGGGTTGGTGAGCTTGGCGGCGTCGGATACGAACTGCTGCCAGGTCCAGTTCGCGGATGGCACCGGGAGGTGCGCCTGGGCGAACAGCGTCTTGTTGTAGACCACGGCGAGGTTGTCCACCAGCGCCGGGACGCCGATGACCTTGCCGTTGACGGTCGCCACGTCGCGCTCGCCGACCCAGAAGTCGTTCCAGTTCACCCCGGGCCGCTGCACCACCTTGGTGAGGTTCACCACCTGCGGGATCTGCGCCACGTTCGGCGCCCACGAGCCGTACAGGTAGGCGATGTCCGGCGGGCTGCCGCCGCGCACGGCGGTGAGCACCTTCTGCAGCGTGTTGTCGTTGTTGACGTACAGGCTGCTGATCGTGGTGCCGGGGTTCTGCTTCTGGTACACGCCGACCAGGTGGGTGAACTCCTTCGCCTCGGCCCCGGTCCACCCCTCCCAGATAGAGATGGTGTGGCCGCCGCCGGAGCCGCCGCTGCTCGCGTCGGAGCCGCAGGCCGCGAGGCCCAGGGCGACGAGGCAGGACGCGACGGTCAGGCTGACCCAGTGAGTTCTCATGACGTCCTCGTTTCCGCCCAGGATCCGGGCCGTTGCCCCGACGAATCTTGCACGAAGAGCGGATGTTTCAGACATCATCGCGCGCGCTCAAGGCGTGATGTCAACCCTTTCAGGACTATTGAGCGCTCTTCGATGCACACTCTTGCTCGAAGCTGTACGGAATGCGACACTGCCGTGGTGGTCAAAGTCGCGTTCATCGGTGCCGGCAGCGTGGAGTTTACCCGTAACGTCGTGACCGACCTGTGCGGTTACCCGGAGCTGGCCGGCGGGCTGGACCTGGCGCTGCACGATGTCAGCGCGGAGCGGCTCGCCCACGCCCACACCCTCGCCACCCGGATCGTGGCGCAGACCGGGGCCGGTGCGACCGTGACGGCCTCAGCCGACCGGCGCGCGGCGCTCGACGGCGCCCGGTACGTCATCAACGAGATCCAGGTCGGCGGGTACGCCGCGACCCGGCTGGACTTCGACATCCCGGCGGCCTACGGGGTACGCCAGACCATCGGCGACACCCTCGGCATCGGCGGGATCTTCCGCGGGCTGCGCACGATCCCGGTGGTGACCGGCCTGGCCGAGGACATGCACCGGCTGTGCCCGGACGCCTACCTGCTGAA
>Ga0070734_10003966_pt1 | contig 14676 bp, 14 predicted proteins | sample Coa_R1_8_FD_66444 | JGI IMG/M metagenome (GOLD analysis project Ga0070734, IMG submission 66444) | Surface soil microbial communities from Centralia Pennsylvania, which are recovering from an underground coalmine fire - Coalmine... | ecosystem: Environmental > Terrestrial > Soil > Unclassified ...
GCTGCGAAGGCTAATGTAAACGCGGGGGCAGGTCCCGGCGAAAACGGAACGACGGCACTGATGCAAGCGTCCGCCCAAGGGAACCTGAAGATGGTTCAAGCCTTGCTGGCCGCGAACGCTAACGTCGATGCCAAGGGGCCCTTGGGTGTCACGGCACTGTACCGGGCCTCGTTGGATGGCAGCCTGGAGGTGGTTCAAGCATTGCTAGCCGCGAAAGCAGACCCCAGCCCGCAGTTGGCAAGGCTCGGCGACACGCCACTCACAGTAGCGCTTTCACAACGCCACTGGGATATCGCTCGTGTCTTGGTGGAAGCAGGGGCGAATGTAAATGCCACCACCGCGTCGGGCGTAACGGCCTTGGTGTTAGCGGCGCGGGAAAACAGTCCGAGGAGCTTAATGATGGTGCAGGCGTTGCTCGCCGCTAAGTCCTGGGTGGATGTGAATATTAAGCAACACGATGGAAGAACTCCGTTGATGAACGCATCGGCGAACGGTCGCGCGGATGTCGTGCGCCTGCTGCTCGCAGCAAAGGCAGATGTGAGCGCACAGGGCAACGACGGCAGGACGGCGCTGATGCTCGCTTTGCAGAACGATCACGCTGAGGTGGCGAAGCTGCTGACGAGCGCGTCCTTCGCTGTTCTCGATCAAAAGTAGCCTGCTACTCCCACCCACCGTTGCGCTTCTCCACGGGAAGGATTCTCATGAACGCCTCCACAGCGTGGATTTTGCTGTCGTAGACCTTAAACGACTCCCACACCGTGAGCTGGTCTCCGCCGCGTTCGCGCACGCCCCAAGCCATGCGCAACCATACGATGCCCATGCGCTCATCGACGGCAACGACACGCGTTTGCACGTCACCAAGGCGATTGAAGATCGCAAGCGACTGTGTGGCGATGTTCTGGCATCCCGGGGCAAACTTGCAGTCGGGACCTGCCATCACTTGCCCGTTTTCATAGCGATAAGCGTTTGCCGCAAATGGCGCGTCCACGTCCGCGAAAGTCTTGGCAGCGTTGAGCCCTGCCGGATAGTGCAGGGCCGCCTTAATGGCCTCATCGCGGGTCGAAAGCTGCTCGGGCCGGGGCGCGTAGTTCATCCGTCAGGACATCGAGAGTTCCGGGATACTACGAAGACGGCTCTCCTGGAACGCGAATGCGGGCCTTCTTATAACTAACCTGGAACGGTTCCTTCGGTGACCGCGTCTCCAAATCTGAAGAGGAGGCTGTGTCGAAAATGAAGAAGACCATCAGCTGTGTGACGCTCGGCTTAATCTCTATAACGGCTATGGGATGGGGACAGTCGCCAGCCACGACCCCAGCCCCCGCAGCCTCGAATTCCCAGGTCAGTCTGGCGCTCTTGGCGGAGGCGCTCCGCAGCGCATCCACGTTTCATGATCTGGTGAAGAACCTCAATGTCGAGAAGAACTTAAACCGGGACCCCAACGCCGCGCCGCTCAGCCACACGGCCGCGATCATGGGTGCGGGTGCCGGCGCGGGCGCCGCCATCGGTGAATTGAGCAAATCCCAAAAGGGCGTCGTGATCGGAGTAGTGGCCGGCGCCGCCGGGGCTCTCATTATTGACCAGATTGTGCGGGAGCGTGCTGCGAAGGCCGCCGCTAACGCCGCGCAAGAGGCTCCCGTGCCTCTGAACCAGTAATCCGCCCTAATACCAAATAGTTGGAGTTGCGGAACACCTCGCTGTAATCCGAGCTGAGACGTTGTTCGATGCCCCCAATACATGGCCGGATCGGTATCCCGTAAGCTTCGCCAATGGCCGTTGTAGTCCGGATCCAGCACGATGTAGTTTGCGATCCGGCCGGATACGGCTCCCAAATTCCCGTCGTCTCGAAGACAGGCGCGGCACTCTAGTCCGAAGTAGAATTCCGAGCGCGCGAAGACGGTATCGTGCGGCCCGACGCGGGAGTTCAGAAACGCGACAGCCGGCTGATAGAGCCGCTGCAAATTGCGGCCGCTCGCCGTGATCATTAGGCTCGCGACGCCAGCCAGAACGATCGCGATTTGGGTTACCGCAAGCGTCCGGCCGATCGGTTTTCCGCTCTCCCACAGCCGGTTGATCGAAACCGCCAGGAACGCACAGAGCAGAGGACTCAAGTGCACCGCATACCAGCCTTGCTTGGCACCTTCCAGGAACACCAGACTGAGCGCCACGCCGAAGAACATCGAGAGCAGAAAGCCAGCCCGCTGGCGCAGATCCTTGGAGAACGCGCAAAACAGAATCGCGGCAAGGCATGACAGTGGGAGTAGCCAGCGCACGAGCTTCACTCCGGGTGCCTGGTCCAACCCATAAGCTAACGCGTATCGTGCCGCTTCGCCTTTGACTACGCGGGTCAGCGTCATTGGGCCGGCGAACCGGTTGGCGATATTTCCGAAAAACTGCGCCGCGAAAAGATCGGGAGCTTTCGCGATGTGCAACCCCCACGCCACTCCCAGGACGCCGTAACAACCGGTAACAACCGCCACGTACCTCCATCGCAGCCGGGTTCGATCTAGAGCCCAGGTCAGCACCATCAGCGAGATGACTGCGGCGATGCCGCCGTTGGGATGCGCCATGCCGCTCAACGCGCAAGCAGTGTGCCCTACGGCGAGAGCCAGCGCGAGAGATCGTTCGCGCCAATGCACATAACCTGCCAGCGCAGCCATCCCAAAAAACAGGCTCAGTATGTCTGAGCGGCCCAGGGAAGCCAGCGTGAGAAAGACAAAATCGACCGACAACAAAAGCGACGCTAGAGCCGCAACGCGATCCGGCATGAGCCGCCGCAGAGTCACGTACCACAACAGCACCGCACCCAGGCCGCAGAGGACGGACAGCTCGCGCTGCACCAGCAGTCCCAAACCAAATATCCGGAAGGCGCCCGCCTGCAACAGCGGGGCTAAAGGCGCAACCCAATAAAAATTACGATCAAGACCTTCGAGGTAATGGATCCCAGCGGACTCCAGCACAGGATTCCGCATGGTGCCAGTGACGCTCAAAACGTGCGCCGGCACGCCGTAAAAACCTTCGTCGCAAAGCGGCAGGCGGGTCCAAGCGATCCCCGTTCCTAGCACCAGCTCTAACAGACAAGCGCACAGGAGCGTACGTCCAGCGTTCATGCGGTCTCGAATCCTACTTTGCCAGCAGTCCCCGTCCGCGAAGCCAATTGGAAAGAAGCGTGGGCCATTGACTGAGCGCGGGATCGGCCAAATCCAAGCCCACGCCGTGCGGACCGTTTTGGAAAATGTGGATCTCCGCCGGAACCTTGGCCTGGCGCAACGCCAAATAGAAACGGACGCTGTTTTCGGCCGGGACGGTGGTGTCCGCATTGGTGTGGAACAGAAACGTAGGCGGTGTTTTGGCCGTTACCTGAAGCTCATCCGAAAGGTCCTGGATCAATTTCGGATCGGGATTGTCGCCCAGCAAGTTTTGCTCCGATCCGCGATGCGCGATCGCGGGATCGAAAGAAATCACCGGATAAGCCAAAATCAGAAAATCAGGCCGGCTGCCCACGCGGTCAACCGGATCGGAGGCGTCGCGATTCCCGTCGTCGAAATGCGTCCCTGCCGTCGCCGTAAGGTGCCCGCCCGCGGAAAATCCCATCATGCCGATTCGATCCGGCGAGATGCCCAATTGCACAGCCCGCGAGCGCACCAAGCGGATCGCTCGTTGCGCGTCTCCTAACTCGATCGGATGATGATAACGCGGGCCCAGCCGGTACCTCAGAACATACGCGGTCACCCCCATCGCGTTGAACCAGGAGGCAACCTGACGGCCTTCCTTGTCCATCGATAGATTGCGGTAACCGCCGCCCGGCGCGACGATGACCGAAGTGCCGCCCGCTCCGGCGGCCCGGAAAATGGTGAGCGCCGGCTTATCGGCATCGGAATCGCCCAAGGCGCCCGGCGCGCCTTTCTCCCAAAGGAGAACGGTCTCTGGATCGGTTTGAGCCAGCGCCAAACCGGCGGTCAAGACTAAGTACAAAACTTTCATGGCGAACTTCTCTCAGTTGGTTATATCATCCGTGCGGCTGTCCTCTCGCACCGGCATGTATAACTCATACCACCACTTCTGGGCTGCGCTGCCCTCGTATTTCTTGAGCGAGTCCTGGCTGTCGAACTCCAGGACAATCGCCTGCTTGAACCCTTCCTGTCCTTGATATTTCAGGTTCTTAGTCCAGACGCGCTTGATCCCGGGGTACCTCGCAGGAAGCTGCTGGACGGCGTCCACCGCCGCCTTGACCTGCTCCGGAGTCGCCTCCACCTTCCATTTCACCTGGATGATATGGATTACCGTGGCGGGCGCTTGCGCCCAGGCCGTAGCGGCGGCAAAACAAAAGTTTAAAAGCACCAGAACCAACCTGCGCATGTCTCAAGTGTAACTTTCGGGAACTGCAACGGTAGAACACCCGTAAAGCATGAAAAGGAGCGGCGTATGCGATTCGGAGTTCGTTTCATGGCGTTAGGCTTGGTGTCCCTCTTGCTCGCCGGCTGCGATGAGGTGGTCTGGGGCGATTCCTGGGATCGGTACCGCGAGGACTTTCACTCCAGTTACCCTCTGACGGCGAGCGGAAGAATCGAGGTGGACAACTTCAACGGGCCAGTGGAGATCATGGGTTGGGATCAAAACACCGTTGAAGTCACGGGAACCAAGTACGCCAGCACCCAGGAACGCTTGAACGAGATGAAGGTCGATGTGGCCGCGTCCCCGGGCTCCGTGACGATTCGAACTCTGCGAACGGCGGATCATTTTGGAAGCGGGGGCGTCCGCTATGAAATTCGCGTCCCTCGCGGCGCGAATCTCGACCGGATCGTAACCTCCAATGGGCCGATTCGCCTGGATGATCTCAATGGCAGTGTGCGGGCCCGCACTTCCAACGGGCCTGTGAACGCGAGCAGGCTAGGGGGCTCCCTGGAGGTTGAAACTTCAAACGGTCCAGTAGATGCGACCGAGCTGAAGGGCGCCGTGATGGTCCGAACCTCCAATGGGCCTATCCGCTTGGCCATGGAGACGGTTCGCGAGGTTCGCGCCAGCACCTCCAATGGGCCCATCACGGTTCGCGTTCCGGCTGGTGCCGAAGCGGATGTGCGCGCGAGAAACTCGCATGGGCCGATTTCCAGCGATTTCGATGTGAACGGCGGGGGATTCATTTCCAGAAACCGTCTGGAGGGTTCGATCGGCAAGGGCGGACCGCTGCTCGACTTGAGCACGTCGAACGGGCCCATTCGAATTGTGAAGTGGTAGGGTCAAGTGGTAGAGGTCAAGTGGTGAGGTGAAATTGTTATATACTCCGGGTAAATGCGTGAGTTGCGGCTGGGCGACATCATCGACGATTTTTGTGTGAAATGCCGCCGTCTGACGAACCACGCCATCGTGTCCCTGATGGACAATCAGGCGGCCAAAGTCCGGTGCCGCACCTGCTATGGAGATCACGATTACCGGCATGAGCAAGCCCCGCCCTCGAAGAAAGACTTGAAGAAGGCGGCTTTATTCAATGCCGTCCTATCCAGCGTGGCGCCCGGAGCGGACCCTGCGCCCGTGGAGCCCGAGGTTAAGCCACCTGCCAAGAAGGTTGGGAAAAAGCAGGCGGAACAAAGCTCCTAACGTGGGACAGACGATCGGTTTTTGTCGTCTGTCTCTTAATACAAACTAAACGCGTACAACGAATCGCCTGACGCCACCAAGATGTACTGATGCCCGTCGAGCATGTACGTCTCCGGAGCATTCGAAACCTGCCCAATATGTGAGTGCCAGAGAATCTTTCCTCCGACGGGGTCGTAGGCGACCAAATTGCCGCCGAGATCGCCGCCAAATAGCAGCTTTCCCGCCGTGGTCAGCAGCCCGTTCGGCGACCCGCCGTTTCCGGGATAACGATGCCGCCACGCGATCTTGCCGGTCTTGTAATCGATCGCGGTGAGATAGCTTCCTGCCGATCCCAGTCCGACTTCTTCTTTCCCGCCCAGCCCCATCGCCCCTCGTGGATCGGTTTCCGTGAGGTAGTACATCGCGTAATTCTCGTTTTGCGGGACGTAAAAAAGGCCTGTATCGGGGCTATAACTGGGAGGCTGCCAGTTGGTAATGCCCGAATTGGCCGGGGACACCAGAGCCCCGCCGATATCGAAATCCTTGGCGGGATCGCGGACCGGCGCGCCCTTCGTGTCGAGGCCTTTCGCCCAGTTCGCGGTGTCGGAGTACTTGGAAGTCACCAGATGTTCGCCCGTTACGCGATCCAGGGTGAAGTAGTATCCATTGCGGCTGGCCGTCACCACCAGCTTGCGGGGCTTGCCGTTGAACTCGCCGTCTACCAACACAGGGGTTTGGGCGCTGTCGAAATCGTGCGTGTCATGCGGCGAGGTCTGGTAATACCAAGCCATCTTTCCCGTGTCTACGTTGATGGCGACAATGGAGCACGTGTACAAGTTCGAGCCTTCGCCACGGCTCTGCGATGTGTAGGCCGGAGACGGATTGCCGGTTCCTATGATGTAGAGATGCGTCTCCGGATCGTAAGATCCCGGAACCCACATCTGGCCGCCGCCATGCTGCGCTGCGTCCAGATTCTTCCATGTCTCGAGTCCCGGATCGCCCTTCTTCATTGGCACCGAATAAAACTTCCACTGGACCGCGCCCGTCTCCGGGTCGAATGCTTGCAGCACGCCGGGCTCGTCCAGATCGTTCCCCGTACCTACCAGAACGTGATTCCCAACGATGATCGGTGCGGGCGTTGAGAAATACTGCTCCTCGAAACTGACGATGGTCTTATGCCAGCGCTCCTTGCCGGTTTTGGCGTCAAGCGAGACCAGATAGTTATCCGGAGTCTCCATATACAGCCAGTTCCCGTAAATCCCGATTCCGCGGTTGCCGATGTGCGTCGCGCCACGAGTCTTCCAGAAGTAATGCCAGATCTCACGGCCGTCGCGAGCGTCCACGGCCCACGCGTTGTCGGGCGTGGACACATAGAGGATGCCGTCGACCTCCAGGATCGAGCCCTTGATGTTGGTCCCGCCGCCCGCTGCCAATTCGCCTGTGCCTTCACCGCCGATGATGGTCTGCCCGCCGCCTCGTCCACTCGCGCCACCAGGGCCTGCGGCAAATCTGCTGACCCACGCGAGCGTAAGGTCTTTCACGTTCGACTGGTTCAGTTGCGTAAGTGAGCTATAGCGCCTGCCGGAATAGTCGCCGGAGTAGGTTGGCCAAGAGTCGCCGAGCGGTTTGAGCAGCATCGCTGCGTCGACTCCCTGGGCCGCGGCCAGATAGGGAAACAGGAGGATGGAAAGAACCAGGCGTCTCATTTCAGTGTCACCAGATAGGCCGTTACATTATGAATATCTTTGTCCGTGTAGACGCGCAGAAGATCGCGGTGGGCCTGAATCGGATCGTGAACTTCCACCCTGGGCGAATCGCCGTCGCGGCGCACTGTGTGAGGCGTCTCGTCGGCGTCGGTGAAACTGACCGTGAAATCGTCGATGCGCACCAGCCGGCCCTCTAGTTTCTGCCCTGAAGAAAGCGTGACGGTCACTGTGACCTGCGCTCCAGCAGGGCCGCCGCCTCGTGCACCCGCAGGCGCAGCTGCCGGGAGCAGCCATCTCTGCTGAAGTCCTCGAGGATCGGTAATCTTCGATGCTAAACCTTTCAGATCTCCAGCAGCCGAATGGCAGGAGCCGCACTTGGAGTTGAAATACGCTTCGCCTGCCTTTGCATCCCCAACCACGATGGTCTCCGGCCGGTTTCGGGAAACGTCGTAGCCTCCCACGCGAAAGGTGTGAATGAACGAGGCGATCTCCGCGATCTGCGCGGCCGAAAAATCGAACTTCGGCATCCCCTCCGCCAAACGCCCTTCCTGAAGGACTGGCGCGATCAACTCACCGTCTTTATCGTTCAGCAGCAGCGGCGAGCGGATCAGATTCGGTCCGCGTTCCTCGCCGCGCGCATCGGAACCGTGACATTGCGCGCAGTTTACGTCGTAGATGGCTTTACCCCGAGCCACCATCGCGGGATCGCCGGGAGGGTGCGGCGGATAGGCGGCGCGAGGCTGAGCGAACAAGCTTGACACTCCGGCAATCAGGGCGATGGCGACGCGCTTCATGACAAAAGGGCATCCTTGGCGAACTGTAAGCACTTCGCGACTTCGATAACCGGGTCGGTTCCTTGATACTCGTACTCAATGTTCGCGGGGATAGGATACTGCTCCCGCCTCAAAAGCTGAAGCACCTCGCGAATCGGAGTCTCGCCGTCGCCCCAGCGCAGATTGTTTCCGCGGCCGCTGATCGGATTGCGAGTCCGATCCTTCAAGTGCAAATTCGTGATGCGGTCGTGATACCGGCGGATGAATGCGACAGCATCATAACCGGCTGCCGTGAAGTGCCCGATATCCAGATTCACGCCGATGTACGGACTGAAGGACATGATCTTCTCAAACGTCTCTGGTTTGGCGAACTGCTCCGGATCGCAGACGTCATCGTGCCCGTGGCCGGCCCAAATCATCTTGTACTTGTCGGCAGTCGGTGCCACCCGCTTTGCTACGGTAACTGTCGAGCTGGAGGAGATGGCTTTGACACCCAAGGCTTGCGACATTCGAAAAGCGTAGTCGATCTCGTCATCCGTGATGCTCGCGTTCATGTTGTAGCAGAGCACACCCAAATAAATGCCGGCATCGTCGAACTGTTTGCGCAAATCGCGGTACTTGTTCATGGTCTCGGCGGATGTTCGCCAAGCCTGCTGATCGGCTGTCAACGGTGCCGGTGGCCTGGGCGCAGCCGGCGTAACGTTGCGCCCGGCGCAGACTTCGCCCGTGTACCACGACGTCGCCGGAGGAGCCGGCGGAGGTCCGCCGCGTCCCACTGCCGGAGCCGCGGGAGGCGCAGCCGTAGGCGCACCCACAATCGCTTCCGCATGATTCGACATCAACTCGACTTCATTGATCCCGAGTTTTGCAATTGTCGAGACAAGCTCAGTTGGCGGAACGCCGTTGAAGCTATAACTGATGACCCCGATCTGCACCCCAGCAAATCGCGAATTCGGCTTGGGAATCGGCCGGCCCCGTCCGGTTTGCGCCAGCAGCCGGGCGGCTGGCAACGCAGCAACCGCCATTGTTCCGAAATCTCGTCTTGAAATCATGTCGTTCCTTCCGGTTCCGGTCAGTTGACAGTATATAATCACTCACATGGCGCGTTCCCGACTACTCACGACTTCTCCAGCTCTTTGTTTTTTCGCGATCACTGTTCCCGTTTTTGCGCAATCCGGCACCACGGGAGGTGAGTGGAAGGTGAATGGAGGCGACGCCGGCAGCACCCGCTATTCGCCGCTCGATCAGATCAACGCCGCGAACGTTAAGAACCTTCAGGTCGTGTTCCGCTGGAAAGCACAGAACATGGGTCCGTCGCCCCAAGCAGCCTGGGAAGTAACACCGTTGATGGTCGGCGGCAAGTTGTTCGTTACAGCCGGAACCGGCCGAACCGTCGTCGCCATCGACGCGGCTACGGGTGAGACCCTTTGGCTCTATAACGGTGATGACACCAAGGAGCGCGGCGCTGTGCGAGCCAACAATCGCGGCGTCAGCTACTGGAGCGACGGCAAGGGCGACGACCGCATTCTTTTCGTCACGCCGGGCTACCAACTGGTCGCGCTGAACGCCAAGAACGGCCTCCCCATAGCGAACTTCGGCGCGGACGCGCACGTCGATCTGTGGAAGGGCTTAGACCGCCCCGTGGTGCAGAATGGCACCATCGGTGCGACGTCTCCGCCGATCATCATTCGCGATGTCGCGGTCGTTGGCGCATCTCTCAAAGTCGGCACCGCGCTGCCTACGAAACTGAACACGCCTGGCTACATCCGGGGCTATGATGTTCGAACCGGCAAACTACTGTGGACCTTCCATACCGTGCCGCAGGCCGGCGAGCCCGGCGTAGAAACGTGGCTGAAGGATCCACAGACGGGTCAGGATTCCTGGAAGTACACAGGCAACACCGGAGCGTGGGGACCGCTGACGGGCGATGAAGAACTCGGCTACGTCTATATTCCCGTCGAGGCGCCGAGCGGCGACGTTTACGGTGGCCAGCGTCCCGGCGCAAACCTCTACTCCGACAGCGTGGTTTGCTTGGACGCGAAGACCGGCAAGAAAATCTGGCACTACCAGCTGATTCACCACGAAATGTGGGATTACGATATTCCAGCCGCGCCAATCCTGCTCGATATCACCGTGAACGGGAAAAAGATCAAAGCGCTGGCGCAGGTGAATAAGTCGGCATTCACCTTTGTCTTCGACCGCACCAACGGCCAGCCAGTTTGGCCCATCGAAGAACGCCCCGCGCCCAAAGGCAACGCTCCGGGTGAATGGTATTCGCCTACGCAACCTTTCCCTACCAAGCCCGCCGCGTTCGATCGCCAGGGCGTAACGGAAGCCGATTTAGCGGACTACACCCCTGAGATCAAGGCCGCTGCACTGAAGGCCGCGTCGCAATACAATCTGGGACCGATCTATACGCCTCCTATCGTCAAGGACACGGACGGCAAAGTGGGAACGCTGCAACTGCCCGGCGCGGGCGGCGGAGCCAACTGGATGGGAGCATCGGTCGATCCTGAGACTGGGATGCTCTATATTCCCTCGACCACCAGCGCCTACGTCTCCGCGCTGCAGCCGGGAGGTGACCGGTCCGAGATGCAGTACATCGCTGGCGGAGGCGCGCTGGGAACCCCGAACGTGATGGGACTTCCTCTGATCAAGGGACCTTACGGCCGCATCACCGCCATTAATCTGAACACCGGCGAACATAGCTGGATGATCCCCAACGGAAAAACGGCCGATAACATTGTGAACAATCCCGCGCTCAAAGCCGCGAACATCGACGCCAGCAATTGGGGCGGCGGCCAGCGCTCGCCAATTCTGATCACCAAGACCATGCTGATCGAGGGAAGCGACAACCTGCGCTTCATCGACAAGAAGACTGGGGCCATCATCTATGAGATGCCTCTGGGCGGCGCAATGAGCGGAGGCACTATGACCTATACGGTCAACGGGCGGCAGTTCCTCGTCGCGGTGGTTTCCGGAACGCAGGGAAATGGAGCCGAATTGGTGGCGCTCGCGATCCCGCAACCGGGCGCGGCTGGACGAGGCGGCCGTGGCGGACGGGGTGGTGCGCGCGGCGGCGCACCGGCTGCGGATCCCAACCAGTAAGAAGACTCGAAGAATCTGCAGTTCGAGCGTCACAAAATATTCTCTTGACTTCTGCCTGACTAATGACTAAGTTATTAGTGAGAGCGGAAACGTGAAGCCTGCTAAAGCGGTCCCGACCAATCAAGAACTCGAAATCCTGAAAGTAGTCTGGCAGCGCGGCCCGTCTACCGTGCGCGAGGTGTATCAAGACCTTCTCAAACAGCGCAAGATCGCCTACACCACCGTGCTCACCATGATGGGCATCCTGGAACAGAAGGGCCATCTGAAGAAGAAGGCCGGAGAGAAGGCTTACGTCTATACCGCGGCGAAGCCTCGAGCCCAGGTGATGGATGGGATGGTCAAGGAGTTCATCAATCGCGTTTTCAACGGCTCCGCCAAACCTCTCCTGGTGCATCTGGTGGAAGATCAAGGAATCAGCTCCGAAGAGCTGGATGAAATCGAAGCTCTGGTGCGGGACAGGCGAAGGAAACCCTAATGCTCGACTCGGGAAACTTCGTGGCGTGGATGGTCCAGGCGTTCATTCTGGTAACCGCCGGTTCCCTTTTGCTCCGCGTGTTTCGTGTGCAACATCCACGCACCGAACTCGCGTTTTGCCACGCCTTGCTGGCAGGTTGCCTGTTGCTGCCGTTCGTGCAACCGTGGCGTCATCCGGTGGTCGAGGTTTCAGGTGCGAGCGATGACGATCTTACCGTCGCCGCTCATCCGGCGTCTTCATTTCATACAGAACGACCGACTGCGCATGGCGCTGTCACGGCACAAAGAGCGCCGAATCCCGTGAAAACCGGGTTTCCCTGGGAACGCGTGGCTCGCTGGACCTTGCTGGCTGGCATCGCCGCCAAACTCTCCTGGCTTCTCGGAGGTTTGTGGCGGACCAGAAAGTTTCGCATCGATTCGATACCGCTTTATCCCATCCCGGAATCGGTGCACGCGGCTGCGGCACTTACGCATGCGAGCGCGATCTTCTGTATCTCTACCCGCTTACGCGGCCCGGCGGCGTCGGGTTGGCTCGCTCCCGTTGTATTGCTGCCGGAGTCGTTTCTCTCTCTGAGCGAGGAAGCGCAGTGCGGAATCGCCTGTCACGAGTTGCTGCACATTCGCCGCCGGGACTGGTTGATCACGGTGATGGAAGAACTAGCGGGAGCGTTGCTATGGTTCAATCCGGCCATTTGGATGTTGCTGGCTCAAACGCGTCTGGCGCGCGAGCAACTGGTCGACTCCGAGGTCGTACGACTCACGGCATCGCGAGAACCCTACATCGACGCACTACTGGCAATCGCACGCGGCGGGGCGACGGTACAGGACCTCAACATGGATCTAACACCCGCGCCGCTCTTTCTTCGCCGTCGTCACTTGACGCATCGGATGCACTCGCTTTTGCGGGACGTCTCGACTTCGGGTGTCAGGCTTGTGTCCTCGTATGCCTCCATCGCAGCAATCCTATTCTTCGCCGGATGGTTCGCCCTGGGATCATTCCCACTGACCGGAAGCCCGAAGTTCCACGCAGCGGTAAATCCCTCGGTGGCTAGAGCTGTGGTTGCCGCCGTAATCCCGCAGCACGCTCCGCCCCCTGAACCCACGGACCAGCTGATGACCCAGCCAGTAGACGTTGAAACCCAGAGTTCTTTCGTGCCGCTTCCGCCCGATCCGCATGAGTTAGCCACCGGCGCCGTGAGCATCGCGGCAACGTCGGCGGATCGAGACGCCGTGCTCGCGCTTCTGGCCCGCGCTCTTCAAAACAGCAACTCCCACGACCCGGGCACCCCGCCTTTTCGTTTCGACGCGGCCTTCACCTCCAGCGCAGGGTCGGGTGAACTCACGGAAACCTGGCTCTCCGGAAATCGCTGGCGTTTCACCGTGGATCTCGGCGGCTACTCACTCGTGAGGATCGGCTCAAACCGGCTGAAAATCGACGGCAACCACGTTTCCCAGATCCCGGCGCGCGCTTACATGCTGCGGAACGCCATCTTCTGGAAGTATGCACCGCCGCAAGTCGCCGCCCAGATCAGAACGGCTTCAGCGGCATGGAACGGAAAAGCTGTCACGTGCCTTCTGACCTCTAATGTTGTGGGCGCCGCCGCCCAAACGCAAAGCCGGTTATGGGAGGAACGTGAATTCTGCATCGATAACGCGTCCGGTCTCTTGCAGATTTACTCCATCGCGCCAGGAACGTATACGGTCTTCGGCTATGGCCGCGACCTGCAGTTCCACGGCCGCGCCTTGCCGGACCGCATCACAATCTTTGTGAACGGCGCCCAGGTGGCGGATGCAGACTTCAATATTGCCGATGCCGGTACCGTCGACCCGGCTCTGTTCGCGCCAACTCCAGAAATGGTCGCGAACGGTCCCGTAATCCAAACCATGGCTCCGGGGCGCTTCCCCATTAATGTTGCCAATCCGCTTCCCTCGAAAATCATTCAACCCGTAATCGTGCGCGCGGAAGTGGATCCCGGAGGCAACTTGATCGACGAAGAGGTCTCGGCCGCCTCAGACCCCAGCTTGGCTCAAATCGCCCTGGATGTCGTGAAGGCAACCAACCTTCCTCATACGCCGTTCACCCAACGGGAAGAGTACATCAACGTCCGATTCCACCCCGCCTCACAGTAGGCAGCCACGGAGATTCTGATGCGTCGCGTGCTTACCCTGCTACTCCTCTGCCCGGCCGCTTGGGCCCAAGATCGATGGGAAACAAGCTTTCTCTACGGAGCTTTCAGCGCGCCCGCCGTGGTGGTCGCCGCGACACCTACTCAAGTAGCGGGAGGCGCCGCGAGATCCATTGGGTGGAGCTGGCAATGGACCAGCGCGTTCCAGTTTTATGCCACGGCCAGCGGGCGCCTCTCATGGAATCTGGAAGTCCCGCTGACGTTCGCCACAACCGGAGCGGCCGCAGGTCTTACACGAGCATCGAATTACTTTACACCTGGCGTGAGATTAAAAATCCCGGCGGGAAACCGTTTCTCCTTCTACGGGGCGGCGGGCGGGGGATGGGCCGAGTTCGGCGACAAAGACGCTGTGATGAACGGCCAGCTCACGGCCACGGTGGACCCTAGTGCCGCCCACCCGGCGGCAGATGTCGGTGGCGGCGTGGACCTGCGCCTGAGTTCTTTCCTCAGTATGCGCATCGACGGCCGGGATTACATCACCCCAACCGGACTAGGCGGAACGACGGGCCGGAATCATGTTTTGTTCGCGACAGGCATTGTATTTCACCGATGACGGAGGCAGGCATGCGTTACGCACTATTGCTCTTTTCATTTCCCTTGCTGGGGCAGCAAGGCTACGTCACGTTCTCCATGAAACCAACGGACAGCCAGCAGGCTGCCCTCGAAAAGCTATTACACGAACAGCAAGATCCTGAGTCGCCCAACTATCATCGCTGGCTCACTCCGGAAGAATTTGGAGATCGTTTCGGTCTCAGCGAAAACGATTACGCGATGGTCGTCGCCTGGGTTGAATCGCAAGGCTTACACATCGAGAACCGAGCGCGCGCCCGAAATTGGCTGGCGTTCAGCGGAGCGGAG
>Ga0070734_10003967_pt1 | contig 14667 bp, 6 predicted proteins | sample Coa_R1_8_FD_66444 | JGI IMG/M metagenome (GOLD analysis project Ga0070734, IMG submission 66444) | Surface soil microbial communities from Centralia Pennsylvania, which are recovering from an underground coalmine fire - Coalmine... | ecosystem: Environmental > Terrestrial > Soil > Unclassified ...
CCCGGCCATCGTAAGGATAGCCTTTTTGAAGATAGCGGTTCAGGTCCTGGAATCCGTCGGTATAGATGGTGAGGTAGCCCCTTGCGGATTTGACTCCCCAAACCACGTTGGTGTTGGGCACCAATTGGGCTGCGGTTTCCTTAACCGACTCTTCAAGGCTTCCCTGCCCCTCGGAATAAACTTTTCCTGCTTCCCTCAAGCTCGCGAGCCTTCCCTCCCCGGCCAACACTTGGGCCCTAGAAACCGCCTGCCGGACCCCGGCATCGCGGTAAGGGTCCGGCACGGTCGGAACCACCCTTGCCGGGACGAGGAAAAGATCCAGCACCCAAAGCACCCCCCCGACCCAGGCCCATTTCCAAAACGGACTCTTCTTGGGTGTGGCGTTTATCTTTTCCTGCAGGCCCAGGGCAACCGCGGTAAAGGCGCAAAACCCGAAAAGGAAACAGGCCTTGGTGGTCTCCAGGTGGTCCAACAGCTTCTCAGGAAAAATCCTCCAAAACGGGAAATGGATTCCCGGCAGCCAGAAGGGCCAGAAGAGGGCGGCGAATTTCCAAAAACGGTCCTTGGCATAAGGCGAGAAGAAGGACCAAATCCAGACACCGAGGGGAATGAGACCCAAGTAAAGGTTGTCAAAAATATAGGAAGGGTAATCCCCTTGGTAGCCCGAAGTCCCCGGCACACCCAGGATTTGGGGTTGCAGCAAGGTGAGTTCGTTTTTCCAGTTCAGGCTGTAGAGCTGGTCCCCCCAGCCTTCCCGGTGGAGGAATCCCAAATAGTCGACAAAGGGAATCCATTGGCAGGCCGTCAGCCCCAGTGCCCCGCCAAAAGCCAAAAGTTGGAACCCAATGGATTTCCAACCCGGTCTTTGAAAAACCAGGAACACGCCAAAGAAAAGGACGGTGTAAAAAGTGCAAAAGGGATAACCGGCAAGGATCTGCAAGGCCCAAAAGAGGGACAACAGTCCCCCATTTCTATAAGAAGGTTTTTCCAACAGCTTGTGACTGGCCCAGAAAATCCAGGGAACCCAAGCCGCCGAAGCCAGGTGGGTGGGAAATCCCCAATAAAAGGCCATGAGCGCCGAACCGGCGAAACCCCAGGCGCAAAGGGCGGCGACCAGGGGCGAAACCTTCAGAACTTTAAGCCAAAGGTAAAAACCCGCCGCCGCAATGGCCTCGTGCAACAGGGCCACGATGAAAAACCAGTCGGTGAGACCCGTTAGGTTCCAAAGCCAGAAAAAAGGGTAAAAAACCGCAGGCTGGTAGGCTGCCAGATGGGGTGTGCCACAGGCGATAAAGGGGTTCCAAAGGGGGATCCGCCCCTGGCGCCAGCTCTCCACATTGAACCATTTTTCCGGGAAAACATACTCGAGGGTATCCATGAAGGCCGGGAAATGGCCCCAAAGCCGGGCCATCCAATAGAGAAGAAGCCCTCCGAAGCAGGCCCAGAGAAGATAAAAAAGCCGGTCCTTTTTCACGGGGATGAGTTTAGGGAGGCGGATGGGTGCTGTAAACGCTTTTCAACGTTCTTGGAAAAGTCTATTCCCTGCCCCTCCGGGTAAAAAGGGGCCGGAGTAATAATCCGCTCCAAAGGGCGCAAGCCAGGAGTGCCAGGAAAAGCCCCAAGCGGAAGGTCAGGGGTTCGAAGGTAAAACTTGCCCGCGTTTCCCCGTCGTTTAAAACCACTCCGCGGAAGGAATGGTTGACCGTTTCCATGTCCCGGTCATGGTCGCCCACCCGCAATTTCCAGCCCGGGTAAGCCGTCTCGGAAGAAACAATCAGGGCCCTGCCGGTCCCTTTTGCGTTCACCTCAACTTCATCCGGCTTGCAGGAAGCCGTCATGACTTGGCGGGTTTGATAACGTCCCACTTTGGAACAGTCACCGACAAGGCATTGGTTCCTATAATCCAGGGCGCCTTCTTCCCTCAGCCATTCCCCGTTGGCATCCAGGCAAAAGGCGGCTTCCTTCACTGAATACCATTTGGGGAAAGCGGCCGGGTTCTCGGAAATGGGGACGAGGGCTTCCGGCGCTATTTTTTTCAGGTCAGTGAAGTCATTTTTTCCGAACAGGTAGCGGATCGAAAGATAGTCCAGGACCTGGCGGGAATGCCGGGCGGAGAATTGAAAGGCCTTAAAGGTCCAATCGAAGGAGCTCTTGAGTTGCAAGGTGTTATAAACCGGGGCCTCTTCCTTTCCGTAGCCGAGGGGCCAATTGGGATAGAGTTTTTCTTTCGCCGCTGAATAGGCCTGCTCCATGTCATTCCCCTGCAACATGACCGCCTCCTTGAGAAGGGGCGGGGTGAAAAAGAGGCGGCCGGGCTTGGCCAGCAGGGCCAGGGTTGAAGGCGGCGCTTCGTAATAAGACTTATCCAAAAGGATGTTGACGCTGTGGGCGGCGGCGCCCAGGGAAAGGACGGTGGCCAGGGTCAGGCCGCCCCACCGGGCCCCTTTTTTTTGGAAAAAAGGGGTGGCAAGGGCCGCCAGCAGGGAAAGCCCCAAGGCCCAAGGTGGAAAAAAGGCCCCCGTAAAGGACGAAAGGAGAAAGGCCGCCAGGAAGGTCAGGGTTACGGTTCCTTCCCAAAGCATCCGGTTTTCCAGCGCGGGGAATTTTTCGACAAAGCTTTCCGCCGATTCCGCCGCCATCCAGGCGGTCCAAAAGACCAAAAGGGCGAGCCAGTAACCTGAATGGATCACCAGGGAATAACCGGGCAAGAAAGCCCGTAAGACCCCATCCAATCCAAGGACCCCCAGGCTTAAAACCAACAACAGCAGAAAAATGCCCCAGGAAGCCTTTTTATAAACCAGGCGAAGACCTCCCCAAACCAAAAGGCAGAGGGTCGGCAGTCCTACGAAATAAGTTGAAACCCAGTAATGGGGGCCGTGGTATCCGGGCAAAAGGGGATGGCCCTGGTCAAAGGGGCTCAAAAGGGTCCCAAAATCCATCCAACCCAGGTCCTGGAAGCGGCCGGCTCCGTTTTGATAATTGCTCAGCTTGAGCAACTGGGCGAAAGGCAGGCCCCAGGACAGGTTATAGGCCAGCGCCACCCCGCCCGCCCCCACGAGGATTTTCAGCCGGCTTCCAAACCCCATCGGGGTATTTTCCCCTTGTTGGAAAAATTTCCAAAGGAGCTCCAGGCCCACCGCCAGGACCGTCAGGTAGACCAAAACCGGATAGCCCGCCGCCAGTTGCATGGCCCAAAAAAGCGACAGGAAAAGAAAGGCGTTTTTTTCCCCGCGCCACAATTTCCCCACCGCAAGGAAAACCCAGGGAATCCAGCTGATGGTCAAAAGAGCCACCGGGGTCCAGGAGGAGCAGACCACGTGAAGGGAAAAACCGAAAATAAGGCTCCCGAGGAAGGAAGCCTTGGTGGAAAATCCTTCCCGCCGCGCAAAGGCCCAAAAACCCAACAGGGCCCAAAAATGGTGGAGGATGATCAGGGCCGCAAAAGCGTTAAGGGGCGAAAGGACGCAATAAAGCAGGGGAACCGGCGGATAGGCATAGGCCATTTGGGGGTCGGCGAAATAAGGCGTCCCGAACTGGGCGTCGGGGTTCCAAAGGGGTATCCAGCCTTGCTTTAAAACGGCGCTTCCCCATTTCCACAGGGGATAAAAGAACCGCGAGGCATCCACGAAGACGAAAATGGAATGGCCGAAGATCACATCCCAATAAAAGAAGACGACCAAAAGTCCCAAAACCAGAGGCCCGGCCCAGGCCGGGGCCCCTTTTCCCAAGGGGCCCATTTTGGTTTGGGGGCGCCTCAACGCGCCGCCTCTTTTTCAAGGAAGGCCACGATGGCGGGAGGGAGGCTCACCATCTCCCTTTCCGTATCGGAAATCCTCTGGGCGTCCTTCCATTGCTCGTAAACACCCAGGGCTTCTTGGAAGGCCGAATGGGCTCCAGCCTTATCGCCTTTTTCCTCCAAGAGCAGTCCCAGGTTCACCCAAGCCGCGGCATAGTTTGGTTCCAACTCCGCCGCCTTTTGGAACTCCAGAAGCGCACCGTCCTTGTTGCCCAAATGGAGCAGGAAAAGCCCTTCCTCATAGCGGATCAGCGCGTTGAAAGGCATCATCGCCTCGCCTTCTTGCCAGGCCTGCTGGGCCGCCTGAAGGGCGGCGGGGGAGGCGCCCAGGGCCAGGCGTTCCGTCAGCCTCTGGGCCTGTTCAAACTTCCATTGGCCGTCGGTCTTTTCCAAGCTCAAAACCCGCTCAAAGGCTTCATCGGACCTTCGGGCCCAGTTGGGGTCTTTGGTTTCAATATAAAGCCTGTCCAGATAGGAAGCCCCGGCCGCCGCAATCCGCGCATCCCAGGCGTTTAACTTTCCAGCGGCCTCCAAACCGCGCAAATCCGCAGGCAGGAATTGATTCTGGGCCAGGTCGGCTTGGGCCCGGTTTTTCAGGATTTCAGAAAAGACAGGGGGACCGAACAATCCCAGGCTTAACCCCAAGGCCAAAAAGCCCCCGGCCAGGGAGGTCTCTGCCTTTCGTCCTTCCTCCCCCGTCAACCACCCAACCCCTTGCAGGGCGATCAAGGGCGTATGCAGGCAAAAGTCCACGAAAGAAGCCGCTCCTAACCCAGCCAAGGCGGCACGGTGATCGGGGTCTTTTATTTTCATCCAACCCCGTAGAAAAAGAAGAAGTCCAAAACCAAGCCCCACCAGGCCGAAGGCCGTCAGCAGTTCCAAAAATTCGTTGTGGGCGTATTCAGCGTCCATCAAATAACGGTTCACCCCCGTCATCCGGGGCGTCTTCACCTGGTGGTAAAGCCCCGCGAAGGCCCCCGGCCCCACTCCGATCCAGGGGCTCTCAAGCCAAACCTCCCCCGCATCTTTCCAAATATTAAGCCGGTCCTTGGAAGTGGAACTGGAATCATGGAACCGGTAGCCCAAAAGGGCCGTCCCCGCGAGCAGGAGAAACACCACCGCCCAAAGCCGGTTCCGGGTCCAAATCCGGTAAAAGAAACCGGCCCCTAGCCCCGCAAAGGAGCTGGAAGCCTTGAGCCGGACCATGGTCAGGAAGGCGGCTCCCGCGGCCAACAGCTTGGGCATTTTCCAGGGCTTGCGCCATAGCGCCAGGACCAGTGGGATCAGGAAGATGCCGACCTGCTTGGGATTGGGGAAAAGGACCCAATCCTTTACGTCCGAATACTGGAAGTGGAGCCAGGAGCTGAACCCCGGTCCGGCGTAATGGAAGGAAGCCCACCAAACTTTGACCGCCCAGACCAGCCCCCACAGGCAGAAAAGCCTTAAGAACCGCCCGGGCTTTTCAAAACAAGGGAGCACAAGATGGAAAACCAGGAGAATGCCGGTGATCTCGAAAAACCAAACCGCCCCCAGGGCCGAGGGTGAGAAAAAAGCCCGCAGTCCGAGGAACAAGGCGCCCAACGCTATCCAAAGGGGTATTCGGTCGAACTTTTGCCCGAACAGGGCGGCCAAGGACCAAAGCGAAAGGGCCAGCAGGGCGAAATTCCAGGAATGAAAAGGCGGCCAGAAACCTGAAACCAGCAGGACTCCCAGGAGTCCGTATTCCTTCGCCTGAAGGGATGGAACTGGAAGGGTGATCGGCTTTTCCAAACGGCATTCCAACCGCCCCAGCAACAGCGCGAAGAACCAGGCCAATTCCGGCATTTGAAAAGGAAGGTCCACTAACGAAAAAAAAAGGAAGGCCAGGCCTCCTGTCAGGACGCCCCATCCCTCCCACCGCGAAGGAACCTTGAACCGGCGGACAAGGCTGAAACCCGCCCCCAGAAAGAGCGCCGTCCCTCCAAGACCCGTCTCGACCAAAAGCTGGAAGAGAATGTTGTGGGCGAACTTGGAAGCACCCGAGTCCAACGGAAACCCGGCTTGCTGGTAGGCTTCCCCAAAGGTCCCCAAACCTGAACCCAAAAGGGGATGGGCCCAAAAAAGCTGGAGGGCGTGGCCCCACAATCCAAGCCTTCCGGAAAAGGAGGAGATGTCCCAGTGTTGGAGGCCCCTCGACCAAATAACCCCGCCCATGGCGGCCAATCCGAGGGCCAAAACCACAGCCACCCTCCCCCAGGCCCTCCTCGCGGCGAGGACGCAAAGGCTGGCAAAGGCCAGGGCCGCAAAAGCCCCCACGCTTTGGGTCGCCAGGAGGGCCAAGCCCATGAGGGCGGTGAGAAGACCGAAGAACCACTTTTTAAAGCCCGTGCCGACCGCCGCCAGGGTGAACCCCAGTGGAATGACAAGGATCATCAAGGCCGCCAGGGCCCCCGGCGTCACCAGGGGGCCGGTGGCCCTGTGGTAAAAAACCGCCTTCTGGACTTCGAGGAATTCCAGGCGGCTCAAGTGGGGCAGCAATTCCCGCTCCTCATCAAACCCGAAAAGCCACTGGCGCAGGGCTAGGAAGGCGGCCAAACCCGCCAGGAGAAGCCCGCCGATTTCCAACCGGCCTTGGGCCCCCGGCCCGTTGGACCGGGCCATCCAATAAAGAAGGACTCCTAGAAAAACAAACCCCGCCGATTGGAGGGTGGTGCCGGGCTGGAGGGACCACAGGGCGGAAAGGGGGAGGAAGAGCAGGAAAAGGAGGAAAACCCGGCCCAAACCTTGGAGTGATTCCCCGGGGATGTTGCGGAAAAGGAGGAGAAAAAGCCCTCCGCCCAAAGCGACGGCATAGGACTGTGGGTTGCTGAGGGGCGGAAAGAAAAGAAGATAGAGGGTAATCAGGAAAAAGGATGTTTCCCAAAGCCGGCCGGAGGAAACCGGGGCGGTAAGGAGTTGCTTGAACATGGGTTTATTCTAACAGGCCCCGCTTCCCTATTTGGTTCTAAACTCTTGGGACAACTTTTTCCGCCATGGCCCCCAAGCCAGTCCCGCGACCGAAAGCACCCAGGCGCACAATCCGATCAGCAGGGGCTTCCACCAAACGGGTTCGTACCGGAAAGCCACTTCGTGGGTTCCACCCGGCAACCAGACTGCCCGGAAGCAGTGGTTGGCCGTGGCAAGGGCCGTAGGAGCCCCGTCCACCCAGGCCTTCCATCCGGGGTACATGACCTCGGAAAAAACCGCCCAACCCGGGCGGTTGGGGTCCACTTTGAAAACTTCCCCATCAGGGTCATCCCGCACCCAGTCATATTGCAGGGAGGGTTCGGGGCCCTTCTCCTTCGGGGGGGTGGACGCCCCCTCCGACAAATAGGACGACCGGTAGGGTGAAAAGGCGGGGTCCCGCATGGCCTGCAGTTCGGAACCATCCGCCGCCACAAGGACTTTTTCTGGTGAATAAACGAACGGCGTCTTTTCCGAATTCAGTCCGTAAGCGACGCCGTCGCGGCGTTCGACGGCAAAACCCGGGATCTTCCATTTGCCAGCGGCCGTGGCGTAGCAATGGATGGCCATCAAGCGCAGGAAAGTCGGGGGTGGAAGGCTGTAGAGGTCCGTGGTCCGGTCCAACGACAGGGGGTTATACCCGAAGGCGATCCGGGTTCGGGTCGTCAGGACCGAATCGGCGGGAAGCTCCAATCCCAGGACCTTATCCCCGTTTTCCACCGGATAGGGAAGTCCATCCCCGATAAGGGCCCGCCCCCCGCGGGCATCCTCCGCCAGCACCCGAAGCTCCTTGGAGCGGCCCGCGTAATCGAAGCTGGAGGGCGGGCCAAAGCGCGACGAGGAACTGAACCAGGCCGTTGGAAGAAGCGCCAGGAGCAGGGACAAAAGGAAGGCTTTCGGAGCCTCTTTGCGGTATTTCTTGCCGTAGAGCCAAAGCCAAAGCGATCCGCATCCCAGGACAACCGCGGGGCATTGGAATAAAAAGTCCCTTCCCTTCCAAAAGCCCAAGGCCAGGACGAAAAAGGCGTAAGGGACGGCCCCTTTCCAAAACCATTTCTTGAGTTCCTTGTCCCTTCCTTCCCTGAAAGCCTCGAAACCCCAGGCGGCCAGGAGCGACCCGGCGAGGACGTAAAGGAAAAGGTAACGGAACGGTGAGCGCATCCATTCGAACCCCGGAGCCAGGAAGACCAACAGGTGGTGCAGGGGAAAGTATTTTCCAAGGGCGGTCAAGACCGCCAGGGATCCCGTGGCCGCCCAAAACCCGGACATCCCCTTCCTCCTCGCCACCCCCAAGGCGAAAAAGAAAAGGGCCCAGGGGCCGAGGTACCCGGCGTTGGCCAGGTAATCGGCGAAGGGCTTGGCCTCTCCCGTGGCGGGATCGTAGGGCCTGACCGGGAACAAAAAGGCCGTGAGCGCCCGGGGGTCGAGGGACAGGTCGGCCTGGAAGCTTTCATAATGCGGGGTGGCATGAAAACGGTCCGAGAGGCCCAGGAATTCCCTGGCCGGTATCCATAAAAGAAGGAGGGGCAAGGCCCCCCAGAGGAAAAAGAAGGGCGCCTTGAGGAGCCGCTGGTCCTTTTGCCCCCCCTTCCGCCATTCCCTTCTCGCCAGCAGGCGGTAGGCCAGATAGAGTCCGCCCCCGTAGAGGGCCCCCAGGGTCATTTGGAAATTGCCCGACAGGAAAACCAGGGCGAAAGCCAGTCCCGTGGCAAAGGCCCAAAAGGGCTCCAGCCGTTCCGAGAATTTTTCGAGGGCCGCTCCCCACCAGGGCATCCAGGCGAAGGCCGCCAGAAGGGGGGGGTGGATGATTTCCCACCAAAAAAAACCGGAAAAAACCAGGAGCAACCCGGCCAGGAGGGCCGATTCGCGGGAAAGCCCCAGATTCCGGGCCCAAAAAAAGGTTCCCCATGCCGCCAGGATGAAATGCAGGAAATAAAAAAGGCTGAAACCGTAAGGCACGGGTAATGGAAGGAGGAGGTAAGTGAAGGGATAGGCCGACATGGTGTTGGGATCGGCGAAAAAAGGCTGTCCACCGAGGACGTAGGGGCACCATAGGGGCAGATGGCCCTGGGCCAGGCAGGACTTCAGGTAAATCCGGGCGGGGACATAGTAGGCCAGAAGGTCCCCGTCGAAATAAGCCCGGCCCGCCAGGAGGCAGGGCGCGAAGACCGCCAAACCGGCCAGCGGGAAAAAGACGAGGGGATGAAAAAAGTCAAAACCGTTTTTTTTCATGCCGGCCTTCTTTTATAGGTCTTCGGCGGAACAAGGCCCGGGGAAGCGGCCAACAGAGGCCGGTAGAGTGCGGGTCTCACTTTTCGATTTTCATGGTTGGAAAATCGGTTGATTCGGCCGTCCGGCGTCATTTACCTTTTTTATCGGCCAAGGGGATGAGCACGGCGGCTTGGAGCGCCAGGAGATAGCTGTTCTTGCCGAAACCCGAAACCTGCCCCACGGCCACGGGGGACACGTGGGAGGCCTGGCGGAACCCTTCCCTGGCGTAGATGTTGGAAAGATGCACCTCGATGGTGGGCACCTGGATCGACGAGATGGCGTCCCGGATGGCAACCGAGGTGTGGGTATAGGCCGCCGGGTTGATGATGATCACTTCGGCCCAGTGCCGGGCGTTCTGGAGGGTCTCGACCAGCTCACCCTCGTGGTTGGACTGCACGATGCGCAGTTCCACGTCGAATTTCGCGGCCTGTTCCTTGAGTTCCTTGTTGATTTCCTCCAGGGTGACCGAACCATAGACATTCGGTTCCCGCTCGCCCAACAGGTTCAGGTTGGGCCCGTGGAGAACCAGTACTTTGCGCATGTTGTTCCGCCGTCTGATCTCGAATTTGTCCCATGCTAGCGACAAAAAGCCGCCCCGGACAGGGAAAATGCGCCTTCGCTCCGGGGAAAGGGCTACTGCGCTTCCACCGGTTGGGGGGCGCCCGAAGGAGCCGGTTGGGCCGCCGGTGCGGCCGGCACCGCGGCTGCGGGCTGGGGCGGGGCGGCTTGCGGCTGGGCGGAGGGTTGCGCGGGTTGGGACGCAGGAGCGGGGTTCGCCGCCGGTGCGGGCGCGGCGTTGGAAGCGGGGGCGGCCGGTAGGGGCGCCATCGCCGGTTGGCCGTATTGGTTCATCCATTGCTTCAAGCCCGCGTCGTTCGGGTTGTACTTCAAGGCCAGCCGGTAGGCTTGGATCGCCTGATCCTTGCCGCCCAGGCGCAGGTAGCAATCCCCCGCCAGGTGGTAGGCCTTGGCGTTGCGGCTGTCGGACTCGATGGCTTTCAGGAACCGGTCCAGGGCTTCCTTGAAATTGTTGTTCTTGAACTGGATCATCCCCTCGTCAATGAGGTCCGTGGCCGTCGCGTCCATGACGCCCGAAACCACCAGCTCCACGCGCCGGTTCTTGGAGCGCCCCTCGGGGGTGGCGTTGGAGGCGATGGGTTTGGTCTCGCCGTAGCCCACCACGCTGAGCTTGGTGGCATCCATCCCGTTCTTCACCAGGTAGTCCATGACCGACTGGGCGCGGGCGAGGGAAAGGGCCTGGTTGTCCTTGAACTTGGCCCCCGGGGCGAGCTTTTGGTCGTCCGTGTGGCCGGCGATGATGATCACGCTGTCCGGGTAGCGCTTGCGGATGGCCATGGCCGCCCTTTGCACGGTGTCATAGCCCCGCTGCAGCAGTTCGGCCTTCCCCGAGTTGAACAACAGGTCGCCCGAAACCTGGAAGGTGTACTGGTAGGGGACGCGCTTGGGCACCCATTTGGCGTAGGTCTGGGCGGGGCGGGCCGAACCCGTCATGTCGTTGTCGTCGGTCACGTCCAGCGTGAAGTTGTAATTGCCCTGGGGCACCAGTTCCCCGGCCTGGTTGCGGCCGTCCCAAAGGTAGTGGGAAGGCGGGTTGCCTTTGCCGGAGAGGGATTTCACCAGCATGCCGTTGGAATCCAGGATGTTGATCTTATAGCTGTCGATGGGCTCCTCGCTGTGGGTGGAGAAATTGACCCCCACGGTCTGCTGGCCCAGGATGAAGGCGGGGGAAGCCACCGCGTAGGCGTCCGGCTTGACCAGCGCGCCGCCGATGATGACGCTCAGGGAAATACGGTGCGTGTCGCCCAGGATGCCGTAAGGCACATAGGCATAATCCAATTGGGCGTCGAAATCGTCGAACCGGTGGCCGATACCCGCCCCGGCGGTCAAGCCCGTCAGGTCCGCCACCGTGGTATAGCCCACCCGCAGGAAAACATCGTTGCGGCCGAAGGTCATGCGGTACTCGTCCCCGATGCCCACCTTGAAACCCGTGTCGTTTTGGATGTCCATGTCGGCGGCGATGATGTCCTGGTCCTTCTTCATCAGGGTGTTGCGCAGCCAGTAGGAACCGCCCAGCTTGCCCATGACGGGCTGGCTGAAATTCTGGATCTGGGTTCCCACGTTTTGCAGCGACGCCCCCAGGTAGAAGGTCTTGCGGGTGAGCTCGTACATGAGGCCCAGGTTGAAGTTGGCCCCCGAATTGCCGATATTGACCATGTTCTGGCCCACCACGGTCGCGCTCACCCCCGCCATGAAGTGCTTGAAGAAGCTGCCGGGAATCCAGTTGCCCAGGCGCTGGGCGTAAGCCACCGTGCCGGTGAAGCTGTTGGCGTTGATGTTGGGGCCCACCCCACCGTAGGAACCATCCGGGTTTTCCAGGGCGCCGGGAAAGGAACCGCTGTCCAGGTAGCCGAAACTGCCGCCGAAGGCCCCCGCTTGGTCGATGTTCTGGCTGAAGGAAAAGAACTCGTGGGTCACGCCCAAAAGCCATTGGCCCTGGGTGAGGGAAAACTGGGTCCCCTTGGCCAGTTCCAGTCCCGCCGGGTTCCAGAAAACCGCGGTGGAGTCGTCCGAAACCCCGGTAAAGCTGTTGCCCATGGCCGAGGCGCGGGCCCCCATGCCGATCTTTTGGAAATTGGTGCTGGTACTGCCGGCGCCCGAAACCTGTTGGGCGGCGGCGGGAAGGCTGCCAAAAAGAAATAGGGTGGAAGCCAAGAGCAAAAGAACGGCCGGGAGTACAAGGCGGGTTGTAGATGGTTTGGAATTCGACATAACTTTCCTCGTCAAAGGGCTCTATTCCTAAACGGCCATTTCATATTCCGGCACCCAGAGGGCAACATCATAATTTCTTTGGTCCTAAACCGCCACGGCCTTGAAGGGGCCTTAATCCTTTAAAACCAGGACTTTACCGTTCAATAGCGTGGTATTCCCATTCTGGATCACATAATAGTAAATACCCGGTGAGACTGGAGAGCCGCTGGAATTGGTGCCATACCAATAGATATAGCCCGTCGGCTCAGGAGCCAGGGTATTCACCAGCTCACCTGAGAGGGTATAAATCGTCATCTTGGCGCCCAAAGGCACCTGGTAGGCCTGCAAGGCCGGCTTATTCTGGGGCCCGACCGCTACGGCGTATTTAGTGCTGAAGGGGTTGGGCCAGACAGTGAGCCCCACGGGCGTGGGGGTGAAGGTGGCGGTCGGGGGTGACGTGGGGGTGATGGTGGGGCTGGCTGTGGGCGTAGCGGTGTCCGTGAGAGTCGCTGTACTAGTTGGAGAGAACGTCGTCGTGGGCGTGGGAGTAAGCGTTGGCGTTGCCGAAGGCGGAAGGGTTCCGGTGGAAGTGGGCGTGGCACTGGGGGTTGTGGTCGGCGTATCGGTCGGTGTGGGAGTGGGGCCGCAGCTGGTCATATTGAGGGTCACCGTATTGGAAGTAACCGCCGAAGCCATGTTGCTGGCGATCATGCTGAACTGGTTGGCGATGGGGCCGGGGCAGGCCGCCTGTCCCCACCAAGTGACGGGCAGGGCCTGGGAAAACAGCGTGCTGGGAAAGCTCCAGCTCAGGTTGGGGGCGGAGGTGGCGGTGACGCTGTTGGAACCCAGGTAGGTGATGCCGGATGGGACCGCGTCGCTGATCGTCGAATTGATCACCGGCCCGGGTCCAAAAACTTTCAGGTTGGCGAAATCGTCGCCGGGGGAATAGGCCGTTCCATCGGACTGCCAGCCCTGCTGCCAGGTCTGACCGCACGGAAAAGGGGAAGGATCCGTATAAGTGAAAGTCCAGCTCGCCGGCTCGGCCGTCCCCGTTTGCCAGATCTTGCCCTGGATCGTCAGGGACCCGGCCGAATAGGTGATCTGCCCCTTCAGCGTATACCAGGTGTTTCTATTGATCGTGAGGCCGAGCGAGGCGTTGTTCAAAGTCTCGGGATCAGTAACGGTACTACCGTTGTTTTTTTGCAGGAAGAAATTTCCGGGACCAGGGTCCAAGGAAATCCCAAGCATATAGGCCTGGGTCACGCCGCCACTGAAGTTGTAGGCCAAGACCATGGTGGCATCCGCACCACCCGGCGGTCCCACTAAAGGAATGAGCACATCCCCTTCGACGATGACTCCCCCGCAAATATCGAAGGCCGGCGAATTCCGCAGCAGCAAGGGAAAGTTGCTGGAACTGCCCGGGTTCGTGACGAGGCAATTGTTATTGGCATTGGTGGGATCGGGTCCGACCTGGAAGGTCCCCGTACCCACCTGCGTGTAGGCGGTACCGTCGTAGCCCTGGATTGAATTTCCAGAGGTTCCAGTGGGATCGTTCAAGTAGGAGTCGTAGTAATCGAGGTTTTGTCCCGAGGCGGTCCAAGCCAGGCTGTAGGTCACGGTGGACCCGGCCCCAAGGCTGGCTGCGCTTTCGCTCTTGGTGAGGGTGACGGCCGGCGAACCGACCACCACGCTGACCGTGTTGGAACTGGCGGCGGCGACTTCGTTCGTTTGTCCCCAGGCCGTATTGGTGATGGTCGTCCCGTTGGCTGTTCCCGAATTGACCTGGGCCAGGAACCAGACCGTTCCTGACTGCTGGGTCGAAGCGTTCCCCAAGTTCCAAGTGACACTCCCCCCGGAGACGCCCCCAGCCGCATTGGCGGTCACGAAGGTCGTGTTGGCCGGGATATTGTCGGTGATGATGAAATTGTTCGTGTTGACGAAGGAATAGTCGATGCTGAAAAGGACCAGGCCCTGTGGGGAGGCCGTATTGCCCTCGGCCCTCTTGCTGATGGTAAAGGCGGCCGGCGGCAGGGGGATGGTCACAACGGTGGAGATGTTGGGATAGGAATTGCCGTCACAGCCGATGTAATAGTCGTGTTCCTGGGCGATCAAGTTATAAGGGCCCGGCGAAAGGGTGCTGGGGATCGTCACCACCCAAACCTGGGTCACGGGACAGGCCGGCGTTCCCGCCCAGCCGATGCCGGCCCAGCCTCCCCCTCCGTCATTTGTTTCATTGACGCTCGAAGTCACCGGGCTGACCCCGGTGGGGGTTGTGTTTTTGTCCACCAAGAGGATTTGGTTGGCCACCGGACAGGCTTGGAGGGTTGTCTGGGAAGGATTCAGCCCCAAATAAAAATTGGGTGTGATATAGGTGCCGGTTTCGCAGTAAACAACCGTGACGCCAATGGAGGCGCCGGGAGAAGGATTGGCGTTGGAAACGGTGATGCTAGTAAAGGAAACGGATTGGGCCAAACCCATGGTGGGAAGGACGAAGAAAGCGGTCCAAATCCAAAAGCCGGCCGAAATATTTTTTAACTTGTTCTTAATGAACATCCGGCACCGTTTGAAACGTTTTTTGGCGACTCGCCGATAGTTACACCTTAAAAATATCGCATTTTGGGCCGAATTTCACTTCAAACTTGGGCGGAAAGGTCTTTTCATTGAAATTTGAGAGAGCGCTTTCATAGGCAAGCGAACCATTCGAACTATTATTGTTAATGAAGAACGATGATTTTCTTGTTCTTGGCGCTGTAGGGTTCGATGAGGTAGAGGATGTAGACCCCGCTGGCGCAGGGGTCGCCGTACTTGTTCTTCCCGTCCCAGAAATAGGTCTGGCTCACCGGCGCGTC
>Ga0070734_10003968_pt1 | contig 14665 bp, 13 predicted proteins | sample Coa_R1_8_FD_66444 | JGI IMG/M metagenome (GOLD analysis project Ga0070734, IMG submission 66444) | Surface soil microbial communities from Centralia Pennsylvania, which are recovering from an underground coalmine fire - Coalmine... | ecosystem: Environmental > Terrestrial > Soil > Unclassified ...
AGGTTCTTACGCAGGCGGTCATTGAGCATAGTGCCATCGGTATTCTAGGTGGAGGGGTGGGAATCCTGCACGGGCAGTAGCGTTGCCAGGAGATCGAAGAGCCGTTTGGCCACCTCCCGTTTCGGCAGTTGCGGGAGCGTAACGGCGTCCGCATCGGGGCGGAGGAGGGTGACGATGTTGGTATCCGCGTCGAAGCCCGCGCCCTCCAGCGTGACATCGTTGGCGACGATCAGGTCCAGGTTCTTGCCGGTGAGCTTGGCATGCGCATTGGAGAGGAGGTCCTCGGTCTCCGCAGCGAAACCCACGACGATCTGCCCGGAGCGCTTCCGCCTGCCCAGCGTGCCTAGAATATCCTCCGTGCGGCGCAGTCGGAGCGTCAGGGTCTCGGTATCGGGCTGTTTTTTGATCTTCCGCGAAGCGACGGTTTCCGGGGTGAAGTCGGCGACTGCGGCGGCGGCGATGAAGAGGTCGCTCTCCGGAAAATGTTCGGAGCTGGCGACAAACATGGCCTCGGCGGTTTCGGCGCGGATCATCGCCACGCCGGGCGGCGGGGACGCCGTGGCATAGCCGCTGACGAGCGTGACGCGCGCGCCGCGCCGGGCGGCTTCCGCCGCGATGGCATAGCCCATTTTGCCGGAGGAGCGGTTGGAGAGGAAGCGGACCGGGTCCAGCGGCTCGCGGGTGGCGCCTGCCGTAATGAGCACGCGGCGGTCCGCGAAGTCCTGTTTAGGGAGCAGCCGGTCCGTCACGGCGCGGACGATCTCGTCCACATCGGCCAGCTTGCCATAGCCGACGTCCTGGCAGGCGAGGATGCCGTAGCCCGGCTGTACGATCTGCACGCCGCGCTGCGCTAAGGTCTCCAGGTTGGCGCGGGTGGCGGGGTGCTCCCACATCACGGTATTCATCGCCGGAGCGGCGAGGAGTGGGGTGGGCGTGGGAGTAGCGAGGAGGCAGGTGGTGAGCATATCGTCTGCCAGGCCATGGGCCATCTTCGCCAGAATATCGGCGGAGGCCGGGGCGACGAGCACCAGATCCGCGGACTGCGCCAGGTCGATGTGGGCGATGCGGCGGTGTTCGGGTTCGTCGAAAACGTCGCAGAGGACCGGATTTCGGGTAAGCGCGCGAAACGTGGGTACGCCGACGAACTCCGCAGCATGGCGGGTGAGGACCACATGCATCTCCGCACCGAGCTTGCCGAGGCGGCTGCAAATATCCGCGGCTTTATAGGCTGCGATGCTTCCGGATACGCCGAGGAGGAGGTTGCGACCGGCCAGCGGTTCGTTCATCGCTCCGCGCTTCCTTCTCCAGGCGCTGCGCCTCGCAGCCGGTGGCGTTCGGCAATGACGATGGAGCGGAGGGCGTCGTAGGCGGCGTTCAGGTCGTCGTTGGTGATCAGGTAGTCGTACAGGGGGATCTGCTCTTGTTCGGTGAAAGCGGTGGTCAGGCGCAATTGGATCACTTCTTCCGTTTCCGTGCCGCGATAGCGGAGGCGGCGCTCCAACTCCTGCAGGGAGGGCGGCTGGATGTAGATGAGTACGGCATCGGGAACGAGACGGCGTACGATCTGAGCGCCCTGGACTTCGATCTCCAGGAAGACATCCCGCCCGCAGGCGCGTTGCTCCTGAACGCGTTGCGCCGGAGTGCCGTAGAGATTGTTGCCATAAACCGCATGCTCCAGGAACCAACCCTGCTCGATCTCCGCCGCGAACTGTTCGCGCGTGAGGAAGTGGTAGTCGATCCCGTCTCTCTCCCCCGTGCGAGGCGCGCGTGTGGTGGCGCTGATGCTGCGGACCGCCCTCGGTTCCGCAGCGAACAGGCGCGTGAGCAGCGTGCCCTTTCCCACGCCGGAAGGCCCGGAAACCACGAAGAGTTGTCCTTGCGTAGAAGGAGGTATTGGGATCATAGGGAAAAGCTCCACTGCTCCTACGGATACCGACCGCACAATCTGGAATGAGCTTAGCGCGATGCTCTCAAGGTAGATTATAGCACCCGCCAGGGTTATCGTCAATTTCGGTGCGGTTCGATCGCTATTTTTCGAGCGCGTGTTCCTCTTTTATCGGGACAATTGTAGTAGACAGAATAGTAGACAGGAAAGTGTGCCGGAGCCGTTGGACAGAGCGGGATAACTGCATCAAAAGCTTGACTTTCGTATACTTTTGTGCTATAATATTGTACATACTACAGCCTTCTAAAAAGATGTTGATACTCGTTGCAACTTCGCTCTGCTTGCGGTTCTCAACCGGGAAATAGCGGGCGATAAATTGCATATCAAGCCAACGAGCAGACTACGAAAACCGTGCATATTATATGCATGGAGAGGAGCCGATACTCTATGTCTAAGACATACCCTAAGACCAAACCAAGCAGTGCGGAAGCCGCGACGGAGCTGGAGCCGGAACCGGGTGTCATCGGTAGGACGGCGGAACAGCGTGCGGCGGATGATGCGCGCGTGGAGCACTTACATGAGGTCGGTTATGTCTCTTCCAAATACGATGGCACCAGCATTCAAGTTCTGGAGGGATTGGAAGCCGTTCGCCGTCGGCCTGCGATGTACATTGGTGGGACAGATGCGAAGGGTCTCCACCACCTCTTTGTGGAAGTGTCCGATAACGCTGTGGACGAAGCCATGGCGGGGTCCTGCGATAAGATTGACGTTGTCCTGTACAAGGATGGGAGCGTTTCCGTAAAGGACAACGGTCGCGGCATTCCGGTGGATATCAACCCTGAATACAATATGCCTGGCGTGGAGTTGGCGCTTACCAAGCTACATGCGGGAGGAAAGTTCGATAGCGGCGCGTACAAAGTATCTGGTGGCCTGCATGGGGTGGGCGTCTCCTGCGTGAACGCGACCTCCGACTGGTTGGAGGTGACCGTCTGGCGCGATAAGAAGATCCACAAGATCCGTTTTGAACGTGGTGTCACAACCAAAAAACTGCATGTCATCGGCAACGCCAAGCCCAACGAGCACGGTACGCTGGTGCGTTGGCACGCCGATCCGATGATTTTCAATACCTACCAATACGATGCCGAAAAGATCGAACGCCGTTTGAGGGAACTCGCCTATCTTAACAAGGAGATCACGCTCACCTTTACCAATGAGCGCGATCTGGAGACGGACCTGGATAGCACGGGAGAGATCGAAGGAACGCCTGCTCCGAAAGCGCCGATCACGAAAGTTTATCACTACCCGAAGGGGTTGTCGGAGTATGTGGAGCATCTCAACGAAACGAAAAACCCACTGCATAAACCTATCTACTTCGGCGGGGTCCGCCCTTCGGTTAGCGGAAGCGAAACCTATGCGGAGATTGCGCTCCAGTACAATGATGGTATCCCGGAAACGATCCTGACGTTTGCGAACAATATCAACACACCGGATGGCGGTTCGCACCTTTCAGGCTTCAAGACTGCGCTGACGCGTGTGTTGAACAACTATGCCAAGAAGAACGGCATGATTAAGGAGAAGGATAACTCCTTCAGCGGGGACGATGTTCGTGAAGGACTGGCGGCGGTGATTTCGGTCAAATTGACCAATCCCCAATTCGAATCGCAAACGAAGGTCAAGCTCTCCAATACGGACGTGGAGGGCATCGTCAACTCGATTGTGGGAGAGAAGGTCACGGAGTACCTGGAAGAGAACCCGGCCGTTGCAAAGCGGATCATCGATCGGGCGCTGAGCAGTCAGCGCGCCCGCGAAGCGGCGCGCAAAGCAGCGGAGATGGTGCGCCGACAGAGTGCGCTGGATTCGAACTCGCTGCCGGGTAAGCTGGCGGACTGTACTGAGCGCGACCCGAAGAAGTGCGAACTGTTTCTTGTGGAGGGCGACTCGGCGGGCGGCCCCGCCAAGCAGGGCAGGGATCGCCGAACGCAGGCCGTACTACCGCTACGTGGCAAGATCCTCAATGCAGGCAAAACCCGTGTGGACAAGGTGCTCGATAATGAAGAGATCCGCGCCATGATTACGGCGCTGGGAACCGGCATCTCATATGGGACCGACGAGGAAGAAGAGGACGACACGAACGGGGAGTTGCTGGAAGTGAAGTCCGGCAACGGCAAGGAGAAGGGAAAAACCTACGACCTCAGCAAATTGCGCTACGACAAGATCGTCGTGATGACAGATGCGGACGTAGATGGCGACCATATCCGCACCCTCCTGCTCACCTTCTTCTGGTACTATATGCGGCCACTCATCGAGGAGGGCCATGTCTATATCGCGCAACCGCCGCTCTTTCGCATCAAAGTGGGCAAGAATGACCAGTACTACGCCAAGGATGAGGCGGAGCGCGACACCATTCTAAAGACGCTGCGAGGGAAACGCGATGTGCTGGTGACCCGCTTCAAAGGGCTGGGTGAGATGAACGACGTGGACCTGGCGGATACGACGATGGATGCCAGTAAGCGCCAGCTCAAGCAGGTGCGGATCGACGCGGAGAACCTGCCCGCCGCGTTGGAGATGTTCGATATCTTTATGAGCGACAAAGTCGAGCCGCGTCGCGATTTCATCGTCGCGCATGCCAAGGAAGTGACGGATGTAGACTGGCACGGGTAAGCGCGGAAGGTGGCGCACCCTGCCGGTAGCGTCGGTTCCTGTTATAGAAGAGGTGGGCATCTACTGCCTGGCTGTCTGGTAATGTATGGTAGTAAAACAGGACTGAGTTTCAAAAAGCCGAACATTTTGAAGGCAGCGGAAGTCCAATAGGTGTGTGCTGAAGGAACTCTTCGGCACACACTTTTCGTTTCAGGACGAGCGGAGGAAGGAGAGATCACACCCATGAAACAGGATGATACCAGACGCTGCCCACACTATCAAATATACTCGGAAGCGCTTGAAACGAGTGAGTCGCCTGCCTATCTCGCCATACGTCGTTGTCTGTTGACCGAACGCATGATTCGATTGTTGGGGCAGTCTCCGGAGGGCAATCGCCTGGCGGATAAATTGGTGATCCATGTCACGAATGGTAAAAGGTACGCCTTTGTAGGGCCGGATCTGGATGCCGTGACGCAGAGCAGTTGTTCCGTGAAGCGCTGTGAGGAGCATTGCACTCCGGCCTATTTACAACATCTCGGCATCTTCGAGATTAGCGACCCGAACGAGGAGGAAGTCACCTGTGGGGATGCGGAGGATGCAGGCCAAGCGCCCCAGCGCCGAGAGGAGGGGGTTACCACATCCTGCTCCAAGCCGTAGTGCGCCGACCCCGCACCGGCAATCCGCATGGAATGAGGCGTTGCGCCTGAATAACAGAGGCGATAGGTGTAGTACCGGTCGGTCTGAAGGAATACGATAGGCAGGAGGGAAACAAAAAGCTTCAATTTGTGCGTTATGGCGCATTTCGAGAAGGAATAGGAAGCGCCGAATGAAAACCTATCCGAAAAAATGCGGAATGGAAGAGTATATCGATGCCTACAAATCGCTGCGGTCATTTTTCTCTGGAAGTAGAGGAAGTTTCCGTCCCCCTGGCGGCTGTTGTGGTTCGGGTTCCGATCCGGCGATGCGCCCTCGCCGAACATATGATCGGGATCCTGGCCCATTCGGATGAAGGGAACCAAATCGCCCAGAAGTTGCAAATTGCGGCATCTCGACGAGATGCCGACACATATGGAGAGCAGGTTCGGGTCGCATTTGGGCCGGACCTCGATGTGATCCACGCCACGGAGTGTACGGTTCAACGCTGCCAGGAGAGCTGTACACCGAGCTACCGTCTCTTGCTCCAGCAGTTCGGCTTCGATGAGGACGCGGCCCGCGAGACGGGGGAGGGGTGTCTGGAGATCGTGGCTCAGGCTATCGTGGAAGCAGGCCCGGTCGCCAAGTGATTCCACCCCAGGTCAGGGGATTGGATGAGCGCGCTCCAGACGGGAGAGGGTCGCGTCCATGACCTCTTGCGTCTGCGCCTGGATGGTGTAGAACATGGCCTCCCGGAGCAGCCGCTGCGCCGGATGGGTGAGCGAGTTCGCGCTCCCGCTGCTGGCCGTGACGGCGGCATGCGCGGCGCGAACCGCAAGCTCGATGCACCACGCCCGAATACGGATGGCGTTGGCAAAGAAATCCGGCTCTTTACCCCGTGTATTCCAATCCTGAACCTGTAATCGGGCGTCGTTCCACTCGGCCTGGAAAGCATCCGCCGCCCGATGGATGGCGGGGATGTTGCGTCGCTCCGCTGCCTCACATAGGACCCGCAAGCTCGCCGCCGTGCAGCCGAGCGGCATGGCGGTCGCACCCAGCACGCCATTACGGTCATTCCGCTGCATCGTCTCCCGATCCGATTCTGAGAGCCAGTGCGCCTGCGGGACAAACCAGTCTTTCAACGTGATCTCGACGGTGGCCGAGGCGTTCATAGCGCTGAGGGGAAGCGGCTCCGAAGCCGTGAAGGTTCCCCCATCCCCTTCCGACGGCGTTACCGCATCGAACAGGTCGGCGAAGTCCTCCCGGTTGCCGGGCGTCCATAGGTAGACGAACCGGCCATCGGGCAGGGTCGATCCGAAGACGACCTGCTGCATCAGTCCCCAGCCCGTCACCCAGGGTGCGATCCCATTCAGGCGATACCCGCCCTCGACGGGATCGGCGCGGAGAACCGGAGCGCCGGGGCGTCGCAGGTGTGCAAAGGAGATGGCGCAGAGTTTCGTCCCACGGGCCAGATCGGGCAGCAGGCGCTGCTTGAGCTTGGCGTTGGGGCCGTTGGCGATCATCCGGGAGGGGCCGTGGTGCTGCGCCTGGGTAAAGGTGGTGACGCCGCAATACGAGGCCAGGATCTCGGTGACTTCCCGCTGGATCGCTCCGGAAGCCTCCAGTCCCCCATACTCCCGAGGGAGCGTGAGCCCCAGAAGGCCCGATTCGGCCAGCGCACGAAAGTTGTCCCGGTTGGGACACGCGGCCCGATCCGTGGCCTGAGCGTTCGGTCCCAGGACTGTCTCGCCGATCCTGCGCGCCGATTCCAGAATGGTCGCGTCGTCGAAATCGAATGGCTGCCGGTCGGGGAGCAGGGTAGCGCCGATCGGATCGGCGCTCGCTTCGGATGGGCCGGAGGGTTCTCTGTTCACGTCACGCGGTCTCCTTGAATTCGTTTCCTGTACTAGAGTTTACCTCATCCGCCCTGGTGTTGACGTTTCTGCTCAGAGCGTGTAGAATGGATTGCGATGAGACGAAGCGTGGACAATTGCGGTGGAAGGCGTGTGGGGATTGGCCGAACAGGCATGGGACTGCTCTGCGCGGGGGGCGTGCTGTTCGCCTGTGGGTGCGGCAGGCCGTCGGACGAGAGCGCCGGAGAGATTATCACGCTCCATGTCGCGGACTGGGGTGGGGCGTCTTCCGACCCTGCGATGTCCCGGTTCGAACGTGAGGTGAGCGCGGAGTGGGCGCGGACCCACCCCGGTATCCGGATCGAAATGGAGCACATTCCCGGCAGCGATGAGTATGTCTCCAAGATGCTGACGGCCTTCGTCGCACGGACCGAACCGGATGTGATGTCGCTGGATGCCTCCTCCGCTGCGGTCTTTATTGAGAACGACACGCTGGTAGACCTCACACCTCTCGTGAAGGCAGACCATCTCGATCTCTCCGTCTACTATTCGAATGTATTGGGGCTGGCGCAGCGCGGGGCACATCTCTATGCGCTGCCCGCAGACTTCACCCCCATGGTGCTCTACTACAACCGGCGGCTATTCGATGCGGCGGGAGTGCCGTATCCCCAAGAGGGCTGGACATGGGAGGAGTTCCGCGAGGATTGCAAACGGCTGACCCTCTGGCCGCATGGGGCGTCGCATCCGACGCAATATGGATTTCAATTGCAGAATGGGATGCCGGGCTGGATCATGTGGATCTGGCAGAACGGCGGCGATGTATTAACGCCCGACGGCAAGCGGGCAGCCGGGGCGCTGGACAGCCCCGCGACCGCCGAGGCCGTTGCCTTCTTTACCGATCTAGTCAAAGTAGATCACGTCGCGCCATCGCTTTCGGAGACCCAGGCGCAGGGCGCCGATCCGTTTCAAGCGGGGCTGACGGCCATGCAGATCAGCGGGCACTGGAACCTGGTCGGTCTGAAGGCCAGCGAGCGGATCCGAATTGAAGACGTAGGGGTGGTCGGTTTGCCCAGGCATAAGGAGCGGTGTACCGTGATCTATGAGGCCGGCTATGCGATCACCAAGGATTGCAAGCATCCGCGAGAAGCCTGGGAGTATGTTAAGTTTATGTCGGGACCCTTTGTACAGCAGAAGAAGACGGAATTGGGGATCGGGATCTCGGCGATGCGCAGCGTGGCGGAGGCGCGACGCCATAGCAGCCCCCCGGAGCCGGTCTTTCTGGACAACGTGGCCTATGGCCGCATACCCTGGGGGGCGCGGGTGGAGAATTACGCCCAGGTGGAGGACCTGGGGAAGGAGATGCTGGACGACATTCTGATAGGCAATGTGCCGGTGGAGAGAGCGCTGCAGGCGACGGCGCGGCGCATCGACGCGCGACTGGATACGCAGTGATGCCGAGCGCGCTCCCCATACCTGCGAAGAGGGGATCTGTCCGGGCGGGACGAACCGGCTGGCTGTTTATCCTGCCTTCGTTCGTCCATCTGGCTCTCTTCACGCTCTTTCCCATCGGGTTTGCATTCGTCCTCAGCTTACATCGGTGGGATGTCCTCAAGCCGGTGAAACCCTTTGTCGGATGGGCGAACTACGCCCATCTCCTCCGGGACCCCTTCTTCTGGAACGCGCTGGGCAACTCCGCCTACTACGCCCTCGTCAGCGTGCCACTCGGGCTGGCGCTGGCCCTTGCGGTCGCGGTTCTGGTGCATCAGAAGCTGAAAGGGACGGCCTTTTTTCGCACCCTCTACTATCTGCCCGCCGTCTCTTCCGCCGTGGCGCTCTCGATGGTCTGGACGTTTATCTATCTGCCGGAGCGGGGGCTGGCGGCCTGGCTGCTGGCGACCCTGGGGCTGCACCGGGCGGCGCAGACCGATTGGCTGCAGGACCCGATCTGGGCGATGCCCGCGCTCATTTTTATGAGCCTCTGGGTGGGGCTGGGGCCGCGTATGGTGCTGTTTCTGGCAGGGCTGGCGGGTATCCCGGAATCGCTTTACGAAGCGGCTGCCGTGGATGGGGCAGGGCGTTGGGCGATATTCCGGCACATCACCGTGCCGATGCTGCTGCCCACGACGTTCTTTATCCTGGTCACGTCCTCCATCAGCGCCTTTCAGGTCTTTACACCGATCTATATGATGACAAAGGGCGGTCCGATCCGTCATACGGATGTCGTTGGCTATCACATCTACAATCAGGCATGGCGGCAATTTCATATGGGGATGGCGAGCGCTCAGGCGTATGTCCTGTTCTTGATCATTCTCGCCGTCACTCTGCTGCAATTTCGCGCGGTCAACCGGCGCATGGAGGAGTATAGTCTATCGTGAGGAGTGGCAAACCTAGCATTCTTTCGGCGCGCTTTTGGGGCATTGTCTGGAGCGTGTCTCTGGGACTGTTTGTCTGGGCGGGATGTCATAACACCAACACGCCGTCCGGAGGGAGCGGGACGAACGCAACGAATTCGCCCGGGATGCCCGGAACTGGCGGGGCCATTGCCGCAGAAAAAGGTGCGGAACTCCAGAAGGCGGCGCGCAGCGGCAATGCGGCGGAGGTCCATAACCTGCTGGATCAGGGCGCAGATATCAATGTCAAAGATGAATTGGGGCATACGCCCATCCATCTGGCGGCGCTGCAGGACCGGGCCGATACAGTGCGGGAGTTGCTGAAGAAGGGAGCGGATCCCAATTCGCAGGACATTCATGGCGAAACACCGCTCATGGATGCCAGCCGGGAGGGGAAGTTGGAGTGCGTGCAGGCTCTGTTGGCTGGCGGCGCGGACCCCAATCGGAAGGATACGCTGCAACCGCCCGGTTGGACGGCATTGACCATCGCGACGCAGAAGAAGCAACACGCGGTGATGCAGGCATTGCTGGCGAAGGGGGCGGATCCGGACTATCTGCATCATCAGGTTTTTTCTCCGCTGATGGAGGCAGCGATGACAAACGATGTGGAAGCGATCCACATTTTGCTGGCGGCAAAGGCCGATCCGAACAAGAAGGACTTTCAGGGCATCACGGCGTTGGCGCGGGCCGTGGAAGGGCGGCATCGTGAAGCTGTTGCGGCGTTGTTGGAGGGCAAAGCGAGCCCCAATGTGAGGGACATCGCGCGGCAGCCATTGCTGAAGAAAGCCAAGCAACTCGCTCAGAACGCCGAAATGATGCGAAAGACGGTCAATCGTCCGGACTCTACCTATCCGAAGGAGACGCGGGAAAAGGTAGCGCATGAGGCCGAGGAGACTGCGAAGATCGTAGAACTCCTGCAAAAGTATGGCGCAAAGTAAATAACTCGCCTTACGCAGCCGGACTAATCCGGGTACATAACGTACCCGTCTCCTCCACCCCCTCGGACCAGTGGCGGGGGCGGAGACCACGGGCGTTCCGCCACCCAGGGTCCGGCCCTCTGTGCTACGCACATTCACCCGCCTCCGGACGCGACCCCAACGTTGGGAGCATTTCCGTCCGTGAGGACGGTTAGCCGAAGGCTCTCCAGGCGGGTATAAGGTCGCACCTGCGGTGCAGTCCAAATCTGCTATTCCCTCGCAGATTTCGTTCTGTACCCGACCCAGGGCGGTTCAGTTGTCCGGTTGCATGACATGAGTAAATATGATTCCCTAGCCTGGGGATGGTGTATAATGTTGCTGTGGAGGGACGTCACGTAGGAATGATGCTGCGCAAGGTTGCGAGTTACATCGTGATGGGCCTGATCGCTCTGGTGACCGCTGCGCCGTTCGCCTGGATGGTGATCGCATCGCTGCATCCGTCCCATGGCGCCTTGCCGGAACCATCGCATCTGCTGCCGGATCGGTGGCATTTCGAGAACTATCCGGAAGCCCTGCTGAATACCGGGACCCCCTTCCTACGATTTCTCTGGAATACCACCCTGGTGGCGGCTTGTGTGGTATTGGGGCAGTTGGCGCTCTGTTCGCTGGCGGGATATGGCTTTGCGCGGTTGCGCTTCCGGGGGAGGGATCTGCTGTTTACGCTGTTTTTGGCGACCATGATGATCCCGGCGCAGGTGACTATGATCCCGGCCTTTCTGGTGGTGCGCGCTTTCGGCTGGCTGAATACCTACTGGGCGTTGATTGTGCCGGGGATCTCCTCGGCGTTCGGGATCTTCCTGATGCGTCAATTCTTTCTGACGCTGCCAGGAGAACTGGACGATGCCGCCCATCTGGATGGCTGCTCCGACTTCGATATTTACTGGCGGATCGCGCTGCCGCTCTCTCGCCCGGCGCTGGCGACTTTAGCGGCGTTCGCCTTTATTGCGACCTGGACGGATTTCTTCTGGCCCCTGTTGGTGACGAACACCACGGAGATGCGCACGCTGGAAGTCGGTCTGTCGCTGTTCAAGGATGCGTTCGGGGTCACGAACTGGCCGCTGCAAATGGCGGCGGCGGTACTGGTATTGATGCCCGTGCTGATCGTCTTTTTACTGACGCAGCGATTTTTTGTGCGGGGCATCGCGCTCACCGGCTTGAAGGGATAGTGCTGTCGTGGGGTGGGAGCGGATGTTGTATTGGGTACGCGTTTATAGATCCGGGAAGGCAAACAAGAGTGGATAAAGTCACTGCGGAGTATCATTATCGGGTGCTGGAGATCCAGCCGGGCGCAACACCGCAGGAGATCAAGCGCGCCTATCTGGACATGGCACAGGTGTGGCACCCGGATCGTTTTGCCAATTCGCCGCATCTCCAGCAGAAGGCGCAGAACAAGATGAAGGAGATCAACGCGGCCTACGAATTCCTCAAGAACTACAAGTACCAGCCGCCCACAGCGTCCACGGACACGGGCGCCCGTCCCAGAACTTCTTATCGCTCCTATGGCGAAGCGACTTCCCGCCCGAACCCCTATGCCTATTCCCACCCGCTGTCGGATGAGGTCTGGAAGTATCGAGGGCACACCGGGCTGGTGAGCAGCGTCGCGTTCGCACCCGATAGCCAGACCGTCGTCTCCGGAAGTTATGATAAGACGGTGCGCCTCTGGGGGGTCCGCTCCGGACTGGAGAAGCGCTGGATGTTGGGGCATGAGGGAGCCGTCATGGGGGTGGCGTTCGCTCCCGATGGCAGAGCGGTGCTCTCCGGCAGTGTGGACAAGTCGCTCCGCCTCTGGGAGGCGGAGACCCGGCGTGAGCTGCAGTTTTTTGGGGCGGATTGTGTGGTGCGTTGCGTGGCGCTGGCGCCGAATGGCAATCTGGCGCTCTCCGGCAGCGTCGAGGGGCGGGTTCAGTTGTGGGATGTGGCTACCGGGCGGGAGTTGAAGCGTTTCTCCTTTGGGGGATTTATCAATAGCGTGGCCTTCTCGCCGGAGGGGCAACGGATCGTAGCCGCCAATGCCGATGGCGATGTGGCGCTCTTCGATGTGCGTACCGGTCGGCAACTGCTCTCCGTGCGTGTCGAGCGGGGAGGGAAAGGCCAGATGGTCGAGACCGTGGCGTTCGCCTTCGGAGGGGATTCGGTCCTTGCAGCCAGCCCGAATAGCCTGTTGTTGTGGACGGCAGCGACCGGACGAGAATTGCGTCGCATCGATGTCGGCGTATCCGGGATCAATGCAGCCTGCTTTACGCCCGGCGCTGCGGATGTGCTTACCGGGCATACGGATGGCTCCCTCCGACTATGGAACCTGATGACCCAGCGCGAAAGTCACGTGTTTCGTGGGCATGAGGCTGAAGTCAAAAGCGTCGCGGTCTCCCCCAACGGGCAATTTGCCGCTTCCGGTAGCGCCGATAAGAGCGTCCGGCTCTGGCGCCTGCGCCAGGAGGCGTGAACCGATGTGCGGAATGTGCTACTACGGGGATGAACCACGAGGTTCAAACCTCGTTCTGAAATACGAAACCCGCCTGCGCGGGTTGAAGATGTAGTCCGCGCAGGCGGACTTAGCCTTTCAGAACGGTGTTTCAACGCCGTCAAAAGAGGTTCTGGACACATCAGTGAGGAGAGAGGTTTGCAGATCTTACGTCCATTTTTATGTGTTTTAACGGTATTGCTCCCGTGCTTTGTTTATGGCATAGCAAGCGCTGCCCCGACCACGCTGGTCGCCGGCATCAAGATAACGAGTAGAGCGACCTTCAAATCGGGCGTCTACCATCTGACGGATACTGGCGGAGGCATTGTGCAGATCTCCGGGAGCAACTTCACCGTAGACTTCAAAGGCACGCACATCGTAGGCCCTGGCGCGAAGCAGGGGATCGGGATCCTGGTTGCCGATGCACGGAATGTCACCATCAAGAACGCCGATGTGTCCGGATGTTTGTGGGGCATCGTGGTCGAGCGCAGCGTAAAGGTCAATCTGGATGGGTGCAATACCTCATGGAACGCCGACCTGCCTCCCGGAACCGTCATTGACGAGAGCGGACACGAACCGGAAGATAATCATGGCGGGGGGATCCTCTTGCGGGACAGTCGCGAATGCCAGGTGCAGCGCTGCCTCTCGCAACATCAGTGGGATGGCATCGATGTGGTGCGCTCCCAGCATAACGTGATCGAGGAGGGGGATTTCTCGTTCAACGGCAACTGGGGAGTGCATTTCTGGAACTCCTCCAATAACCGATTTCTCGACAATAAAGCTGTCTGGTGCACGACCGGAAGCGGCCTGCTCTACCAGGCGCTTACCGGCTGGCAGACCTACGACGCGCAGGCGGTGGGGATAGACCACGATAGCAATGAGAACGTCATCGAGGGCAACGACCTGCGCTTCGGCGGGGATGGGATCTTTATTCGTGCGAATGAGGGGCCGATAGAGCCGGGAACGGTCGTGCCGCCTCGGAATGGATCGCATCGGAATGTGCTCCGCAACAACGACTGCTCGTTCAGCCCCAATAATGCCATCGAAGTGGACCTGGTGGATGATACCATCATCGAGGGCAACAACTGCTCCTTCTCCAACTATGGCATGTGGCTGGGCTACTCGCGGCGATGCATCGTGCGCAACAACATCTGTATCTCCGATTCGACGCACGCGGTAGAGATCGAGAACGGGCAGGACGACCTTTTCGAGAACAATATCATGGGCTTCGATACGCCGCGTCCCAATGGGCAACTGATCTACCTGCGCTACAATGGACGGGACAAAACGCCTTCCGGCCCCTACACCCTGCGGAACAACGTCTTCTATGGTGCGGGCACAGCGCTCCTTCTGACCGCAACGAAGGCCGATTTCATCGGGAATACGCTGCTTATCCCGAAAGGGAGCCAGGCGATGCGGGCGGTGGTTGGCGATGCGGCATCCGTCATCCAAGAGAGTGAGACCCATACCGAAGAGCCCAGAGCAGCGGTCATGAACCTGGGCCGAGCCATCAAACCGGGCTCCCTGCTCTCCTGGAAGGGCTCCCTGCCGAAAAAAGATTCGTTCCCCCCGGTAATGGAAGTGGAGGGGATCCCGCTCTGGCGGCGTATGGAGAACAACCAGGAGATGGTGTACTGGATGCCGTCGGATTTCTGGGATCGGCCCGCGAAAGATACAGTCCAGGCCCGGATCTTCAGCGGAACCTGGCTCAGTGATTCGCTCACCGTCCCTGTCCTCTGGCCTGCCGACCAGCCACGGATCATTTCGCTGTCACCCAACCCGGCGCGGATCGGGGATACGGTAACGGTGGAGGGAATGAACCTGGG
>Ga0070734_10003971_pt1 | contig 14659 bp, 2 predicted proteins | sample Coa_R1_8_FD_66444 | JGI IMG/M metagenome (GOLD analysis project Ga0070734, IMG submission 66444) | Surface soil microbial communities from Centralia Pennsylvania, which are recovering from an underground coalmine fire - Coalmine... | ecosystem: Environmental > Terrestrial > Soil > Unclassified ...
GGGATCAACCCCGCATGGCGAATTCGTAAAGCGGCGGTTCGCGGAACTGCGTGCGCGCGGGCTCGACACGGTTCTGCGAACTGCCGCTAAACCTTGAACAGTATGGATCTTCCGATCGATTCCGGCGTGCCGTGTGAAATTTGGGACCGCGCCCCAATTTTGCTTGACACGGTCAGCTGGTGTGATAGTCTAGGTAACTACAACGACTGGACGGTTATGCGATTGCTCGCATCGCCCACATTTCCGGGTTCCCCCTTGCTGTCCGTGGTCGTTTCGCCTGAAGGGCCCGTATGACTGGTCTGCGCATCCGGGCTGATCGTCCTTCATTCATTCGCGGACTGGTTTTTCCGTAGAGACTTCGAGGACGGACTCCCCACCGGAACCGCCCTGTACACGGTCGCTACCCAACGAAGAGGTCTACTATGTCCCCATCTGGATCCCGTCGTACTCATGGGCGGCTCTCCGCTCTGCAATCGTACCTGTTCGGCACGCGGCACCACTCGGCCGGCGGCCGGCGCAGACGGGGCTCAACGCCCAGACGCTCAGCCTATCGGCCTTGTCTCGAAACACTCGAAGATCGAACCGTGCTGAGCTTGAGTTTTAGCAATATGAACTACAACACCGCCGCGGAGACGATTGCCGTGGCGACCGGCGATCTCCGCCATAGCGGCAAACAGGATATTGTCACCGCCAACCAGGGCGCGAATTCGATTAGTGTGCTGCTCAACAATGGCAATGGTACATTTGCCTCGGCCGTCAATTATCCCCTCGGTACCGGAACCGAACCGGATGCCGTGGCGCTGGGCGATTTGCGCGGCCTCAACCGGCTCGATATTGTCACGGCGGATTTCGGCAACGGCATGGCCAGCGTGCTCTTGAGCAACGGCGACGGCACGTTCCAGACCGCGACCACGATCGATTTGGGACAGGGGCAGTTTTCCTTCCCGACCGGCGTAACGTTGGCCGATTTCAACGGGGATCACAAGCTTGACATGGCCGTGACCCTCAGCGCGGTGGACAAGGTCGCCGTGCTCCTGGGCAACGGCGACGGCACCTTTGGCACTCCCACGTATCTCACGCTGCCCTCGGGGTCCGTCCCGGGATCCATCGCGTCAGCCGACCTCCGCCACACCGGCAAACAAGATATTGTGACCGCGAATAATGGGAGCGTCGACGGAACCAATGGCGTTACCGTGTTTCTGGGCAACGGCAACGGCACGTTCGCATCTCCCCACTCGTACAATGTCGGCCCGGAACCGCAAACCGTAACCATCGCCGATATCAACGCGGATACCAAACCGGACATTGTCGTCACGAATAGCAACCTCAACGGTGGAGGCACGGCCGGCTCCGTCAGCATCTTGCCCGGCAACGGCGACGGCACCTTCGGCACGCACCTCGATGTCACCGCCGGCACGTTTCCGTATGGCGTCGCCGTGGGCGATTTCAACAGCGACAACAAGCTCGACTTGGCGGTGACGAACCAAGGGGATAACAATGTCGAAGTGTTTCAGGGCAACGGCGACTTTACGTTCCAGGCAGGTCAGACTTTCCCCACCGATACGGCTCCGTCGGGCGTGGCCGTCGCCGATTTCAACACCGACAACAAACCCGACATCGTGACGGCCAACCTCTTTGGTAACGGGCAGGCCGGGGATGTCACGGTGCTGCTGAATACCTCCGGAACCACCGGAACAGCTCCGGTCGTGACCGCGGCGTCGGATCAAAACGCGGTCGAGGGCACGTCGAAGAACATTAGCCTGGGTAGCTTTTCCGACCCGAGCAATGGTCCCTGGACGGTTACAGTCACGTGGGGCGACGGCAGCACTCCGACCAACTTCAACCCGAACGCGCAAGGTACCCTGGGCACCCAACCGCACACGTATGGCGAGGAAGGCACCTATACGGTCACCGTCGCGGTCCAGGATACCGGCGACAACATGTCGGGCTCCGCGATGTTCCACGTGACGGTGTCCGATCCGAATGTGGCGGCCACGGCTGGCTTGACCTTTACGCCCGCCGAAGGTTCCGCTTTGCCGACGCAGACCGTGGCGACGTTCACCGACCCGGGTGGGGCCGAGCCGAACCCCGCCGACCCGAACCCGACCTCGCTCAGCGGGCACTACTCGGCCAGCATCAACTGGGGCGATAACAACACCACGCCCGGCACCATTACCCTGAACGGGACCACGTTCACGATCATGGGTGGCCACACCTACGGCGAGGAAGGCACCTACAACATCGTCGTCACGATCAATCATGAGAACAGCACTCCGCAAGTCGTGTCCGACACGGCGAGCGTGTCCGATCCGAATGTGGCGGCCTCGGGTGGCTTGACGCTCGCCTCCATCGCCGAGGGTGCCGCGTTGAGCTCAGTGACCGTGGCTACGTTCACCGATCCGGCCGGCGCCGAGCCCAATGCCGCCGACTCGACCCCCACGTCGATCAGCGGCCACTATTCAGCCAGCATCAACTGGGGCGACAGCACCCCCGCCAGCACCGGCACGATTACCCTGAACGGGACGACCTTCACCGTCCAGGGCAGCCATACCTACGCCGACGAAGGCAGCTACACCATCACCGTGACCATTGGCCACGAGAACAGCACGCCGCAGACCGTGACCGATACCATCTCGGTTTCCAACCCGCCGGTGGTTGCCACGGGCGGCTTGACCTTCAACGCTACCGAAGGCGTCGCCTCGGCAGTGCAGCCGGTGGCCACCTTCACCGATCCGGGCGGGGCCGAAGCGATCGGCGATTACTCGGCCACCATCAACTGGGGCGACAGCTCGCCGGCAACTACAGGAACGATTACGCTGAACGGGACGACCTTCACCGTCTCCGGCAGCCATGCCTACACGGAAGAAGGCAGCTTCACGATCACCGTGACGGTTAACCATGAAGGCACGACACCGTCGACAGTAACCAGCACCGCCGCGGTGGCCGACGCGAACGTGGTCGCCAGTGGCAACCTCACCTTCAACGCCTCGGAAGGAACTCCCTCGACCACACAAAACGTGGCGACCTTCACCGATCCGGGTGGACCGGAAGTCCTGGGCGATTACTCGGCGAGCATCAACTGGGGCGATAACACCGCCGCCACCCCGGGCACCATCACCCTGAATGGGACGACCTTCACGGTCTCAGGCAGCCATACCTACGCCGAGGAAGGCAACTTCACGATCACCGTGACGATCAACCACGACACGAGCACGCCACAAACGGTGACCGACACAGCCAGCGTGGCGAATCCGAGCGTTGTGGCCAGCGGCGGCTTGTCGCTCACCGGGTCCGAAGGCACGAGCTTGGGCACCAAGACCGTGGCCAGCTTCACCGATCCGGGTGGGCCGGAAGCGATCGGTGATTACTCGGCCAGCATCAACTGGGGCGATGGCACGACCGCCACGGCGGGAACCATCACTGTGGCCGGGACCACCTTCACAGTTTCAGGCAGCCACACGTACGGCGAGGAGGGCAACTACACGATCACGGTGACAGTGAGCCACGAATCGACCACCGCGCAGACAGTGACCGACACCGCAACGATCTCCGATCCACCCGTGTCGGCCAGCGGCGTGCCGCTCAACGCGGGCGTTAATTCGAGCACGACCGCTACGGTAGCCACGTTCACCGATCCGGCTGGTGCCGAGCCCAATGCCAGCGACCCGACGCCAACGTCGATCAGCGGCCACTACTCGGCCACGATCAACTGGGGCGATGGCACGCCCACCTCGACCGGTACGATCACGCTCAATAACGGCGTGTTCACCGTGACGGGGACGCACACGTACGCGACCGTCAACACCTTCACGATCACCACGACGATCAATCATGAGGGCGCTACGCCCCAAACGGTGACGAGCACCGCCTCGGTGGCGATGGGTATCCCGCCAACGGTGACCGCACCCGGATCGCAATCCTCTGCCGAAGGAATGTCGCAATCGTTCAACTTGGGCAGCTTCACCGATCCCGACGGTGGGCCGTGGTCCGTGGATGTCAACTGGGGCGATAGCTCTCCGCACACCACGTTCCCCGAGAGTACTCCGGGTTCGCTGGGGAGCCAGCCGCACACCTACGCCGAGGAAGGCACGTACACCGTTACCGTCACGGTCAAGGATACCTTCGATGGCCAGACCGGTAGCGGCATGTTCACCGTCAGTGTCTCCAATCCCAGCGTCGTTGCCACGGGCGGCTTGACCTTCACCGCCAGTGAGAATACCGCCTCGGCAGTGCAGCCGGTGGCCACCTTTACCGATCCGGGCGGCCCCGAGTCGCTGTCGGATTACAGCGCGACCATCAACTGGGGCGATAGCACCCCGGCGACCGCGGGCACGATCACCCAGAACGGGACGACCTTCACGGTAAGCGGCAGCCATACGTACACGGAAGAAGGCAACATTCCCATCACCGTGACGATCAACCATGAAGGCACCACGCCGGCGACGGCAACGAGCACCGCCGCGGTGGCCGACGTAAATGTGGTCGCTACCGGCGGCTTCTCGTTCACGGGAACGGAAGGCGTGGTTTCCACGACGCAGACGCTGGCCACCTTTACCGATCCGGCCGGCGCCGAAGCCAATGATGGCACGCACTACACCGCCACCATCAACTGGGGCGATGGCAGCACCCCCTCCACCGGCACGATCAGCTTTGCCGGTGGGATCTTCACCGTGAGCGGCAGTCATGCCTATGCCGAGGAAGGGAACTTCAACGTCACGGTGACCATCAACCACGAAAGCAGCACGCCACAGACCGCCATCAGCACTGCCACGATCGCCAACCCCAACGTGGTGGCCACGGGCGGCTTCTCGATTACGGGCTCGGAAGGATCGGCCTCGGCCACGCAGACGGTGGCTACCTTCACCGATCCGGCCGGTGCCGAAGGCGTGGGCGACTACTCGGCCAGCATCAACTGGGGCGATGGCACCGCCGCCACGGCCGGTACGATTACCGGGACAGGGACCACGTTCAGTGTCACCGGCAGCCATCTCTATGGCGAGGAGGGCAAGTACACCCTCACGGTTACGATCAACCACGAGAACAGCACGGCGCAAGCGGTGACCAGCACGGCCACCATTTCCGACCCGGCCGTGGTTGGGAAGCCGATCAGCATCTTCTTCAATCCGGGAGTGGCCTTCAACGGAGCGATCGCCACCTTCACGGATCCGGCGGGCGCCGAGCCTAATGCCAGCGATCCAACGCCAAATACGATCAGCGGCCATTACACGGCCACGATCAACTGGGGCGACGGCACGCCCACCTCGACCGGTACGATCACGCTCAGTAACGGCGTGTTCACAGTCAACGGCACCCACACCTATGGCGGCGGAGCGACCTTCACGATCACGACCCAGATCAACCATGAAGGCGTGATCACGCCCATCTCCAGCTCGGCCATGATCGCCAGCACCGGAATACCGCGGCGAACGGACCAGACCAAGCCCGTCAACTGGTGGGCCGGCTCGCTCGGCCAGGAACTGATTCGCCGCTTCGGATTGACCTCCGGCGGGCAGACCTTGGGCCAGTGGTTGGCCACCAATTTCCCCAACCTCTATGGCGGCGCCAACGGTGCCCCCAACCTCAGCAACTTCACCAATTCCCAGATAGGCATCTTCTATATGGGCCTGTTCAACCAGCAAAACATGCTGAAGGTGGATGCGGAGGTGATGGCCACGGCCTTGGCGGTCTTCGCGACCACCCAGTCCCTGGGCGGGAATGTTGGGCAGTTCTATGGCTTCTTCGTCGATAGTTTCGGCCTGGGAGCCTATACCTGGAACATTGGGTTCAACGGACCCGCTATGGGCGTACCCAACTTCACGGTCGAGACCGTGTTCCAGATCCTGGCCGCGGCCAACAAGTTCGCGGTGAATGGAGAGCCGTGGGGGACCAATAACACCCTGCGGAATCAAGGCTACAGCGTCTTCAGTGGCATCAACGGCGGCTAAGGCCGACACTCCGGGCCCGCGTCTCTCAGGGGTCCGTGCCTTTCCTCCTGCACGTGGAGGAAAGGCACGGACATCCGTGAGTCCGGTGGACAACGCTGTGCATCTTCCCGCGGCAGAGCTAACGCACGCGGACCATACCCTCCGAAAAGGTTCGGCAGCGTCCCCGCTGCCTTATCGCTAGAACGTCTGGAAGACCGACTGGCACCGGCCACGAACACCACCGTGATCGTTGGGGGAGCCGGGGGCAGGGGATCTGGACCACTTCCTGAACGCCAACAACCGCACCATCACAACCGCCAACGACCCCGGCGATTCGACCGCCACCCTGTCTACCGGCGCCTTGCAGGGGGTCGGATCCGGCGGGTGCCGAACGCAGTAACAGCACGCCCTACTTGGCCAGCATCAATTGGAGCGATGGCAGCGGTGCGTCGAACGGGACCATTAGCCTTGCTGGCCGCACGCTGGTCGAAACCTTGCTCGCGTGAACCAGCTTTGCTGTTTTTTTGATTTTTTGATCGGATGCACTTTTTTTTGCTTGACACCCATCACGCGTCTGTTAGCCTAAGAAGCCGTAATGACTCGAGAGATATGCCTGAAGAGCTCCTCCCATCGCCGGCTTTTTTGCGTATCCCGCAGGTTCTGTGCGAGGCAAGTGCGCGGAGGCTTCGCACAGTCGAGTTGATCAACGCCATGACTTTGGGTCTCCCACGAGATTGCCTTGACACCGGAGCGCGGAAGACCCATCCATCCGTAGCCTTGTGTGAGGTACCTCGCCATGACGTTACGTGCCTACATTGAGAAGCTCATCCGACCCGTACCCCCTTCTCGGCGCAGAGACCGCAGTCGCCACCACGAGCAGCATCCCAAGCCATGGGCCAAGCCCTGGTTGGAGCGACTCGAGGACCGTCTGGCGCCGGCCAATCTCGTCGTCTTGAACAGCAACGACTCCGGTGCCGCTTCGCTGCGACAGGCGATCCTCAGCAGCGGCCCCGGTGATTCGATCTCCTTCTCTCCCGACCTCGCCGGGCAGACCATCACACTGACCAGCGGCGTGCTCACGATCACCCATTCGTTGTCGATCAACGGCCTGGGTGCCGATCAGTTGACCGTCAGCGGCAATAACGCTTCCAGCGTCTTCTCGATCACGAGTGGCAACGTGACCCTTTCCGGACTGATGATCACCGGCGGTAAGACCGCTTTTAGCGGAGGCGGTGTGCAGATCAGCACCACCGGCATAACGACGCTCGTTGGCGATGACATCGAATTCAACACAGCAGGGAGTTATGGCGGCGGTGTGCTTCTGAAGAGTCCTTTGAATAGCCAGGCAACCCTGACGATCACCAACAGCACCATCGCCAATAATTCTGCTGCTCGATCTGGGGCAGGGATCGAAGTCCTGGATACCAGCGCGACGATTACGAATTCCACGATTGCCAACAATCAGCTCACCGCCTCGGCGCCTGTTGGTGGAGCGGGCGTCGATGTCCTCGCCTTTGGTGCAGGCGCCTCTATTCTGCTTGAGAGTGATACGTTGAGCGGTAACCTGGTTGCGACAAAATCGGAGAGCGCCGACCTTGCGGTAGACGCGGCGATTGGAAACGGCAATTTTACCGCGACGGCCATCCTTCACAACACGATTCTGAACGGGACAGCTACGAATCCGATGGGTACTCCCAACGCCGAGATAGGGAGTAGCTCCAGCACCATCACTTCGTCCGGCCACAACATCAGCAGCGACGGCACTGGCAACCTCACCGGGCCGGGCGATCTTCCCAATACGAACCCGCTCCTGGACGGGTTCGGCTTCCACGGCGGCGCTACCCCAACCCTCGCCACGCTATTCAACAGCCCCGCGATCAATAACGGCGACCCCGGTGCGGGCGCTCCGACCACCGACCAGCGGGGCGCCATCCGCGGCGCCAGCAGTGGCCCCGGCGCCATGGCCAATGCCGGCATCACTCCGGACATCGGCGCCTACGAACAAAGCTCGCTCTACGTCGTCACCAGCTCGGATGCCACCACCACGCCGCTCGCTTACGATACCTCCGTCGTTGGCACAGTGCGGGGCGGCGTCGAGTGGGCCAACAGCAGCATCAACCTCCTGGTGCCGAACAGTACGCCGAACGTGGTCCTGTTCGATACGGCCGGCACCTTCGCCACGCCGCAGACCATTACTCTGGGCATCGGGACGCTGCGACTGACCAACACAACCGTGCCGGAATCGATTTGGGGTCCCGGCGTCTCCGGCGCGAGCGCCCTCACCATCAGCGGGAACAACGCCAAGCAGGTGTTCCGCGTGGCCCCCAATGTGAGCGCCACGATCTCGGGCATGATCATTACCCAGGGAGAAAGCATCGGCCTCAACGGCGGCGGCGTCTACAACCTTGGCACGCTGGCGCTGAGCAACGTCGTCGTTTCCAACAGCTATAGCATCCTCGGCGGCGGGGTCGCGAACAGCCAAAGCGCGAACCTAACTATCACGAATTCGACGATCTCGAAGAACTCTGCGCGTTTCAGTGGCGGTCTTGCCAACACGGGAGGGATTGTACTCATCGCGGGCAGCACGATCTCCGGCAACACGGCAGCGCTCTTTGCCGCAGGCATCACCAATTTCAGCGGAACACTGACCATCAACGACAGTACGATCTCCGGAAACAGCGGCGGTGGCTCCGCGGTGGGAGTCTATGGCGGCATGATGACGTTGAATAGTACCACGATCGCTGCCAACCCAGCCGGCGGCCTGATGAATTCGGGCGGCACGCTCAGCACGCGCAACACGATCCTGGCCGGCAACACCGGCTTCGACATCTCTGGCAACCTCGGTTCGCAAGGCCACAACCTGATCCAGAACCCTGCGGGCGGCTCCGGGTTCGCAAGCAGCGACATCCTGAATATGAACCCACGGCTGCTGGCGCTGGCCAATAACGGCGGCCCGACGCAAACGATGGGCTTGGGCTTCAGTGTGCCGGGCGATCCCAGCTTTCCCGCAAACCCCGCCGTGGATACCGGCGACAACAATGGCGCTCCGGCCACCGACCAGCGGGGCCCTGGCTTTGCCCGCATCATCAACGGCATCATCGATGTCGGCTCCTTCGAAGATCAGCTCGTCCTGACCGCTCCAACCAGCCCGCAGCCTATTGCTGAAGCGAGTTCCCAAGTGTTCAATCTCGGCTCGTTCACCGATGCCGCACCGGGTGTGAGCAGCTGGTCGGTCACAATCATCTGGGGCGATGGCTCCTCCAACACGCCGCTAACGCTCATCAGCCAGGGCGCCATTCCCAACCAGATGCACATCTTTGCCGACGAGGGCACCTACACCGTGACCGTCCAGGTCGCCGATACCAAGGGCGACACCGGCCAGAAGACCTTCACCGTCAGCGTGACCGATTCCAACGTGGTGGCCGCCGGCGGCTTTTCCCTGACGGCAGTGGAAGGGAACCTCTCGGCCACGCAGACGGTCGCCACGTTCACCGACCCGGCCGGTGCGGAACCCAATGACGGGACGCACTACTCGGCTAGCATCAACTGGGGCGATGGCGGCCCAGCCTCAACTGGGACGATTAGCTTTGCCGGCGGTACGTTCAGCGTCAGTGGCAACCATACGTATGCCGACGAAGGGACCTACACTCTCACCGTCACCGTCAACCATGAACTCACCATGCCCCAAACGGTCAACGATACGGCCACGGTGTCCAACCCGAATGTGGTGGCCACCGGTGGCTTTGCCTTCACGCTTGCCGGAGGGGCCGCCTCGGGCACCAAGACGGTGGCGACGTTCACCGATCCCGGTGGGCCGGAAGCGATCAGTGACTACTCGGCCAGCATCACCTGGGGTGACGGCAGCGCAGCTACTGCGGGCAGTATCTCCCTGACCGGGTCGACGTTCAGCGTCAGCGGCAACCATACTTACGCCGACGAAGGCGCCTTCACCATCACGGTCACCATCAACCACGAGAACACGACGCCCCAGACCGTGACCGATACAACGACGGTATCCAACCCCAACGTGCTCGCCACCGGCGGTTTCTCCTTCACTGCTGCCGAAGGCAGCGCGTCGGCCTCGCAGATCGTGGCGACGTTCACAGATCCCGGTGGGCCGGAAGCGATCAGTGACTACTCGGCCAGCATCACCTGGGGTGACGGCAGCACAGCTACTGTGGGCAGTATCACCTTCTCTGGTACAACCTTCACTGTGTCGGGCAGCCATACGTACGGAGAGGAAGGTAGCTATGCCATCACCGTCACCATCAACCACGAGACCACGACCCCGCAGACCGTCACCAGCACCGCCACCGTAGCCGACCCGGCGGTCGTGGGCGGCAGCATGACGCTCAGCGCAACGGCGGGATCTGCGTTCTTCAGCCAAGCGGTGGCCAGCTTCACCGATCCGGGCGGAGCGGAGCCCAATCCTTCGGATCCCAGCGGCACCATCGCCAATCATTACAAGGTGGTAAGCATCAGCTGGGGCGATGGCACTCCCCTGGACACCAGCTCCGGCAGTATCAGCTACACTGGCAGTCCCGGCTCGAAGAGTGCGCCCTTCACCGTCAGCGGCAGCCACACCTATGCCGCCGCCGGCTCCTATACGATCACGGCGATCGTCAACCACGAAGGCGTGATGTCGACCGTCACAGGGACCGGTACCGTTGCCAGCTTGGGCCAATTCATTACCAGCGGCAACTCGCAGACCAAGACCTCCAGCTTCTGGGCCAGCATCGTCGGCCAGGAGCTACTCCGCCGCTTTGGGCTGACGGCGGGGAACCAGACCTTGGGCCAGTGGTTGGCCAGCACGTTCCCGAAGTTGTATGGGGGAGTCGGGGGTGCCACCAACCTCAGCAGCTTCACCGATTCCCAGATCTCCATCTACTATTTGGGTCTATTCCACCAATTCAATACCAACATGCTGGATGCCGAGGTCTTGTCGGCCGCCTTGTATGTGTTCGCCACGACATCCGGCCTGGGCGGCAGTGTAGCGGCCGGTGCGCCTTATGGCTTGCCGGTCAGTACGGCGGGTCTGGGAGCATTCTCGGTCAACATTGGGTTCAACGGTGCGGCCTTCGGCGTGCCGAACTTCACCGTGCTCAACGTCTTCCAGATTTTGCAAGTGGCCAACAATGCGACCGTGGCTGGCGAACCCTGGGGCACGAATATCATGCTCCGCAACGAAGGTCTCAGTGTCTTCCAGCCCATCAACGGCGACGGGCACTAACACATGTTGATATAATTATTGGTTCGGTCCATCGGACGATGTTGGTCGTGGATTGCTGGCGGGTCGCCGAACCGCGCGAAATCCGCGGCGGAGTTCGTCACGGAAATCGAGAAGGGAGAGCAACGTGTTTTTCCAGCGCCAATCGCGTTCGTTCCGAAAATCCGTTCCAGCGAAATCTGCTCGCCGGCCCCGTCTGGTGCTGGAGTGGCTGGAAACGCGGCTGGCTCCGGCGATCTTCAATGTCAACAGCACGGCCGACATCCTGAACCCGCCGGCCGGCTTGACCACGCTGCGGTCGTCCATCCAGATGGCCAACGCCACGCCGGGCGACAATACCATTAACCTCACCGTGCCCGGCACCTACAAGATCACGCTCGCCGGTACGCCCGGAGAGACAGACAACGCCGCCGGCGAGTTCGCGATCATCCCCAATCCGAGCAACATGGCCGGTAGCAAACTTTTGATCCAAAACACGAGCGGCGGCAGCGTCACGGTCGATGCCAATCAGCTCAACCGCGTTTTCGACATCAATCCCAACAATACCAACAACCCGGCAACCAAGCTCCTGGTGACGATGCAGGGCTTCACCATCACCAACGGCGTGGCCGCAGATCCGGGCAACCCGGACGGCAGCAGCTCCAGCGGCGGCGGCATCCGGGATCAGGGCAACGCTAGCCTGACCTTGATGAACATGGTCGTGACGGGGAATAAGGCCACCGCCGACGGCGGTGGCGTGTCCATGGAGAATGCCCCGGCAAGCACACCGTGGACGCTGACCGTTACCAACAGCATCATCAGCTCCAACCGCGCCGGTGACGCCGGCGGCGGGCTGGAGACGGATGGGACAGGTAAGGTTTTCGTCACGGGCGGCCAGATCAGCGGCAATACCTGTCTGAACCAAGGCGCCGGCATCTGGCTCGATGCCATCGGTGCCGGCAGCGCTTCCCTGATGATGAACGGTGTGCTCGTTAACGACAACGCAGCGCAAAACGGCCCGACCGGCGCCATCGGCAACGCCGGCACGGGCGCCGTTACGATCAGCAATTGCACCGTCGAGTTCAACTCCTCCGGGACGACGGGCGGCGGCTTCGGGGACGAGAACGGCCTGGGAATGCTGGCTGTGTCCAATAGCATTTTCCTCGGCAACTCGGCACTCGGCAACGGCGGCGCCATTCAGGAGGGCGGCTCCACGACCTCGATCACGAATTCGCTCCTCCAGGGCAACTCTAGCGGCGGGGCCGGCGGCGCCTTGTTCGCCAACGGCGCCGAGCTCACGATCCAGAGCAGCACCATCGCGGGCAACACCGCCGGCGGCAATGGGGGCGGCATCGAGCTCCAGACAACCGGCACGGGGGCCAGTGCCTCCACCATCACGGATAGTACGATCACCGGCAACAGTGCCCTGAACAACGCCGGCGGTACCAATGGCGGCGGCATTGACGCCCCGGCCACGCTTTTCACCGGCACCCTGACACTCCTGAACGACACCTTCAACGCCAACTTTGCGACCAATGGCGGCGGCATTTTCTGGGGCGGGAGCACCGGCCAGATCAACCTCCAGAACACCATTGTCGCCAAGAATAGCGCCAGCGGCGCCGGGTCGGACGCCAACAACCCAGCAGGCACGTTTGGCGACAACGGTGGCAACCTCATCGGCATCGCCGGCGCCGGCAGCGGGAATACCGGCTTCTCCAACGGCACCACCCAGACCGGCACCGTCGCCAATCCGCTCGACCCGCAGCTGGGACCGCTCCAGAATAACGGTGGTCCGACGATTGGTGCCCCGGGAACGGCCGAGACGTTGCCAACCGAAGCTCCGCTCCCAGGGAGCCCGGCCATCGGAAAAGGCATCACAGCGGGAGCCCCCGCCACCGATGAACGCGGCTTTCCGAGCGTGGTCAACGGCAAAATCAACGTCGGCGCCGTCAGCGCCAGCATGGCCCCCACGCTGACACCTGCGGCGAATCAGAACACCATCGAGCGGGCCAACACCTTCGTGAGCCTCGGAAGTTTTTCCGATCCGAACTCGGGTCCCTGGACAGTCACGGTTGTTTGGGGCGACGGGACGGCCAACACGATGTTCGGCGTAACCATGACGGGATCGCTTGGCACCCAACCCCACGCCTACGCCGAAGAAGGGACCTACACCGTCACGGTGATGGTCACGAACAACAGCACAAGCAGCTCGACGTCGGGGATGTTTCAGGTCAGCGCGGCCGATGCCAACGTCGTGGCCAGCGGCGGCTTTTCCTTCACCACTACGGAAAATGCCTCGTTGCCTACTCAAACCGTAGCGACCTTTACCGATCCAGGCGGACCCGAAGCCCTTGGCGATTACAGCGTCAGCATCAACTGGGGCGATGGCAGCCTGCCGACCGCCGGCGGCATTTCTCTCGCCGGTACTACCTTCATTATCAGCGGGAGTCACACCTACACCGACGAGGGCGTTTATACACTCACCGTGACCATTAACCATGACGTCAGCATGCCACAGACGGCCACGGATACCGCTACGGTGGCGGATGTGAATGTGGTTGCAACCGGCAGTTTCTCTTTGACCGCCGTGGAGGGCAATCTTTCCACCACGCAGACAGTGGCCACGTTTACGGACCCGGCCGGTGCGGAAGCCAATGACGGCACACACTACTCCGCCAGTATCAACTGGGGCGATAGCACCCCCGCCTCGACGGGCACCATCAGCGTGGGTGCGGGGAGCACCACCTTCACCGTATCGGGCAGCCATACCTATGCCGAGGAAGGCAGCTATACCCTCACCGTCACCGTGAATCATGAAGGCAGCACGCCGCAATCCGCAACTAGCACCGCGGCGGTGTCCAATCCCAATGTGGTGGCCGCCGGCGGCTTCTCCTTCAGTGCCAGCGAAGGGGCTCCGTCGGCGCTGCAGACCGCGACCGCCGGTACTGCTGCCGTTTTCAACTTGGGCTCCTTCAGCGACCCCGATAGCGGCGTCAGTTTCTGGATGGTGGATGTCAACTGGGGCGACAATACCAGCGACACCACCTTCACGACCTTCAGCCAAGGATCGATTGGCAGCCTGACCCATACCTATGCCCAGGGCGGCAACTACATTGTTACAGTCAAGGTCACCGATAGCCTCAATGCTTCTGGCTCCGCTTCCTTCCAGGTGAATGTTTCTGGCAGCCCAGCCGGTGTCTCCGTCACGCCGCCCGCTAACCAGACCGCGACTGCCGGCGCCGTTGGCTTCTTCAACTTAGGTTCCTTCGGCGATGCCAATAGCGGAGCCAATTCGTGGACGGTGGATGTGAACTGGGGCGACAATACCAGCCATACGACGTTCACCACGTTCAGCCAAGGTCAGCTAGGCACCCTCGCCCACACCTATGCCCAGGGCGGCAACTACACCGCCACGGTACGGGTGACGGATAATCTGAATGCCTCCAACTCGGCGACCTTCCTAGTGAATGTCAGCGGGGCTGCCAATGGGGTGACGGTGACATCTCCGGGCACACAGACGGCCAATGCG
>Ga0070734_10003972_pt1 | contig 14655 bp, 12 predicted proteins | sample Coa_R1_8_FD_66444 | JGI IMG/M metagenome (GOLD analysis project Ga0070734, IMG submission 66444) | Surface soil microbial communities from Centralia Pennsylvania, which are recovering from an underground coalmine fire - Coalmine... | ecosystem: Environmental > Terrestrial > Soil > Unclassified ...
AGAGAAAAATATCACGATTCGCCCTGGCTGCGCCGCGGTCCGATTCCAGCAACGTGCTACATTGAGCTTTCGTCTCCCATTTCGCATGTCCGTACAGATCCTACTGCAAGGCAAAATCCTGGGCGCCGAGGAGTTCCTGTTGGCAGGAGCTCCCGAAGAGCCGCTTTTTGCCGGACGATTGCGCTGGTTCAGCCTGCTGAGCGAAGTTCTACCGCGCGCTCTAATCGCGGAACTGGGTTTATCTAAAATGCTGCTTGGATCGAGCGGTGGAGAGCAGTTTTTGGTGGTGCTTCCCGAAGAAGTCCGGGCGCAGGCGGAGGAGTTTCTCAACGCCGCAAGCGCCGATATCGACCGGCTCAGCCAGGGACGCTTGCGCTTGCTGTGGGCGATCACCGAGAATCTCGGCGATTGGACCGTGGTCCGCAAACGCTTGAACGAGGAGTTCGATACCAAGCAAAATACGCCGCTGGCAGTGACCGGCGTGCCCGCGTCATTTACCGAACCCGAATCCGAACCGGCTTATTTCGAAGAGCTTGGACGATCCTTACGCGATGCATCGGCGATTGGATGGTCGCCTGAGTCGCCCGCCAAAATCGTGGCGAGCGGAGGAAAGCATTCGTGGAGCATCGGAACTTCGCAGGACTCCATTCCATTGGCGCGCCACACAGCCTTGACCGACGATGGTCACGATGCTGCAACCGCGCCGGTGCTCGCGTCGCGCGCTGAGGGATTGCCGGTATGGGGAGTTTTGCGCGGTGACGTGGACAGCTTCGGCGTCCGCATTCGCCGGCTGCACAGCATCGAAGAGCACGTGCAGGTTTCGGTTTTGTACAAACAGTTTTTTGCGGGCGAAGTGGAGGTGCTGTGCTCGCTTCCTGAATTCTGGCGCCGGTTAAACCTGCTGCACACCGGCGGCGACGATTTCGCCGTGTACGGCGCCTGGGACGCGTTGATCGCATTCGCGCGTGAGCTGCAGCGCCTGTTCCATCGATTCACCGAGGAACATTTGAAGGATTTTCCGGGTGCCGAAGGCAAGACCATCACCATGGCGCTGGCCCTTGCTCCGGAACTCGACACGCCGCTTGGCTCGGTGTACGAACGAGCGAAAGACAAACTGGAGATCGCGAAATCCGCGGATAAAGATTGCTTTAACCTGCTGGGACGAACGCTCGAGTGGAAGCAGCTGGCCGACGCCGCCGAGTTGAAAGAGGAATTGACCGCGATGGTCCGGCAGTTCGGGGTCGCCCCGCAATTCATTCGGGATTTGTGCGGAATTTATCGTGAGACCAAGCGCGCGCCTGGCGCCAAGCGCGTGGAGCGGCCCTGGCGCTTTCACCGTCGTCTGTATCGAATTCTTGGAAGTTCCCGCGCGCGCGATTTTCAAAAGGCCCGCACCAGTTTGATTGCCGACCTGGTGGGCAAGAATCCGGTGAACCTGAAGTTGCGGCCGTCGGGCCGCGTAGCGCTAGAATGGGCCAGATTGTCTGTTGAGGGAACGACCTAGCGCGAGCACGCGCAGGTCTGGATAACCAAGCAAAAGAGGTTGGGATGGCTGAAACAACGCAGCAAGAACCACGTAATCAAGAAGGACGCCGCGAAGGCGGCGGTGGCCGCGAGCATCGGGGCGGCCCGGGCGGTGGACGCGAAGGCCGGGGTGGAGGTCCGCACGGGGACCGCGGCCGCGGCGATCGCGGCGGTGGCGGTGGAGATCGCGGCCGATTCGATGGTCCACCGGAGATTGATATTGAGAAACTGATCTCGGATCCTTTGTATCTGGACAATCAGGCGCACGGCGTGGTCAGCCGTATGCGCGACATGGATTCGGGAACCAAGAGCCAGTTGCGCCGTTTGTACAACGCGGTGAGGCGCGCGGTGCGTGCGCCGGAAAGCGAACGCCAGCAGCAGTTCGTCATGCTGCGCGCGCGCCTGGCCTACACCATCGCCCGTCACTCACTGCGCAGCTTGGATTCGCTCGAGAAGCTGCTGCTGCAAGTAACGCGCAAAAACGACGCCAAGGGTTACGAACGCTTCCGTGATTTGTTTGAAGCGATTGTTGCCTATAACGAATAAAACGAGAAACCAGAAACGAGAAACGGATTTCGATGAGTTCGCATACAGCGCAAACGGAATTGAAGTTGGTTGGAAAGTTGTTGCTTGAAGGAGACATCACCTGCCAGACCGGCCTGCACATCGGGGCGGGGAAAGGGTCGCTCGAAATCGGAGGCGCGGACAATCCGGTGGTAAAGGACGCGTTCGGATTGCCCTACATTCCCGGCAGTTCGCTGCGCGGAAAACTGCGCTCGCTGCTTGAACAGTCCTCCGGACTGGCTGTGCCGAGCGAGTTGGTTTATCTTTCGAAGCGCAAGGGCCAGGAAGTGCGAATTCATCAGAGCGATCGCCCGGACGATGACATTTGCCTGCTGTTCGGCCGCAGCCCCGGCCGCATGGATCGCGTGAGCGGCGAACCGCTGGAATCCGCGGTCGCTACACCGGCCAGGTTGACGATGTACGATGCGCCGTTGATCCAGGAAAGCATCACCGCGCAGATGCGCGAGAACATGGATGACGAATTGACGGAAGTGAAGAGCGAGAACGCGATTGATCGCATCACTTCGCAGGCGAATCCACGGACGCTCGAGCGCGTTCCGGCGGGAGCGCGCTTCCATTTCCGCATCGTGATGGATGTGCTGTGTCCGGAAGATCGCGAACTGCTTGCGCGTGTCGTGGAAGGTTTGCGTTTACTCGAAGACGATAGCCTGGGCGGCGGCGGATCGCGCGGCAGCGGCCGCGTGGCTCTCTCGAACCTGAAGCTGGTCTGGCGCGGCAGAAGCTTTTATGCCTCGGGAGCCGCTGAGCAGGAATTGCTGGCCGGCGCCGACCTCGCAGCCTTGCAGGGCTTGGTGACGGGCGCGGACTTCGTGGACAAGCTCGTCGAATAGCATGGCGTCCGGTTCCAACCTCAGCTTTGTCGTGCGCTTTCGTCCACTTGGGCCCTGGCGTTTTGGCCCGGATTCCGGTGCGCGTGATCGCGTAGATCTCATCTATCACAGCGATGCGGTTTTTTCCGCCGTATGCTCCGCCATGTCGCAGCTCGGTTTCGCCGACGAGTGGCTCGCCGCCACGGCGCGTTCGGAGGCGGCACCCGCCGCGCGCTTCAGCTCTTTTTATCCGTTTCAAGGCCACAGCCTTCTGGTGGTTCCTCCGCGCAGCTTGTGGCCGCCCGCCGAAGCGACGAAGATCCGCTGCAAAGGCGCGCGATTTGTATCGCTGGGAGTGGTGGAATCGCTGCTGGCCGGGAAGGGAATCGACGAGAATCGCTGGATGGTGGATGGCGAGAGTGAGTGCCTGATCCCGCATGATGTTGGCCGCGGGCCTTTCCGCATTGCGGTGCGATCGAACGCGAGCGTGGACCGCTTAGAGCAGGGCAAAGTGGAAACGCACTCTACCGCGTGTCTGGAATTCGCGCCGAATGCCGGCCTCTGGACGGTGGTGCAGTTCGCCGATTCAGAAGCCGTCGAAAATTGGGAAGCGCGCGTGCGCAGCGCTTTTCGATTGCTCGCCGACTCCGGTTTTGGCGGCGAACGTTCGCGCGGCTGGGGACGATCAGAGACGCCCGAATGGCAGCCTTGGATGCCGCCGGCCGCTCCTGAGAACCCGGAAGAATCGCCGGCGCGGGCACATTGGTTGTTGTCGCTCTATCTACCGTCGGGCAACGATCGCGTGGATTGGAAACGCGGCAGCTATTCCACGGTCACCCGCCGCGGCCGCATTGAAAGCAGCGCGCGCTGGGGCGACGTGAAATCGCCGGCGGTGATGATCGCGGAAGGATCGGTGCTGCTCGCCGGATCCGAAGAATTGCACGGCGCCGCGCAGGACACTGCGCCCGAGGGATTTCCGCATCCCGTGTATCGCGCCGGATTCGCCGTGACCGTGCCGATTCCCTGGCGGGCGACAGCATGAAGTATCGTGTCACTTGCCTAACGCCAACGCTGGTGGGCGATGGTCAGCGCCTCGCGCCCATCGATTACATGGTGTGGAAAGACCACGTCAACGTTCTGGACCAAAAGCGCATCTTCCGGCTGCTTGCAAAAGGTCCGCGTCTCGACAGCTATTTGAGCCAGCTCAAAAAAGCCGAGAAACTGGATTTTGCTTCGTGGGGCGGCTTCGCGCAGAATTACTCGGGGCGCCGGATTCCGTTTGAAGATGCCAGCTCCGCCCAATACTGGGAAAAAACGCGCGCCGAAAATCTATTCATCCCGACATTCAGCACGGGTCCCAGCGGTCCGTATCTACCAGGCACGGCGATCAAGGGCGCGCTGCGCACGGGAGTGCTGCATGGCAAGCTGACGCCGAAATTGCTAGGCGATCTCTCGACGCGCGCAAGTTCCGAGGGACGCTTGCCGCGGAATCCCGGCCGCTCGCTCGAAGAAGGGGCGCTGGGAGTCGGCGGTGCGGATGGCATGCGGTCGATTTCAGCGTCCGATTCAGGAACTGTTCCGGATAGCGTCTTTAAGATCTTCTTGCTGCGCGCCTCCACGCTCGAACCGAAGGGGGCCGGCAAGTTCGAACTGGCTTGGAAACAAGTTCCGGGACGCAATGTGAAGCGCCTGGAAGACAGCACGCCTGTTTTTGCCGAAATGGCTGTTCCTGGAACCGCGTTCGAAGGCGGTTGGACGGAGAAAACGCGCCGGAAGCAGGGAATCGAAGCCTCGACGATGCTCGCTCTTGCGAATGCCTACGCGGAGCAATTATTGACGATTCAAAAGCAGTACGCCGAATGGACTGGACTCGGCGTGCTGAAAGCGAACATCGAACGGCTGGAAGCGAAGCTGGGCGAGATTCGGCAATCGGGCAAGGGATGCGTTCTGCCGCTCGGTTGGAGCGCCGGTTTCCTGTCGAAAGTTGCGAATTTGGATACGAGCGACGAGGCGGCGCGGCAGATTTTGCGCCAGGTTGGATTCTACGCAAAAGCAATTCAATCCGGGCTCCCCTTTCCCAAGACGCGGAAAATTGTTTTTCTCGGCAATCAGCCGGCTGCCCTCGCGGGCTTCGTGCACCTGGAGATTCTTGGCGGTTAGCTGATGGGAATCATCCCGTCCCGATTGAGCCCCAGGCCCTGAACGGCGGGTGGAACCTCCTCCTCGAATCGGAGTTCCTGATCATCGCGCCGGGCCAGCACTCTCGCCGCGATCCGAATCGAGATCCACACGACGAACAATGAAGCTAGCATCACAACTGTGCGGCCGGTTTCGCCCATCGCGCGCCGTTCCAACATGGTTCCGCTCGAACCGATTATTAACACGGCGACAGCCGCAAAGAAAATCATGTGAAAGCGCGATTTTCCCGGCAGGTACGAGCAAGTAAACGGAATCTTCCGGAAGCCCAGCAGGCACAAATCCGCCAGCGCCAGGCCCAGCAGTGCGAGAACCACCAAGTGCACCGCGCTCTGGCGGCTGGGCCATAACCATAAACAGGTCAGCGCAGTCAGCAGCCACACGGGCGCGCCGGAAAGCAAAAGCAGCGCACGGCGGATGGCTTTCAGGTTCTCCCATCCGCCGCGGACTCCGATGACACGGAAGATCCAGTTCGCGCGCAGATCCAGAGGCAGCGCGAACGCCACGCGTGTCCCCGCCGCAGCCAGGGCAATCATCATCACGCTGGCGGCCCACAACAGCATGCTCTTCTCTTGCCAGGGATTGCTTGCGCCGGCGCCGGATCCATTCAGCAACAAGCTGGTAAAGGCCAGACCGATTCCCAGATAAAATCCCAGAATCAGGCGATGCTGCCGGCTGCGCCCGAGTGTTCGCAATGTGAATTGGCCGATCGCGGTTTGCGGTTGGTTACCGAACCGCGGCAGCCAGCGCAGTCGCAAAGCGCCTGGCACGATATCGGGTTCCTCCACGATTTTTCGCAAGGTGCGCCAATACGAGAATGCGTAGACCAAACCAGCCAGCGAAATCACGGCCGCCAACCCGATCCACGCGCGTTGGGCGAGCGGCGCTAACGCCGGATGCATCGATCCGTTCAGCTGCTGGTACAACGCTAGAAACCAATAGGACGGCAGCCATTGAACAACGTGTGCGATGGAGCCAACCGTGAGGCCTTCGAATCCTCCGAACCCCGGTTGCAGGAAATACACGCCGACAATCACGCAGAAAGCCAGCATCTGCAAATATCCCGAGACTCGCAGAAACACTCGGCGCGTCAGCAGCTGCGAAGCCAAGCCCTGCACGGTTAAGACGGCGGCATAGAGAAACAGTCCCGCTGCAAGCATGGTGAACCAATAGGCGCCATACGAGCGCAGCACACCGGGAAATCCACTTGGGGCCGGAACCACCACAGTATCCAGCGAAATCGCCGGTTCGCCCATCAGGCGCTGGCGGACGTATTCGCCCAGCACATCAGCGGAAAGTAGTGGATTGGGTCCGCTGTTGAGCAGAACCACCGCCGCGCAGTCCGCCTCTGGATTGAAAAACACATAGCTGATGAACCCGGCGGTTCCACCGTCGTGCCAGTAGGTTTTTGACTGCTCCGAAAAAATCCATGCCAGAGCAATTTTCGTGTCTTTCGCCGCCACCCGCTGGAACTGATGCGAGAATGCGAGCGCGCCCGAAATCGCGCCATATTTTTCCGGATGTAAGTTCGCTTCCAGATATCTCAGCATGTCGCCTGCAGTCGAGCGAATCGCGCCAGCGCCTCCCAGAGCATCCAGATCCCAAGCAGGCACCGGTTGATGCTTGTTGTTGTATCCCTGCAAAAATCTTCGTTGCTGGTCTGCTGAGAGTTTCACCACCGTATCGGACATACCTAACGGACCAGTGATCTCTTGCCGCACCAAATCGGGATAGCTTCGCCCGGCCCGATCCGCCAGAACCTGTCCCAGCAGCCCAACTCCGAGATTGCTGTAAGCGAAGGTAGCGTCGTCCGGCTTTGCGACGCCGTGCCGCTTCACGTAGGCGTAGAGTTGTTCGCGACTGTAATCGGCATATGGATTCGATGGATCGGCCGGCCGTATGTTGTCGGGCATTCCGGGTAACCCGGAATGATGGGTCGCGAGATCGAGTAACGTAATCTCCGGACCGGATGGCTTGGTCGCAGTCCCGGGAGGCAACAAGTCTCGCACTGGTTCGTCGAGACGCACTTTTCCTTCCGCGAGCATACGCGCCAGAATTAATCCCGTGAACGTTTTTGAAATCGAGCCGATCTCGAACAGCGAATCCGGCCGGGCGGCGCCATAGGTGAACACGCTGCGCTCACCATGTTTAAACACGCCGATGACCATCCCAGCTCCCGTTCCCGCCGCCAATTCCCCGTGCGTCAACTGCTGCCTCAAATCGCGATCCATCACTTGCTTTAGCCCGGCTGCGGAGATAGGTCCCGGATTCGCATCAAACGTCAACGCGGGTAGTACAGCGGGCTTGGCGTGCGCCCAAAACAGCAGCGGTAAAAGTAAGCCCATCGCACAATGTAAGAGAACGATGGTCAAACCCAACGACGTCCCCACCGCAGCCACTTTCGCCAGAAACATGATGCGTGCTCGAACCGGCAGGGGCGCCAGCACCAGCACATCGCGCCGGTCCGGGAACGTCGAATCCCAACTCAGAACCGCGAACAATCCGACCACCAGCATCGTGGTTGCGATCAGGAAATGCTGCGCGACCATCGCGATCACCAGACCACTGCCGCTTGAGTCCATCCACGGCGCCTTCGGATCCGAAAAAAGCATCGCGCCAAACGTAACGGACACGCTGACAAATACGAGTAGAGCGGCGAACTGTCCCAACAGTTTGTTCGCGTCACCTTGCGCATGCGCCGAAAGCACTTCCAGATCGAACACGCGAAACAGGAACTGCCGATACAACACGTGGAATTGCAGCTTGCTCACAACTAAGCCTCGATCAAGTCGGCGATTTCACGGGATATCGCCGTCGTGTCCTGCTCCATGGCTAACTGTTGGAAGATCCCCTCGAGCGTTGGCGCCGACATCAGCGTCCGGAGCCGCTCGATCGAATCGTCTGCCACCACTTTGCCTCGATGCAGAATCACCACGTGGCTGCACACCCGTTCCACCGTTTCGAGCTCATGCGAACTGAACAGCACCACTTTTCCGCGCGCGGCGAGTTCTTCAATCAGGCTGCGCAGCACCAGGCCCGTGCCGACATCCAGTCCGGAAAACGGTTCGTCGAGCAGCAGGAGATCCGGATTGTGCAACAGCGCTGCCGAAAGCAGGACCTTTTGCCGCATTCCTTTCGAATATGCGGAGATCGGGGCGTGCCGGTCGCCACGCAGGCCCAACAGACGCAGCAATCCATCGATACGATCAGCCGTCGAAGCTGGCGGAAGATTGCGCAGTTGTCCGACCATCACGAGATATTCCAATCCGCTGAGGTGGCTGTAGAGATGCGGTTCTTCCGGTACGTACCCGAGCCGCTGTTTGTAGGTCGCGAGATCGCGTTCGACGGGGTCGCCGTCGAAAAGAATGTGACCGGAAGAGGTTTGCAGCAACCCCGTAATCATTTTCATCGTGGTGGATTTTCCGGATCCATTGGGTCCCAGGTATCCCGTGATCTCCCCCGCGCGCGCCTGGAAGCTGACGTTATCCACGGCCACGATACCCGTGAACGCTTTTGTGACGTTGCGCAGTTCCAGCATCATAACTGCCGCGCTGAAAACAGTCCGCTCCAGGATTCACCTAGCCGCAGCCACTGAGCTTTCTTCGAATAACTGCCGGTCGTCTCGGAGACATGCATCAATCCGTGCCCGCGCGAACAAGTGGACTCGGCGCCATACCAATCCAGCAAAGCTTGCGACGGCGTACCGATGCGCACCGGATTCGTGAGCAGCCGGAGGCAAATCGGGCAGCGGCGCTGTTGATCCGTAATCACCCAGCGCAAAATCGCGATCATAGTTGCGGACATCGCCAGCGGTCCGAAAATCACCACCGGTGCGATCACGAACCAGAACATCATCGCGCAGACCATGATCGGCTGTACCAGCGCTACTTTCAAGCTGAGAAACAATCCCAGACGTAATTTACTTCGCCATGAGGTAGGCTGTCGATTGGCCGGGCTTCGCCAAACGGCGAATGTTCCCGGCAACAGCAGCGACGAAAATGCCAGCATGGCGATGCAGCCGTCCGCCAGATCACGGCCGCTCATGCCCGAATAAAGAGGCGCGCGTTTTAGCGGAACGGCGAGACCAATCGCAACCAGGATTCCCAGAGCACTCAGGGATGCGAGGATCGCCAGACACCTGACCGGCGATTCCAGGCCGTTGCTTGGCTTTTTGTCAGCCGGGCCCCCATTCCGCCGCAGCCACCAGGCGTCACTGAATGCGCCCAGGCAGAACCGCATCGCCTCACGCCGAGGGACGTACCAAAGTTCTGCTCGCCACTCCTCCAGCCACTCAGCTCTTTGACCGGCGGGCGTCAAAAACGATGCCGCGCGCAGGATCGCATTCTCGCGCCATGAGGCCGTCATATTTCCGGAACCTCCTCCGCTGGAGCTAGTTTGGCCAACAGCGGATAGCGCTTCCTGGACGCCTCGAGCGTGGCATCTCCAGCGCGCGTGAGCTTGTAGTATTTGCGAGGAGGACGCAAAGCGGAGTCCGCGGAAGATTGTCGCTCCCATTGCGACCGAATCAACCGGTCCCGTTCCATGCGGCGCAATGCGGGATAAATCGTTCCGCTGGCGAGCCCGGTCACTTCCATTACCGTGTATCCGTAAACGTGGCCTGCGGCGATGGCTTGCAAAATCATCGCCGAAGTGTGAGAAAGCCGCGGAACGTCCGCCATGTCGGAAGTATACCTATGTAGATCTCTACTTGCAAGAGGAAAATTGCGGACTACTGGCTTTCCGCGATCAACCGTTGATAGACTTCGCGCGCATGCTCATAGGCTTTGCGGGCGGCCTCTTTTTCGGACGCCGAAATCGCCACCTGTTTCTGGCTCCAGCACTGGTTGACTGCCGCCAGGCACCACTCCGCGCTGCGGCGCGATGCGCGAATCGGCTTGCCATCCACGATCGCAAACACCGGATTGGTATGCGACGACGGCAAAATTCGCACCGCGATCCAACTGCTCTTTTCCATCGGAACATCGAACGTGACCGGACGCATCTGGCCGTCCGCCGTGATCAGCCTCTTTTCGCGCGCGATTCCATTGACTACCAGCTCAACCGGAACATCGCGAGTCTCCCCAACGCGCGTCCGCTCAATGTCCCAATACGGTTTTTCGAGCAACGAAAGCCGCCGGATAGACTCGTTCGGTTGCGGTTCCAAAAGCGCTGCCACGTTTACTTCAATGTGAGCATTCTGGCCGCTGCTCAGCCGGATCTCGCTGCCCACTTCGCTTCCGTTCACTTTGAAATCCATTAAGTGGCTCTTTCCATCGGACACATAACTGCGTCCTGCGCGCAGCTCATCGATCCATGCCGCGTAACTCAACTTCCCATCGATCTTGGCGTAGTTGCGTCCGATGCCGACGCGCTGATCATAGATGCACGGAAAATCTGTCTCGCCGCTGATTCGCGTGCGGAATCCCACATTGAGCGTGTGATACCAGATGTTGAGTTCGGAAACCGATGGTGTGTCCACGGCGGAAATAAAATCCACGGCGTTCGGATAGGTCACGTCCACGATGTATTCGTTGGCGCCGATCCCATCGAACGGCGGCAGCTCGTAATTCGGAAGTTCGGTGCTTTGCACCTCCAGCCCCCAGCCGGAATGCGCAAAACCCACCACCGCGCCCTGTTTCCTACCCCATTGCAGGATCGGCAAATCCCAACTCGGCCAATCCTCAATCTTCTTGGTTCCCGGATAATCCTGATCGTTCAATCCCAGCAAAATCAAATGCCCCGCGTGGCTCGATGGGAATCCGGAAACCTCCAGATCGTAGTGCATCAGCCGATCCGGCTGCGACAGTGGATTGTCTTGTCCGGAAAAAAACTGCTTCTGGTAGTAATAGCAAGGCCCCCACGTCAACACCGCGCCAATGTTCAGCGATTCGCCCAGCAACTGCCGCATCATATCTTTCGGAAGTACGCCTTCCGTCGGATTCTGATAGTGCGAGCATCCGGCGGCATGCACATGTTGGTCGCCCGAGTACCAACCGCGCTTCGCTGGATCGATCCAGCGTTCGAGCGCCAGCGAAATTTGAGCCGGGTCGTCGCGCTTTACCGAAAGCTCCTTGGTGTGCGTCAAATATTCCGGACCGCCGCTGTAGGCGATGGTGTAATAACCCTCGGGCAGCCGGAGCGTTTCTCCATCGAAGCGATAAATCTGCGGTTGGAAGGGAAAATCCGGCGCGAGACGCTTGGATGGATTTGGATACACGCGGTTGTAGCGGTCTTTCACCAGCAGCGACGCCATGGTGGGTTGGCCGTTCTCATCGCGAATGTGCAGCGTGATGGCGTGCGCGGGTTCCGCGTTGAAGAGAACCAGAATCTCGCTGCGGAATCCGACGTCGCGGCTACCCTGTCCGGCATCGAACTGTAGTACGGCGGAGCGCTGCCCGCTGTCGCGGCTTTGGATTTCCAGGATCACGTATTCCAGCCCGAGTCCGGAGAGCCGCCTGCCCATTGGGGGCTTGTCGTACACGGAAACGTTGGCCCACTTATCCTGCGCGTCTTTCGGCGTCAGCTTCAATGGCGGCGCGGGCGCTCCGTTGGATGTTATGTAGACATTCCCGCTCGATGGGCTGGATACTTTAAGCGGCGCGGTGACGCGCGCTTGATTTAGCACCTTCACCAGGAACAGCCGTACTCCGCCTTCCACCAAATCCGGCTTGGCCGTGCCTTGCTCCACCTTCACGCGGCTTTCGGGATTGATCTCGATCGTTGCGAGCGCGTATTTATCTAGCACGCGCTCCAGCCGATTGACTGCGGCGATTTCGTCCGAATCCCCGATGGCGGCGTTAATCTCTTTCTGATCGGCGTCCAGCAGGGGCTGTCCGAGATACGTGAGCGCCGTCTCCAGACGCCGCACGTGCTGTGCCAGCGGCTGTAGTGGAATGGGGGCGTGGGTATCGAGCGGTGCTTGAGCTTCGAGCGATACGGCCAGGACAACAAGCACGAAAATTCGGAGTGCCATGTCCGCTACTATACGGCAGTTGACAGCCGGCGGATTGGTAAACTTGAGCCTATGACCCACTACGGCGGCCACGACCTTGCCCGAAGCTTTCTGACGGTTCGAAAAAACACGATCAAAATCGCGGAAGAAATCCCAGAAGAGCATTATGCTTTTCGCGCCGCGCCGGACACCCGAACCGTTGCGCAAACACTCGCTCACATCGCTTTTGGGCCGATGTGGGCGGATCAGTTCCATAGCGTAGAGCGCCGAACGACCATGGTGGGCTTCGATTTTCCAGGGTTTTTCTCCAAAATTATCGCCGAGGAACACAAGCCGCGCAGCAAGGCGGAACTATTATCGCTGCTGCAATCCGACGGCGATCGCCTGGCGAAATGGATGGACGGCCTCTCCGACGATTTCCTTGCTGAGACCGTTACCTTTGCGCCCGGGATGACCCCGCCCGGCAAGTCGCGCTTCGAAATGATCCTCGGGTTGAAAGAACACGAGATGCATCATCGCGCCCAACTGATGTTGATGCAGCGTTTGCTCGGAATCGTCCCGCACATGACGCGCGAAATGCAGGCACGTATGGCGCAGATGCAAGCCACCAAAGCTTCGGCTTCTTAAGCCCGCCTAATGTTAAGATGAAACGGCGCAAGCCTCTATGTACAACGCGTATTTCGGACTATCGGCCAGCCCGTTCAGCCTGAGTCCCGATCCGGCGTTCTTCTATCGGAGCGAACAGCACCAGGAAGCGCTGGCGAATCTAATTTATGGCGTCCAAAGCCGCAAAGGCTTCATCGTTTTGACCGGCGAAGTCGGCACAGGTAAGACGACCATGCTGGAATGCCTGCGCGATCATCTCGACGCGCAACACGTCGAATTCGCATTTATCTTCAATTCGAGAATTACTACCGGCCAATTCTTCGAAATGATCGCTTACGATCTGAACCTCAATTGCGACCGCACTTCGAAGACCGAGGTCCTGTTCGCGCTCAATTCGCTCGTCGTGCAGCAAGCCGACCAGGGACGAACCACCGTCCTCATCGTGGACGAGGCGCACAACCTGGATTGGGAGGTTTTAGAAGAAATTCGCTTGCTCGGCAATATGGAGAACCGGCGCGGAAAGCTGCTGCAGGTGATTCTGGTCGGCCAGCCCGAGCTCGATCGCAAACTGGATGCGCCGAATCTTCGCCAATTGAAGCAACGGATCGTGCTGAGGTGTAATCTGGAACCCTTCAGCGCGGCGGATACCGCGGAGTACATCAACAATCGAATGCAACGCGCCGGACTCCCCGATCAAACCATACTCCCGCCCGATTTGCTGGCCGAGATTCACGCGCGCTCGCAAGGTGTTCCGCGTCTGATCAATGCCATTTGCGACAACGTACTGCTCACCTGCTATGGTCTGGGCGCCAAAACGGCAACGATCGACATGCTGGATGAAGTGAGCCGCGACATGCGCTTGGAGTGGCCCGGCCGCCGGCCCGTCCGCGGCGAAACCGTGCGATTTCCCGAGCCGCATCCGGAATCGCCGCTCTACACCCGGCGGGCTGGCGAATAATTTACCGCCCATCGCCCGATTTCGCCGTTTCATCCGATTCTCTCGCTGCCGGTCAAACATCCATCGCGCGCCGCTCGCATCGAGTCTATTCTGAGACTCGAAAGGAGTTGCAATGCGAAACAAATTTTCCGCTGTGATTCTCGTGGCCGCAGGCCTGTTATCCGCCCAGGAGCGATTCGATTTGAAGGTCCGCAACTATTTTTTCGCTGGATTTTCGGGCGATACCGCTGCCCTCGAAAAGGGCATGAAAATCTGCGAAGAGATGCTGGCTGCCGATTCCAAAAATGCCGAAGCCTTGGTTTGGCAGGGATCGGGTGTTCTTTATCAAGCAGTACAGGCGTTCCAATCGGGCGACCAACAGAAGGGCGGGGAACTGTGGCAGCGTGGTATGAAAGAAATGGACACGGCTGTGGAACTTGCGCCGGACGATCTCGGTGTTCGGATTCCTCGCGGATCCGTCTTGCTCACTACGTCGCGCTATTTGCCTACTCCCGAGATGGCTCGTCCGTTGGTTGAGAAAGGCCTCGCCGATTTTGAGAAGACCTACGATTTGCAAGCCCCCCGTTTGGCGGAACTTGGCACGCACCCACGCGGAGAATTGATGATCGGTCTGGCCGACGCCTACAGCCGCACCGGCCATCAGGAAAAAGCCGAGGTCTGGTTCCAGCGAATTCAAAAAGAGATGGCGGGCACGCCGTACGCGAAATCCGCTAGCATTTGGCTGGAAACCAAGAAACTCGCGCCGGCGCAGGCCGGATGTTTGGGCTGCCACGCGGGCGCCGCCGCGCAAAAGTAGAATTGGGGATGACAGGCGATCCCTGATGGCTCGGCTTCGACCACTCGTCAAAGTACTCGCGATCAACACCGGCTTCGCCTTCATCCCGCCCATTTTGCTGCTCGCGATGTCGTCTGAGCATGTCCCGTTCGAAAGGCTCCGCACCACATACCTGTTTTCACTGGTCTACTCGTACTCGATTGGGAGCTTATGTTTCGCTACCGTGCCGAAAGTCTGGGAAGCGGTGGAG
>Ga0070734_10003973_pt1 | contig 14646 bp, 12 predicted proteins | sample Coa_R1_8_FD_66444 | JGI IMG/M metagenome (GOLD analysis project Ga0070734, IMG submission 66444) | Surface soil microbial communities from Centralia Pennsylvania, which are recovering from an underground coalmine fire - Coalmine... | ecosystem: Environmental > Terrestrial > Soil > Unclassified ...
TCGAAGAATACTCCCGGGGATACACGGACAAGTCGTGGACGGAGCTCATGCGTCTCATGAGCGAAGTCACCGACGTCTACCTCACCAAGTTCCGCGAGCTCGAGAACGCCGCTCCGGAAGGAGAACGCGACATGGCTCATTCCATGGTCGTTCATGAGGCGGCACTCAATGAGTTCGCCCACCGCGAGCTCGCGGGCGACAGCGGGAATTCGCTGGCTGCAGTGATCAGCCTCTTGCAATGGCCGATCGCGCCTCCCGTCTAAGACTATATCGTCGAAGATGCGCAGTGGCGGTGAATCAGAGGACACCTCCGCGCCGCTAATGGCGCCCGAGCCCCTTGCTCGTGACCCCGAGTGCATCGAAGAGGCTCTCATCGGGGTGCTGCGCGCACTCCGCCCTGAGCGAGTTCTCGAAGCGCTCGAGCGCGCTCGCGTCGAACAGGTGGCCCCCCGAAAGACCCATGGAGAATCCGTAGAGCCACATCATGATGGTGGTGGCGCTGTCGGGGTCGTTCTTCTGCGAATCGGCATGCCGGGACTCGAAAGTCCCGCACGCGAGGTTGCTGAGATCCATGGGCTTGGTGCGCTTCGGCGCCACCTGCGTGATGGCCTCGAGGAGGCTCATGCTCGGCTGGCTCTTGCATTGCGCATCGAGCGCGAAGCCGAAGGAGGGGAGGGCGTCACTGTACATCACGTGCTCGCCGGACTTCGCCACCGAATAGCCGAACAGCCACATCACGGTGTTGATGCCGTCCGCGCTCGCGGCCGCGCCGGAGGATTCGCTGCCGGCGCCCGGCAATATCTCGTTCTCGTACTTGTTGCAGCTCAGCGTCGCGAGATTGAGCGTCGCTGCGTGTGCGTGGGCCACGGTGAGCGCGCTCAAGGGCGCCGCCGTGACCGCGAGCGCGGCGAGAGAAGCGAGTCGGTTGCGCTTCATGCAGGGCTCCCGCCGGCGCGCGAGGGCAGAATCTCCGCCACCGGTTGAACGAAGCGGGCCGACTTCACCCAGCGCTGTGCGGCCTCGAGGTCGGGCGCCATGTAGCGGTCGATCGCGTAGTGAGCGACCTGCGCGCGCATGACGGCGTGCACCTCCTCGAGGAGCGCTGAGGAGCGCGCCGGCCGGTGAAAGTCGATGCCCTGGGCCCCGATCAACAGCTCGATGCCGATGATGCCCGCGGCGTTGTCGCACATCGCGGCGAGGCGGCGCGCGGCGTGCGTCGCCATGCTGACGTGGTCTTCCTGGTTGGCGGAGGTCGGAATGGAATCGACGCTCGCCGGCGCGGCGAGCACCTTGTTCTCGGCCACCAGCGCGGCGGCGGTCACTTGCGCAATCATGAAACCCGAGTTCACTCCACTGTTCTCGACCAGAAACGGGGGCAGGCCGCTCATCTTCGGATCGACGAGCACGGCCACGCGCCGCTCCGAGAGGCTGCCCATCTCGGCGATCGCGAGCGCCAGCGTGTCCGCGGCGAAGGCGACGGGCTCCGCGTGAAAGTTACCACCGGAGAGCACCTCGCGCTCGGCGACGAACAGGAGCGGGTTGTCGGTGACGGCGTTCGCCTCGATGCCGAGCGTGAGGCTCGCATTGCGGATGAGGTCCAGACAAGCGCCCATCACCTGCGGCTGGCAGCGAAAAGAATAAGGATCCTGCACGCGCGAGCAGTCCCGATGCGAGGCGCGGATCGCGCTGCCCTGGAGCAGTCGTCGGTACATCCGGGCCACATCGCTCTGTCCGTGCTGCCCGCGCGCTGCATGGATGCGCGCATCGAAGGGCGCATCGCTCCCCTTCAGTGCATCGACCGACAGCGCCCCTGCGATGACCGCGGTGCCGAACACGTCCTCGGCGCCAAACAGCCCGCGCAGCGCGAGCGCGGTGGACACCTGGGTGCCGTTGATGAGGGCGAGCCCTTCCTTCGGCCGCAAGGTCAAGGGCTTGAGACCCGCGCGCTCGAGCCCTCTCGCCGCCGGCATCACCTCACCGCCCACGCGCACCTGCCCGAGGCCGAGCAGCACGGCGCCCAGGTGTGCGAGCGGCGCCAGGTCGCCCGAAGCGCCGACCGAGCCTTGCCCCGGGATCAGCGGATAGACCTCGTGCTCGAGGAGCGCGAGCAGCGCATCGATGACGCCCTGCGAGACTCCGGAGTGACCGCGGGCGAGCCCGTTGATCTTGAGCGCGAGGATCAGCCGCACGACCGCGTCGGGCAGCGGCTCGCCGAGGCCCGCGGCGTGCGACATGAGAAGATTCCGCTGCAGCAGCGTGAGCTGATCGGCCGCGATGCGCGTCTGCGCGAGCAGCCCGAAGCCGGTGTTGATGCCGTAGGCGGCGGCGTCGCGCGTGACGATCTGATCGACGAGGGCGCTCGCCGCGGCCACCCGCTCGCGGTCCTCGGCGCCGAGCTCGAGCGGAGTCGGCTGCTCGTAGATCCGCCGCAGCAGCGGGAGGGACAGCTCACCCGCGCGCGCGCGCACTCGGCTGCTCACGGCGCTCACTCAGCCGCGCCGCGCCGCGTCGATCATCGGCAGATCGAGACCCTGGGTGCGGGCGCACTCGATGGCGATCTCGTAGCCGGCATCGGCATGGCGCATGACGCCGGTGCCCGGGTCGTTCCACAGCACGCGACGGATGCGCCGGTCTGCGGCCTCGGTGCCGTCGCACACGATCACGACCCCGGCGTGCTGCGAGTAGCCCATGCCCACTCCGCCGCCGTGATGGATCGACACCCAGGTGGCGCCCGAGGCCGTGTTGAGCAGTGCGTTCAAGAGCGGCCAGTCCGAGACTGCGTCCGAGCCGTCCTGCATGGCCTCGGTCTCGCGATTCGGGCTCGCGACGGAGCCCGAGTCGAGATGGTCGCGGCCGATGACGATCGGCGCCTCGAGCTCGCCCTTCTGCACCATCTCGTTGAACGCGCATCCCAGCCGGTGACGCTGACCGAGGCCCACCCAGCAAATGCGGGCCGGCAGCCCCTGAAAGTGAATGCGCGACTGGGCCATGTCGAGCCAGCGATGCAGGTGCGCATCGTCCGGAATCAGCTCCTTCACCTTCGCGTCGGTCTTGCGGATGTCCTCCGGATTTCCCGAGAGCGCCGCCCAGCGGAACGGGCCCACGCCGCGGCAGAAGAGGGGGCGGATGTATTCGGGGACGAAGCCCGGGATGTCGAACGCGCGCACGACGCCCTCATCGCGCGCCATCTGCCGCAGGTTGTTGCCGTAGTCGAACACCGGCAGCCCCAGGTCCTTGAATTCGAGCAACAGCTCGACGTGGCGCGCCATCGAGCGCTTCGCCGCGGCGGCCGTGCCCGCGGGGTCGCTCACGCGCCGCTCATCCCATTGCTCGATGCTCCAGCCCTGCGGCAGATAGCCGTTGACGGGATCGTGCGCCGAGGTCTGATCGGTGAGCGCATCGGGGCGGATGCCGCGCGCGACGAGCGTCTCCAGCACATCGACGATGTTGCCGAGGAGCGCGACCGAGACGGCACGCCCGCTGCGCTGGGCGTCCTCGAGATGCCTCAATGCCTCATCCAGCGAGCGGGCCTCGACATCGACGTAGCCGGTCTCGAGACGCTTGGCGATGCGGCTGGGCCGGCACTCGACCGCCAGCATGGACAGCCCCGCCATGGTTGCGGCGAGCGGCTGAGCCCCGCCCATGCCGCCCAGGCCCGCCGTGAGCACCCAGCGGCCGGAGGCCTGGCCGCGGAAATGCTTGCGGCTCATCTCGGCGAAGGTTTCATAGGTGCCTTGCACGATGCCCTGGCTGCCGATGTAGATCCACGATCCCGCGGTCATCTGACCGAACATCATGAGCCCCTTGCGATCGAGCTCGTGGAAGTGCTCCCAGGTCGCCCAGTGTGGCACCAGGTTCGAGTTCGCGATGAGCACACGCGGCGCATCCGCGTGCGTCGGAAAGACCCCCACGGGCTTGCCCGACTGCACCAGCAGCGTTTCCTCCTCGCCCAGGCGACGCAACGTCTCGACGATGCGATCGAAGCAGTTCCAGTCGCGCGCCGCGCGTCCGATGCCGCCATACACGACCAGCTCGGCCGGATTCTCGGCGACTTCCGGGTCGAGGTTATTCATCAGCATGCGCAGCGGCGCCTCGGTCGTCCAGAAGCGGGCGGTGCGCGCCGTGCCGCGGGGGGCACGGATTACACGGGGTTTCACGGTGTCGAGCATGGCGGGCGTCCTCTCGTGACTCAAGGCCGAAAGCGGCCTGACATTTCGTAGCGGGATCCGGGGTAGTACAGATGGGCCATCGAGGCGATCTGCGACATCGCCCAGGTGCGGCGGATCATCAGCAGACAGGGCTCGTTGCGTTTCATGTCGAGCACGCGCCTCGTATGCTCATCGGGCATCACCGCGCGCAGGAGGTGCTCGACCTCCTGGATCGGGGCAACCTTGACCAGATAGTCGTACGGGGTCGTGCGCGTAAAATCCACCGACAGGTAGTCGGGCGCGATGCGCGGCGCGACGTGGCGTTGCTCGAGCTGCACCGGCCGATCGTTCTCGGCGTGCACGATCTCGGAGTGAAACAGGGTCTCGCCGGTCGCGATGCCGAAGTCCGCGGCGAGCCGCTCATCGGCGCGTATGCGCTCGAGCACGAGGACCCGTGCGCGGTGCTCGTGGCCACGCTCGCGAATCTCATCGGCGATGCTGCGGATGGCGAGGGGATGCGCGCGGGCGGGACGCTCGGCGACGAAGCTGCCCACCCCGGCAATGCGCACCAGCACGCCCTCGTCGCGCAGCTCCTTGAGGGCGCGGTTGGCCGTCATGCGCGACACGCCGAAAGCCTTCACGATCTCGTTCTCCGAGGGCACGCGCTGCGCGGTGCTCCACTTCCCCGAGCCGATGTTCTCGAGGATATGCCGCTTCACCCGGAGGTAGAGCGGCTGCAGATCGCGGCTTGCGGGGTCGAGCGCCATGGTGGGCGGCAGGATAGGCTGTATAGACAGGTACAGTCAACCGGGATCCACGGAAGGTGTGGATTTGGGTCCTGACGTTCTATAGAATGAACAACACGATATTATTTCTAAAGGAAGGCCGGATGAGCCTCGCAGCCCTCAAGCCGGAGGCCGATCGCCGCCGCATCCTGACGACGGCGGTGCTGCGCGCCGCGGCGCTCCTCGGGCTCAATCAGGCGCGCATCGCCGAGGTGCTCGGCATGAGCGCGCCCATGGTCTCACGCATGGCGCATGGCACTTATGCGCTCGATGAGAGCCGAAAGGAGTGGGAGCTTGCCGCGCTGCTCGTGCGCCTGTTTCGCTCGCTCGATACCCTGGTCGGATCGAACGAGGCCGCGGCCCGCACCTGGCTGCGCAGCCACAACCACGCGCTCGGCGGGATCCCCATCGAGTTGATCCGCAGCACCGAGGGCCTGGTTCGTGCCGTCCATTACCTGGACGCCGCGCGCGGTCGCCTCTGAGGGGGTGCGGCTGCGGCGCCGCCTGTGGCGCGCGGTGGAGGCTCAGCACATCGTCTCGACGCTGCGGCTGGTCGCCGGTGCGCAGGAGCAGCTCGTGCTCGAGCGCATCCTCGAGGCCAGCAAGCCGGCGATTCCCGCCGACGCCGGCCCGCTGCACTATCTGCTCTACACCCCGTTTCGCTACCCCGCGCCCGTCGGCTCACGCTTCCGCTCACCGCTCGATGCGGGAGTCTGGTACGGCGCCCTCGAGGTGCGCACCGCCTGCGCGGAGCTCGGTTACTGGCGCTGGCGTTTCCTCACCGACAGCGAGGGACTCGAGTCCCTCGGCCCGGCCGCGCAAACCGTGTTTCGCGCCGGCATCGATACCAAGGGCGTCGATCTCACGCGCGCGCCCTTCGACCGGGATCGCACGCTCTGGTGCGATCGCAACGACTATCAGGCCACCCAGGCCCTCGCGGCCCTGGCCCGCAGCGCCGAGCTCGGTGCGCTCTGCTATGAGTCGGTGCGCGATCCCGAGCACGGCAGCGCCGTCGCGGTGCTGCGCCCGCAAGCGTTCAAGCCGAAGCGGCCGCTCGCCCAGGAAACCTGGTTCCTCACGGTTCGCCGCAGCGCCGTCACCTGGCAGCGCGAGGGCGCCCTGCTCGAGTTCGACGCCGCGGCGTGGTGAGCGCGCGGCGCGGTGAGGGCGGCGCGATGAGGGCGGCGCGATGAGGGCGGCGCGCTTCACCACACCCGGCACGGCACCCGTCGCACCATGGGCGCGGTCGCCGGGCAGGAAAACGCCTGCTGGAACTGCGGCATGTTCGACACGAGACCGTTGACGCGATAGCGGCCCGGTGAGTGCGGGTCGGTCTTCGCATGCAGGCGCAGGTTCTCCGGCCGCTGGTTCTCGCACGCCCACTGGGCGTTGCCGACGAAGAAGCGTTGCTCGGGCGTGAGCCCCTCGCGCGGCTCGAGCGTCCGGCCGGCAATCTGCGCGCGCCACGCCATGTGCGCAAGGATCAGACCACCGAGGTCCGCCGCATCCTCGCCCACGGTGAGCCGGCTGTTGATGTGGATGTCATCGACCACGAGGTACTGCCCGTACTGATCGATGATGCACTGGGTCTTCTCCTTGAACTTCGCCGCGTCGTCCTTCGTCCACCAGTCCTTCAAATTTCCCCGGGCGTCGAACTGCCGCCCCTCATCGTCGAAGCCGTGCGTGAGCTCGTGACCGATCGTGCCTCCGGTGTTGCCGTAATTCGGCGCATCATCGAGCCTGGCATCGTACAGGGGCGGTTGCAGCACGCCCGCCGGAAAATTGATGTCGTTCATCTGCGGGTCGTAGTACGCGTTCACCGTCTGCGGCGTCATCTGCCACTCCGAGCGGTCGAGCGGCTTGCCGATCTTTGCGAGCTGGCGCCGCGACTCGAACTCGATCGCGCGCATCACATTGCCGAAGTAATCGCCGCTCTCGATGAGGAGCGCTCCGTAGTCGCGCCAGCGGTCCGGGTAGCCGATCTTGTTGGCGAGCGCGTCGAGCTTGGCGAGCGCCTGCCGCTGGGTGGCCTCGCTCATCCAGCTCAACCCCTCGATGTCGGTGCGCATCGCCGCCTCGATCTGCTGTGTCATCTTGAGCGTCGCCGCCTTGAGATCCGGTGAGAAGGTGCGCGCCACGAACTCCTGCCCCAGCGCCTCGCCGATGAACGCATCCACCTGACGCACGCAGCGCTTCCAGCGCGGCTTTTGCTCGGGCACGCCGCGCAGCGTGTGCTCGAAGAAGCGGAAGCGCTCCGCCTCGAAGTCGCTCGACAGATAGGCCGCCGCCGAGTGCGCCGCGTGCCAGCGCAGATAGGTCCTCAAGTCGGCCAGCGAGGTGCCGGCCAGCACATGGTCGAGCGCCCGATAGAACCGCGGCTCCGTCACGTTCACGATCTCGATCTCTTGAAGGCCCAGCGGGCGCAGATAGTCCGTCCAGCCGAAATGCGGAGTGAGCTGCTCCAGGGCCCGCCGGGAGAGCTTGTGAAAGAGCTTGTAGGGGTCTCGCAGGTCCACGCGCTTGAGCGAGGCGCGGGCGAGCGCGGTCTCGATTCTCATGACGGTCGCCGCGTCGCGCGCCGCAGTGCCCCGCGATTCGCCGAGCAGCTCGAAGGTGCGCGTCAGGTGCTCGCGGTACTGCGCGCGCAGCGCGGCGGCGTGCGCGTCGGTGTCGGTGTAATAGTCCCGGTCGGGCATGCCGAGGCCGCCCGCTCTGGCGAAGGCGATCACGTTTTCGGAGTCCGCGAAGTCCTGGTTCGAGCCGAACTCGAACAGTGCGCCCCCATCGGCGCTTTGCAGGTGCAGCGTGGCGAGAAGCGCCGGCAACGCCTGCTTGCGATTCAGCGCCGCGATGCGCCCGAGCGTCGCGGCGAGCGGCTGCGCCCGCGCGCGCTCGATCGCCGCCTCATCCATGCACGCGGCGAAGTAGTCGCCAATCTTCTGCTGGCTCGGGGAACGCTCCGCACCCGCCTTGCTCAGCGCATCGAGAATCCCCCACAGGAACTGCTGGTTGTCCTGATAGAGCTTGCCGTAAACGCTCCAGCTGGCCTGGTCGGCGGGAATCGGGTTGTGCGCCATCCAGCCGCCGCAGGCGTATTGGTAGAAATCGACGCAGGCGTTGGCCGAGGGGTCCATCGAGGCGACATCGAGACTCGGGATATAGGGGAGCGCCGCGAGCGGCCGCTCCGCGCTCGCAGGCGCTGCGGGTGATTCGGCACCGGTCGCCAGGGCAATAAGACCGCCCAGCGCCAGGAGGGCGGCGGGCCATACGATACGGTCGAGCATTCATTTCTCCTTTGTTTGCGCTTCCCGGACGTGCATGCGACGGAGCCTTGACGGCCGATCGCAAGGTGCGCCGTCACCTCGCAAGGCGCGCCATCAGTGCCTGAAACTCAGGTCGCAGAGCCTCTTCCTCGGCGTGCCCTCCGGCGCGCACGACCCAGCGACCCCCGACCATGACCTCGCGGATCGCGTGCGCGCCGTCGCCGGCAAAGAGCAGATGGTCGAGCGCGGTCTCGGTCTGCGCACCCGCCATGGCGGGGTGAGTCGCATCGAGCACCAGCCAGTCCGCGCGGCGTCCCACGCCGATCTCACCCGCCGGCTGGCCGAGCGCTGCGGCCCCGTCCCGCGCCGCGGCCCGCCACAAGCGAGTGCCCGCATGCGGCTCCGTGCGCGCCGCGAGCACGCTGCGCCGGCGCTTGCGCAACCGCGCCTGGTACTCCATCCAGCGCAGCTCCTCGCTGGGCGAGACGCTCGCCTGGCTGTCCGAGCCCACGCAGAGCCGGCCGCCGGCCGAGAGAAAAAGCGCCGCATCGAAGAAGCCGTCACCGAGATTCGCTTCGGTCGTGATGGACAGACACACCGCCGCGCCGCTCGCCGCAATGGCCTTGAGCTCCGCGGCCGTTGCATGCGTCGCGTGCACCAGGCACCAGTGCCGGTCCACGAGACCGGTGTCGAGCAGGCGCTCGATGGGACGTCGGCCGGTGCTCGCGAGACAGGCCTCGACCTCCTTGCGCTGCTCGGCGACGTGAATGTGCAGCGGCAGGGTCGCATCGCGAGCCCGCAGCGCCCGCGCGGCCCGCTCCAGGCTCTCCAGCGGCACCGCGCGCAGGCTGTGGAACGCCGCTCCCGTGCGCCGCAGAGAGCGGGGCGATGGGGACTTCCCTTCGAGCCGTGCTTCTTCGTCGAGCCGGGCTTCTTCGTCGAGGCGCGCGCCGATCGCCTGGACGAAGCGCTCCGTGTCGAGATGAAAGCGCGACTGCTCGGCGCGCAGCGGCTGGCCGCCGAAGTCGCTGGCCTGATAGAGCGTCGGCAGCAAAGTGAGCGCGATACCAGCTCGCTGCGCGGCGCGATCCACCGCCTGCCAGAGGGCATCCGGCTCCTCGTACAGCGTCCCGTCGCGCCGCCGATGCAAATAATGGAACTCCGCGACCGCGGTGTAACCCGCCTTCAGCATCTCGATGAAGAGCTGCGTTGCGAGCAACTCGAGCTCCTCGGGCTCGATGCGATTGGCGAGCGCGTACATCGCCTCGCGCCAGGTCCAGAAGCTGTCACGCGCGGAGCGGCGGTACTCGGTGTTGCCCACCAGGGCGCGCTGAAAGGCGTGGCTGTGCGCGTTCGCCATGCCGGGCACGACGAAGCCGGACACCCGCTCGAGCGGCGCGGCGCCGGGCGCCCCGCTTGAGGGCGGGTCGATGGCGCTGATCATGCCCTGCGCATCGACGGTCACGACGGCTTCGCGCACCCATCCCTGAGCCAGCAGGACCGCCTCGAGCTGATAGCGTCGCGTCATCTCCCCTGGCGCTCCGGTCGTCATCCGCCGCGATGATGCATTAGCATGGTGCCCGGTGAACAGTCTGCTCGAGCGCGGCGTTTCATGACGGGACAACCCTGGGATCGTGTCTGGGTGGATGCGAACCTCGCGACCATGGTCGCGGGCGAGGGCCCTTATGGTGCGCGCCCGAGCGCCGCCCTCGCGGTGCGCGGCGATCGCATTGCCTGGATCGGGGATGCGGGCGAGGCGCGCCGGCAGGCGCGCGCGCAGGGCGCGCCGATCGAGGAATGCGCCGGACGCTGGATCACACCCGGCCTGATCGATTGCCACACCCATCTCGTTTACGGCGGCGACCGGGTCGAGGAGTACGAGAAGCGTCTCAGCGGGGTTTCCTACGAGGAGATCGCGCGCGCGGGAGGTGGTATTCAATCGACCGTGGCCGCAACGCGTGCCGCCGGCGCCGACTCGCTGCGCGCGCAGGCGCTGCGCCGTCTGCGCCGTCTGCTCGCCGAGGGCGTCACCACCGTCGAGGTGAAATCCGGTTATGGACTCGAGCTTCAGACCGAGCGGCGCATGCTCGAGGTGGCCCGCTCCCTCGCGACGGAGGGTGTGTCGATTCGCACCACCTATCTCGGGCTGCATGCGCTGCCCGCCGAGTACGCCCGCGCGCGGGCGGATTATGTGGCGCTCGCGAGCGGGGAATGGCTGGAGAGTCTGCAGGGCGCGGGACTCATCGATGCGGTGGATGCGTTCTGCGAGAACATTGCTTTCTCGGTGGCGGAGAGCGCGCAGTTCCTCGGCGCTGCGCAGCGCCTCGGATTGCCGGCGCACCTGCACGCGGGTCAGTTGAGCGATCTCGGCGCCGCCCAGCTCGCCGCCCGATTCAAAGCGCTCTCGGCGGATCATCTGGAATATGTGGGCGCGGCGGGTGTCGCGGCGCTCGCTGCTGCGGGCACGGTCGCGGTGCTCCTGCCCGGGGCCTATTTCCTGCTGCGTCAAACGACGCCGCCGCCGGTCGCTTTGCTGCGCGCCGCCGGGGTGCCGATGGCGGTTGCGACCGATTGCAATCCCGGCACCTCGCCGTGCACTTCGCTCCTGCTCGCAGTCACCATGGCCTGCACGTTGTTCGGCCTCACCGCGGAAGAGTCACTCGCGGGCGCCACCCGCAATGCCGCCCGGGCGCTCGGACTTTCGGATGAGGCCGGCACGCTCGAGGTCGGCAAGCGCGCCGATTTCGTTCTCTGGGACATCGGCCGCCCTGCGGAGCTCGCCTGCGCGCTCGGCGCGAATCCCTGCGCGGGGGTCGTTTACGGGGGCCGCCGGCGAACCATTTGAGGGCGCGTGATGACGCAACGCAACATCGTGGTCGCTCGCAGGGCGCGCGAGCCCCTCGGCGTGCGTCCCCTTTACGTTGACAGCCCCCCGGCCGGTTCCTACAATCGCACACCTTTGTCGCCCCGTCTCAGGGCGCGACTTACTGTACGTGTGTTCCGATGGGCCCGCCCGATCGAGCAGGCTCTAAAAGGTATTTATGGCGACGACGACTCAACTCATCCGCACCGGCCGCAACGAGCCTGCGTGGAAGTCCAAGGTTCCGGCCTTGGCAGCCTCCCCGCAGAAGCGCGGTGTGTGCACGCGGGTGTACACCACGACGCCGAAGAAGCCGAACTCGGCGCTGCGCAAGGTGTGCCGCGTGCGCCTGACCAACGGCTACGAGGTGTCGAGCTACATCGGCGGCGAGGGCCACAACCTGCAGGAGCACTCGGTGGTGCTGATTCGCGGCGGGCGCGTGAAGGACCTGCCCGGCGTGCGCTATCACACCATTCGCGGCGCGCTCGATTGCGCAGGCGTCGGTGACCGCCGCCAAGGCCGCTCCAAGTACGGCGCGAAGCGCCCCAAGAAATAAGCCGACCCGGCGAGCAGGTTTTCCATGTCGCGTAGAGCAGCAGCCCCCCATCGCACCATCCTTCCGGACCCGAAGTTCGGCAACGACATGCTCGCGAAATTCATCAACATGGTGATGGAGCGCGGCAAGAAGTCGGTCGCCGAGCAGATCGTCTACGGTGCCATCGACCGGATCGGTGACAAGACCGGGCGGGCCGGCGGCGAGGCGATCGGTCTGCTGCAGCAGGCCATCGACAATGTGAAGCCCGTGGTCGAGGTGAAGTCGCGGCGCGTCGGGGGCGCCACGTATCAGGTGCCGGTCGAGGTGCGTGCCAACCGTCGTCAGACCCTCGCCATGCGCTGGGTGATCGAGGCGGCGACCGACCGCAGCGAGAAGTCGATGTCGCATCGGCTTGCCGCCGAGCTCATGGACGCGGCCGAGAACCGCGGAGCCGCGGTCCGCAAGCGCGAGGACACCCACCGCATGGCCGAGGCCAACAAGGCGTTCGCGCACTACCGCTGGTAGTCTCGCGCGGTCGGACCTGCGCCCGCGCTGGTTTTGCGCAGGTGCGCCCCCATGTAGTGATCGAGGGGGGCGGCGTCGGGCCGCCGCTCGATTAACGAGGAATTGACCGTGGCACGTACGACGCCCATCGAGCGTTATCGCAACATCGGGATCTCGGCCCACATCGATGCGGGCAAGACCACCGCCACCGAGCGCATCCTGTTCTACACCGGCGTCTCGCACAAGATCGGCGAGGTGCATGACGGCGCGGCCGTCATGGACTACATGGAGCAGGAGCAGGAGCGCGGCATCACCATTACTGCTGCTGCGACGACGTGCTTCTGGAAGGGAATGGACAAGAGCTTTCCGGAGCATCGAATCAACATCATCGATACTCCGGGCCACGTCGATTTCACCATCGAGGTGGAGCGCTCCTTGCGCGTGCTCGACTCGGCGATCGCGGTGTACTGCGCGGTCTCCGGCGTGCAGCCGCAATCCGAGACCGTATGGCGGCAGATGAACAAGTACCACGTGCCGCGCGTCGCCTTCGTCAACAAGATGGACCGTGCGGGGGCGGACTTCCTGCGCTGCGTCGAGCAGATCCGCACGCGCCTGCGCGGCAATCCCGTGCCCATCCAGCTGCCGATCGGCGCCGAGGAGCGCTTCACGGGCGTCGTCGATCTCGTGAAGATGAAGGCGATCTGGTGGGACGACGAGACGCAGGGCATGAAGTTCGAGTATCGCGACATCCCCGCGGACATGCTCGAGGAGTGCAAGGCGTGGCGCGCCCGGATGATCGAGGCGGCGGCGGAAGGCTCGGACGAGCTCACCAACAAGTACCTCGAGTCGGGCGAGCTCGACGTCGAGGAGATCAAGCGGGGCTTGCGCGCCCGCGCGCTCAAGAACGAGGTGTGCCTCGTCACCTGCGGCTCGGCGTTCAAGAACAAAGGCGTGCAGGCGGTGCTCGATGCGGTCATCGAGTACATGCCCTCGCCCCTCGACGTGCCTCCCGTCAAGGGCATGAGCGAGCGCGGCGAGCCCCTGACCCGCAAGGCGGACGATGCCGAGCCGTTCGCAGCGCTCGCCTTCAAGATCCTGAACGATCCCTTCGTCGGCAACCTCACCTTCTTCCGCGTCTACTCGGGCACCCTCAACTCCGGCGACCAGGTGTACGTGCCGAACAAGAGCAAGACCGAGCGCATCGGGCGCCTGCTGCAGATGCACGCGAGCGACCGCTCGGAGATCAAGGAAGTGCGCGCCGGCGACATCGCCGCCGCCGTGGGCCTGAAGGATGTGATCACCGGTGACACGCTGTGCGATCCGGGCAAACCGATCATCCTCGAGAAGATGGAGTTCCCCGAGCCCGTGATCTCGGTGGCGGTCGAGCCCAAGAACAAGGTCGATCAGGAGAAGATGGGCATCGCGCTGCAAAGGCTCGCGAAGGAGGACCCCTCGTTTCGCGTGCACACCGACAGCGAGTCGGGGCAGACCATCATCTCGGGAATGGGCGAGCTGCACCTCGAGATCATCGTCGATCGCATGAAGCGCGAATTCAAGGTCGAGGCGAACGTCGGCAAGCCGCAGGTCGCCTACCGCGAGACCATTCGCGCGAGCGTCGAGCAGGAAGGCAAGTTCGTGCGTCAATCGGGCGGGCGCGGGCAGTACGGGCACGTGTGGCTCAAGATCGAGCCTCTGGCGCAGGGCAAGGGGTACGAATTCGTCAACGGCATCGTCGGCGGCTCGATTCCGCGCGAGTTCATTCCGGCGGTGGACAAGGGCATCCAGGAGGCGGTGCAGACCGGCGTGATCGCGGGTTACCCCGTCGTCGATGTGAAGGTGACGCTGTTCGACGGCTCCTATCACGACGTCGACTCGAACGAGATGGCCTTCAAGATCGCCGCCTCGATCGGCTTCAAGGAGGGCTTTCGCAAGGCGAAACCGGTGCTCCTCGAGCCCATCATGAAGGTCGAGGTCGTGACGCCCGAGGACTACTACGGCGACATCGTCGGCGACCTGAACCGGCGTCGTGGGCAGATCATCGGCAACGAGGAATCGCCCTCCGGCAAGGTGGTGACCGCCGAGGTCCCGCTCGCCGAGATGTTCCAGTACTCGACCGCCATGCGCTCGATGAGCCAGGGCCGCGCAAACTACACCATGGAGTTCGAGAAGTACTCCGAGGTGCCGCGCAACGTCGCCGACGCCGTCATGAAGAAGGCCTCCTAGCCGGATTCGGTCTCACGAGTCATTCACGTTCAGTCATTCATGCGAGGTACTTGCCGTGTCGAAGGGGAAGTTTGAGCGAACGAAGCCGCACGTGAACGTTGGGACGATTGGGCACGTGGATCATGGCAAGACGACCTTGACGGCGGCCTTGACGAAGGTGATGGCGGAGAAGTTTGGGGGGGAGTTCAAGGCGTACGACCAGATTGACAAGGCGCCCGAGGAGAGGGCGCGTGGGATCACGATTGCGACGGCGCACGTTGAGTATCAGAGCGAGAAGCGCCACTACGCGCACGTGGACTGTCCCGGGCATGCGGACTACGTGAAGAAC
>Ga0070734_10003974_pt1 | contig 14646 bp, 14 predicted proteins | sample Coa_R1_8_FD_66444 | JGI IMG/M metagenome (GOLD analysis project Ga0070734, IMG submission 66444) | Surface soil microbial communities from Centralia Pennsylvania, which are recovering from an underground coalmine fire - Coalmine... | ecosystem: Environmental > Terrestrial > Soil > Unclassified ...
GATTCCATCAGGGCCCGAGGGTGACGACCCTCAACTTCGAGGCCGGATATATGCTCGCAGTCTTTTCCAAGGACTGTCGTCAGGCTCAGTCTTGCAAACCGGGCAGGGTCCATATATGGCCCTCGATGAAGGCCGCGGCCTGCTGTACGCCGCCAACTTTGGAGGTCGGCGTATTGACGTGATTTCGCTGGCGACCCGGCAGTCGAGCACAGCCTTTTCGGTACCCCCTTATCCGGGATCGTTGGCCTTGTCGCCCGACGATCGCTTTCTGCTGGTCGCCCATTTTGGTAATTTCCAGGCTCCAACCAGCCCGGCCAATGCTTTGACCCTCATTGACCTCCGCTCTCAAGCGCAGCAGGTATTCGCTCTTAGTGATCCGCCGCTGGGCGTGGCCTTTGGCGCTGACGGTCTAGCTCTGATCGTCACTAGCACCGAGTTCTTGCTGCTCGACCCGTGGACCGGCAGTCTACAAGTCCTCAGCACCATTACGGACATTACCGCCAAGACGCTGCCGGCGCCTCCCGCCACCTTTCCACCCCAAATCACCACGGCGTCGCTTGGCGTTTCGGGTGACGGCAATTGGATTTTCGGCCTGACGGACACACTTTATTTTCGGTATGACGTTCGCGGCCACCTGATCAGTGCGGTGGGTTATACCTCGACGCCCGCGCAAGGACCGCGGGTCGTCAGCGTGAGTCAGGAGGGCGAATACTTTACCGCCGGCTGGGGATTGTTTAGCGCTTCAGGCCTCTTAGTCTCCGAGTTCCCCAACCCCTCCGGTGCGCCGAATGTCGGCAGCCACGCCATCGATTCGATCGCCCGCGTGATTTACGCACAGGTCCCGCAGGCGCAGGGTCAATCTTCGGGTTCCTCAGGCCTGCCGGTTCCACCTGTCCTGATGGTGACCGACGCCGATAGCCTGACGGTTCGTGATCAACTGGTGCTGCCGGAGAATCTCGCGGGCCGATCGCTACTCAACCGGGCGCGTAATATTATGTTTTCTGTCTCCGACAGCGGAGTCATGATCCTGCCTGTCGGCTCGCTGAATCAGACTCACCGCTTGGCAGCGTCGCGGGAGGACGTGCTGTTTGAGAGCAGCTATTGTACCCGGCACGCGATCACCCGGGATGTGCTCATATCCGACCCAGGCGGCGGCGCAACGGATTTCACCATCTCCGCCACCATTCCGGGCATTTCGGTCGCCCCGGCCTCAGGCACGACACCGGCAACCGTGCACATTACCGTCGAACCGGAATCTTTCGGGGAACAAACCGGCACCATTACCGGCTTTCTGCACCTGACGTCCCACTCCGCAGTTAATCTGCCTGCCGACATCCGCGTTCTCATCAACCATCACGCGCCGGAACAGCGAGGAACGATCGTTGACGTGCCCGGGACCCTGGTAGATATACTGGCTGACCCCTCCCGCAACCGGTTTTACCTGTTGCGCCAGGATAAGAACGAGGTACTGGTCTTCGATGGTTCCAGCTTTCAGCCAATCGCCGCGCTGCGAACCTTCAATACACCGACGCAGATGGCCATCTCGTTTGATCAAAGCTACCTGCTTGTTGGTCACGACAATTCCCAATTGGCTGCCGTATTTGATTTGAACACCTTACAACCGCTGCCACCGATCGTGTTTCCGCAAGGCCACTATCCGCGATCCATCGCATCCTCCGGTAACGCCACGCTGGCAGCCTCGCGCGTGGCAGGCCCTGTCCACACCATCGACCGGATCGATCTGGAAGGCCGCAGAGCGTTTACGCTTGCTTCGCTCGGACCGTGGGAAAACAACATCAACATCAATACTGTGTTGGTGGCTTCGGCAAACGGCGCGTCGATTCTCGCGGCTATGCCCGACGGGAATGTCATGCTTTACGATTCGTCGGCCGACTCGTTTGTGGCCTCACGGAAAGACTTTCAATCGCTCTCAGGCGTGTTCGCGGCATCCAACTTCGATTCATACGTGGTAGACAAGCACGTTCTGGATTCATCTCTCGCGCCCTTGGTTGACCTTGATGCCTCGAACGGAGCCTCATCCGGCTTCGTTTTTCTGGATCAAGGCGCCGTCCGTACGACCGTCGCCGCTGCGGACTTGCCAGGAACGATCGCCCGTGTCGATCCCACGGAGGGTCTCATTGTGCGTCCCACCGGGACTGCGGAGGCAGCACTCACAGGACAAAAGGGATTTGCTTTCACACGCACTTTGGCTGCTTTGTCGAACCGAAACGCGCTTGTTTCGCTGACAGTATCCGGATTCACCGCGATCTCGTGGAACTACGACGCCGCAGTCGCCCCTCCGGCGCTCCAGAAAGTGGTCAATGCCGCTGACGGCAGTTCTGCGGTCGCAAGCGGAGGACTCATCTCGGTACGCGGCAATCACTTGAGCCCACTCAACATTGCCAGCAGCCAAATTCCGCTTCCCACCGCATTGGGCGAGTCGTGCCTGGCCATCAACGGGATGCCTGCCCCGATGCTGTTTGTCTCGGCGCATCAGATTAATGCCCAAGTCCCCTTCGAGGTAGATGGCGGCGCCACGATGATCCTGCATACCCCGGGAGGCATCAGCAACCCGCTGAATTTCATCGTGCAACCCGTGGCCCCGAGCATCTTCCATACCGGTACTGCAGGACCGCAAACAGGTATCCCGCTGGTCTACCGTGCAAAAAATCACCAGCTCGTAACGACGGCAAACCCGATCCATGCGGGAGAGGCAATTCTGATCGATGCCACCGGTCTTGGGGCAACCGTACCTCCAGTAGCTACTGGCTTCGCGGCATCTGCCACTCAACCGGCACCCACCGCGGCGCAGCCCGACGTTTCCTTGGCGGGTGCCACGCTGCCGCTCTACCAGGCAGATCTCGTTCCAGGGCAGGTCGGAGTTTATGAAATCAAGGCCCTGGTTCCGGGATGGGCCCCCACCGGCATGCAACTGCCGCTAACCATCACTCAAGGATCCACTGCAACCACCGTCAAAGTGCGAGTAATCCATTGAGAAACAGAGAACATATGAGAACAATCGCATTCGCAATTTTTTCCATTCTTCCGGTGGCTCCGGCCAGCCTCGCGCAAAACTGGGAAGTGGGTGGTATGGCCGGAGGCGGTTTCGCTACGGGAGTCACTGCCTCGAACCCAATCGGCAACGCCACAGGCGGTCTGGCTAACGGCCCTGCAGCGGCGGCGCTGCTTGGACAAACACTTTCTTCACGGGTCAGCGGAGAGATCCGCTATGCCGTCGATTTCAGCGACTTGCGGATTTCCAACGCGCAGCAATCAGCCACGTTCAAAGGCCAAACCCACTCCATCCACTACGACATTTTGTTGAACTTGCGGACCCGCGAATCCAGGGTGCGCCCTTTTGTTCTTGGTGGAGGCGGGATGCGGGATTTTCGAGGCGTGGGAGCCGAATCGCCCTACCAGCCGCTTAGCAGCATCGCGCTGCTCACAAAAACCAGTCAATGGACCCCGGTCGTCACGTTTGGAGCAGGCGTCAAGTATGCCATCACTCCACGGATCTGCCTGCGCATCGAGGTGAGGGATTATTTCAGTCGCTTTCCCACCGCGGTCATCGCGCCGGCCCCGGGCACGCATCTGTCTGGATGGTTGCACGACCTGGTGCCCATGGCCGGCCTCACCTTCGTGTTCTGAGCCCGTGGTGTTCCGCTCCCATGTACTTCCAGATCACGTTGTTCAACATCGTCACTTTATTCCTTGTAGGGGCGACGTTGCTCGTGGCAGTGAAGCGCTTCTCGGCGCGGGTTGACAGCAATCTGCCTCTCACCTACTATGGGCTGCTTTTGGCTTATTGGCGTGGAAACGCATACACCCTGGATACCTATTGGGTGTTCGGGGGGCTCGTATGCGGGCTGCTCTTGCGCTTTGAATTTTTGGGCGGTGCCGTTGAAAAACTGATTCGCCTGCTCGAACAGTTCGTCTTCATGTACGTGGCATTGCGATGCGTACGGCTGATTCTGCAGTGGTGATTAGCGTTCCACGGGCAACCCGGCTTGTTGCCAGGCCCGCCAGCCGCCGTCAAGTGAGATGACGTTGCTGTAGCCCATATGCTGCAGCGCGTCCGCGGCGAGCGCCGACCGGAATCCGCCGCCGCAATACAGTACGATGCGGGTACTCTTGTCAGGTACCTGCGTCTCAATATCTCTCTCGATAATGCCTTTGGCCAGGTGCTTTGCGCCCGCGGCCCGCCCTGCAGCCCACTCATTGTCCTCGCGCGTGTCGATCAGGACTAAGGCTTGACCGTCTTCCAGCATTTTTTTGTAACCCTCAATATCCGTCTCCCGGACACGGGATTTTGCGTCATTGACCAGCTTCAAAAATCCTGGGTTATGCGCCATAAGGTTCCTTCCGGCTAGTCTATGCGTTGTATATGCGCGCCTGCCGATGACAATTTTTTCTCGATTCTCTCATAACCGCGATCGATATGATAGACCCGGTCGATCACCGTCTCTCCGTAGGCCACCAACGCAGCCAGTACCAATGATGCACTGGCGCGCAAATCGGAGGCGATCACTCCTGCTCCCGTCAACTTTTTCCGGCCCGCCACGATGGCCTGCTTTCCTTCAAGGCGGATGCTCGCTCCCATGCGGGCCAGTTCCTGCGCATGCATGAAACGATTCTCGAAAATAGTCTCCGTGATGATTGCGATTCCTTCGGCCTGCGTCATTAAAGCCATATACTGCGCCTGCAGATCCGTCGCGAAACCCGGGTACTCCTCCGTAGAAACATCCACCGAACGAAGCTCGCTCCCAGCTCGCACGTGCACGGTCGACGGCCCCCGTTGGGAAACTTCCGCGCCCGCAGCTTGCAGCTTGCTCGTTAGCGCCGCCAGGTGCTCGGGAACGCAGTCCGTTACATACAAATCGCCGCCGGTAATCGCGCCCGCCACCAGGAATGTCCCCGCTTCGATGCGGTCCGCAATAATCGTGTGCTCGGCTCCGTGGAGCTGCCCAACCCCCTGAATGCGAATCGTGTCGGTGCCTGCGCCCTCGATCTTGGCACCCATTTTCGTAAGGAGCGCAGCCAGATCCACCACTTCAGGCTCCCGTGCAGCGTTCGAAATCACGGTTTCCCCACGTGCCAAAACCGCGGCCATCATCAGATCCTCGGTGCCCGTCACCGTGATCCGCTCGAAGCGAATAGCGGCGGCGCGCAGTCCCTCCGGGGCTGTAGCCTCGATGTACCCGTGCGTCTGCTCAATCTTGGCTCCGAGTTGTTCCAGACCCGCCAGGTGCAGATTGATTGGCCTGGCCCCGATAGCACAACCGCCCGGGAGCGAAACTCGCGCACGACCCGCGCGCGCGACCAGCGGGCCCAATACCAGGCTCGAAGCGCGCATCGTCTTGACGAGCTCGTAGGGGGCTTCCGGGGAGCGGATCTCAGCGACTTGAATGCGTATGCACTCGGAGTCCACCTCTGCCGCGGCTCCAATGTCTACCAGCAAGCGCTGCATCGTCCGAACGTCGCGCACGCGAGGAATACGCCGCAAAACGACCGCTTGGTCGGTGAGCAGCGTAGCGGCCAGTGCCGGGAGTGCCGAATTTTTTGCGCCGCTCGTGGCCACCTCGCCGCGCAGCGGAGACCCGCCCTTAATTACGAACTTATCCATGGCTTGATTCCCGTAACGCCTCCGAAACTCGCCCGCCGGCTGCAGCAAGTTTTCCCTCCGCCGCCGAACGTCCCAGATTCAACCGGGACATCACAATGGCCACCCGCACATTGTTGCCCGCACTGGCTAACAACTGCTCTGCCCGCACGTATGAGACTCCGGCTGCCCGCTCGATGATTCGCCGTGCGCGATCGATCAGCTTGGCGTTTTTCGGCTGTACGTTCACCATGAGATTGCCGAAGACATACCCCCTCCGAATGAAGCTGGCCGTGGTCAACATGTTCAGAACCATCTTGGTCGCAGTACCCGCCTTCATTCGTGTCGACCCTGCCACAACTTCGGGTCCCACCAGCAACACAATCGGAATTTGCGCGGTTCGTGCCAGTTCCGACTCCGGCGTGCAACTGATTCCGATCGTTACCGCCCCCAGTTCATTTGCCGAGCCCATCGCACCAAGAACATACGGCGTGCGCCCGCTGGCTGCAATGCCTACAAGCACGTCTCGTGCCGTGAACCCGCAAGATCGCAAGTCTCGTACACCGGCCGCCGGGTCGTCCTCGGTGGCTTCCGTCGGATGTGCTAGGGCCGCTTCCCCCCCAGCAATGATCCCCTGTACCTGTTCCGGAGAGACGCCGAACGTTGGAGGGCACTCCGCGGCATCGAGCACTCCCAAACGACCGCTCGTTCCGGCACCGAGGTAAAACAGCCGGCCCTCACGTTCCCATGCGGCCACAATGGCATCTACCGCACGCGTGATCGGCGGCAACGCCTGCGCCACGGCAGCCGCAACCTTGGCATCTTCACTGTTAATGATGCGCAGGATCTCCGAAGTCGGTAAAGCATCAATCCCCTCCGAAGCCGGATTCGGCTGCTCCGTCAGCAGGTGCTCCAGCATCGGTTCGGTCAGGCAACGCCTGCCTTCTGCATGATCGCCCGCGTTGTCTCGAGGCCCAGGCGGGCTCCTTGTTCCGGCGGAATCTTGTTCAATCCCCGGCCAAACACTTCCGGGCTGATGCCGTCTTGATAACCGATTTCTTTGAGCGCGCGAAAAAAACTAACCAGGTCGATAATGCCTTCGCCGGGCATCAAGCGCTCATCATCGCGGATCTTCTCTGGAGCCAGGGCAGGCGAATCGTTCACCTGGACATTAACGATATTCTCTTTGGCTGCAGCCACGATATCCTGGACCGTTGCCCCGGCATGATGCCAGTGCCAGGAATCGAGTTCCAGGCCGACATTCGGCCCGATCTCTTTTGCGAATTCCAGCATTTCATCCATGCGCCAGATGAATTCGTAGGGAAACATTTTGCGCAAATGCAGGGGCCCCAGAAATTCCAATCCTAGCCGCACATGCGAGCGTGCCAGAATATCCGCCGCGGGTTTGAGCCGGTCTTTATATATCCTGCGTTGTTCCGCCTTCGGCCGTTCCGCCGACGAAAGCAGATACGTGTTCATCCGCGGGCATCCCAACGCTGCAACAAATTGAGCCGCGTCTTCCAGCTTCGCCAGGTCATGCCGGAACGTCGCATCGTCTTTCCGAAACTCTACGGGAAAACCTGCCACCGCCGGAATCAATTTGGTCTCGGAAAGCAGCGATCGCGTCGCTCCCAGCCCCTCCTTCATGGAGGGAGTCGTCGCCAGATCCACGCCGCCGAACCCGGTTCGTGCCGCCAGCCGGGCAAATTCTGGCCACGCGACACGATCCGCGACAAGCGTGCTGTTCAACGAGAGATACATGGCTAGGGGCAGCCGGTCAGTAATTCCGCGTCTTTTCGATTCGCGGGCGCTCTGCCCGGCTTAGGGATTTCACCCCGGCAAGTTCGGAATCAGCGCCCGCCAGCTCGCGGATATTGGACACCACCTTATGCACGGCGCGCGCGATGTCTTCTACGTCAGATTCGTCGCCCAGCAGCAGGAACTGCGGCATCCAAACGGCTTCGTCATAGGCGGCCCGCTCCGAAATCGCGCATGAGCACTTCCTGTAATCCACTGCCTGTCCCCGGCCTTTCAATTGCGGAAAAGTCTCCGGATCTACGTGGAAAAGATCGCTCCGGTAAACCGGCTCGTAAAACCGGCCGTCGCACGGAATGCCTTCCTTGTCCAACGCGGCGACGAACAGGTCTCTCGGCACCTCAGTCCGCCGGTAGCGGAACACGTAGTTGTAAATCGCCTCGCGCGTCTGCCCAGGCTGGGGCGGCAGCGGGCTGATCCCCTCGATCTGCGCCAGACGCTTGCTCAGCAGGGCCGCATGGCGCACGCGGCGCGCCGCCAGCTCCGGAAGCAACTCCAGTTGTCCCTGCAGAATCGCAGCCTGAAATTCCGTAATCCGATAGTTCGAGCCCAACACTCGCTTCTTGTACTGGTCCGTCACGCTGGCCCGGCCGCAGTTGGTGAGTGATTGCACTACTTCGTGGCAATCCAGCCGGGAGGTGATGACGATCCCCCCTTCGCCCGAGGTCATGATCTTGCTCGATTGAAAACTGAAACAGCCGAGATCGCCCATCGACCCCGCGCCCCGGCCCTTGTACTCGCCCCCGTGCGCGTGTGCGCAATCTTCAATGACCAATAGTTTGTGTTCGGCCGCCAGCTTGATCAAGCCGTCCATATCGGCGAACCGCATCGCCAGATGCACCGGAATAATCGCCCGCGTCCGCGACGTGATCGCCCGGCGCGTGGATTCCACATCCAGACAATATGTGTCGGGATCGATGTCGGCAAACACCGGTACGGCTCCCGCAAATAATACCGCCGCAGCCGTCCCGTCCCACGTATACGCCGGAACAATTACTTCATCGCCGAACTGGATCCCTGCTGCCTGCATCGCCACGATCAGGGCGATGGTTCCGTTCGCAACGCAAACACCGTACTTCGCCCCGTGGTATTTCGCGAATTCGTGCGCAAAATCATTAGCCAACTGGTTGGGAAACGGATATCCTCCCCAATTGCGGCTTTCCAGAACGGTTTGGAGCCGCGCCAGGTCGCCCGGAGCCGCTTGTGGCCAAGCAGGGAAAGCGCGGGTCCGTGTCGCCGCGCCGCCGAGAATTGCCAGGTTACTCATGTCCCCCTCTCAGAACCGCGCCTGCTACCGGCACGCGCTCTCTATCTCATGGTTTGCAGATACTTGCCGGTAGACGCATCCACAAAAACCGAAAAGTTGCTCGTACCTACGCTCTCCCCCCAAATTACGCGCCACGCCGGATCGGGAAACTGCTCCGTCTTTTCCAGCAGGAACGCAATCGGCTTGTCGGGATTCTTCTTCTCGTAGTCCGCCGCTTTGCTGAGCGCCGTCTGGTACACTTCATCCGAATCCGTTTTCAGGGCCGCTATCAGGAACGGACTCGCAGCGCGCGATCCGGAAAAGCTCTCCTCAAGGCCGGCAAAAACGCCCTTATGCAGATTACCTTCCGCTTCTACCACGGAGTATGTGTAGCTGCGCCTCTTTCCGGTTTGCTGCGAAACAAAAACCGCTTCCCAGGCAGCCGCCTTGCCACGCTCGCGCTTCACATCAGGAAGGTCGATGCTGTGTAACTGCAGCACCTGGGCATCGGGCGCCCACGAACGCGCCATGTTGTACATGGAATAGAGAGCCGAACGGCCCTTCACCGGCGCCGCCGGCGCTGCTGCCTTTTTCTCGACCGGCGCCGTCGAATCCGAGCACCCACACACGAACAGCAAACTCACGGCCGCAAGAGCGGTGAACATCAGTTTCATATAGTGAACTCTCATTCTATACAAGACCTAACCTGCGCGCTACACCGCTTGCCTCTGCAAATGTTCACACTCTTTGCTTCTTTTCTTACCGAACCCCTGTGACATAATGAGGCAAACTGGGCAGGAGGTCGCAATGCCTCATCATCACCTATCGCGTGCAGCTCTCCTGGCATTATGCGCCGCGATTTCGCCGGCCGCCCATGGCCAGCACCCCGGCGGTGGCGGCGGTATCGGCACCGGCTCCCGTTCTAATCCGACCACTTCCAACCCGTCTCCCTCCTACACACCGTCTTCTCTGGGTGACCTGGGTACGCGCGGCATTTATCTCTCCGGCAAAGTCCAGATGGAGGACGGCTCGGCGCCGCCCGAACCCGTCCTTCTTGAGCGGCGGTGCGGGGCGGCATATCGTAAAGCCGAAGGCTACACCGATTCCAAGGGGCGCTTCAGCTTCCAGTTGGGCGAGGAGCAAGGCGTCCTTGCCGACGCCAGTTTTGACACGGTGAATAGCAACTCGGGCGCCTCCAGTTCAACTGCCGGCAATGCCGGTACCAGAGCGAACAATGGTCCCGGTGCGCCACTCAAGACCACGAACCCGAGCAGTCCCGGTCGCAGTCTCGCGGGTTGTGAGCTCACGGCGTCGCTCGCGGGCTTTCGCTCTGATGCCGTCAATCTCGACCAGCACCGCAAGCTCGACAATCCCGATGTCGGCGTGCTGATTCTGCGTCGCCTCGCAAACGTGGAAGGGTCGAGTATCAGCGTCACCACGCTCCGCGCTCCCAAGGACGCCCGCAAAGCGTTTGACAAAGCTCGCGAGGCGCTTCGAAAAGGCAAGTCCGACGAGGCGGAGAAGCAGTTACAGAAGGCCGTCGAGCTTTATCCGCAGTTCGCCGAGGCATGGTTCCAGTTGGGCCTTCTGCAGCAAAAGGGTGGGTTGGCGACTCAAGCCCGCAGCTCTTATGAGCAAGCCAATGCTGCCGATCCGAAACTTCTCTCGCCATATCTTCCGCTTGCCCGCATCGCGGTCCATGAAAAGAAATGGGAAGAAGTCGCCGACTTCACTGCCCGGCTCATCAAACTCGATGCCGTCGATTTCCCTGAGGCTTACTACTACAACGCCGCCGCCAATTTTCGCCTCAAGAAACTTGACGACGCCGAATCCAGCGCGCGCCAAAGCTTGAAACTGGATAACGCGCATCTGTTCCCGGAAGCCGCCCACATTCTCGGCATCATTCTCTACCAGAAGAACGATTACGCAGCGGCCGCGGCACAACTGCGGGATTATCTGCAGATGGCTCCGCAGGCCCCCGACGCCGCGCAGGTGAAGAGCCAGCTGGCCGAGCTGGAACGCATGGCCAGCACATCGCCTGCCGGTTCCGCCGGCGCGCCTCAGCAGTAACGAGAAGTGGTCGCCGGCAGCTTAGCGAAACCGCGAGCCGCTGCTGCGATGTAATTGACCAAGCTGCCGGTAACTGACGTTGAACACTGAATATGAGAATAGACCTCGACCTCAATAAACTCCTCACATTAGGGGCATTATCCTGCTTCATGTTTGCTGCGACCACGCATTCCCCTGCACCAAAACACGTGGTCAGCATGGAATACCCGCCGCTTGCCCGCATGGCCCGGCTTCAGGGCACCATCTTTTTGACCGCTACGGTCCTGCATGACGGAGCGGTTAGCACGATACGGGCCGAACCGGGGCCGGAGCCTTTAATCACGCCAGCGAAAGAAAATCTTTCCAAGTGGCGGTTCGAGAACTGTTCGTCATCCATCAGCGAGTGCGTTGCAAAAGTCATTTTCTCTTTCGTTCTCGAAGGCGAGTGCGCAGAATCTCCGCGATGCCCGACTGAGGTTCAAGTGGACTTGCCCGACCATGTGCTGGTACGGTCTCAATTCTTCGGTAATCCTCTAGTGCAGACAAAGTAGTAATGGGACGGCAAAAACCGGTGACAGTCCGCTCGTTTCCACTCACTCGCGGCATCGCAAAATCGAACGCCTGCTGCCCTTCGCGAGCAACTCCTCCGAGGCCGCCCGCCCATCGCCTTCGCGTGGCGCGGAGCCGATCCACAAATCCAACCTCGATCTACCACTGCTACCGGAGCTTTGGGCGGCGAGCCCGCCCGGGGGCTAAACTAGGGCCAGACCGCCCGTAGGAACGAAAAACAGGGACAGCCTGATCCGCCTGCATTTTTTCAGTCAACGAACAGAACGCCCGATACGGTGGCAGGCACGGTTCAATGCTCCGTTTCCTTATTTGGACGCGCCCGCGTTTTCACCGCCTTCCGAAGCTCTCGCCCGCCGGGTGACGAAATCGACATCGCCGAAGGCCGAACAGCATGGGTGCACTTCTCCAGTTCCGCGTCACCCACCGCCTATCCAACGCACCCGATCCGCCCCACGCCGATTTCTCTGCGCGCCGCCAGCCAGAATCCAACAGTCCGTTTGCCTCCGCGCCGCCTGCCTCTGCAGCTGATCGGCAGTCTGCATTAAGAAAATTAATAATAAATTGGTGAAATATAAGTATTATTAGGGGGGGGAGCCGCTTTTCCCGTAGCCCATTCATGTCTTTGAGAAAGTGGTGGCACTAGGAGGAGCGAACCTCCCAGGGCACCCCAAAGATGACTCTATCGCCTTTGACAGGAGCATATTCCAAAATTGCTTTTGATTGCACGCTTTACAATATTTGCTAGTCTCGCAGTAATCGCTTTGAGGGGCGAGGATTTAGAAGGTCCTTCCTTATGTGAGGCCCTTTTGCACCTGGGTGATTTCACTGAGAAGAGCGTCACCATCCGGGGTGAGATCGTCACTGGACGCGAAGTATTTTATCTGCAGGATCCAAGTTGCAAGGTCGGGCCCAAAACGGGAGAGTATGTCTGGCCGCCCAATCTGTGGTTGACGCCACCCAACGCTAGGGCATCACTCTCTGAGAATCGAAAATATGATCGTGCTTCTTTCGATCACTTCTGGGCTGAATTCGATATCGCGAAAGCAAAAAGTAGATCGATTCAGGTCGTCGCAACCGTGACCGGAACCATTCGTACCAGAAAGGACTTGGGGGCCGTGAGAGCCGGGGACGGCCAATGGTTAACTAATGGGTTTGGCCATCAAAATATGTTTCCGGCCGAAATGGTTCTAGAAAGCATTTCGAATTGGATCATACGCCCTACCAAGCCAAGCGCCATTGGGCAGTCGTCTGGCGAGTAATGCTGGCCCGACACTGGACCCGCGTTTTCACCGCCTTCCGAAGCGCTCGCCCGCCTGGTCACGAAATCGACATCGCCGAAGGCCGAACAGCATATGTGCACTTCTCCAGTTCCGCGTCACCCACCGCTTCTCCGACGCAGCCGATCCGCCTCATGCCGATTTCTCTGCGCGCCCAGCCCGGCCAATTCGCGCGCGCGCCCTCGCGCCCTATGCGCGCGCCCATTTTGCCATCGCGCGCACTCCAGCGCCCGCGCCGAGCGGCCGTCAGCTGTTGGAAAGGGGGTGGAGCCGTTTTCCCCGTAGCCACATCCTACCCCCGTCTTCGTTTGACACCTTTTCCTGCCCCTGTTAGCTTGGTTATTCCATGTCACAATCTGCCGTCCTGAAGCGCACGCCGTTGCACGCGGCGCACTTGGCGCTCGGCGCGCGCATGGTCGATTTCGGCGGTTGGGACATGCCCGTCCAGTACTCCGGCATCGTCGACGAGCACCTTACTGTTCGAAAAACGGTTGGTCTGTTCGACGTGAGCCACATGGGGGAAATCGAAATTCGCGGCCCCGAAGCAGCGCGGCTTGTGGATTACGTGACGACCAATGCCGTCGAAAAGCTGCAGATTGGTCAGGCGCACTACTCCGGCCTGCTCTATGAACACGGCGGTTTCGTTGACGACATCCTGGTCCACAAAGTCAGCGCCGATCATTTCTTCTTATGCGTCAACGCTTCTAATCAGGAAAAGGATTTCGACCATATCTCCGCCCTCAACCGGTTTAACGCCCAAGTCGATTTCGCCAGCGACCGCTACGCGCAGATCGCGGTGCAAGGTCCCTGCGCGCTGCAAACCCTGCAAAAGCTCACCGCGACCGATCTGTCGCGCATCTCTTACTATTGGTTCGCCGATGGAATTGTTTCCGGCGCTGCGGCGCGCATCGCGCGTACCGGCTATACCGGCGAAGATGGCTTCGAGATCTACATCGCCCCGTCCGAAGCCGCACGCATTTGGGGTGAACTGCTCCAAGCCGGACGCGAGTTTGGTATCAAGCCATGCGGTCTCGGCGCACGCAACACGCTGCGCCTCGAAGCGAAAATGGCGCTCTACGGCCACGAAATCCACGCTTCGATCACGCCGTACGAAGCGGACCTCGGGTGGATCGTAAAACTCGATAAAGGTGAATTCATCGGCCGCGCCGCTCTCGCTCGCCAGAAGCAGCACGGCATCCGCCGCAAGCTGGCAGCGTTTGAAATGCGCGGCCGCGGTATCGGCCGCGATGGCTATGAAGTACGGCTCAACGGGTCCTTAGCCGGCTGGGTCACCAGCGGTTCTCCTGCACCCAGCTTGAATAAGAACGTCGGTCTCTGCTATCTTCCAGTGAGCGAGGCTCGTCCTGGCGTAAAAATTGAAGTCATGATCCGCAACCAGCCCGTGGAAGCGGAAACAGTTCCGGCCCCTTTCTACAAGCGAGCAAGAACAGCATGAAGTATCCGGAGAATCTCCGTTACACCAAAGAACATGAGTGGGTCCGCGTGGAAGGCGATCTCGGCATCGTCGGCATCACCGACCACGCGCAGCAGGAACTCGGCGACATCGTCTACGTCGATTTGCCCAAGGTCGGGGCGTCCGTCGAGATCGGCAAATCCCTAGGCTCGGTCGAGTCCGTCAAGGCCGTCTCGGATATCTATTCTCCCGTTTCCGGCGAGATCGTGGAGGTCAACGAGACGTTGGGCCAATCCCCCGAAAAATTGAATCAGGATCCGCATGGCGCCGCCTGGCTGGTCAAGGTCCGCCTGAGCGCTCCTGATCAATTGAAGACCTTGCTCTCCGCCAGCGACTACCAGGCCTACGTGGGAGCCGAAAGCTAGTTGCGTTACCTTCCGAAATCTGATTCCGAACGCCGCGAGATGCTCGATGCCTGCGGGCTTGAGTCCGCCGATCAGCTCTTCGCGCACCTGCCGGAGGACGTCCGCCTTCAAAATCCGCTGGCGCTCGCGCCCGGCGTTTCCGAATTCGAAATTGTCGATTACTTTCGCGCCCAGGCTGCCGCCAATGCTAACGGCTACGCTTCCTTTTTGGGAGCGGGCGTCTACGCCCACTACCGCCCCGTCATGGTCGA
>Ga0070734_10003975_pt1 | contig 14644 bp, 11 predicted proteins | sample Coa_R1_8_FD_66444 | JGI IMG/M metagenome (GOLD analysis project Ga0070734, IMG submission 66444) | Surface soil microbial communities from Centralia Pennsylvania, which are recovering from an underground coalmine fire - Coalmine... | ecosystem: Environmental > Terrestrial > Soil > Unclassified ...
TCACGCCGGACCTCGCAACTCTCGTCTCGTCTACCTTCATCGGCGGCTCCGATGCCGATCAAGCCACTTCCGTCGCGGCTGGATATCCGAATACGATTTTCGTGGGCGGCTGGACGGCTTCCCAGAATTTTCCCACGGTGAACGCGCTGCAACCGAAGTACGGTGGCGGCGCCGGCGACGGCTTCCTGGTCCATTTCGATGACGACGGCTCCATCTATCAAGCGACCTACTTCGGAGGGTCGGGAAGCGATCACGTTCTGGGTCTCACGAGTAATTACTATCCGAATTTCAACTCGTATTATGGTCCAGCCGTCTGGCTAACCGGAACCACCTCATCGCCCGATCTGCCGCTCAAGAATGCAGAGCAAGCCACTCTTTCGGGGAGTGCGAACGGTTTCGTCGCCGAGATTACGGCGGACATTTTCAACATTGCGCCATTTACGCTTGCCAAGGATCTTAGCAGCCCGGTGAACCTTTATCCCGGCGGTTTGAGCTTATCCGCTGGAATTGCGTTCACGGCCGAGAGCTCCAATCCTTCGATTGTGCCCGTCAGCGCCAATGCGTCATCCGCCGGAGCCGCTTCCGCGACGTTCTATGTCAACAACAACTCCGGAGCAGCCACCTTCTATGCGGACTGTCTCGCAGATACGGGCGGCGCCACCCTCACGATCTCGGCTCCAGGCTACAAAACCAAATCCGTCGTCGTGCATTGTCTAACGCCTGCGATTTCCATTCAATCGGTGAATGGATCGCCCTTGCAGACCAATGTCGCCGCACCGCCCTCTTACGTCGGCATCAACCTGGTCCCCAACGATCCGCACAACATCGCGATCAATCCAGGGACCTTTCCGCGGCCGGGTGCGCCGCCCATCACGGTCCAGATTTCGAATTCCAATCCGAATGCTGGATCGATTTCGGCGGACCTGATTACGGCGCCAAGCTCGATCTTTTTTGCGCCGCTCGCGGTCGGCAGCACGGAGCTGGCTTTCAGCGCGGGAAATATCTCGATTCTCCACTCGAATACTCTCCCGGTGAATGTTGCCGGCTCCTATACGTTTCCCGGCCCTTTCATCATTCCTGCCGGATTTCAAGTCCCGGCTTCGCTCGTCCGCGTCAATCCGAATCTAACCGCGAGTTTTCCCTCCATCACCTCGAGCGATCCTTTGCGCATTCTGCTTTCGCTGGATGCTACAAAGCCAGGCAGCGCCAGCATCAAGCTTTCTTCGCCTAATCAGCTCTTTTGGCTTCAGGCGGTTGGATCCAGCGGCAGCGCGCAAATCATATTTCAAGTTCCGGGTGAGCCGGACGTCCACTCCAGCGCGAGCATCACCTCACCAGTTTCGGTGCTGACTTACGGGCAAAATACCGGCCAACCGATTCAACTTGCCGTGGGAGCTGCTTCTGCCGTCGGCTTCGTCATTCAAGGCGCTGCTCCAGGTTCAGCCAACCAAGTCTATTTGAATCCGAAGGCTGCGGCGCTGACGTTCACTCTTCAATCGACGAACACAAGTGTTGTCGGAATCCCTCCGGCCAGCGCGCAGGTCGCGCCCGGAGCCTATGCAGTCGGCCAATTCCAATTCACGGGGCTAATGTTGGGAACTGCCATACTGACGCTCGCCAACTCAGCCAAGATTCCTCCCGGACCGCCGGGGAAATCGGCCACGGTTCACGTCGTCAGCCTCACATCCGGATCCGTCGTATTCCCCGATGTGGAAGTAGGCAAAGATCTCGTTGCGCCGATGAGCATTACGCTTCCCGCGCCTGCCAAGTCAGACGTTCTCATTCATGTCAGCATCAACAATCCGGCACTCGCACTACTCTCTTTGGATGGAACAAGCAATGGAACGGCCGAGATCACCTCCATCATTCCCGGTGGACAAAGCTCCACTCGGTTCTACGTCTATGGACTTGCGGCATCCGCTCAAGCGCAGGTCTCCGCTGTCTTCACTGGCTACGGTACGGTGACGGCGAATATCAATCTGGACCGTACGGGATTCTACTGGGCGAATACCACCGATTCGATTAGCGTCGGCACTGGTTCTTCCGAGCAAATTCTGGTTGGACCACTGGATTCGGCGACCGCAATCCCAATCGGCGTTCAGCCGTTCCGGCCGGGAGCGAAAGGCTCTTTTACCATCGTAAGTTCGAACTTGAAAATTGTTGCGGTAACTGGAACTTCTAATACGTTTCCAATTAGCACTTCGACGATCAATGTGTCCGGAGCAGCTGCGGGAACAGCAACGCTAACGATTCAGCAGCCGGCGGGTTTCACAGCGCCTTCCGCGCGGCAGCAAATGCGGATTACAGTAGCGCCTGCGGCTCAGAACGCCCCCGCCATTTTCAGCTTCGATCCGTTCCTTAAATACACGCAACCTGGCCTGAGCTTTCAGGGATACGCCGACAAAACAACTTTGACCGTCACCAGCAGCGATCCGTCCAAAGTCTTGCTGTCCTCCGATGTCACAAAGCTTGGCTCGCGCTCCATCACCGTGACCGGACAGCCGGTTTTTGCGCAAATTCTTGCCGGCAGCGGTACCGTTACCATTTCCGTCTCCGCCAAGAATTACCCGAACATCTCCGCCACATTTTCGCTTTCTCCAATCGGACTCGGAATATCTGTCAACAGCTCGGCAGCGAGTTATCAAAACGGGGTCTACACCACCACCTCGCAATCGCCGGCGCTCAATGTTCTCGTCGGTCTCTACTCGGCGCCGAATCGGCCGATTTATTCTTCGTTGGTGCCGGGATTAAGTCCGATCCAAGCCAACATCACGAGTTCGAATCAAAACGTGGCCATCGTTGGTGGAAGCCCGGTGACCATCCCGCTAAGCGCACCTTCGCCCGGCAATCCGCCTGCAGCAACTCTCCTTCCCGTCGGCGTTGGGCAATCTACTATATCCATCTCCCAGCCACCGGGCTTCGCCTCGGTCGGGCTCGATCAATTCACGCTGCAAGTGAACGGGCCGGCTTTGGTGGTCAACGGCTTCGTCGCCGCCAAAGACACAATGAATACTACGAACGTAAGCCTCGGATCAGGCGTGAAAGCGCCGAGTGTCAATTTGCCGGTCACAATCACCAGTTCCGATCCGTCGCGCATTTTGCTGAGCCCGGATGCCACCACGCCGCCAACTGCGTCTATTACCGCGTCCATGCCGGCGGGAAGAAGCTCTGTGGATTTTTACGTGCATGCTCTCTCGGACAATGGCAATGTTCCCATTCAAGTTGCCGCGGCCGGTTTTAGTTCGACATCGTTCGCGGTCAAACTCTTCCCGCTGGCTTTCCAATTTCTTCAGATCAGCCCGCTCAACGTTTTTGTGCAATCGGGTACGCAGCTGGTTGGGGTAGGAGCATTCGCGCTCGCGCCTGCTGGACAAGGGAGTCAAACCGCATATTCGATTCGCCCGGGCGTGCCGCCCATCGTGGTGGGTGTCACTTCCTCCGATCCATCGATTGTGTCGGTGAGCCCGAAACTCACATTCCAGGGCAGCCAAATCCCTCAGTCTCTCAGCTTCACGCCGCAGAAGGCGGGAAGCGCTACATTGAGTCTTAAAGTTCCTTCCGGTTACCAAACGGCGCCCGGCCAAGCGCAAATGACCATCGACGTAACACAGGCAGGCTTCGTGTTCAACTTTGGAACTACCAGCGTACAACTCGGCAAGGACCTGCAAGAGTCGGTCACGTTTTCGGCTACGGCCGACGTGTCCCACACTCCGGTCACGGTCACTTCGAGTGATCCTTCTCTGGCTTTAGTTTCGTTGGATCCCGGGATTGCCGGGCAGCGTAGCGTAACAATCACCAATTCAAGCGTGAATTTTTTAACCGTGAATGTCCAAGGTTTGACGGCGAGCGGACATGCCACCCTAAGCATCGCAGCGCCCGGTTTTCAGAGCGCCACTTTGCCCATCACACTAACGCCGGCCGGAGCTATCTTTCAGGATCAGAACAGCCCGGAGTTGAGCGTGCTTACCTCTTCCGGAGTTCTGCAAGAAGGGATTTACCTTGCTTCGCTCGATCCGGTGACGCTGCAACCGGGGCAGGCCGGAACGTCGCGCCCGGGTGCGAATCTATCGGTTACGGCAACTTCTTCAGATCCGAAAGTTCTAAAGATCACAACACCCACAATCCAAGTTCCACACCCAGGCGCAACCATTCCTGGGATCTATGCCGAAGTCCAACCGGTTGCTGCCGGGACGGCCGTTCTATCGCTCGGACCGCTCGCCGGAAATCCGCTGCCCGCCAGCGGAAATCACCTCGTGTTCAACGTAACGGCGCCGGAGCTTTCCATTCCCCTTGTCACACTCGGAAGCGATCTTGAGACTCCGGTCCAACTCACGGTCGCGAGCTCCGCGGTAAACAAATCGGCCGATATGCAAATCCCGATTACCGCCCAGTATCCAATCCTTCTGTCGCTCACTCCCACGGACGCAGGTCAAAATGCCATCACTGTGGTAGTTCCGGCCGGACATACTTCTTCGAAGCCATTCTATGTGCAAGCAGTGGGAGGCAACTCCGGCGTTTTGACTTACGGCGGGGGCTCATTCTCGAGCTACACGACGGCCGTGACCGTAACACCTACCGCATTCGTAATTCAGGAAGCCGCGAAAGCGAAGTCCATCGCCATCAGCAAAGGCGCAACCGCCCAGTTGACTGCGGTGCCCGTGCTCTCACCACCATCCGTTATTCCATCCGGACCTTTGAGTATTCGCCCCGGCGTGAATCCCATCGTGGTCGCCGTAGCGTCCACCAACCCGAGCGTGGCAACCACGAATCCGTCGCAGGTAACATTCAACGGCGGCGATCAGAAGCAAACATTCGGTGTGCAAGGCGTCGCGGCCGGGACTGCGACGGTGAAGTTACTCGGCGTCACGTACGACTTCGGCCAGCCCCAGGCGTCCGTGCAAGTCGTCGTGAAATAGGGAAACATTTGGGGCAAGAGCGCCGGAATGCCTGGATTATTTTGGTGACATGGGCTGTTCGATCGGATTTCACGTCTACGGAGAGAAGCCGCGGCGTTTCGAAAGTGCGATATCGCGCAGGAGTCGAGGCAGCCCTGGTATTCGTGAGAGCCATGGTAACGTAGTATCCATAAGTTGATTGCATTTCGGCGGACCGGGAACAAATCCCACCAGCCGCCCCACCCGAGAACTCCCGAAGATGTCTTCCCCGAGCGAGATTCCAGGCGATATCACTAGCCTTCTGCAGCGCTGGAGCGGAGGCGACACCGGGGCACTCGACGATCTGGTCGAAATTGCTTACAAAGAACTGAGAGGGATTGCCGCCTCTTATTTGCGCCAGGGCTCTCAGCATAATGCGTTGCAAGCCACCGAATTGGTGAACGAGCTGTACATGCGGCTCGCTCGGCAGCGGACGGCCCAGCTTTCCAACCGTTGCCATTTCTACTCATTCTCGGCCATGCTGATGCGCCGGATTCTCAGTGATTTCAGCCGCCGCTCGCATGCGCAAAAACGTCCCGGTTCGGCGGGCGCGCGAATTCCCCTGCACCCAGATCTGGCATGGATCGACGCCGCGGGCGAAGAAATGCTGTCCCTCGATCAAGCACTCTCGGAACTTGAGTTTCTGGACGAACGCAAAGTCCGGATCATCGAGCTCCGCTACTTCCTGGGTTGCACGAATGAAGAGACCGCCGAGATTCTCGGCGTCACCCGCTCCACCGTGGACCGCGATTTGCAATTCGCCAAAACCTGGCTCTACCGTCGATTGCATTCCGAAACGTAGCTGACGCTGGAACTCGTAGTACTAAAACCCCGATAAATCTTGGTGCATTCTTGCGCGCGATGGCGCGTTGTTCCAGTGAGAGCACATGTTTTTGGCGTTTCTGGGATCGCAAGACCCGGGATGGAATTTCGATAACCACGAAAGGAAGATCTTATGAATAAATTAGCTTTGCTGTTGCCACTGTGCGCGCTCTTCGCGTTCAATGCGGCAGCCGACGTCACGTATTTTGCCGCGGTGAGCGCGCCAGGGTTCAACCCCTCGTTTCCGATAGTTCAAACATCCGCATCATTTTCGGGAACCATTAACGGTGCAACGAACTCCGCGGCGGCGAACCTGGCCACCGGAATGTTGGGAGTCCTGAATGCCGGCACGAATGTGACGACGCCCGGGGTCTATGAAACCATCGCTCAACTGGGTGATACCATCACAGCCACGAGCACAGCCTCTGGACTTTCCGGCTTGAACCTGGGGGTGAACATCACCGAAAACGGCACGACGTCCTTCACCGACCCCAGCAGCAACTTCAGTTTCCTGTGGGTCTATATGTTTAAACCTGGGACCTTCGACCAAACGACCTTTGTTACGCCAGGCAACGTTCTGATCTCCAGAGGTTATATATTGGGCTCCGGTACAAATACCAATATTGCCGATTCTCTGTTCACCGCGAACGACGTGCCCGTGAACGGCGTGTTTGGCGACGGCCAGAACACCATTCCATTGCAAATCCCATTCGACACCATCGGGTCGAATTTTCAAATCGAACTGGTGCTCGGCTCCGCCGAACTCGTGACCGGCGCGAACGAAACCTGGTCGGCGGATTTCATCGATCCCATCAATGTCTCATTATCGGCGCCGGATGGCGTCACGCTAACATCAGCCTCTGGCTTGCTTCCGGGCGCGGTGGTTCCAGAGCCGTCTAGTCTTCCGATCTCAGCGGCAATCATCTTCCTTGCTGTTACAGTCGCGGCGAAACGCCGGCGGAAAACTGCCTAGCGGAGCGCTTAAAGCCCCGCCTTCTTCCAAAGCGCATTGACGCGCTGCTTCACGTCATCCGGCATGCGGATGACGTCCGGCCAGGGGCGCGTGAAGCCCTCTTCCTTCCACTTCTTAGTCGCATCGATTCCCATCTTCGACCCGTAATTCGCCATGCGGCTGGAGTGGTCGAGCGAATCCACCGGCCCCAACACGAATTGGATGTCGCGCTCCGGGTCGATGTTGTTCAGCGCTTTCCACGCCACTTCGCTTACGTTCTGCACATCCACGTCCTCGTCAACCACAACGATGCATTTGCTGAACATCGCTTGTCCTAAACCCCAGATGGCGTGCATTACTTTGCGGGCGTGCAGCGGATATGATTTGCGAATCGAAACCAGAATCAGATTGTGGAAGATCCCTTCCGCCGGCATGCAAATATCGCGGACCTCGGGCAATTGCAGACGCATCAGCGGCAGAAAAATGCGCTCGATGGCTTTGCCCATATAGAAATCTTCCATCGGAGGCGGCCCGACGATGGTCGTTGCGTAAATCGGATGCTTGCGCTGCGTCACGCAAGTGATGTGGAACACGGGATACTCGTCTTCGAGCGAATAGAATCCGGTGTGATCGCCAAACGGGCCTTCGGTTCGAAGCTCGCCCAATTCGACATAGCCTTCCAGAACGATTTCGGAATTGGCCGGCACTTCCAAATCCGACATCTCGCACTTCACCATCTCCACTGGCTTGCCGCGCAGAAATCCGGCGATCATCATCTCGTCGAGATCGGGCGGCAGCGGCAGGATCGCCGAGTACATGGTGGCCGGGTCCGATCCTAAAGCCACCGCCACATCCATGCGCTTCTGTTTGCCTTCCTTGAGCAGCCGCCGGTAATGTTCGGCGCCCTGTTTGTGCGTCTGCCAATGCATCCCGGTGGTGCGCTCGTCGTACACCTGCAATCGATAACAGCCGCAGTTGCGTTTTCCCGTGTCCGGATTTCTCGAGAACACCATCGGGAGCGTAATGAAGCGCCCGCCATCTTGCGGCCAACAGCGCAGGAGGGGGTATTCGTCCAGCGAAAAATTCTCGCGCCGGATCACTTCCTTGCACGCCCCGTTCGATACGATCTTGGGAAAGAACGCGCCCATCTCCGCGAGTTTGGGCAGCATTTTCAGCTTGCCCAACAGCCCTTCGGGCATGCGCATCTCCAGATACTCCGAGATGCGGCCGGCGACTTCTTCGACGGAGTCCACTTCGAGCGCGATCTCCATTTTGCGCGCGCTCGCAAAACTGTTGATCAGCACCGGAATGTTGCTGCCCTTCGGCTTCTCGAACAGCAGCGCCGGGCCACCCGACTTCACCGCGCGATCGGCGAATTCGGTGATCTCGAGATTCGGGTCCACCTCGAACGAAATGCGTTTCAGCTCTTTCTTTTTTTCGAGCGCGGCGATGAAGTCGCGCAGATCGCTGTATGCCATAAGAGATTTTGAACTATCAGGTTTTACTATGATGGAAACTCAGGCCGCATGACAAATCGAACCGCATTCATCACCGGCGCAAGCCGCGGCATTGGACGTGCCTGCGCGCTCTCGCTCGCCCAAGCCGGCGCTCGCGTCGCCATCGCTGCACGCAACATGGAACAGCTCGAAACTCTCGCCGGCGAGATCCGCCTGCAAGGCCATGAAGCCTTTCCGGTTGCGATTGACCTGGCAGACTCGGATTCGATCAAAGACGCAATCGCCAAAACAGCGAAGGACTTCGGACCAATCGCGATTCTCGTCAACAACGCCGGCATCACTAAGGACGGCCTTGCGCTACGCATGAAGAAAGATGATTGGGACACGGTGATTTCCACCAACTTGACCGGAGCGTTCCTCGCCATCCAACAGGTGCTGCAAGGCATGATGAGGGAACGCTGGGGCCGCATCATCAATATTTCATCCGTGGTAGGCGAGATGGGCAATCCTGGCCAAGCCAACTATGTCGCATCGAAAGCGGGCTTGATCGGTCTCACGAAATCGATCGCGCAGGAGATGGGCAGCCGCAACATCACCGTGAACGCCGTGGCGCCGGGATTCGTCGAAACCGACATGACGCATGGATTGACGCAAGAGTTGAAGGACAAGATGCTGGCCAACATTCCGCTGAAGCGCATCGGACGTCCCGAGGATGTCGCCGCCGCCGTCCGGTTTCTTGCCAGCGAAGAAGCGGGCTACATCACGGGGCATGTGTTGGATGTGAACGGCGGAATTTATATGTGAGCTATTTCTCGCCGGCTTCGAGCAAACCTTCGAGTTCCGGCAGAACGTTCAAATCCTTATCGCGGCCCGCTGCGCGTTTCGATTGGATGAGACTCTTTAGATCCAAGGTTCGAACCCGCCGTCCAAACGCGTCCACTGTGACGGCGGTGCGATTAACTTCTTCGAACGAGCCCAATCCGGTGACTTCCGCGAGCAGGTCCGTGCAGAATCGCGCTCCAGCCGCCGATGATGATGAACTCGACATCCCCATCGACCAACGCCTGGACGGCGGGCTCGAAATTCATTTCTGGCGTCTAGCCAACCCACGAATCTTCTCGGCGGACTGCGACGCCCGCTGCAATTTCTGCGCCCGCTCTGCAGGCGTCAACCGCAATTGCTCGATCAGCAACGTCAGATCGATGCCATACTTCTGCGCAGCTTCAATCTTGCTGCCCGGCGCGGGATTGCGCAGTTTTTCCGCCGCTCGTTCGAACTCTTCCGGCGTTAGCGCCCGCAGTTCCTTCACACCTCAAGTTTACCTCTTGTGACAAACCAAACCTCTTTCCATACGTCTGAACCTTTTCGGAGGAATTTGAGTGCCTGGGGACACTACACGCTACGAGATTCGCCCGTCGGCTGAGAGCACGTTCGCATTGGAAGTTTCCAAAACCGGCTTGATGACGGGCAAAAAGCACGTTCTCTTTTTCGAGCAGTACGCCGGGGAAGTGAATTTCGATGCCCAGCGCCCGGAGAACTCGTCAGCTCGCCTCACAGTGGAAGCGCGCAGCGTCGCTTGCAAAGACGCCTGGCTCAAGAAAAAGGAAGACCGGAAAAAGATTGTCGAGACAGCGGTCAACGACATGATGGCCGCCGCCCAGTATCCGCAGTTGACGTTCTCTTCCACCAGCGTCTCGGCCAAGCCGCGAGGTCAGTTCGAGATTCAAGGCAACCTGACTGTGCGCGGGATCTCGAAACCGATTACGTTCATCGCAGCGGCCAAGCCATCCGGCATCGATCGCCTCGAAATCGACGGCGACGCTGAAATCGATTTGAAAGATTACGGCCTCAAGCCGCCTTCCGCCCTGGGTGGGCTCATCGGAACCAAGAGTAAAATGACACTTCGGTTTCTCGTGTGGGCGGAAAAAACCGCAAAATAATTGCGCTGACAAGCGTCCCCCACGCACAATAGGACTATGCAATCCGCGCACAACGGAAAGTTCCGTGTCGGTCTGGTCCAAATGAGCTGTGCGCCCGACCCCAATGAGAACGTCGAGAAAGCCAAATGGAAGGTTCGCGAAGCCGCGGCCGGTGGCGCGCAGATCATCTGTCTGCAAGAGCTTTTCCGGTCGCAGTACTTCTGCCGCGAAGAAAACGCCGAACTGTTTGCATTGGCCGAATCCATCCCCGGCCCCACCACGGACACACTAGGCGCTCTCGCGCGCGAACTGAAAGTCGTCATCATCGCGTCGCTGTTTGAACGCCGTGGCTCCGGGCTTTATCACAACACCGCGGCCGTGATCGGCACCGATGGCGAGATCGTGGGCATCTATCGCAAGATGCACATCCCGGACGATCCGCTCTATTTCGAGAAATTCTATTTCACGCCGGGCGACCTTGGCTTCGTCAATTTCGAAACGGACTTCGCGCGACTCGGTGTTCTCGTCTGCTGGGACCAATGGTATCCGGAAGCGGCGCGCCTTTCGAGCATCAGCGGCGCGAACGTGCTTTTTTATCCCACCGCCATCGGTTGGCATCCGGCGGAAAAGCAGCAGTACGGGCCCGCACAGTTGGATGCGTGGCGGACCATCCAGCGCGCTCACGCCATCGCGAACGGGATTTACGTGGCCGCTGTGAATCGCGTGGGTTTTGAAGGACCGCCCGAGCGTGGTCTGGAGTTCTGGGGATCTTCCTTCGTCGCTGATCCATTCGGCCAAATCATCGCTGAAGCTCCCACTTCCGAAGAAGCCATCCTGATCGCCGAATGCGATCCGCACCGGGCCGAGGAAGTTCGCCGCAACTGGCCTTTCCTGCGCGACCGGCGCATTGATGCATATTCTCCAATCGTCAAACGGTGGTTGGATTGAAGTCCTCCGCATTGAAACCCAAACAGCACGGATTCCGCATGCCCGCCGAGTGGGAGCCACACGAAGCCACTTGGCTCGCCTGGCCACATGAGCGTACGGATTGGCCGGGGAAGTTCGCGCCGATTCCTTGGGTCTATGGCGACATAGTGCGGCGGTTATCCCAAGTTGAGAAAGTCCGGATCTTAATCGAGGACGCAGCTGCCGAGAAGAGCGCCCAGCGCATTTTCGCTAAGTGCAACGTCGAAATGGCGTCCGTCGAGTTCTTCCGTCATCCCACCAATCGAAGCTGGACCCGCGATTTCTGTCCGATCTTCGTCCGCAATCTGAAGGGCGATGTGGCGATCACCAACTGGATCTTCAACGGCTGGGCCAAGTACGACAACTGGCGCACCGACAACAAAATCCCGGCGTACCTCGCTAAGCGTCTGAAACTGCCGCAATTCGAGCCGGGCATCGTGCTGGAAGGCGGCAGCATCGATGTGAATGGTGCGGGCATCTTGATGACCACCGAGGAATGCCTGCTGAGCGAATCCGTGCAGGTTCGCAACCCGGGCCTTTCCCGCGAAGCTCTTGAAAAATATTTCGCGGACTATCTCGGAATTACTCGCACCCTCTGGCTGAAGCAGGGAATTGCCGGCGACGATACGCATGGGCACGTGGACGATTTAGCGCGTTTCGTCGACGAAAACACCATCGTCACGGTCACCGAACTCGACAAATCCGAAGCGAACTATCTGCCGCTACAAGAGAATCTCGAGCTGCTGCAACAGACTGGCTTGCGCATCGCGACCCTTCCGATGCCCGCGCCGGTTTATTTCGACGGCCAGCGCTTGCCCGCCAGCTATGCGAATTTCTACGTCGCGAACAAACTGGTGCTGGTTCCCACTTTCAACGATCCCATGGATCGTGTTGCCCTCACCAAACTGGCCTCGCTTTTTCCCAACCGGGAAGTGGTAGGAATCCATTGTCTGGATCTGGTTCTCGGTCTGGGCACGCTGCACTGTATGACCATGCAGCAACCGGCTTCGAGCTAAAGACCGACGGTTCTCGCAACCTCGTACCAAGCCGTCCCATCGGAAACAAAATGAATGGTTGCGGATTTTCTGATAACGCCGGTCAGCGGTCCGGCATTCAAAAGATTCGCTCCGAAAGAAATCGTTTTTGCGCTGGTATTGTCGTTGGCGATGATGATCCACATATGTTGGCCTGGCAGGCCACCCGTCGCCGCACTGAGCGACGCGTTTCCCCCGTTAGGTTCGGTGCGGATCTTGTGCACATCCCCCGCCGTCACATCCAGCGTCATCGCGGCTTGATACCTCACGCTTTCCAAGGACGAGATCAGCCGCCGGGCTCGCACGTCCCCACGCTGGTCCGGTCCGCTTCCGCCATCGTCACCGCTGCCGCCGCCCATTAATCGGAATACCGTTCCGTCGTAGAAAACCCATTGAGGACGCCCGGCCACAAGCGCACCGCCAGGATCCGTCGAGCCGTCCGGCTTTTTAATACTCACCAGCCCGACGTTGTCGATATTCAGGGTACAGTATCGCGCGCAATCCTGGTCCACATTAAGCAGGAATGTCATTCCCACGCGATACGATGTCAGCGCGCTGTTGGGAAGATGGCACGTATAAGCGTTGGTTCCATTCGTGGAAAGACAGTAGTTCTCATTAGCATGGATGGTCTCGTGTGTCGGGATCAAGGCCGTATTGAAGGATGGCGTGCAATCCACTCGATGCTCGATCCGGTCGTCCACACAAACGTGCAGGATGCCGTTTCCGGGAACCAGGTTCAATGTATTTTCAGCGCCCACGGGCTTGCCTCCTACCTGGACGTTGAGGGTTTGTGCGTGCGCCGCGAAGAGCGGAAGACCGAGAAAAATGAATTTCAGCCGCATGGAACTTACTTTCGCACGTTTCGAGTTATTCTTTAGTTTGCCGCCTTCGCCCGAACACAACGAGAAAATCGTCATCGATGAACCGCCGCCGTTTCTTCAAACTTGGCCGCGCGTCTACATTTTTGTTCTCTGCTATTTGGTAGTCGTGATCGCGGTGTTGTACGGATTTTCGCTCGCCTACGCTCCATGAAACCGCTCGACTGGGTGGTGATGTTCGGATGGCTCGCGTTCATCGTCAGTTACGGGCTCTATCGCGGGCGCGGCAGCACCACCGTCAATAAATATCTGTTGGCCGGCAAAAGCATGCCCTGGTACGCCATGGGCCTCTCCATCATGGCGACGCAGGCCAGCGCCATCACATTCATCTCCACCACCGGCCAGAGTTACACCGATGGCATGCGCTTCGTGCAGTTCTATTTTGGGCTCCCGATCGCGATGATCATTCTCTGCGCCACGGCGGTGCCGATCTTCCATCGCGCCAATGTTTATACGGCGTATGAGTATTTGGAAAAGCGCTTCGATGCTAAAACCCGCGCTCTTGTCAGCGCGATCTTTTTGATCCAGCGCGGTTTGGCGGCCGGATTATCGCTCTACGCCCCTGCCGTTGTTCTGTCGGTGATTCTTGGATGGCCCGATCGCCTGACCACCGTGCTGATGGGCGCCTTGATCGTCACCTACACATCGCTCGGCGGCATCAAAGCCGTCACCTGGGCGGATGTGCAACAGATGATGTTGATCCTTTGCGGGCTCATCATTTCGCTCGTGATGGCGGTTCACCTGCTTCCCAGCCATATATCGTTCGGAAACGCAGTCTCGCTGGCCGGTGCTGCCGGAAAACTGAACGCCGTCAATTTCCATTTCGATTGGAACGACCGTTACAACGTGTGGAGCGGCCTGATCGGAGGCATGTTCCTCATGCTGGCGTATTTCGGGTGCGATCAATCTCAAGTCCAGCGATACCTGACTGGGAAATCCATCGAACAGAGCCGCCTGAGCCTCATCTTTAACGCGATGGCCAAGATTCCGATGCAGTTCTTCATCCTCTTTATCGGTGCGATGGTGTTCGTGTTCTTCAATTTTGAACGGCCGCCTGTGTTGTTTCAACCGGTCGAACTCGCGCGGGTGAAGAGCGATCCACGATTTTCATCGGTCGAAAAACGATACGAGCAGGCTTTCGAGGCCCGTAAGGCCGCGGCCGAGAAGTATATCCAGGCGCAGAATTCGAATCAGAAACAAGCCACCCTGGAACGTTATCGCAGCGCGCAGCATGATTTATATGAAGCTCACGTGGCCGGCGAGAATCTGGTAGGCAAAGATTTTCACGACACCAACTATATTTTCCTGTCGTTCGTGACGCGTTATCTGCCGGCGGGATTAGTAGGACTGATCATCGCGGTCATTTTTTCCGCGGCCATGTCCTCCACATCCGGTGAGATCAATTCGCTCGCCACCGTGACCGTGATCGACATTTACCGGCGCCACATCAAGAAGAACGCGCCGGATCATCATTATCTGATGGCATCGCGCTGGGCCACCCTCTTTTGGGGACTCTACGCTGTCGCCTTTGCGCAATACGGCAGGAATTTTGGAGCGCTCATTGAGGCCGTAAACATTGTGGGCTCCCTGTTCTACGGTGGGTTGCTGGGAGTTTTTGTGCTGGCGTTCTTCTTCAAGAGCGTGGGCCCCAACGGCGCGTTCTACGGAGTGGTGGCCGGCGA
>Ga0070734_10003976_pt1 | contig 14639 bp, 16 predicted proteins | sample Coa_R1_8_FD_66444 | JGI IMG/M metagenome (GOLD analysis project Ga0070734, IMG submission 66444) | Surface soil microbial communities from Centralia Pennsylvania, which are recovering from an underground coalmine fire - Coalmine... | ecosystem: Environmental > Terrestrial > Soil > Unclassified ...
AGCGCTCGAATACCTCGCATGCCGCCGCAATCGATTTGCCGAACGTGGTCAGCGCCAGCGGATTAAGGGGGTTCCTGAACAGAAGCTTGGTGGCATCGGCCAAAGCCCGCGCCGGATTGAGCGCCGCCTGGCTCATCTCGTAGAACCAGTACATGGGCGCTGACATCAGCAGCCCACCCTCGCCGGGAAGCTTGGGGGTACCGCCAAATTCACCGATTGCCATATGGACTTCCTTGTCTTTGCTGCATTGCAAAAAGATGGTGACTTATCGTGCGGGCGTCAACATAAAGAGGAAGGCACTTGACCTCTATTACCGAAAGGATGAACCGGGGATAAATGGGGGATTGTTCCGGCCCGCATCGAACGATGTTTGTCATTCCCCGGTCTGCATCAGCGATCCGTGGCGGCGAGCCGACTTCAGCAACAGCAAAAATCCCAGCACGCCGCCCCCGAACAGAACCACGTTCATCAGCAAGGCCTGAACCATCAAATCGGCCCGGAACACGTGATCGATCAGCAACGCCCGCATGCCTTCAAACACATAGGTCGGCGGCAGCGACCATGCCACCGTCTGCAACCAGGGCGGCAGCACCGCAACCGGATAGTATACGCAGGTCAGGGGCATCAGCAGAAACATTATGGTCCAGGCGAGATTTTCTGCGCCGAGCCCGTTACGCATCACCACTCCCGACACGAAGATACCGACCGCCCAACTTGTGAGGATGAGATTGAGAAAGAAGGCCGCAAGCGCGAGACCCAACCCGTAGAGATTGAAGCCGAAGAAGCCGATCGCGAGCAGCGACACCGGCACCATGCCGATCAAGAGGCGAATGATGCTCATCGCCATCAGGGCGAGGACGAACTCGATCGGCTTGAGCGGGCTCATCATCAGGTTGGCGAGATTGCGCGACCACATCTCCTCAAGAAACGATATCGAGAAGCCGAGCTGACCACGGAACAGAATGTCCCAAAGCAGCACGGCACCGATGAAAGTGCCACCGGCTCGGGCGAAATATCCCGCGTTCTGGCCGATATAGAGCTGCAGGAAGCCCCACATCAGCATCTGCACCGCAGGCCAATAGACGAGTTCGAGGAGCCGCGGCCATGATGAGCGCAAGAGGTACCAGTAGCGCTCGATCATGGCGGCGATCCGACGCCCGGAGATCGCGTAGCGCAAGATCGCACGATCAATTCCGGCCTTCATGGCAGGCGTCCCGGTCACGGCGCAGTTTCCCGGATGTGGGTGCGGCCGCGCGCGACATCGAGAAATACTTCTTCGAGAGTCTTGCGCCCATAGCGCGCCAACAGCGCGACCGGCGTTCCGTCATCCTCGATGCGGCCCTGTTTCATAATGATGACTCGCTCGCACAGCCGCTCGACCTCGTTCATGTTGTGGGACGCGAGCAGGATGGTGGCGCCGCGCTCCGCACGGTAGCGGAGCAGGCTTGCTCGCACCCAGTCGGCGGTGTCGGGGTCGAGCGAGGCGGTAGGTTCGTCGAGCAGCAACACTTCGGGTTTATTGATGAGCGCCTTGGCGAGCGATACGCGGGTCTTTTGGCCAGAGGATAGCTTGCCGCTCGGCCGGTCCAGGAGGTCGGTGAGTTCGAGTTCGTTGGCGATCGCGGCGATTCGATCCGCAAGCCCGTCCACGCCGTAGAGCCGGCCGAACACCGTCAGGTTCTGGCGCACCGTGAGGCGCATCGGCATCTCGACATACGGACTTTCGAAGTTCATGCGGTGCAACACGCGGTAACGCTGGCTTGGCATGTCGGCACCGAGCACCCGAACAGCGCCGGAAGTCGGCGTCAGAAGCCCCATGATCATGGCGATGGTGGTAGTCTTGCCGGCGCCGTTGCCGCCGAGGAGGCCCGTGAGTGAGCCGACCGGCAGCGTGAAGCTGATCCCGGCGACGGCCGTATTGCGTCGGTAGATTTTCACAAGCCGCTCGACGGTAATGGCGGGGACGGTCATACCAATATCAGCTATCGGAGTGGTCACTCGTCGCGCGGAGTAATCGCGCCGGTGCCTGGCCAGCGCGTCGGGTCCATTGGGCCTCCATTGTTGGCCCTGGGACCCTGAAGGGCTCCAACGAAGTTCAGTAATTGGCGCTCGGCGATCAGGTCAAGCGTCGGGTCGGGACCCTGGGTTCCTGGATTGCCCAACTCTCGCTTCTGATACTATGGTCGCATCATGTCCGAAGTTTTCGACGAACAAACGCCGCAGAGCTTGCGGCACGTGCGTCTCGACACCTTGGTGCGCTTGCGTTGGCTTGCGGTTCTGGGCCAGACCGCAGCGGTCCTTGTGGTGTATGACGGTTTTGATTTTGAAGTACCTTTCTGGGCCTGCCTCGCCGTCATCGCAGTTTATGCCTCGGTGAATGTGGCGTTGCGGCTGCGCTTTCGCTGGAACCAGCGCCTTGAGCCCCATCAAGCCGCGCGGCTGTTGGCCCTCGACATCGTTGAGCTTGCGGTATTGCTGTTCCTCACGGGAGGCCTCCAAAACCCGTTCTCGTTTCTGATGGCGGGTCCGGTCTTGATTTCCGCCGCGGCATTGCCGAAGCGCATGACGCTGATCCTCGGCGGGCTCGTGTTCGTCTGCGCCACCATCTTGGTGCGTTTCTACTATCCGCTGCCATGGCCGGAAGAGGAGCCGCTCGAGCTGCCGCCACTCTACATGATCGGCGTGTGGCTCTCGCTGATGCTGGCGATCGGCTACATCAGCATCTATGCTTGGCAGATTATCGAGGAATCGCGCCAACTCACCGACGCCCTTGCGGCAACCGAATTGGTGTTGACCCGCGAGCATTACCTTACGCAACTCGACGGCCTCGCGGCGGCGGCCGCCCACGAACTTGGCACTCCACTTTCCACGATCCTGGTGGTGGCGCGTGAATTGGAACGCGAGATCGAGCCCAATTCCCGGTTTGCCGAGGATATCCGCCTGCTGCGGGAGCAGGCCCAGCGCTGCCGAGTCATTCTCGGTAAGCTGACCGAACTGCCCGCGCCCGGCGAGCCGTTCGAGCGCATGAAGCTATCGGCTCTGATCGAGGAAGTGGTGGCACCGCACCGCGGGGCGGGCGTCGCCATCGACGTCGAGATTGCCAAGGACGACCCTCGCGAGCCGGTCGGCGCCCGCAATCCCGCGGTCCTGTACGGGCTTGGAAACATTCTCGAGAATGCGGTGGACTTCGCCCGCGAACGTGTTCAAGTGACGGCAACCTGGACGGACGACAAGGTCGTGGTCGTGGTAAACGATGACGGATCGGGGTTCCCGCCGGAAATCATCGACCGCATGGGCGAGCCTTACGTGACGAGCGAGCGCGGGCGACGCATGCGCGGGCGCGAGATGCCGGGGCTGGGTTTGGGGTTCTTCATCGCCAAGACGCTGCTGGCCCGATCCGGCGCTAAATTATCATTAAAAAACAAGGAATTCCCGCAACGCGGCGCAATCGTCCGGGTGCGCTGGAAGCGGGCCGATTTCGAGCGTCCCCTGATCTCGGAACTGCCTGACGAGAAGCCATTCGACGAAGAGGCCGAAAAAAACGAGACCGAACCGCGGCCCTCGAAGCCGGCGGGTGCCGACAAAAGTGATCCGCCTCCTCTTGCCGAAATTCATGGACCGCATAGCTAATATGTGATTGCGCGGGGACCGCGAAAAGAACGAACGACTCCACATAGCGAGGCACGGCCCATCATGACGGAAACTCCCTTGGCGTCGGTTCCAGGCGACCGCACGTTGCTGATCGTCGAGGACGATAAGTCATTCCTGCAACGCTTGGCCCGGGCCATGGAAGGCCGCGGGTTTTCCGTGACGACGGCCGAAACGGTCGCCGATGGTCTCAACGAAGTGGAAAGATCGGCGCCCGCCTTTGCGGTCGTCGACATGCGGCTTGGCGACGGCAGCGGCCTCGACGTCATTTCGGCCCTCAAGCAGCGCCGTCCCGACGCCCGCGGCATCGTTCTCACCGGATACGGCAATATCGCGACCGCTGTAACGGCGGTAAAGCTCGGCGCGGTCGACTACATGTCAAAACCCGCCGATGCGGATGACGTAGCGGCAGCCCTTCTGACGCTCGACGGCCATAAAGCCGAGCCGCCCGCCAACCCGATGTCGGCCGACCGGGTTCGGTGGGAACATATCCAGCGCATCTATGAATTGTGCGGGCGCAATGTCTCCGAAACCGCGCGACGCCTCAATATGCATCGCCGTACCCTGCAGCGCATTCTGGCAAAGCGCGCACCCAAATAGATCGGGCCGCCAATCCAGGTCAAATCAGAGTATCTTTCCGGGAAGTTGACGTAGTAGTCAGGTTGCGATCACGTCGTGGCATGTGGCCGCGGCGGAGGGCGCCCGTCCCTTCTCCTGAGGCTGGGGGCGTTGCCTGCCGAGCTGCCTACGATGCGGTATTCCGACTGAGCGGAAGCGGCGCTGGGAGGCGCCGGCACTGCCGGCCGCCAATCGCAAGGAAAACGCTTGTTCGAGACGAGGTCCGATCAAATGGTCGAAAAGAAGTCTGATCCGGTAAGCAAAACCGACCGCGACGATGACGATATCATCTACCCCTCCGCCATACCGTTCGTGCTGGTGCATCTGACCTGCATCGCGGCGATCTGGACCGGCATCACCTGGCAGGCGGTCGTGATCGGTATCGGGCTTTACTGGCTGCGAATTTTCGCCATTGGGGCCGGTTACCATCGCTATTTTTCACACCGTGCCTACGCGACCAGTCGTGTGGCGCAATTCGTGCTCGCGGTGTTGGCACAGACCACCGCCCAGCGCAGCGTGTTATGGTGGGCCGCCAAGCATCGGCATCACCATCTGCATTCCGACACCGTCCACGACGTCCATTCGCCCCGTCACAAGGGGTTCCTGTACAGTCATGTCGGTTGGATCTTCGCCGCCAAGCACGACGCCACCAATCTTGTGAAGATCGCCGACTTCGCCCGCTATCCGGAACTGATGTGGCTGCACCGATATGAGCTGGTGCCCGCAACTGTTCTGGCCGTTCTGTGCTTTCTCCTCGGCGGATGGCCGGGTCTCATCGTCGGTTTCTTCTGGAGCACGGTTCTGGTCTACCACGCGACGTTCTGCATCAATTCGCTTGCGCACGTGTGGGGCAGGCAGTGCTACGTGACGGGCGACGATTCGCGCAACAATTGGCTTCTGGCGACCTTCACCATGGGGGAAGGCTGGCACAACAACCACCACGCCTATCAAAGCAGCGTTCGTCAGGGGTTCCGCTGGTGGGAATACGATCCGACCTACTACATCCTGAAGGCGCTATCGTGGGTCGGGCTGGTGTGGGACCTGAAGTCGCCGCCGGCCGCGGTGCTGCGCAACGAACATCGGCTGGGTTCCCGGGTCATCAACCGTGCCGCCGCACAGCTCGCCGAGAGCTTCCAGCCCGACCGCATCGCCGTTGCGGTCGGAGCGGCGCTTGACGGATCGAGCCTTACGGCGCTGCGAGAGAAGCTCGCCGAAACCCAGCAACGCGCAGCGAACGTATTGGCAAGCCTGCACCTGCCGCATCTGCCGACGCGCAACGAAGTGCTGAGCCGCGCGACGGCGATGTTCGCGAGGACGCCCTCAATCGACGATATCGTCGATCAGGCCCACGCATTGATTCTCGACGCAATCGGGGCGCGGCTCTGCCCGGTCGCCGCCTAGGCGGCCGGTGGATGAGGTCGTTCTACCAGGCAGAGAGTTCGCTGCGCCTGGGAGGTCGTCCTGAACTCAATCATCACCCGCATGCCCCGCCTCTCGATTCCGACGGCTCGGAGGGGTGGCGCGCTTGGCGTCTTGCGCCGGGCGTGGACCGCGCCCACAACTTTGATCGGGCATGAGATTGCCTGGATTCTGGGTTGTCGCCAGCCGCAGCACGTTGGCGGGCAGGCGACGAGCGCGTGGCTCTATTGCTTGCCCGCCGGACGCTTCAAGGGTTTTAGAGGGATTGCCATTGGGCATGTCATCATTATCGAGCCGGCATTCCTGGCCGCGCATAGCCCGTGGGTTCTAGCGCACGAACTCTCGCATACGCGCCAGCACGATTGGCTTGGGCCGGCCTATTTGCCCGTTCACGCAATGTTGTTGTTTCTGAGCATGGTGATGTTTTTGTTTCGTCCCGTTGCCGATTTATCGCGCTGGCATGCCTATAATCCCCTGGAACGTCTCCTGATCTGCGTCCCGATTGATGTGGTAGCCGATCCGCCGCCGCCGCAAGATGCTCTCGCGGGTCGCGTCTTGCGCGCGTTTGGCCTCAGCGAGTAGTAACTCGTTGCAGTGCGGCGTCTGGGGACTGTACAAGCGCTGAGCGCTCGCCGACTGATTTGGCAGCCGCTTCTGTCAGATTTCGCTCCCGTAGGGACCCTGCGGATCACAGAGCGCCTGCAGACGCCCCGCAGCGGCGCGTGCAAATGCGAGCGTGACGCTCTTGCGGGTCGCGGCGTGCAGCCTGTGCTCGGGTGCTTCGCGCACCAATTCGGCGCCGTAGGCATCGGCGAGAATGAGGCCGGCATTTGCCGGAAAGATATCGAGGGGCACGTGCTCGGCGGTCGCGAAGAACAGACGATCGCAATGCATCCGGTATTCGGCCCATTTCTGGTCGGTGCGGAAATCTTCGATCGAGGATTTGATCTCGACGATCCAGATCTCGCCATCGCCCCCGAGCGCCACAAGGTCGGCCCGCCGGCCCGAGAGCAGCGGCAGTTCGGGTACGCAGGACAACCCCAGCGTCACAAGTAAGCGCTGCGTTCCGCGCGAAACCGCGAGCGCGGTCTGCGACTGGCGGCGATCGAGCAGGGCAAGAGGCGGTGAGACCGTCGACATCAAGGCAGCCGTTTTTGATCGCCGATTCCCAATTGCGGACGACGCGCCATTCTCGAACCGAACATTTCATGATGAGCGCGAACCGACAAGGCCCCTCGCGCCGAGATGTCCTGGCTGCCATAACCTATCCACTTGTCCGGACGGGCGCGTTAAGGCAAGCCTGCGCCAAACCCTGGGCATCCGCCTCGCGTCTCGACACGCTACCCGCATGAAACCATCACTGACGTTCTGGTACGACTTCGCCTCGACCTATTCATGGCTCGCGGCCGAGCGCGTCGAGGCGCTCACCGCGCCCGCCGGTGTCGAGGTCGTGTGGCGTCCCTTCCTGCTGGGACCGATCTTCGTCGCCCAGGGCTGGACCAGTTCCCCGTTCAATCTCTTCCCGGCCAAGGGCCGCAACATGTGGCGAGATATTGAGCGGCAATGCGCACAAATGGGTCTGCCGCCGCTCGTGCGGCCAGACCCGTTCCCGCAACACAGCCTGTTGGCCGCCCGCGTTGCGACGGCACTGCCCGCAGAGGCGCGCCCTGATTTCTCTCGCGCCGTCTATCGAGCGCAGTTCACGCAGGGCCGCTCGATCGCAGATCGCGCCGTGCTGGCCGCTATTCTCCACCACATCGGCGCGTCGCCCGATGCGCTCGCGGCTGCGGACGCCCCGGAAACGAAGGGCGCCCTGCGCCAGGCGACCGATCAGGCACAGTCGCTTGGCATTTACGGGGCGCCTAGCTTCACGACCTGGTCGGGTGAGCTGTTCTGGGGCAACGATCGTTTGGAGCAGGCGATCGCCTGGGCCGAGCAGGAGTCGGCGGCGCGGCGCGAGTAAGAGAGAAGCCGGCTTTTGCTGATGTGTTACCGGATTGCTGGGCCTCGTTCGTCCAACGGTCAGCACTGCGGTGCCGACCATCATCCGGAATAGCGCTGTGCCCAAGGGGGAAGGCCTCTGATTTGGGCATACACCTCCCTTGCCTCTCCGACAAAGAGCCGATAGGCCCTTCTCGGGGACGACATGACGGGGACAGCAATGGACATCGAACGTTTCAAGACGATCGCGGCAGCAATCGGTTTCCAGCAGACGGAGGAAGAGGAGACGATATTCGAGCGTGAGGGCCTGCCGGTCGGCCAATTCTTAGCCTTGATCGATAAACTCAAACAACACGGTTTCAATCTCGCGGAGATCGAACTCACCTTCGCGGCTGCGGAATCCGATGAGATAATTGTCCTCGCGCACGATCCCGACGACGACACGGCGTTCATGGAGCTGATATCAGAAGAAGAATTGATCGAAAGTTAGGGCGGATTTCGATTGCTTTTGAATCAGACACCGGGGCGTCGCCAGGCTCGTCCCGGCGACCTCGCAGTCCGAAAGGCGCCGGCCAAGTCGTCTGGCCGAAGGCGGGCTCTCGTCAGCCGGCCGGCTCGGCGCAGTGCGTCGGGTTGCGCTGCGCTAATCCGTCCTGTGAAATTGGTCCGTGATAGGAGAAGCGGTGCTCGCCGACTTCGATGCCGGGGAACCAGCGACGTGAGGCTCGCGCGCGAAGATACGGCTTGCAAACTGCTGCAAGCCCCACACGGTCAGCAGGACGAGGCTGACGAGGCCATAGAAAACGCACACGCTGCGGCGCCATCGCCTAGCGGTTGCTTCGTCCTCGGGTGAGTTCATCGATGTGCGTATTTGCCAGCGGTGCATAAGGCCTCCGACCGCGCGCAAAGCGGAGCGCACGAAAATGAAAAAAATTCAGATCGGGAAACGGCAGCTCAGGGACCGATAAACATCGACACCTCGGGCGCGGTCCCGACGCCCGACACAATCGATATCAGGATCAATACGATCGCCACGATCGCCGCTCCAATGAGAAACCAAAAGTCGGACGTATCCGGGCGCCAATTGGCGTGATCGCGTTTGCCGCGAGTCTCCATGCGTGCCATCACAGCCTCACGTGGAATTTCCCTCATGCGAGTTGGTCGACATTGCCGGCCGGACTCGCATCAGCAATCCGACTATGCCGAAAACTGGAGCCTTAGAATGTGAGCTGGGTCACCGTTCGGTGGATTTATCGTCGATCCAACTCGGCACGAACCACCTAATCTAAAAAGGCCCGCACCGTGATACCCGCGCGAGGATGATTGCGATGTAGAGTCGCCCCGACTGCAGGCAATGTCGGCATATGCCGAAGCGACGGAGCGTTCATTTCGGCGTGCCTTGCACCCGCACTAGGGCATCCGCGAGAAGGCGAGGGCTCACCGGTTTGGTCAGATAAGCATTCATTCCGGCCGCGATCGCGGCATCGGCATCGCTTGCTCCGGAGCGACCCGAGATGCCGATGACCGGCATCGAGGCGGCCGGCCCCGACAGTGCGCGGATGCGCCGCGTCGCTTCGAATCCGTCCATGCCGGTGAGCGTGACGTCGATCAGCACCACATCGGGCTCGCCACGTGAAACCGCTTCCACCGCAGTTTCGCCGCTTCCGGCGAAATCAACCTTGTGGCCGAGCTCGCTCAGAATCGTGTTCATCACGACCCGGCCGTAGGGATTGTCCTCCACGCACAGGATGTTCAGGGCACGCGGGGCCTTGGCGACATGTGGCGCGGCCTCGGTCGCGCCGGTGCGTGTCTCATCTGGGGTGGCGCGATCGACCGTAACGGTCAGCCGAAACGTCGATCCATGCCCCGGCTTGCTCTCGACTGCAAGGTCGCCGTGCATCGCTTGCGCGAGCCGTTTCACCTGCACCAAGCCAAGGCCCGAGCCGCCGAATTTCTGCGCGATATCCCGATTTGCCTGGGCGAAAGGGCGGAACAGCCGCTTGATTTCGGCGACGCTCATGCCGATGCCGCTGTCAGATACCGTGAAGGTGAGCCGCAGCTTGCCGCGGGGATGCGGTGTGGCCTCGATTTTGAGCCCGACCCGACCATGCTCCGTGAATTTCACCGCGTTGGCCATCAGGTTTTCGAGCGCGGTCCGCAGGCGCACCGCATCGCCCCGCACATGTTCCGGCAGGTCAGCAGCAACCTCAGTTTTGCAGGCGAGGTTTTTCGCCTCGGCGCGCGCCGCAAGGGCGGCCGCGAGCGCGGCCGAGAAATCCGGCAGCCGAAAGATATCGTTTGAAAGGACCGTTCGCCCGGCGCCGACACGCGCGCCTTCGACAATCAGAGTGGTCAATCCGGCGAGATGTTCCGCTGCGTCCTTAATGGCCGCGACCCAGCGTCGTTCACGCTCACCTAGCCCGGAGGTGGCGAGCAATTCGCTTAGCGCCAGGATGCCGGTCAGCGGCGTGCGAAAATCATGGGCGAACGCCGCCAGAATGCTCTCGAGTGCGCGCGAATCCCGGTCAGTGCCACGCCTGGCGGCGCTGCGGGCCGCCTCCGGCTTGTGATTCCTGCGCGCAGGGCGCCGGGATTTCCTGACTCGGGTGCCGCTTTTGGTCATTCACCCACCTGTCAAGCGCATCATCGCATGAGTCGGGGCCATACTCGAAGCGACTTGGTGGCTCCGGCTGAGGCGTGCTCGCCCAGCCTGCCCCATCTCGCCCGAAATGGCTCGGTTAAACCGAACCCGCCCCGCGCAGGTCAACATGAATCACCCGCCGGCATATTGTTTGATGGGCGGGTTTGTGGCAGTCCTGCCATGAGCCGGATATCGGCCGGCGTAGCGCCCGCCGCCCGCAACGCCCGCAGCCCGGTCGCGTGATCCGATTTGGACAGCTTGCGGCCCTCGGCATCGAGGATCAGCCGATGGTGATGATAAACGGGTTGCGGCAATCCAAGGAGATCCTGGAGCAGCCGGTGCAGGCCCGTGGCGTGAAAAAGGTCCTGACCGCGCACCACATGCGTTATGCCCTGATGCGCATCATCGACGACCACAGAGAGATGATAGCTGGTCGGCACGTCCTTGCGCGCCAGGACGATGTCGCCCCACGCCGCCGGATCCGCCACGATGGTGCCGGTTTCTCCGTTCGGGCCGGCGCCCGTTTCGATCCAGGTCAGGGGCGAGCTCCCAGAGCACGCAAGGGCGATCGCGGCGGCCATGTCGAGGCGCAACGCGAATGGATCGCCGGCATTCCAGCGTCGCTCGCGCTCGGCCGCCGGTAATCGCTTGGCGTTGCCTGGATACAACGGAACGCCATCGGGGTCGCGCGGCCATCGCCCGGCACGATCGCGCTCCGCCACGAGGCGTGCAATCTCGGCGCGGCTTTCGAAGGTTGGATAGACGAGCCCCGCGGTATCGAGCCGATCGAGCGCCGCCCGGTAGACGTCAAAACAGGCGGACTGCCGCCGGACCGGCTCCTCCCAGCGAAGGCCCAGCCAGGCGAGGTCTTCATAGATCGCGGCCTCGTATTCGGGTCGGCATCGCGCCGCGTCGATGTCTTCCATCCGTAGCAAAAACCGCCCGCCGGCGGCCTGCGCTATGTCGAAGTTCAATTCCGCCGATAGGGCATGGCCGAGATGGAGATAGCCGTTCGGGCTTGGCGCAAAACGCAAGACCGGTTTCATGATCCGAGCGTTCCGTTGTGCGCTGGTCGGGGGCTTATTCCTAATCTGCTCTGACAAACCACCGGTCATCCTTGCTGATGTCCTGATCCCCATATATCGATGCCGCGACATGCATCGCATCGATACTGAAGCCGATGTCGCGACAGGGCTTGCGGCTCTGCTGGCAGCCGATCCCAGGCTGGCCAAGCTCGCGGCCGTCGCCGGCCCGCTGCCGTTGCGGCGACGGCCCGGCGGATTTGCCGGCATAGCCGGCATCGTGGTCTCCCAGCAACTTTCGACGGCGAGCGCCAGTGCGATCTGGGGACGGCTCGTCGCCGCGTATGATCCGTTCACGCCGCAGGCGCTGATCAAGGCGCGCACCGACCGGCTGGGGCGGCTCGGCCTGTCGCGACCGAAGATCCGGGCCCTCAAGGAGATCGCGCGGGCGATTGCCGACGGCGTGCTGGATTGCGAGGCGATCGCCGATATGCCGGCCGACGCGGCCCATGCGGCGCTGTGTGCCATCCACGGCATCGGCCCCTGGACGGCAGATATCTACCTGCTGTTCTGTCTCGGGCATCCGGACGCGTGGCCTGCCGGCGATCTCGCCTTGCAGGAAGCTGCGCGGCTGGCCTTCGCGCTGCCGGAGCGGCCGAGTGCAAAGCAACTCTCCGCGCTTGCTGAGCCGTGGCGACCGTGGCGCGGCGTGGCGGCCCGGCTCTTGTGGGCGTACTACCGGGCCATTAAACAGCGCGATGTGATCCCGGTCCAACCTGCGCAAACGACGGAGGGATGATGGCTGCAGAACTCACTGGGCCGCGGCTCGCGCCGCGCTCCCGCGGACCAGCACGTCAGCTCGTCATCTTCCTTCACGGTTACGGTGCCGATGGCAATGATCTGATCGAACTGGGGCGCGCTTGGCAGAGCCTCTTGCCGGACGCCGCCTTCGTTTCGCCCCATGCGCCCGAGCTGTGCGGCCAGGCGCCGCCCGGCCGGCAATGGTTTGCGCTCACCTTTCGTGAAAAGAACGAGCGTTGGATCGGTGTCAACAAGGCTGCCCCGGCCCTGCAACACTTCATCAGCGAGGAATTGAGGCGCAACAATCTTCCAGGGACCGCGCTTGCGCTGGTTGGATTCAGCCAGGGCACCATGATGGCGCTGCATGTCGGGCTTCGCCGTGCCGAACGGCCCGCAGCCATCGTGGGCTATTCGGGGCTGTTCGTGCTGCCGGACGGCGCCGAACCGGAAGCGGTGGCCGGCGAGATCAAGGTGCGTCCGCCGATTCTGTTGGTGCATGGCGATCGCGACGATCTTATCCCGGCCCAGGCACTTTTCCTGTCTGCTCAATACCTTGCGGCGCTCGAAATTCCCACCGAATGGCACATGTCGGCCGGAATCGGTCACGGCATCGACCAGGAAGGCCTGCGTCACGGCGGAGAATTTCTTGCCAGGCGGTTCGGCGTGAGGCGGCCGTGAGGCCCTTCGGGCTCCCGGCCCACTCAATGCGCATTTTGGCCCAGCTTCACAATCCTGTAACCTCGCCCTATAAAGTTAGCGACGGCGCTGCGGTCCGTGTCACGAATCGGATTTGTGGGGGCGGGGTTGTCAGGATGAGGTAAAGGAGCGTCGCCGTGAACGCTCATGTGGGCCATAATGGGTGGCCGGCTCTGGTGCTCAACGCGGATTTCCGCCCGTTGAGCTACTATCCCTTGTCGCTGTGGTGCTGGCAGGACGCCATTAAGGCGGTATTTCTGGACCGCGTGAACATCGTGGCGAACTACGAGAAGTCGGTGCGCAGCCCGAGCTTCGAGATGCTGCTGCCCAGCGTCGTTTCGCTTAAGACCTTCGTGAAGCCATCGACCCATCCGGCCTTCACGCGGTTCAACGTGTTCCTGCGCGACCGGTTCTCGTGCCAATATTGCGGTGCAAATGACGACCTGACGTTCGATCACCTGCTGCCCCGTTCGCGCGGCGGGCAGACCACCTGGAACAATGTGGTTGCGGCATGCTCACCATGCAACCTGCGCAAGGGTAATCTCACTCCGAAGGAGGCCGGGATGTTTCCGGCCCAAATGCCGTTCCAACCTACGGTGCATCACCTGCACCGCAATGGCCGGCTGTTCCCGCCGAACTATCTGCACGATAGCTGGCTCGACTACCTCTATTGGGATAGCGAGCTGGAGCCGTAGCGGGCCGCAGAAAGCAGGAAAATCCGGGACAAATCTCTGCCGGATGAGGCACCGGCGTGGACAAATGCAATTAGCCAGATTTTGAACAGACAGTGAACAAATGATCTCCCGGGTCGTGAGATCATGTCCAAGTGATTCGAATACGAACACGATCGTGAAAGACCAACGGGCATGGTCTCCCTCCCTACCTCCCCCGCATGCGGGGGAAGGGTAGGGAGGGGGTGATGGAGAATTTTCCGGATGGCCTTGTTCCGATACCTGAACGACAACGCGTTTCTGGTTTTTTCGCGGGATCACCGGCACCTCTATGAGGCCTGTCTCCTCGACCTCCCAGGAGCGCTTCTTCACCGGCGTGCCCGCTTTTCCTACGCCGCAACAGGTCGTTCACGCGATCTACGACGTGATGCGGGCCAATCCCAAATTGTGGAGCGAAAACGAGGACTTCGAAGAGGGGCTTCCGGAGGTGATCTCGACCCGAAGGCGCCGGCTGCGGCGCGCCGATGCGGCGCGGGGTGCTGAGGCGGCCGACAAGGCGCTCGCCATCGCGCGGCAGATTTATTCCAGGCTGCTCGCCGCCGGATGGATCGAGGAGGAGGAATATGGCCTGAGGGTCACGGTGGATATGCCGATGGGGCCGCTGCTCGTCGTTCAGCGCCTGGCGAGCCTGAACAAAGATGTTTCTCAGAGATTCGGCGGACTTGTCGTCCAGATCCGGCTGGGACTCGAAGCGGTGCAAAAGCTCACGCCTCAATCCACCGACCGGGAAAGACAGGGATTGCCGTTGGCGCTTCGCGCCGCGCGAGAACAGGCCGAGCAGTTCTGCAAGAGCCTGCGGGCGATTCTTTCCGACTTGAAGCGGATTCGGCGCGCCGTGATGGATTCGAAGTCGCTCGGCAACCGGCTGGAAGCTTTCTTCCAGGAGTTCGTCGACCAATTGCTGCTGAAGGACTTCGAATCGATCCTCACGTTCAACCATCCCTACCGGTTTCGCGATGAAATCGTGGAACTGGCACGAATCTCGTACACGCCGACAATCATGCAGGTGATCGCGGAAGAGTATGTCTCCGCCGGCCTGTCGCCGGACTTCGATACCGCGCGGCTCGATGCTGAGAGCGATTTGTTGTCGATCGAGGCTATGTTCGAGCAGATCGGCGACAT
>Ga0070734_10003977_pt1 | contig 14636 bp, 15 predicted proteins | sample Coa_R1_8_FD_66444 | JGI IMG/M metagenome (GOLD analysis project Ga0070734, IMG submission 66444) | Surface soil microbial communities from Centralia Pennsylvania, which are recovering from an underground coalmine fire - Coalmine... | ecosystem: Environmental > Terrestrial > Soil > Unclassified ...
TTGGATCCAGTGGCGAGCGTGCGTCCATTGGGAGCAAACGCCACACTGTAGACCGAACCGGAATGTCCTTCGAGCGTTCGGAGCGTCTGGCCCGTCTGCACATCCCAGAGTTGGACGGTATGATCATTGGATCCAGTGGCGAGCGTGCGTCCATTGGGAGCAAACGCCACACTGCCGACCTCGCCGGAATGTCCTTTGAGCGTTCGGAGCGTCTGGCCCGTCTGCACATCCCAGAGACGGACGGTTAGGTCGCTGGAGCCAGTGGCGAGCGTACGGCCATTGGGAGACCAGTCCGCGCATACTATTACGTTTGTGTGGCCGCGGAGCGTGTCCCGAAGTGTCATTCCGGGTGGGATTTCGGGCATTGGGTTTCCCCCTCACTCCCCCGCCCCTCTCCCCTTTCCGCTCGTTCCTCGCTGGGGAGAAGGGAGACAGGAAGCCGGACTGGTGGGTTTAGCAAATGTTGGTTAAGGTCAGGATGCCTAGAAACAATTTCGTTCCGTGTTTCTAATTGTACGCTGGGAACGGCTTTTTCTTGTATTCGCCGCTCCCTGGCTTGGTTCCTGCCCATCCAATGGGATATTAAAGCCTTGCGATTTTCGACATGCTATGAGAATACAGGGCTCCCCTCTCCCCAGCGAGGAACGAGCGGACGCGGGAGAGGGGCGGGGGGGTGAGGGGGAGGAAGGAATTCCAGCACACAGCGCGAAATAGACAGGCAACCTTACTTTGGTGAGGAGAGAGCGTGTCTGTATACAAGGTTATTTATGAGAGGGAGACGGAACTGCGCTCCAGTCGTTTTGAGGCCGCGTTTGCCGTAGACGAAACCAGCAAGGTTGTTTTGGAGAAAGTGGGCGAGGAAGCGGAGATTGCCTTTACGGAAGAAGAGATCCGCAGGCTCCGGGACGCTTCCGGAGTGATCTTTACGCACAATCATCCGGGCGGCTGGAAGTATACCCCGGAAGACCCGCGTCATGGCGGGAACTCTTTCTCGCCTCATGACATTCATCTGGTCTGCAGGGCGGAACTGGCGGAGATACGGGTAGTGACGCCACGCTTCCGCTTCTCCATGCGCCCTTCTGAGGACGGGTGGAATGAGCAGTACTGGCATAGCACTCTCTGGCCGATCTACCACATGACGGATGCACAGGTGAAAAACGAATTGGCCGACCAGGCGCTGTACGGCGTGATCACTCCGTTAGAAGCATCTGCACGACGTTTCCATACGGTATGGAAACGGGTTGCAAATCTACTCGGACTACGCTATACTATGGTCGAGGAGTAAGCCCTAATGGATTTTGTCATTGATCGAGACCACGAAATTCCCGGTTTCAGCGAAGTCTGTCTCTTTTGCAAACACTGGAACAGACATGAGGCCCGCGCTTGCGCCGCCTTTCCCGAGGGGATTCCTCTGGAGATCTGGATGGGCGAAAACAACCATCGCGCTCCCTATCCCGGCGATCATGGGATTCAGTTCGAGATGGTCGAGAGGCCGGTGAAAACCACGGCGGAAGTGGGATAGCAAGAGAGGAACGGCATCATGGTCAACCTGGCCCAGAGAGTTTTCGATGACACACAGACGTGGTCCCATACCGAACGCGACCTGACGTTCCATCCGGCCCAGACCGCCCAACCGCGCCGACTATCGCAGGAGCAGATCCGCTTCTATAACGAGAACGGCTATGTGAAGGGGCTACGGATTTTCGGCGAGGCGGAGATCGCGGAGCATCGCGACTACTTCGACCGCCTGCTTTTTAAGCAGCTACAGGACGGGGGAGACAGTTACTCCCTCCGACGGCTCACGCGCTTCTGCCAGCCCGTGTGGGATATCGTCACCAACCCGATCATCCTGGATTATGTTGAGGACCTGATCGGCCCTAACATCGTCGCCTGGGGAACGCAGTATTTCTGCAAACTGCCGGGGGATGGGAAGCCGGTCTCCTGGCATCAGGATGCCTCCTACTGGCCCTTCACGCCCGCGCACACAGTGACGCTCTGGCTGGCGGTGGATGATGCCGATCTGGAAAACGGCTGTATGCAGGTCATTCCCGGCACGCACACGCTGGGCCACCTGGAGTTCGATATGAGCGGGGCCGATGAGAACAGCGTCTTGCCGCAGAAGATCAAGGGGATCGAGAGCTATGGACTGCCAGTGCCGTTCGAGTTGAAGGCGGGCGAGATCTCCCTGCACGCGGACATGCTGGTGCATGGCTCCGACCCGAACCGCTCCAACCGTCGGCGTTGCGGCCTCACCGTGCGTTATGTGGCGACGGATGTCCGCTCCCTGGACGAGGGCTGGACCAAGAACAGCGTCCTCTGCCGGGGCACGGATCCCGACGGCCACTGGACCAATGTGCCCCGCCCGGAAATAGACTACCTCGACATGGAGTAGCGCCTCAATGGTGGACACGATACTTCACCAGGACGCAGCCGTTCTTAAAGGGCCTGCACTCCAACAGTTCCAGGTCTATCTGCCGGTTTATGGCATGGAACAACGGAATGCCTGAACCCAGCAGCACAGGATGAATATTGAAGCCGATCTCGTCAATCAGGTCGGCATCGAAGAAGCATTTCGCCAGCTCTCCGCCGCCCATGAGGCAGATGTCTTTGCCCTCCTGGGTTTTTAGGTCACGTACGAATGCGACGGCATTGTCGGAGATGATCTCTACATCAGCGTTGGGATCGGCCTGCAGCGTGCGCGAGAAGACATAGGTCTTCAGCCCCCAGGAGCCGGATCTGCCGCTCTTGAGCGCGAATTCATAGGTTTTCCGGCCCATCAGCATGGTGTCGAAGGACTTCCAGTTCTCCGCGATGAGGGCCGCCACCTCATCATCCCAGCGGATCCAATCCACCGATTCATCGGATCGGGCGAAGTAGTTGTCGAGGCTGTTGGCCCCTCCAAAGATCACTTTTCGCATAGCTTGCCTCCTGGAGAGTTCAAAAGGATCTCACAGAAGTAAGAGCCAAAAAATCCTGCGGACGTATAACCTATCTTACATTGGAATGCTATAACGGGCGGGAGTAGAAGAGCGCTCCCCCGTTTGCTTCCTGATAGGCTGCCTGGGCAAACCCAACACCTTCATAGAGCCGACGCGCGGGGAGATTGTTCTCCAGAACCTCCAGCGTCAGCTTGCAACACCCCAACTCCCGCGCTTTTTGGGCCACCGCCTCCAGGAGGAGTCGCCCGACGCCCTGCCCGCGATGCGTGGGCAGCACCGACAGGTCATGAATATTGATGAGCGGCCTGGCGGCGAAGGTCGAAAAACCACGAAAGCAGGCCGCGATGCCGATGGGCTCGTCTCCCTGATAGGCGAGGAAGATCAGCGTCGTGGGATGCTGCTGCAGTCCGGGGATCAGCGCGGCCCGGACCTCCTCCGACAGCGGCTTGCCATCTCCCATCGGGTCCTGGGAGTAGGCGTCTATCATCGCAACGACCGCCTGTTGATGCTCCGCCCGGCTGAGATCCGCCTCTACAATCCCAACAGGCACTCCATATTCCCTCGAAGAAATTCCTCGCTCCATCCTTGCGCTCCTGCTCTTTGCGTAGTCCCACAGTATACCATGCGCCGGGCGCTCGAAAAAGTGGAAACCTTCGCCGCATCGTTCTCGTATGATATAACGTTATCATAAGTGATAACGTCAGGAGAAGCGTATGCCAGAGAAGGAGCCTTTGAGTAAGGCGGAGTTGATCATCCATCCGGTGCGCCTGCGGGTCCTGGAGGTGGTTCAGGGGCGGGCGCTCACCTCGCAGCAGATCGCCGGCCGCCTGCCGGATGTGCCGCAGGCCACGCTCTATCGCCAGATCAAGCGGCTGGCGGAGGGAGGTATTCTTGCCGTGGTCGAGGAGCGGAGCATCCATGGGATCGTGGAGAAGGTCTATACGCTGCGCGAGGGAGCCGCCCACTTCAGCCGTGAGGAGTTCGCCCGGATCCCCGCCGAAGAGCACGCTCGCTTTTTTGCCATCTTTCTCGGTACATTGTCGAGCCGGATGAACTACTATCTACAGCAGGAAGCCTACGACACGACAGAGGAAGGGATGACTTATTTTCAGGCGGCCCTGCAACTAAACGACGCCGAGGCCCGCCAACTGCGGTTGGACCTGCTGGACTTTGTCGCCAGGTGGGATGCCAGGCAGATGGCGCCGTCCGCAGGCCGGAGGCTGCGCACGCTTGGGGTCGCTTTTATTCCGGAGAGCAGGGACCTGCCGGAGGCTACGCCGGAAGAGGATGCCGGGAGGCACAGGAACGCGGAGGACGAGAAGGAGAGATAAGACGATGCTTTGTCGGTACGGGAACATAGCCCTATGGGGAGCGGCGCTTGTTTTTGGTCTCGCGGTTTGCAGCCGCGCCCAGACGGCGCCAGAGGGCAAGCCAGGAGAGAAGAGGGGACACACGGGAGTGGCGGACGGGAAGAAGGAGCAGAGGGCCGGCGCCGCAACCGGATCGCAGGAGGGAAAGTCTGCGGATCCCGCCGGCGAGAAGGTAGACCGGTTCATCCGGCAGGTCATGGAGGCCACCCACATTCCCGGTATCTCCCTGGCTGTCGTTCGCGACGGGAAGGTCGTCAAAGCGACGGCCTACGGGGTGGCCAACGTCGATTACCAGGTCCCCGCCAAGCCGGAGACGGTCTACCTGCTGGCTTCCATCACCAAGACCTTTACCGCGACCGCCATCCTGATGCTGGTCGAGGAGGGCAAGATCGGATTAGACGAGAAGATCAGCCGCTACCTGCCCGATACGCCGGAGGCATGGAGCGCGATTACGGTACGCCACCTGCTGACTCACACTGCGGGCCTGAAGGACCGGTTTGAGGGCCGCACTCCCGCCGAATGGCTGCTCAATTTCACCACGGATCAGATGTACCAGAGCGCACGCAGCCAGTCCCTGGACTTTAAGCCGGGCGAGCATTGGCAGTATAGCGATCAGGGCTTCTTTCTGTTGGGAATGATTATCGAGAAAGTGACCGGAAAGACCTACCGTCAGTTCCTGAAGGAGCGTATCTTCCAGCCGCTGGGCATGACCGCGACCACGACCATCAGCCAATTCGAGATCATTCCAAACCTGGCCTCCGGCTATACGCTGGACAAGGGCACACTCTACCACAATAACCGCAGGACCGACTATGGGCTGGTCTCGCATTTCGGCATCGTCTCCAACGTCCTCGACATGGCGAAATTCGATGCCGCCCTCGATACCGACCGACTGGTCAAGCGGGCCACGCTGGAGCAGATGTGGACGCCTGCAAGGCTGGCGGATGGCAGCGAGGTCCGTTTCCAGGGGGCATACTCCTACGGTTTCGGGTGGTTCCTGAGCGATTTCTTCGGCCACCGCATCATCCAGCACGGAGGCTCGACCGGAACCGCCTTCTGGCGCGTCCCCGGCGACCATCTGACTGTGATCGTGCTGACGAACCTGGAGCAACTGGCGGGGGGAGATGCCACCTCCATCGCGAAGGCCATCTCGACGCTCTACGTACCGGGCCTGTCGTGGGCCGCCCAGAAGCCGCAGCCCGACCCGGACCCGAAGTGGACGGAGATACTGAAGGGGGAACTGCTCCGGGTCGCGGAGGGCAAGCCGGACGTCACGCTCTACACACCGGACTACGGCCCCGCCGTCCGGGTGGCGACCCAGGCATCGAAGGGCTTCTACGCCAGCATCGGCCCTCTGAAAACACTGGCTCTCCTCGGCGGCAAATCCGACGGGGCACGCCATACCCTCTTCTATCGCGCCGACTATCGTGACATGCCGATCTTCTATATCGTTGTCCTGACGAAGGAGGGAAAGATCGCCTCCCTATCCGGAGAACCGGAGACACTGCCATAACGCTCTATCACGCCATGAGAACTATCTTTAGTGGGCCTGCTCCTTGAAGAAGCGCACGATAAGCACGGGCGCTTCTTCCGGGAAGGCGTGCGTGCCGGGATAGATCACCGAGACGAAGGGGGCGCCGCTCTTGGAGGGATATAAAGTTCCGACCAGCGTCCCCGCCTTCGCCCAGGGCTTGCCGGTGGGATCGCAGCCGTTCAGCTTCCGAATGGCGTCCATCGTGCGTTGCTGCATGGGGAACCGGACCAGTTCATCGTTCTCTCCGGCGACATGCAGGGCGGGCTTCGGTTTCAGGCGCGACAGGCTCCAACCGACAGCGGCAGCGGCGGGCGCGACCGCCGCGAAGGTGTCCCCCCGCTCGGCCCAGAGCAGGTAGGTGAAGGCTCCGCCATTGGAGTGCCCTGTCGCGAAGATGCGTTTTGCATCCACCTGGTACTCTTTTTTCAGCGAGGCCAGAACGGCATCAAAGAACTTCAGGTCGCGATCCTTCTGGTCTCCTGCCGTCTTCTGCCAGCCGTTTCTTCTGCCCTGCGGGTCCGTGAGAGCGCCGGGAGTGGGTAGGCCCTGCATGTAGACCACCATCGCCTCCGGCCATAAGCGGTGGTATCCGAACTTTTGCGCCGCATACCGCATCGTGCCCCCGTGCCCATGAAAGGCGAAGATTACGGGCGTCTTTGTGGTGGTCGCCGTTGCGGGGGCATATACCAGGGCCTGCCGCTCCACCCCCTCCACGGTCCAGCGCCGCTCCGTCGGAGTGGGCGTATCCGCGCACGCCAGTACGTGGGTAGAAAATAGAAGCACAATTGTCATTACCAGGATACGCACAGTCAGCCTCCTTGGAACGTTCTTTTGGGATTGAGACTGCCAGGCATCCCAATTCTCCAAGGTCACATGACGAAGAAATTGCTGCAATGGTTCATTGGGCTGAGGGAGAGCGTTTACATATCTCAGCGAAACCCCAAATTTCCGCTTTTAGGGCGAACAGAAGAGGCAATCGCGCCAGTCACACATTAAGGAGGGAGAAAACCGGGCAATCGCGAATTGTCTGCTCTGATATTCCTATCCGGAGGGTTGGCATGTATAGACGCGAGACGCGCCGCATCCTATTTCTGACCTGCATCATCACCGCACTCTTCACCTTGATCGGACCTGCCCCGGTCCGCGCCGACGACTCCGTGGATCTCACCCATGCGACGCTGGTCATGCGCAACCCCACCGCCGCGTCGGCGGTAGAGCGAACCGCCGTGACCGTGCTGGCGGAGGAGGTGCAGAAACGCACCGGGGCGCCGTTGCATATCGCAACACGCTGGCCGACAGAGGCCGGCGGAGCCATCGCCATCCTCTTCGGCCAGGACGCCGAACTTCAGGGCGTACCCGTTCCCGCGGGGCTGCGTACCACCCATCCCGAGGGGTATGGCATCGCCACCAACACCGCACGCCCCGGTCGCCCGGTGGTCTGGGTCGTGGGCGCGGACCCACGCGGCACGCTGTACGGGGTCGGACGCCTCCTACGCAATCTGGCATGTCGCAAGGGGAGCGTGCGACTGGTCGCCCCGCTGAACCTCACCTCGGCTCCCGACCTCCCGATCCGCGGCCACCAACTGGGCTACCGCGCGACGGCGAACTCCTACGACGCATGGTCCCCCGAGCAGTTCGATCAGTACATCCGCGAGTTGACGTTCTTCGGCGTCAACAGCATCGAGGGCATTCCCTTTCAGGACACACGCCCCACAGTGAACAGCTTCCCCCGCAGCCAGATGAACGTGCTCCTCAGCCGCAGTTGCGAACGCTATGGATTGGACTACTGGGTCTGGGTTCCTGCGGACTTCGACCTCAAGGATGCCAAGCTCCGGAGCAAGGCGCTCCAGGAGCATGAGGGCCTCTTCCGCGATTGCCCCACCCTGACCGGCGTCTTTGTGCCGGGCGGCGATCCCGGTGACAATCCGGCGGAGCTGGTCATTCCCTACCTGGCGGATCTGGCGAAGCTCCTGGCGCACTACCATCCCAAGGCGAAAGTGTGGCTGTCGCTGCAAGGCTACAGTCCCGCGCAGCAGGACTATGTCTACCGCTGGATCGAGCGGGAGCGGCCCTCCTGGCTGGGTGGGTTGGTGGCGGGGCCATCCAGCCCGCCCCTTGCGGACGTGCGCGCCCGGCTGCCCCGACCCTATGCCCTGCGCGACTATCCCGACATCACCCACAGCGTGCGCTGCCAGTTTCCTGTGCCATGGTGGGACCCCGCCTACGCCTTCACCCTGGGCCGCGAGTGCGTCAATCCGCGCCCGCTCTTCTTTGCCCGCATCGTGCAGGACACCGCCGCTTACACCAACGGCTTCATCAGCTACTCGGACGGCATTCACGACGACGTCAACAAGATCGTGTGGAGCGCGCTGGCGTGGGACCGATCCGCAGACCTCAACACGGTCCTGACGGAGTACAGCCGGGTGTACTTCGGGTCGGAAGTCGCCGATGCGGCGGCCTCCGGGATCTTCGCTCTGGAGCGCAACTGGGACGGCGCCCTGGCGACCAACGGCGGGGTGGATGTGACGTTCGCCTTCTGGCACGAACTGGAGGGACGGGATGCGCGCCTAAAAACCAATTGGCGCTGGCAGCTCTGCCTGCTCCGCGCCTACTACGACACGTACACGCGCCAGCGCCTCCTCTACGAATCCCGCCTGGAGGATGAGGCCAATGCCAGGCTGCTCGCTGCCCACGACCTCGGCGTCGAGAAGGCCATCACGCAGGCCCTGGAGATCCTCCAGCGCGCCGAGACCGCTCCGGTCCGGCAGGAGCTTGCTTCCCGGATCACCCAGCTCTGCGACGATCTGTACAAATCCATCGGCCTGCAGACCAGCGTGGAGAAGTACCACGCCAGCGGCTCGGAGCGCGGCGCGGTCCTCGACTTTCTGAACTACCCGCTCAACAATCGCTGGTGGCTGGAGGATGAACTGGCAAAGGTGCGTAAGATGAGCGATGAGGGCAGCCGGGTCGCGCGGCTGGAGACGCTGGCAAAGTGGGAGAACCCCGGCCCCGGCAGCTTCTACGACGACATCGGGAACATCGCGAAGTCACCGCACGAGATCCGGAATGAGAAGGTCGCCGGGCCGCTCCTGGACGTGGATAACATGGCGCTGCCCGGCTTTATGTTCTGGGTCGGCAACGATCCCCTGGCGCGGGCACGGCAGTCCTGGTTCAGCGACGAGGGCTGGCCCACGGCGCTGAAGTACACCGCGCTCGATCCCCAGGCCGACTATGTGGTCCGAACGACCGGCTGCGGCGACTGCTTCCTCCGCGTCAACGGCGTCCGGCTCGCGCCGACCCTCGACGGCAGGAAGGTCGGCGAGATCAAAGAGTTCCCTGTCCCACGCGGCCTCTACCGGGACGGCGCCCTCACCGTCACCTTCGATCCTACCTACGAGCCGAACCTCAACTGGCGGGTCCAGTCGCGGCTTACGGAGATCTGGCTGATTAAGAAGTGATCCGGGAGACCGCAGGAATTCGGTCTGCGCGTTTGCTCCATAACCGTTCAGCAAGCAGGTATACTAGTTTTGATGGCCCCTTGATACCCCAAGAACCGATATATGCAACAATTCAGGGCACACTGAATCAAATCAGATGGAAAATTACCCCTACAGGGATGGAAAATAACCAATACATGGATAGACGGACCCACGGAAACCATGAGGGAGATAATGGCACGAAACAGAAATGATTGGAGACGCTTTACCGAAACCTATGATTTGACGATACAACAGCGCATCGCGAGTTATGAGGGGCGCAGAACCCTGTCGGATCGTATCCAATCCAGGCTTGCACGCTTGAAGTTTCAATTTCTGCCCTACTACGGCGGCGGACCGCCCAAGTGGCGGCTCTGGCTGCGACGCACTTTCGGAGGGGAGCGCGTCCTGCCTGACTTTGTCTGTCAGGGTACGGTCAAGAGCGGCACCAGCGAACTCTGTACCTATCTGTTGCAGCATCCCTGCATTCTTCCGCCCTTGAGCAAGGAGATCCAGTCGCTCAATCCTGCGGAATGGCGCCCCTACTATCCCACAGTACGGGAGAAGGAGCAGGTCGAGAAGGAGCAGGGAAAGGCGCTCAGCGGCTACTTTCTTCCGTTGTTCAACAGTTTGACACTTATCGAAAACTACCATGCGGCGCGACCGGATGGGAAGGTCATCTTGATGTTGCGGAACCCGGTGGATCGCGCCTACTCTCATTATAAGTGGGATCTGTTCCTGGGTGGGAAGCGACTGGCCCAACGTCCCTACTATGCCACATTCGCCGCTTATGTGGATAAGGCACTCGATTTATTCCCTTCGACGCCGTTCTTTTCGTATTGCGGGATGCCGCTCCTTCAGGCAGGCACCTATGTCAAATCGGTGGAGTTGTGGATCGAGCACTTCGGGCGAGAGAATGTCTTTATCCTGCGGGCCGAGGACTTCTTCCAGGATATTCCCTCCACCATGTGCGACATCCATCAATTTCTGGGCATTCCCCCTGTGAAACCGGAAATCCACCCGATTGTGAACCAGAACCCGATCAAGCCGCCTCCGTTCGAGCCGGAGACGCGGGTGAAGTTGCAGGAGTTCTATCGTCCCTGGAACGAGAAGCTCTATGCGCTGCTGGAGAGAGACATGGAGTGGGAGTAGAATATCGTATCCAACCGATGCGGATACACGGGATGTCAGGAGAGGAGTTGGCGGAGGGTTTCGGAGACGACCGTCTTTTCGACAGCATCGAGGGGAGGTTCCAGGGAGCAGCCTGCCGCGAGCTTATGCCCGCCGCCGCCGAAGACATTGGCGACTTTGTTTACGTCCGCGCCCTCCCTGGCCCGCAGGCTGATCCGCACCTTCATGCCCGGAACTTCGCGGAAGAGGATGCCCACCTGCACGCCCTTGATGGCCCGGATGTGGTTGACGATGCCCTCGGTGTCGGCGTCCGTCGCCTGGAACTGCTCGAAATCGTGGGCGGTGACGTGACCCCAGGCGACGCGCCTGTTCTCCGAAAGCTGCACGGAATCGAGCGCACGGCCCAGTAACTTGATGCTGGCATAGGAGCGGTTCTCGAAGACCAGTTCGGAGATGGGCGCGGGGGAGGCCCCCAGCCGTTGCAGGCGGGCCGCCAGCGCAAAGGTGAGCGGCGTCACGTTCATATAGCGGAATGAGCCGGTATCCGTAATCAGGCCGGTCATCAGGCAGTCGGCGATCTCTCGGTTCGCCAGGTCACGGCGCGTCGCCGCCGACAGCGTGCGGATCAATTGCCAGACCAACTCCGCCGTGGCCGCCGCGCCCGGGTCCAGAATGCGGATCTGCCCGAAGGGGCCGTCCGCCACATGGTGGTCGATGTCCATCAGCACCGGCGCGGATTCCATGACCGGCACAACACTGCGCCCCACGCGTACCATCGTCCCGGCGTCACAGACGATTGCCAGGTCGAAATCACGGTGCTCCGTGCCGGTCTGCACCCACTCCGCGCCGGGCAGCCAACGATAGATGTCCGGCACCCCATCCGTGGAGAGCGGGATCGCCTCCTTGCCCAGCGCCCGGAAGGCATGTGTCAGCGCCAGGATACAGCCAAGCGTATCGCCGTCGGGGTTGACATGCCCCGCCAGAACGATACGCTCGGCTTCACAGATCGCCTGCACCGCTTTTTTGAACTGCTTCCTCATCGTCCCTCGCCGGGTTCGTCGGCCTTCACGGCGGAGACCGCCCCCTCCTCACGGGGTTTCAGGTCTCCCTCCACCGAGTGGAGCAGCTCAAAGATCCGCTGGCCCCGTTCGATGCCCGAATCGAAGAGAAAGGTGATCTCCGGGGCGATCCGCAGGTGCGCCCGGCGGGCAAACTCGCCCCGCAGCATCCCCACGGCATGGTTCAGCGCCTTTAAGCTCTGATTCCGCGCCTCCTCATCGCCCAGCACGCTCACATAGACCTTCGCGTAGCGCAGGTCGCGGGAGATCTCCGCGCCCGTCACGGTCACAAAGCCCAGCCGCGGATCGCGCAGATCGCGCTGAATGATCTCGCTGAGTTCGTGGACCAACTGCTCCTGTATTTTTTCTTGCCGAACGCTCATCACAAAAACTCCATCTCTACTTCCACCACCTCGACGGCGGGATTGCTCTCTATGGTATCCATGACCTTATCCAGCACCCGATTGACATACGGTTTCTCGTTGGCGACGCAGGCGACGCCCAGCGTCGCGCGTCGCCAGGCATCCAGATCGTCTACCTCGGCCATCGAGATGTTGAACTTCTGCCGGGTCGTCTCGATCAGGCTCTTGATGATCTGCCGTTTGTCTTTCAGCGATTCGGTCGTGTGCATCCGCAGACCGATGGTAAGGACCCCAATGTGCATGGCAAAACCCGGATCAGGTTCGGAGGACCTGCTTCATCTCGAAGCATTCGATGATATCGCCGGGCTGATACTCCGCGCTCCAGTCCTGGAGGGTAAGACCGCACTCAAAGCCCGTCGCCACCTCGCGCACGTCGTCCTTGATACGGCGCAGGGTATCTATCTTGCTGGCGACCAGCACCTCTCTGCCCCGATGCAGCCGCACTTCGGCCCCGCGCTGGAGCTTGCCCTCCGTAACATAGCAGCCGGCGATAAAGACCCCCTTCGGCGTCTTGAAGCTCTGGCGTACCTCGGCCTTGCCCAGCGGCGATTCCTCGTAAATCGGAGTGAGAAGGCCCTTCATCGCCCGATCCATGTCCTCGACCAGATCGTAGATGATATTGTAGAAGCGCAGGTCTACTCCGTCGCGCTCCGCCGCCCGCTGTGCGGACGGCTCCGCCCGCACATTGAAGCCGACGATGATCGCACCGGTGGACTCGGCATAGAGCACATCCGATTCGTTGACGCTGCCCACGCCGCCGTATTTGATGTTCAGCCGGACCTCCGATTCCTTCTTGTTGGCTTCCAGCTCGTTCAACTGCCCGATGACGGCCTCGACGCTGCCCTGCACATCGCCCTTGACCACCAGGTTCAGGTCCTTGGTGACGCCCTCCTGCACCCGTCGCGACAGATCCGCCAGCGTCATGCGCTTGGTGGGACCGCCCAGCATGGTCTGGCGCTGCTTCTGCTGCCGGCGCTCCGCGATCTGCCGGGCCTCTTTATCGTTCTTGACCACCTCGACCGTATCGCCTGCGGCGGGGGCGGCGTTCAGCCCGATGACTTCGACCGGGGTGGCGGGCGTGGCCTTCTGCAGCTTCTCGCCCCGTTCGTTCGTCATGGCGCGGACTTTGCCGTAGGTCAAGCCTGCCACCAGGCTGTCTCCTACCCGCAGCGTGCCGGACTGCACCAGCACCGTTGCGACCGGCCCGCGTCCCGGCACGATCTGTGCCTCGATGATGGCGCCCGTCGCATGGCCGCTCGCATCCGCCTTCAGCTCCTGTACGTCCGCCACGAGCAGAATGTACTCCAGCAGATCGCTGACCCCGGTGCCCGTCTTGGCGGAGAGCGGGACCGCGATCACATCGCCGCCATACTCTTCGACCACCAGGTTGTGCTCGGTAAGCTGCTGCTTGATGCGGTCCGGCTTGGCGTCCGGCTTATCCATCTTGTTGATCGCTACGATCATAGGCACCTGAGCGGCCTGAGCGTGATTGATCGCCTCCACCGTTTGCGGCATGATCCCGTCGTCGGCGGCGACCACCAGCACCACAATGTCGGTGACGCTGGCTCCTCGGGCGCGCATCGCGGTAAAGGCCTTATGGCCCGGCGTGTCGAGGAAGGTGATCTTGCGCTTCTCGCCCTCATGGTCCACTTCCACCTGGTAGGCCCCGATGTGCTGGGTGATCCCGCCGAACTCACCCTCGACCACGTTCGTTTTGCGGATGGTGTCGAGGAGCGTCGTCTTGCCATGGTCTACGTGGCCCATGATGGTGACGACCGGCGGGCGGACCTGTGCGGCCCCGCTGGGGGCTTTATGCTTGGGCGTGGCGACGGCGGCAGCCGGCTTCGGCTCCGCTTTCACCTGGAGGGTATAGCCATACGCGGCGGCCAGACGGTCGGCGAGGGCGCGAGACAGGCGCTGCGTGATCGACACCAGTTCGCCCATCTCCACCAGCTTCTTCTGTGCGACGTTGGGCTGGATCCCGATTGCCTGTGCCAACTCCTTTACGGTGGCGTCTGCGCCGACGCTCGCCACTTTGCCGGCGGCGGGCGCTTTGCCCAGCAGGTCGCGCACAGCGTTGGCCGTCTCGGCGTCCACCAGCGCATTCGGGCCGGCGACGGACACGCCCAGATCGTTCATTACCGTTATCAGTTCGATATTGGTCATCTTCAATTCTCTGGCGAGGTCCGCCAGACGAATCCCTGCAAACACTGTCATACTCCCTCCCCCTCGCTTTCTTGCGTCGCCTGATTGCGTTCGCGCCCCTTCGACGGTTCCGAAACGCTTCCGGAAGGGGGTAGGGGCGGCGAAGCCGCGCCCGGTTCCGGCCCTGCGATAGCAGCGGCCTTCGCGCCCAATTCGACGAACAGCGCGTCGGCGATCCCGGTGACTTTCAGCGAACGCTCGAACTTCTTCTGTTTTTTGGCCAGGGCGATGCACTCGCTCCTGGCGCAGACATAGGCTCCCCGCCCCGACATCTTGCCCTTCGGGTCGTAACAGACGGAGCCATCCGGCTGGCGCACCACGCGCAGCAAGTCCCGCTTTTCGTCGGTTTCGCGGCAGGCCACGCAGGTGCGGATCGGTATGTGTTTCGGTTTTATCATGCCGTTTGAATACAGGACGCCACGGAGAGACAGGCAAGGAGGAGCACGGAGGCAGCGACACCGCGCCCGGAGGCGGAACGCAAATCGCGCCGACGCGGGGATG
>Ga0070734_10003978_pt1 | contig 14628 bp, 14 predicted proteins | sample Coa_R1_8_FD_66444 | JGI IMG/M metagenome (GOLD analysis project Ga0070734, IMG submission 66444) | Surface soil microbial communities from Centralia Pennsylvania, which are recovering from an underground coalmine fire - Coalmine... | ecosystem: Environmental > Terrestrial > Soil > Unclassified ...
CCAGATATTGCAAATCGATCACAAGCTCAAGCGATCCCAGGTAAGCGCGCTGGTCATTCAAGACAGGCTTGGCTACCACCATGACAGTACTGGCGTGCTTGCCAGACCCCATGGAGAGAGGCTCCCCGTTGTATTCACGCCCGTCGTGCGCAGCTGCGAGGCCGCGGTCCAGCTCTTTCTCCAGAAAAGTATCAGGCTCAATGGTACCCAGCTTCAGCATCAACAGGTTTTCCGTGTTGACCAGCCGGGCATATGGGGCAATGGAGTCCGGGTCTTCAATGTAATTCTGAAGCAGCGCTTTTACGTCTGCTGCTTCCACGTTTTTGCCGCTCAGATTGCCGCCGCTGGTTACCCGGATGGAGAAAGCAAGGCTTGAAAGCGTGGAACCGATATCTTTCTCACGCTGGGCGATTGACTGTGCCAGAGTGGTGGTTACATTGTTCTGCAACAGCTTTTCATTGCTTCCAAGGGTTTCGCGGTTTCGCGCCACCATTTTGGTGGCATAGAAATAAAGCGGCACTACTCCCACCGCTATCAACACGATGAGAATCAGGTACAGAATCGGTATCCGGGCGGGCAACGGCAGTTTCATAAAGCCAGAGACGTAATTTCCAAATTGTATGCTGAAATCGCCCTAAATCTAACCAAAAAAGAGACCTTCCCCACGATTACGGAAGTACTCCAGATTGGAGCGCGTAACGATTCAGCCATGCATGAATTAGGGAATTTCCCTGAGAAAAAAGCGATTTCAGGGCCATAAGAACGAGTTGCATGAGCGGACTCTTAGAACTTATCTTCCACCTTGCCGGGCCTTGTCATCAATTCTCGGATGGCATCGTGAGGAGACTTGCCGTCATGCAAGATGGCATACATTTGCTCGGTAATGGGCATTTCAACATGGAATCTCTTCGCCAGACCCAGGGCAGCGTTCGTGGTAAGCACACCTTCCGCCACCATGCCGTGCATGCCGGCGATAATCTGCTGCAAAGGCTGTCCCTGGCCCAGTGCCTCACCAACGCTGCGATTTCGTGAGAGACCTCCGGTGCATGTGAGCACCAAGTCGCCCATGCCCGAGAGGCCAAATAAGGTTTGCGGTTTGGCGCCGCAGGCAACGGCAAGCCGGGTGATTTCCGCCAGGCCACGGGTGATCAACGCTGCCACCGAGTTATGGCCCAATCCCAGGCCGCTGCATACGCCGGCGGCTATGGCAATCACGTTCTTGAGGGCGCCGCCCAATTCAACGCCGGTGAGATCGTCATTCATGTAAACGCGGAAGCTGGGATCGCTAAAATCTTTCTGCACGCGTGCCGCAAGGGCGCTATCGGCTGAGGCAACAGTGACGGCCGTCGGGTGCTTCTCCGCTACTTCTTTGGCGAATGATGGGCCGCTCATGGCGCCGATCTTTGGCTCAAATCCGCAAAACCGCCCAACCACTTCGTGAATGACCTCAGTCATACGCAGGAGCGTGTCATTTTCAATGCCTTTGGTGGCGCTCAAAAAAAGCATATGTGGCTGAAGCCATTGCGCCATGTGCTCAAAAGTCCGCCGGCAATGGTGCGAGGGCATTACGCTGACAATGATTTCCACGCCGGAGAGCGCTTCCTTGAAATCATTTGTCGCCGTGATTGATGGAGGCAGCGAGCAACCGGGAAGAAACAGATCGTTAGTGCGCGAGCGGGCAATACTTTGCAGGACTTCTTTTTCAAGCGCCCACAGTCGGACGTCATGGTCACCGCGACGGCCTGTCACCATAGCGAGGGCAGTACCCCATGCTCCAGCGCCGATAACGGCGATGCGGCTCAAAGCTGTTTCTCCGCGATCTGAGGTTTACTTCCGCCGAATCGGTTCTCAGTTCCAGCAAGCAGGCGTTTGATGTTTTGATGATGCTTGAGAATGATGATCAATGAGACGCCGGAAGCAAGAAGCAGAGACAGCCAGTCAGGGTTCTGCATTAAATACGCGGCGACGGGAAAAGCAATGGCTCCCAAAATGGAGCCGAGAGACACATATCGTGTGATCGCCACAACAAGAATGAAAATTGCCAGAGCCAGCAGAATGGCTTTAGGAAACAAAACACAGAAAACACCAAGCGCCGTGGCGACACCCTTGCCGCCTTTAAAACGCAGCCAGACGGGGAAGACATGGCCAAGGACGGCGCAAAGAGCTGCCCATGACATTAAACGCAAAGGGAGAGCGCATGGATGTTCGACGAAGTCGCTGCAGAGATTGTATTTTGAAACAGCCATGAGAGCGGCCAGCCAGACGGCCAGCGCTCCTTTGAGCGCGTCGAGAACCAACGTTGCGATTCCGAGTCCTTTCGCGCCGGAGCGCGCGACGTTTGTAGCGCCAATGTTACCGCTCCCGGTCTGGCGAATGTCTTCGCCGCGAAAAATGCGCACCAGAAGATATCCAAAGGGAATCGAACCCATCAGGTAAGCAACAACGGCGACGATGAGATAAAGAGTGATCATGAAACGCGTAATGCTACTCAAGAGCGAATCTTTCCAGCTTGGTATATTTCGAGCCGCCTTTCTGCGGCTGGCTCTGGTACAGAAAGAATTCGCGCGCAGTCATTGTACCGAACTGCGGCGGAGGATCAGCTAGTAGCGGTCGTAATTCCCGCAACAGCCGCGAACTCGTCCGCGCCAGTGTGAGATGCGGATGGTATGGCTTGGTTTCGCGCGCGAAGCCTAGCCGTTCCAGAGCAGTATCAATCGTCGAGGCCAGGATTGGCAACTTGTCGCCGCCATCTACTCCCGCCCAGAAGACGCGGGGTGCGTTCGGATTGGGAAAGAATCCTACGCCTGTAAATTTCACCTCAAACGGTGCGGCCTTGATCGCTAGCGCGGCTTTTATTTTCCTCACCGCTGCATCATCTACGTGGCCAATAAACTTCAATGTCACGTGCAGGCCTTCCACGCGGGCCCAGCGGGCGTCAGGTGCAAGGGTGCGTGCTCGTTCCATGTAGTTGGTCAACGCAGCGCGAACCTCAGCAGGAATGTCCAGTGCGATGAAGAGGCGCATATCACATCAGCTTGCGGCGGACCATGTCCAGGGCCTGTTGCGTGGCCCAGTGGCGAATGCGGTCGCGATCGCCAGGGAAAGTTCGCTCAATCACTTCAGTATGGCTGCCATCGGCCAATGCATGGAAGACAAGGCCCACCGGCTTTTCATCCGATCCGCCTGCTGGCCCGGCTACGCCCGTGATGCCTATGCCAAAACTTGATTTGCAGCTATTGCGAATGCCTTCTGCAAGAGCGGCAGCAACCTGGCTGCTAACTGCGCCATGTTCTGCGATCAACAGCGGCGGCACTCCCGCCAGAGCTGTCTTTACGGAATTCTCATAGACGACGGCACCGCCAAGGAAGTAGCGCGAACTGCCAGGAACGGATGTGATCCTCGCGGCCAACATGCCCCCAGTGCAGGACTCGGCTACGGCCAGCGTTTTTTCCCGCATGCCCAGGTAATAGCCCACGATCTGCTCCATGCTCTCGCCCTTGGTGGCAAAGATGGCGTCTTCAAACTCGTCCTCAAGGAGAGTAGCGAGCGCATCCACGCGCTTTTGGGCTTCTTCAAACGAACTGGCCTGCGCGCGGAGATGAAGCTGCACTTCACCGGGCGTTCCGGCAAGGATGGTGGTTTCAACGCCCTGGGCTGCCTTGTAAATGGGCGCGGCGCGCTTATCGACCATTGATTCGCCAATCATGCCGATCTTTAATTCCCGCGTGGCGATATGTTGCGAAGGAACCAGTCTTTTCAGGCGTTCGAAAACATGCTCTTCAAACATCCCACGGAGTTCATGCGGAGGGCCGGGCAAAAGAACGATGATGGCGTGGCCATACTGATCGTCAATATGCAGGAACTGTCCCGGAGCTGAACCGCGTTTGTTGTCGAGCGCATCAGCGCCGTCAATCACGTCGCCCTGGCGTTCGTTATTCTCCGCCATCTTCCAGCCGCGGGCGGCAAAACGCGCGCGCAGGTCTTCCACAATGCGGGCGTGTCTTTTAAGCGGACGGCCCAGCGTTTCTGCCACGCACTCACGGGTAAGGTCGTCTTCAGTGGGACCAAGACCTCCCATAAAGATGACGACATCGGCGCGTGAGAGCGCAATCCGGGCGACGTTGACCAGATCAGAACGGCGATCGCCAACAATGGTTTTGAAGCTTACTTCCACGCCCAGGCGGTTGAGTTGCTCGGTGAGGAAGAGCGAGTTCGTGTCCTGGCGGAAGGGAGTCAGCAGCTCCGAACCGATGGCAATGATCTCAGCGTTCACGTTAGCAGTTTAAATGAGAGAAAGGCCCTGCACGCCCCAGGTGAGATGGAAAACGGCGTTGGTGGTGACAAGCACTGCTCCGCCAGTCCGCGTGAATGCCAGCCCAACCAGGCCATTTCCGGCAATTGCCAGGCTGGCGTGTTTTTCGGGTGTGATTTTTACAATCCCCCGCTTGCCGCCAAGCGATGCTGCGACGTAGAGATTTCCCTGCGTATCGAATGCCAAACCCTGGGGCCGCCCGAGTCCGCGATAGAAGACCGTGACTGTGCCATGAGGATCGACGCTATAAACGGCGTCAAAGCTGGAGTTGGTGGGACCAGTCACATACAGCGTGCCGTCGGGCGCAAAGGCAAGATGATAGGCGGCAACGCTTGGTTCCAAAGTCGCAAAGACGAAAATTTGCCTGTCCGGCGCGATGCGCCAAATCGTCCCGCTACGATCACCCACATAGAGATTGCCGGACTTATCAAAAGCGATCCCGGTGGCGACACCCATACCCTCAGCGTACGTGCTAAGCGTGCCGTTCGGCGCCACGCGGTATACAGTTCCGTCATAGCGCGAGGAAACATAAAGTTGTCCCTGTGGATCAAAGGCCATCCCTGTGGCGTTCATCAGCTCAGGCAGAAAAGGCTTGACGTTGTAATCGGGATCGATTTTGTAAATCGCAACCGGCACCTTCTGGCCGCGTCCGCCGGAGTAGGTGACAAAAATGTTGCCGTCGCGGTCAATCGCAGGATTGGCGACAGGATGCAGGCTCTCTGCAATAGGCTGAGCGATTTTGAGTTCACGGCCGTTGCTTACGTATCCATTGTTTTGGATGGTAACCAAACCGGACTGGGCGCCAAAAGGCACGCGCGCAATCACAAAATCTTCTGAACTCACCACAATCGGGCCGCGCATGCCGCTGAACAATACTTCTGGGCGCGCCAGTTGTGGAGGCTTGAGAGCGCGTCCCAGAATGCGCACCTCGCCTCCAGGAAGTGAAGCGGGCGGGTCAATGGCTTCAATATAGGGGTTGCCATCTACATTCTTCTTGCCCAGCAGACTTTCGGTAATTCCCATGGAGGTGCGGCCTAACGCGCTATAAAATGCAGCCATAACTGAAGCAAGGCAAGCGCGTACAGCCCTGCGCCAACGTCATCCATCATGATTCCAGTCCCTCCCGGCAACGCTTCCAGGCGGCGCAGAGGGAACGGCTTCACTATGTCAAAGCTACGAAAGAGTATAAAACCCGCCAGCATGTATTTCCAATTCACCGGGACGGCGATCAAAGCAATCATCTGGCCGGCGACTTCATCAATCACCACAAAGCCGGGGTCTTTGATGCCGCTTTCACGCGCTACCACGGTGGATGGCGGAATGCCAATCAGGGTTACCAGCACGGAAACGGCGATAGCGGCAGGGAAGAGCCATGTTGACGGTAGCCATTTGCTGGCAGCCCACCACAATGCGAGGGTTGCCGCAGATGCCCACGTCCCGGAGCCTGGCTGTAAATGGCCGATGCCGAAGAAGGTGGCGATGCTCCAGGAAAGGCGAGATTTGGGGACGGTCTTTTGGGGTTCCATGTCTTCAAGCGCAACGACATAGCTTACAACGCTTTGTGATTGAGGTCTTTTGCGAGTCTAAGAAACGCTATTGCTCTGATGAATGCCCGTCCGGATCCCGTTTTAGCTTCGATTGCTGTTCGGCGATGTCTTCTAGCAACTCAGGATCGTTGATCTTAGTGGAGATCACATACCCGCCGCTGGCCCACTTTCCCAGGTCGATGGTGCGGCAGCGGTCGCTGCAGAAGGGGAAATCTTCCTGCGTCCTCAGCACGAGCGTGCGGCAGATAGGACAGCGAAGCGCAAGTGGCTTTTTCTTCGGCATACAAAATTAGATGATAGGCGATTAACCAACGATGCGCGCCACCAGGTCGTAATCATGGGCCTCAGTAATCTCACAGCGATAGAAAGTGCCCGGCACCAGTTCCTCGTGGTCGCCAAAATCGTTGATAAATAATTTACCGTCAATCTCCGGTGCGTGCATTTCCGAGCGGCCTTCCCAGAGAAGGTCAGTTTCTTCTGAAGGGCCCAGCGCAAGAACCTCATACTGGCGGCCTACCAGCTTGCGTTTGTTCTTTTTGCTGATTTGGCGCTGAATCTGCATCAGCTTCTTGCGGCGGCGTTCAATCTCGCGCGGCGGAACTTTGTCGCCCAGGCGGTAGGCGGCGGAGCCGTCTTCGTCGGAATAGCTGAAGACACCCAGCCAGTCGAATTCCACAGCTTTGACGAACTCGCAAAGTTCGGCAAAGTCGGCTTCTGTTTCGCCGGGAAAGCCGACGATGAACGATGTGCGCAATGTCAGGTTCGGAATGGTCCGCCGCATCTTCTCGATCGACTTCAAGAAAATCTCAGCTCCAGCGCCGCGCTTCATGCGCTTGAGCACGGACGCAGAAGCGTGCTGCAACGGCACGTCCACGTAGGAACAGATCTTTTCATACCGCGCGATGGTCTCCAGCAGCTTGCCGGTGATCTTGTTGGGATAGGCATAGAGGAAGCGCACCCAGAGGAGTTCTTCAATCTGCGCCAGACGTTCCAGCAGTAGAGCCAGGCCGTCTTTCAGGCCAAGATCTTCGCCGTAACAGGTGGTGTCCTGGCCGATGAGGGTGATTTCTCGCACGCCGCTGGCGGCCAGTCGCTCGGCTTCCGCAATTACCGATTCAAAATGCCGCGAGCGGAATTTGCCGCGAAGCTGCGGGATGATGCAAAAGCCGCATGGATGATCACAGCCTTCGGCGATCTTGATGTAAGCCGACGCTTTGGGCGTGGCCAGCACGCGCGGCGTGGTTTCGTCGTAAAGATAGTTGGGCAGGTCAGAGATCGCACCGTCCCACTCTACGCGGGAAAAACGCCCGCTTTGCTCGAGCGCGAGCCCTTCCGCCCGTGCCGGCATGCCGGACTTCAAGGCCTGGCTGTTCGAACCATGATTCAGGATGACAAACGGCGAGTCGTCTGCTGGCGCAGTGCCACCATGGATTCCGGCAGCAGCCAGAATCGCGTCCAGTTCGCCGGTGCCGACTACGGCATCAACTTCAGGGATATTCTTTTGAATTTCCGTGCGATAGCGTTCCACCAGACAGCCTGCGACGATAAGTTTTTGCGCCTTGCCGGTGATCTTGTGCTGCGCCATTTCCAGGATCGTATTCACCGATTCCTGCTTGGCCGAGTCGATAAACGAGCAGGTGTTTACTACGATCACGTCGGCATCCTCGGCGCGGGCAGTAATCTGCGCTCCGCCAGTCTGCAACATGCCCATCATCACCTCGCTATCGACGAGGTTCTTGGGACAGCCCAGGCTGACAAAGCCAACTTTTAGTGGGCTTGGCTGGGAGGCAGAATCCGGCTGCGGAAGCGCTAGTGTAGGGTTCTCTACTGGCATGCTGTCTTTCTATTGTAACATCGCCAAGGCCAGTGTTTTTGCGGGGTTAAGGCTTCCTTTGTGCTTGCTATAGGACAGCGAATTTGGCCGCGAATGCAGACGAAATACGCGAATAGCCCTCATTTATGTTTCTTTTCTGTTGTGTCGCGGCCCGATGGTTCCAATTGTAATTAGGGATCCCTAACCGCAAAAGGCCGGTTCGGGATTTCAGAAAGAAGCTCCTCACTGGCTCATGACAATCTTGCCGTCGGGCGTCCGCTCCACCATAGGCGCATAAGTGCCCAGAAGTTCCCGTCGCCACCATGTTCCTTCTTTGCGTTTGGTAGCGCGGTCGGTAAACCAGTATTGCCAGATCACAGTACGCACTTTCTGCGGCGGGGCATTGCTAAAAGGATTTCCAGCGAAGAGCGAGAGCACGTCCGGATCGTTTCTCAACAAGCGCGCTTCTGTCTGCACCACCCACGGATAATTGCGCCAGTTGCCGAGCGAGGCAAACCACAGGTCCCATTCGAAGCGAGGCTGATAAGGAGCGTAGATACCCGGTGCCTTGTGGACATCCTGCGGCTTGTAGCGGAAAGGATAGGGAACCCAGTTTTGTCCATCAGTTGAACCCTCAAACTCAATCTCGTAGCGCTCATGCGTCATGTTGGCAAACAGGCCGTACTGGTTGGCGATGCGAAACGGGTCGAGAGCGCGTGCAGGGCCCAGAGGAAACGGCGGCGCGTAAGGAATCATGGCAAAGAGCAAAGCGGTAGTCGCGTAGAAAATCCAGCCAAGATAGATAGCTGCAACGCCTCGCCAGACTGGCCGAAGCCAGGCAGCAGAACGCGACCGCGAGGCTTGTTCATCCAATGACTCCGTTGAAACCTGCTTGCCCCAATTCTTCCAGCGTTGTGGCAGCACCGAGCGGACAAAGCCATCGTCAAGCAGTAGAAAGCCCAGAACCAGCACGAGATAATTCAGGAATGTGTAATTCGCCGTCAAGATAATCCCAATCTGAAAGGGCGTGACAATGAGAAAGCAGATGATGCGGAAGCGGCGAGGAAGAAAGAGCATCCAGACAAGGCCGAGTTCGGCAGCCAAGGTCATGAACGCAGTAGCCGCGTGGAACCAGTGCGGAAGCTGCTGCACGTACCAGCCAATCCAGGTGGGCAATGGGCCGTTCTGGTAGTAGTCATCCATGGCGGTCAGGTGACGCCAGGAGTAATCGCCGCTGGTGAGCTTGACGATGCCGGATTCAAAGTAGATGCGGAACCATTCCCAGCGCAGCAGAAACAGGCTGAAGCGAGAAGGCGCATGGGTCGCGCCGAGGCGCGGTCGCAGTCCGGGCGGAGCAAAAAACAGCGAGATGAAGCCGGCTTCCAGCAGCATGCCGTCTGACTGGAAACCGGAAAAATCCTGCGCTGCGGCAACGAACGACAGAAAACAAACCAGGCAGACCATCAACGACAGGCGCGGCCACAAGTTTAAGACGACTGCGACAGAAGCCATTAAGCCGACCCACGTAATCACCATCAAGGCATGATTGCCCGTGCTGACCCAGAGCAGGGTGGGCGCAAACCAGAAACGTTGCAGACTTGGATAATAATTTGCTACGTCGCTCAGATAGCCCGCGGCTGGCAGGATGCCGTTGGGGCCGATCATGCCTTTGATCTGAAAAATGAGCGAGTAGAATGCGGAAAAATAGATAACGCCCAGAGCGCGGAGAAATATCCAGCGCGGCAGCAAATGTGTGCGTGAAGTTTCAGCCGGGGCTTGCCGCCCCAGCAGCCATTCGGCAGTTTGTTCAATGCGGTCCAGCACCTGCAGCCTCAAGCGGATTATATCGTCGAGACAACAAGCCTTCTGGTGTGTGCCAAAGCCAAAGTGGAAGGCGGAAGGACGTTCCCTATTGTGCAATCCAGCGGGCGAGATTTTGCAGTATTGTTAAACCAGCAGGAACATGGAACGTGGGGAGGCGGAATGATGCTAAAACGAATTTTAATAGCGACAACGTGCGGACTACTCCTGATGGTCTTACCCAGCACGGGGCTGGCGCAGGGCAACAGCCAGGGCAAAGGCAAAGGCCACAACAAGCAAGCGCAGTCTAATGACGACGATCGGGACCGCGACAGTGATCGTGGCGGACGTATCGTGTTCAGCGTGCGAGACCGCGACACGATTCGCAGCTACTATCAGGACCGCAATTCGAACCTGCCGCCGGGATTGGCTAAGCGCAACGGAAACCTGCCTCCAGGATTGCAAAAGCACCTGGAGCGCGATGGAACTTTGCCTCCCGGGTTGCAGAAGCGGGTGCAGCCATTTCCAGAAGACCTGGAGCGCCGGCTGCCGCCGCTGCCGGACACCTATCGCCGGGTCACGCTGGGCGTTGACATTATGATTCTTGACCGTCGCACGCAGCGGATCGTGGACATAATTCATGACATTCTGCGGCCGTAAGCTAGCGATTGGACGGCTTCAAAGCAGAGACTATTTCTTTCCGGCGATTTCTTCGTAGAGTTCGGGAAGCAGTTGAGCGTCTTCTACGGATGCATCAAAGCGCGCGCGCTCATAGTGTTCAGTGAAAAGCTCAACATCGTGGCGTATTCGCGGATCGGGGATGGAGGAGGCAAACTCCTCTGCGGTTTGAGACTGTTCTTTGCGGACGCCACGACGGGCCATCATCTTGAGCATGCGCTGGTACCAGAAACTGGCGGAGGTGCGAGGAGCTTTTTGCGGATGCCTGAGGGCGCGCGTGCGCTGGATGGTGCGCCATGTCATCGGAGCAAAAGGCGCGGCCAGAAGCAAACCGAGCAGCACACAACAAAGCGCCATCTGCCGGGGTGAAAGATCTTGCAGCTTTCGCTGCCAGCGGCTGATGAGTTCCACTATACGGAAATAGCGGCGTTCAGCCCATGCCCGGAAACTGGATTGAGCATTGCCCGTGGCGGTGCTCAGGTCTGAGCGCAACTTCATCTGATGGGTGAAATCATAGTTCACAATCCACTCGCGCCATATCTGCCGGGCCGCGTCAAGGTATAAACCTACGCGTGACCAGCCTGTTTGTGGCTCATCGGCGCTGCCCGCCGGAGTGGGATCAAATGAGGCCCAGCCATACTCAGGGAAATAAACTTCGACCCAGGAGTGTGCGTCCTTCTCGCGGACGATGTAGCTATTGGTGAGGTCGTTAAATTCGCCACCGCGAAAGCCATTGACGACGCGGGCTGGTATGCCGAGCGTGCGCAGCATCATGACCATGGAAGTAGCAAAATATTCACAGTGGCCTTTCTTGCGCTCGAAAAGAAAGCGGGCAAGCGGATCAGGCTCACGCAATCCCGGCAATTGCAGTGTGTAGCCGTAATTGCTCTGCAGGTAGCGCTCAATATCCTTGGCGCGCATGTAGTTTGAAGCCGAGGACGCAGTCACCTGCCGCGCCAGTTGCGCAATACGCGGATCAAGGTTCGGCACCTGTAAATACAGATTGGCCACGTGCGCGGGATAGTCCGTGGAGTTGGAATCAAGAACGAGAGGCTCAGGATCGCGCGTATCGGCTTCCGCGGAGTAGATGCCCACGGTCTGTCCGCCTTCATCCGCTGCCCCGGAACCGTTATCAGCGGCGTGAGCATTGAATATGGAGCCGTCTGACTTGATCTCCAGAATCCGGTAATCGCCATTAATCTTGAGTGGGACGGGAGCCAGAAAGAAAAGGTTCAGGCCCACCGGTTCCATTACCACGCGATAGGTAAGCGTTTGTAAATGAGGAGCGGAGCGCCGCCTTTCAGAATAAAAAGAAAAATTGCTGATGCGCGTGAGGTCCAGCGGAGTGTTGTTCAAGCCATGCTGCGTAGGGATTTCCAGCGGGTTCCACCAGTGCCGTCCATCAAAGTTTGCCAGGGTAATGCCGCGCCAGTGCGGGTTGCTGGAAAGCTTCCCAAACTGCACTTCAACGTGCATCACAACGTTGCTGGATTGTTGGATCTGGCCAATGCCGCCAAGATTTACTTCCGGACTGAACCCGGCGACCAGGGAGCTTTGTACGCCAAGATTGCGCAAGTATCCGCTGCTACTTACGCGCGGCAGGATGAAGAAAAACAGCGCAGCGCCGGCCAGCGTCAGCAGGCCCAGAAAGCCGGAGATCCCCGCCAGCGAACCGTAAAACTTTGCATCGTGATGGGGAGGAACGCCGGCAGCCAGCGTTTCCTGCTCTGAGCGCCGCATCTCCATGCTGACAAAAGTGGCGATCGCCACCAGAATAAACACGGAAAAAGTGAGGAGGAAGAGCGTATCCACTGTCAGGACCGCCGCCGCCAGCAACATAAGGAATGAGAGCACGGCCAGATACATAAGATCGCGGTCACGCCGCACGGAAAAAATCTTGATGACCATGCTGAACAGCACCATGTGCACCGTGGCGCTGATAAAGCTTTCAGAAAAATAAAAATAGTCCGCCGCGTAGAAGGCGAAATAGATCAAGGTCAGAAATGTAGTCCAGCGCTCAGAGATGACCAGGGTCTTGCGCATCAGGAGGAGATAGCCGCGTAAAAGCAGCGCGGGCAGCACCAACGCAAGGGAAGGCACATCCAGCTTGTTGGTGCCCATGAGCGCGGTGAAGCCGACAACTACAAGAATGTAAAGCGACCACTGAAAGAAACGCTCAGCGCTGCCCGAACCGGGAACGGCCTTCATTGCTGTGAAGCTGAGACTGCGCGTGGACACTGCTTTATTGTCGCCGAATTTTAGGTCGGAGCAAAGCGCAATCCGCGCGCCCGTGACCCAACGTAACTGTTATTTTGTCGCTTCGCTCCAAACCGCTTCGGGATCTCGCATGTGGTGGGATTTGTCAGCCTTGCGGCGGCGGGCTCGGCGCGCAAGCCGGCCTCGCCCTGGATCATCGCTTGGTTCGCTCCAAACCGCTTACGCACTTTGTCATAGCCAAGATTTTTCGGCCTTGATATAGCGGGCGCGGCACGCAACCGGCCTTGCCCTGGATCATCGCTTGGTTCGCTCCAAACCGCTTACGCACTTTGTCATAGCCAAGATTTTTCGGCCTTGATATAGCGGGCTCGGCATGCAAGCCGGCCTCGCCCTGGATCATCGGTCGCCTCAAGAAACCCAGGTGGACACAAAGATGTTAGAATCGGAAATGCCGGGTCCCGCGCGACGCAATCCCGCCAATCCCGCCAGGTCCGGAAGGAAGCAACGGTAACGGGCTAGTGCGTGTGCAGCGGGGTGCCCGGTCTTTTTCTTTTGTCGCTTCGCTCCCAACCGCTTACACACTTAGTTGTCGCCAAGTTTTTTCTGCCTTGATATAGCGGGCTCGGCGCGCAAGTCGGCCTCGCCCTGGTTGTCCTTGATGTCACGCAGCGTCCTTAGCTGAGGAGGGATTTCCGTCCTGCCCAAAACCGCTTACAATATTTGGTTTACCCATACACTCACCTGGAGAAACTTTTTTGGCCAATCTTGTCCGCGCGAAAATCTCAGCCCTCGGAACCTATGTCCCACCGCGCCTTCTGACGAATACCGACCTAGAAAAAATGGTCGAGACCTCCAATGAGTGGATTATCGAGCGCACCGGAATCAGGCAACGGCACATTGTGGACAAAGGAGTGGCCACGTCTGATCTGGCGATTGAAGCTGCGCAAAAAGCATTGCAGGAGCGTGGCATTCCGGCCACCGAGATTGAAGCAATCTTTGTGGGCACTGTTACGCCAGACATGATTTTCCCGGCAACAGCTTGCATTGTCCAGGACAAGATTGGGGCCAAAGGCGCATGGGGCTATGACATCTCAGCGGCCTGTTCCGGCTTTGTGTACTCGCTGCAAACGGCGGTGAAATTTGTGGAATCTGGCGCGCACAAGCGGGTGCTGGCGATTGGCGCGGACGTGATGACATCGATCATCAATTACCAGGACCGCGCCACCTGCATCATCTTTGGCGATGGTGCGGGCGCTGTGCTGGTGGAACCCGCCACAGACGACAATTATGTGATCGACTTTATTCATGAGGTGGATGGTTCCGGCGCATGTTCACTGTTTATGCCCGGAGGCGGCAGCCGCAATCCCACCACGCATGAAACTGTGGAAAAGAAGATGCATTATGTCCATCAGGACGGGCAGGCGGTGTTTAAATACGCAGTCCGCAAAATGGCGGAAGCCTCAGAGACCGTGCTGACGCGCAACGGATTTAAGGGTAGTGATGTGGCGCTATTCGTTCCTCATCAGGCCAATAAGCGAATTATTATGTCTGCCGCCGACAGGCTAGGACTAAAGGAAGATCGCATCATCATCAACATTGATGAGTTCGGCAACACGACTGCCGGGACCATTCCACTGGCACTGGAAAGCGCGCGCCAGCAAGGCCGGCTCAAGAAAGGCGATCTGGTTTTGATCGCGGCCGTTGGCGCTGGATTTACCGTGGGAGCGACTTTGCTGCGGTGGGCATGTTAGGTTTTTTCTGGAATCCCGAGCGCAAGCGAGGGAACCCTATCACTACGAAATTCCCGTCGAGCACTCGATACGCCACTAAAAATTCGGAACAAAGATTGCCAATTCATCTTCTTGGTTCGTCGTAGCCATAAGGTTCCTTCGCTACGCTCGGGATTGAACAGTAAGGTCTATTTCTTTCCCGTAATATCGTCCCGTCTCTTGGCCGCCTCTTTCGGATATTGTGGTTCGGTCATGCTCACGGGATCGAGAATCTCAGCGATCTCTTGTTCGCTCAGCAGTTTCTTGTCGCGCGCAATGTCGATAATCGAGCGGCCTGTAGCTACTGACTCTTTCACAATCTCCGCCGCCTTGGCATAGCCGATGTATGGATTTAGCGCGGTTGCGAGTGACACGGTGCTCTGGGCGTAAAAGGCGTTGCGCTTTTCATTGGCGGTGAGCCCCTTCACGCATTTGTCGGTAAAGACGCGCAGCATGTTGGTGAGGATGGAAATGGACTGAAGGACGTTATAA
>Ga0070734_10003979_pt1 | contig 14628 bp, 15 predicted proteins | sample Coa_R1_8_FD_66444 | JGI IMG/M metagenome (GOLD analysis project Ga0070734, IMG submission 66444) | Surface soil microbial communities from Centralia Pennsylvania, which are recovering from an underground coalmine fire - Coalmine... | ecosystem: Environmental > Terrestrial > Soil > Unclassified ...
CTCGACAAGGACGGGCTCAGGGGCGCCCGCATCGGCGTGCCCGGCGATGCCAGCGATCCCGGCAACGACGTCTATCTCGGCAAGCTGCCGCCCCGCGCGGCGGCGGTGTTCGGCGCCGCCGTCGCCACCCTGGAGGCGCAGGGCGCGACGATCGTGCGCGCCAACATCCCGACCGCCGGCTGGATCGGCGGGCCGGGCACCTCGATGGCGGTGCTCAACCGCAACCCCGAGAGCCCGCGGCGCCACAGCCCGGCCTACGCGCCGGTCGTCTTCCTTTACGAGCTGAAGCACGACCTCAACGCCTATCTGCGCGACTGGGCGGTCGAGACCGGGATGCGCACGCTCGCCGACATCGTCGCCTTCAACGCCGCCCATGCCGAGCGCGCGCTGCGTTTCGGCCAGGACCTGTTTCTCGCCGCCGAGGCGACGCGCGGCGACCTCTCCGAACTCGAATACCGCGCGGCGCGGGCGAGCGATCTGCGTGCCGCGCGGGACCAGGGGCTCGACGCCTACATCGCCGAACATCGGCTCGATGCGGTGCTGTTCCCCGGGGCGAGCGGCGCGGCGATCGCGGCCAAGGCGGGCTATCCCAGCGTCGAGGTGCCGGCCGGCTTCGTCGCCGGGGCGGGCGACAAGGAGACCCCGGACTATCCGGTCGGGATCACCTTCACCGGCCCGGCCTGGAGCGAGGCCACCCTGCTGCGCCTCGCCTACGCCTTCGAGCAGGCGAGCCTGGCGCGGCGGCCGCCGCCGCTCGGCTGACGGCGCGGCCGATCGCCGCGTCAACCCGGCGCGCGGCAGGCGCGTCACGGTTTTGTCAACATTGCCGGCAATGTACGGCTGATCCCCTGGGGGTTGCGACCACGGCACGACGATGAGCATCTTCGGCAAGATCGCCCGGCACGGGATGAGCAAGGGGGCGGCGTTCTTCTATGCGGTGGCGGTCGGCGTCGCCGCCAACGCGGTGATCGACTACCTGCACCGCGGCGATGCCGCGGCGCCGTCCGGGGTTCCGGCGGCCGCGACCCCGGCCCCGCCGGTCAAGAGCGTGATCTTGCCGGCGCTGCCGACGGTGCCGACTTTGGCGCTGCCCGATCCGCCCGCCGCCGCGGCGGCGCTGCCCCAGCCCGCCGTGCTGAAGCCGCCGCCGCTGCAGCCGGCGGCGTTGCCGCCCGATCCGGCGCCGCCGCCCAGGCTGCCGGCGCTCGAAGCAGGCCGGGCGGCTCCCGGTGAGGTTGCCGCCGGCGCGCCGGTGCCGCTGCTGCCGCCGCCGCAGCCGCCGGCGGAGCCGGCCGAGCCGAAACGCCCGGGTCCGGGCAGCGGCGGGCTCTATTAGGGCTTGCGGCCGACTGCGCAGTGCAGCGCGTTGGCCATCATCAGCAGCCCGTCCGCCTCGGCGCGGGCGCGCGCCGCGTTCCAGCCCGCCCGTTCCTCGGCGTTCAGCAGCGACAGCACGTGGTCCTCGCGATAGCGCCAGATCGGCCCGTCCGGGCGGTCGAGCGTCAGCAGGAACGGATAGCACACCAGGTCGGCGAGCCCCGCCGCCTTCATCCGGCGGTAGAGGCTGGCGTCGGCGACGCCGCCCGGCCCGACCGATTGCGGCGGCAGGGCGGCCTTGGCGCGCAGCCCGGCCGGCAGGTCGAGATGCCACCATTGCGGCAGGTCGATCGCGCGCACGGCGATGCCGACCCGCCCGCCCGGCTTGGTGACCCGCACGAGTTCGCCGATCGCCCGGTCGGCGTCGCATTCCTCGAACACCGTCACCGAAAAGGCGCAGTCGAAGCTGGCGTCGGCAAACGGCAGCGCCTCGGCATTGCCGTGGGTGAAGCCGATGCGCCCGGCGAGCCCCTCCTCGGCGGCCAGCGCCTCCGCCTCGCGCAGCAGGTAGGGGCTGGCGTCGACCGCGGCGATCCGGGCGGCGGGGCCGAGCCATTGCGCCAGCAGGCGGTCGAGCGAGCCGGCGCCGCTGCCGACATCGAGGATGCTGTCGCCCGGCTGCGGCGCCATCAGCTCGACCAGCGTGCGGAACATCGCCCGGTAGGTCGGCATCGCCGCCCGGTCTTCCAGCGCCGCGACGCCGCCGAGATGGCGGCCGCCCAGGCGGATCACGCTGAACTGTTGCGCCAGCAGCGGAATCGCCGGCTCCCATTGCGACGGCGCGAGGAAGAACGGCAGCAGCAGCAGCGCCGGCCCGTCGCCCTCGATGCGATAGGAGATGCCGGCATGACACCCCTCGCGCGCCGTCGCCCGCGGCGCATCGGCGGGAAAGCGGCCGAGAAACCGGCTCATTCGGGCGCACAGCTCGGCGGTGCAGTCGGCGGCGACGTCGGACCAGCCGAGCGCCTCGTAATTGTCGAGCAGCACGCGCTCGGCGGCGGGCAGGCGCGACCATGCCCGCGCCGTCACCGCCTCGGTCGGGCCGTATTCCCCGGCGACCATCAGGACCCGGCCGGCGACCGGCTCGAAGGCGGCGGGGTCGAGGCGGACCGGCGTGCACAGCACGATCCCGGCCAGCCGCTCCGGTGCTGCGGCCGCGAGCCCGGCGAGATCGGCCGGGATTTGCGTCGCCGCATGGGCGCGGCCGAGGCCGAGATGGTCGAGCAGCGCGGCCAGCCGCTCGGCGCCGGTCACGCCACCACCCCGGCGGCGCGCAATTCGGCGATCTCGGCCTCGCCGTAGCCGTACCGGCGCAGCACCTCGTCGCTGTTCTCGCCGACCGCCGGCGCGGTGCGCGGCGGCACCTTGTCCTGGCCGGCGAGGAAGAACGGGCTGTCGATCGTCCACACGTCGGGCCGGTCGGCAAACGGTTTGAGGAACCCGGCGGCAAGCACCTGCTCGTCGTGGCGGATGTCGTCGACCCGGCCGACGACGCCGAAGATCAGCCCGGCCTCGTCGAGCGTCTTGCGCCAGTGCGCGAGGTCGTGCTCGGCGAACAGGCGGTCGAGGATCGCCACCAGCTCGCGCGCATGCCGGTCGCGCCCGGCATTGGTGGCAAAGCGCTCGTCGTCGAGTTCCGGCGCGTTGAAGCAGGCCTTGAACTTTTCCCAGCGCCACTCGTCGGCGGCGATCGACAGCAGCAGCCAGCGCCCGTCGCGGCACTGGTAGTGGACGCGCAGCGCGCTCAGCGCCTCGTGGCGCGGCGGCTGCGGCCGCACCGTATCGCCGCACAGCGCCGCCTGGATCGAGCAGGCATTGGCCCACAACCCGTTGGCCAGCAGCGACGAGCCGACATAGTTGCCCTTGCCGGTCTTCTCGCGCTGGTACAGCGCGGTGACGATCGCGCCGTAGGTCCCCATCGCCGACGGGTGGTCGCCCATGCCGGGCAGCGAGCGGGCCGGGTTCACCTCCTCGCCGGCGCGCACCAGGTCCATCAGCCCGGTGCGCGCCCACCACGCGGTCGCGTCGAACCCCGGCTTGTTGGCTTCCGGCCCGGTTTCGCCATAGCCGGTAAACGAGGCATAGATCAGCCGCTCGTTCAGCGGCGCCAGCTCGTCATAGGTGATGCCGAGCCGCGCCCGCGCCGGCGGCGGGTAGTTGGTGATGAACACGTCGGCGCTCGCGACCATGCGGTAGAGCACCGCCCGCCCGGCCGCCTGCCGCAGGTCGAGCGCCAGGCTCTTCTTGTTGCGGGCGTCGAAGAAGAACCCGGGATTGAGCGGCGGCCGGCCGGGCGCGGGGGTGCCGCGCCGGCGGTAGGGGTCGCCCATCCCGGGCGGCTCGATCTTGACCACCTCGGCGCCGAAATCCGCCATCACCGTCGCCGCCGCCGGGCCGGCGATAAAGCTGGCGCAGTCGATGACCTTGAGCCCGTCGAAGATGCGTTCGCTCACGCGCCGGTTCCTTCTTGTGCGTCGAGGCGATAGGCGTCGCCGTCGCGGACGATGCGTCCGGCGGTGGCGCCGGCGAAATGGGTGCCGATGACCAGCGTCGGCGTGCCGGCGAGCCGCTGCAGCATGCGCTCGCGGGTCGCCTGCGCCGCCGCCGGGTCGCTGTCGGCGGTCGAGCACCAGTGCGGCCGCGCGATCTGGCAGGGATGGTGCATGAAATCGCCGGTGATCAGCGCCTCTTCCCCCTCGGAGGAAATCCGCACGCTGACATGCCCGGGGGTGTGCCCGGGCGTCGGCACCAGGCTGACCTCGTCGCACACCCGGTGGTCGGTCTCGACCAGGTCGACAAGGCCGGCCTCGAACACCGGCGCCACCGAGTCGGCGAAGACCGCCTGCATGTCCTCGCGTTCGCGCTGGGCTTGCCAATGGGCGAACTCGGTCCGCCCCATCAGGTAGCGGGCGCGGGGAAAGGTCGGCACCCATTTGCCGTCGCGGAGCATCGTGTTCCAGCCGACATGGTCGACGTGCAGGTGGGTGCACAGCACCGTGTCGATCGACTCGCGGGCGAACCCGGCGGCGGCGAGATCGGCGAGAAACGGCGTCTGCAGGTTGTTCCAGGTCGGGATGCGGCGGCCTTGCTTGTCGTTGCCGAGGCAGGTGTCGACGACGATGCGCCGCCCCGGCGCCTCGACCACGAGCGCGTGGATGCTCATTTTCAGCCGGCCGCGCTCGTCGGCGAAATGCGGCCGCAGCCAGGCGATCGGCAGGATTTCCTCATAGGTGGCCTGGGGCAGGATGAACCGGCTGCCGCCGGTCACCTCCAGCTCGACGATCTTGGTCACCGTGACCTTGCCGACCTGCCATTTCATTCCCGGTCTCCGCAGCCGTTGCGAGGCGGAGACCAAGCTTATCTGCTGTCGGGAACCGGCGTCACCGGCTTATCGCCAGGCCTCTCGACGGTCGGGGTGAAGATGTAGCCGATCCCGCGCACCCCCTTGATCAGGTGCGGCGCCCGGTCGTCGTCGCGCAATTTGCGCCGCAGCCGGCCGATCAGCACGTCGATCGCGCGGTCGAGCGGGCCGGCTTCGCGGCCGCGGGTCAGATACAGCAGCCGGTCGCGGCTCAACACCGTGTTGGGGTTGTCGACGAACACCGACAAGAGCTCGAACTCGCCGGCGGTCAGCCGCACCTCTTCGCCGGCCGGCGAGCGCAAGGCCCGGCTCGCCAGGTCGAGGCTCCAGCCGGCGAACCTGACCCGCGCCGCGGCCGGGGCGGGACGCGGCTCGGTGCGCGCCCGCACCCGCCGCAGCACGCTTCGCACCCGGGCATGCAATTCGCGGATCGCAAAGGGCTTCGGCAGGTAGTCGTCGGCGCCCATCTCCAGGCCGATGATGCGGTCCACCGTATCGCCGCGCCCCGACAGGATGATGATGCCGGCATCCGAGCGCTCGCGCAGCGAGCGGGCCAGTTCGAGCCCGTCTTCGCCCGGCAAGATCAGATCGAGCAGCACCACATCGACCGCCGTCTGCGCAAGCGCCGTGCGCATCGCCTCGCCATCGGCGGCGGTGGTAACGACATATCCTTCGTCGACCAAATATTCCTCGATCAGCCCGCGGATTTCCGCCTCGTCATCGACCACCAGAATATGGGCCGACTTCTCGCCTCTGCCTGCGGTCTCCAAGCGACACCAAAGACGTGTGAAGGCTACATCGCCACCAGCGTTGCACAGAATCGACGAGACACCAAAACAATTCTACGGGTCACGATCGCTGTATTTCGGTTCTTTGACACATCTTGGCCAATTGCCGGAATTGATTGAAATGACCAGAGCGCGCAGGTGAAGCATTATCCGCCGACGGCTGCGCCGGCGCAAATGGCGGGTGCTACCCCGAATGAGTAATTGACCCCTATGGCCGGTTCGTCATCATTGCCGGGTAATGGGTAGCGCAGGGATGCGACGATGGCGGAGATTGCCCGGCCGGAGCGGCTGCAGATCATGCTGACGCCCGAGGAATTGCGCGCGCTTGACGATTGGCGTTTCGCCCGGCGCATGCCGAGCCGCGCCGCCGCGATCCGCGACCTGCTGCGGCGCGGCCTCAGCGCCGAGGCGCCGCCGGCCGAGGACGGCCGGCACTCTGCCAGTTTCGGTGTGTTGCCCGCGGCGCCCGCCGGCCCCGGCGACGGCTGAGCGCGCCTAGGGCTCGGCCGTCTCGTCCACCGGATAGCGGCGGACCCCGACTTCGCCGTCTCCCGCCGGCATGGCGAAATGCCGCGGCAGGAACAGCCTGACCGTCGTGCCGCGCCCGAGCTCGCTGTCGATCGTGCAGCGGCCGCCGAAGCGGGTGATGAAGCCGCGCACCTGCGATAGCCCGAGCCCGGTGCCCTTGCCCGGTTCCTTGGTGGTGAAGAACGGGTCGAACACCTTGTCGATGATATCGCTCGGCATGCCGCTGCCGGTATCGGTGACCCGGATGACGACATAGTCGCCGGCCGGCAAGGCCAGGCGGTTCAGCGTCGCGGTATCGTCGATATGGCGGTTGGCCGTCTCGACGGTCAGCGTGCCGCCATGCGCCATCGCGTCGCGCGCGTTGAGCGCGAGGTTGAGCAAGGCGTTGCCGAGCTGGTTGGGATCGACGAAGACCGGCCACAGCCCGTCCGCCAGCAGGAACCGGGTGGCGAACTGGTCGCTCGACTGCCACGGCAGGTCGAGCACCGCGCGGATCACCTCGTTGGCGTCCACCGGGCGGGGATCGACCGGCTCGTGCCGGGTGAAGCTGAGCAGGCGCCGGGTCAGCACCGCGGCGCGCTCGCAGCCGGCGATCGCGGCGTCGAGAATGCGCTGCCAGCGGGTATCGAGCTGTTCGGAGCCGCTTTGCAGCATCAGCACGTTGCCCGAGATGATCGTCAGCTCGTTGTTGAAATCGTGCGCGATCCCGGCGGTCAGCAGCCCGACCGCTTCGAGCTTCTGCGCCTGGTTGAGGCGCGCCTCGACGGCGGCGCGCTGGGCGATCGCGTCGCGGGCCTGGGCCAGGGCCTGCTGCTCGCGCCGGGTGCGGCGCAACGCGACGAGGCTGAGCACGATAAGCCCGATCCACGCCGGCACCCCGACCACGACGTAGCCGATCAGCGAATGCAGCCAGTCGCCGAGGATCGCCGGCCGGCTGCGGCCGATCGTGACATAGACCGGGTAGTCGGCGAGCCGGCGATAAGCGACGAGCCGCCCGTCGTCGTCGAGCGGCGAGCCGCTTTCGATGTTTCCGCTCTTTGCCTTGGCCGCGATCGCGGCGGCCAGCAGGTCCTGCTCGATCGGCGAGGGCCGCGGCGAATCGGCCGGGAAGCGCGCCAGCACGGTGCCGTCCTCGCGGATGACCGTGGCGGTGTATTGCGGCGAGCCGGCGAGCAGCGAGTTGTAGAACGAGGCGAAATAGGTGCCCGAGACGGCGACGACGACGATCCCGCGGAAGGTGCCGTCCGGCGCCTGGCGCCGCCGGCTGACGGTGAAGTACGAGCGGAAGCCGCCGTCGTCGAGGCTGCGCGCGCGCACCGCCTGGACCAGCGTGCGCACCCCGGTGTTCTGCAGGGTCTGGAAATCCTCGCGGCGCGACTGGTCGAGCTCGCGGTTGACCGGATAGACCCGGGCGCTGACCAGCTCGTGGCCGTCGGCGCCGATCACCCAGGCCGCGGCGACCTGCGGCAGGTCGGCGATCTGCTGGGCGATGCGGTCGTGCAGCGCCCGCTCCCGGGCGTGAATCTCGGCGTCGCTGAGCCCGGAGAGCAGGTCGTCGATCCGCGCCGCGACCAGCACGTGGGTGTCGAGGATCTTGGTGGTGTTCTCCTCGGCGACGGCCACCGCCTCCGACAGGGTGTCCGCGGCGCGGTCTTCGTTGTCGCGGTACGAGACATAGGCGGCGATGCCGCCGAGCACGAGCGGCGCCAAAATGGTGCCGAGCAGCAGGAGCCGCAGGGTCCGGATCGCCCCGAAGGCGGTACGGCTGCGGGGCGGCGGATCGCTCGGCCGCGGCGGCGACTCTTGTGACCGATCGAGCATTGCCATCGCCAGATTAAAGTCCCGCACAGTGTCAATATTTGCTTAACCCTGCCGGCGCCCACGCCCGGCTCCGGCGCGCGCTTCGCCCTGGTCCCGGCGGATTGTCACCATAGGCGGCAAGGCGCGGTCAACACCGCGGCAGCGAAAAAGTGCCACATCCATTCGAAAGATTACCCACAAAAGGAACATGACCGCGCGGCCGAATCGGGTAGGCTGGGGCGGTTCCCGCGGGGACCAGGGTGGGGTCGGGAATGGGCAAGCGTTGGTTCGGCGCGGTGTTGCTGGCGGTATTGGCCGGCTGCGAGCATAACGCTCCGCCGCCGCTGACGCCGGAGAAGGCGGTCGATCTGCTGATCACCGGTAAGCCGCTGCTGCGCTGCCGGCAGGAATGCCTCGAGGCCTGGCGCAAGGCGCAGCCCGAGGCCGCCGCGCTCGCCGCCGCCGGCAAGTGGCGCGATCTCGCCACCCTGGTCCTGCAGATCAATTATCAGGACGATCTGTCGCTTTTCTATCTCGGGGAGGCGGCGGCCGGGCTCAACTATCCGCTCGCCGCGGCCAGCTTCTACCGGCAGAGCATCGAGCTGTCGGGCACGACGATCGCCTGCGCCAATCTCAGCCACCGCTGCGGCGGCGTCGAACTGCCGCAGGCCGCGGCGCTGCGCCTGGCGGATATCGACCGCCTGCTCAACCGGCCGCGCCGCCGGCCGGCCGCGGCCCCGCCGAAAACCCCGCCGCCCGCTTCCGCCGATGCGAGCGGGCGGACGGCCCCCGAGCCGGCGCCCGCGCCGGTGGCGCCGGCGCCGCCGGGCGACCTCAACGAGTATATCGAGCCGCCGCCCGCGCGGCAGTGACTGGTGACCCCCGCGCGCGGCTGCGCTAGCATCGGGCGATCCCCTCCGGCGAGGAGCCCCCGCGATGAAAGCCGCCGTCCTGCACGCGCCGAACCAGCCCCTGACGATCGAGGACGTCAGCCTCGAAAAGCCGAAGGCGCGCGAGGTCCTGTTGCGCACCGCCTTTGCCGGGCTGTGCCACAGCGATCTGCATTTCATCGAAGGGCTCTATCCCCACCCGACGCCGTGCGTGCTCGGTCACGAGTCGGCGGCGGTGGTCGAGGCGGTCGGCGACGGGGTCACGTACGTCAAGCCCGGCGACCATGTCATCACCTGCCTGTCGGTGTTCTGCGGCACCTGTCCGCAATGCGTCACCGGCCACCCCAACCTGTGCGAGGACACCAGCGTCAAGATGCTGCCCGGGGTCGCCCGCCGCATGACCTGGAAGGGCGGCGAGCACATGAACCAGTTTCTCAACCTGTCCTCGTTCGCCGAGCAGATGCTGGTGCACGAAAACTCGATGGTGAAGATCGACCCGGAAATCCCGCTCGACCGCGCCGCGCTGGTCGGCTGCGGCGTGATGACCGGGGTCGGCGCGGTGTTCAACGCCGCCAAGGTCGAGCCGGGGGCGACGGTGGCGGTCATCGGCTGCGGCGGGGTCGGGCTGTCGGCGGTCAACGGCGCCGCCCTCGCCGGGGCCGAGCGCATCATCGCCATCGACACCCAGCCGTCAAAGCTCGACCTGGCGAAGGAATTGGGCGCCACCGACACGCTGAACGCCAGCAACGCCGACCCGGTCGAGGCGGTGCGCGAGATGACCGGCGGCGGCGTGCACTACTCGTTCGAGGCGCTCGGCACCAAGAACACCGCCGAGCAGGCGTTCCGCATGCTGCGCGCCGGCGGCACCGCGACGATCATCGGCATGGTGCCGTTCGGGGTGAAGATCGAGCTGCACGGCTACGACTTCCTGCGCGACCGCAAAATCCAGGGCACCTCGATGGGCGGCAACCGCTTCCGCGTCGACATGCCGCGGCTGCTGTCGCTGTGGAAGCAGGGCCGGCTCAAGCTCGATCACCTGATTTCCGGGCGCATCAGGCTGGCCGAGATCAACGAAGGCTTCGCCGCGCTGAAATCGGCCGCGCCGGTCCGCCAGCTGATCGATTTCGCCGCCTGACGCCGCGGCCGGCCGGCTAGTAGCCGCCGCCGCCGTTGGTCTTCGGGCCGGGGTAGCGGCCGTAAGAGTCGCCATAGCCGGGGTAGTACGGATAGGTCCACCCGTAGGGCGGATAGGCATAGGGATTGTAGTACGGCTGATAGGCCGGCGCCGCGTAGGAGCAGTCCCAGTTGTAGCCGTTCCACCAGCACGCGGCATTGGCGGTCCCGGCCATCGCGAAGCCGGCAACGGCCAGCGCGGCCATGATGCCGAAAAGGCGCTTGGTCATGGGCATGTCTCCGTTGACATTTGCGGGGTCAACGGCCGGGCGGCGGTTTCGATCCGCCCCGGGGTCAGCGCGGGCGCGAGCGGACGCTGAGCGAGGCGATCAGGGCGCCGCCGCAGCCGAGCGCCACCAGCGCCGGCATCGCTCCGGTCGATTCGATCACGTCGCGGACGATGCCGGCGGCAAACGGGCCGGCAAACACCAGCACGACCGGGCTGACGGCCAGCGCCGCGCCGCACGCAAGCCATTTCACCGAGGCCGCAACCTTGCCCATCCCGACCCGTCCTTTCCGGTTCGGGCCGAGTATCGCCGCGCCGCGTTAACGAAGCCTTGCGGCGCCGCTCCGCTCAGAACCAGCGCGCCTTGTCGACCACGTTGCGCAGCGGCTCGCCGGCGGCGAAGCGGCGGCAGTTCTCGCTGATCACCGCGAAGCGCCGCTCGTCGAGATAGGGGCCGTGGCCTGCGGTATGCGGCGTCAGCAGCACGTTCGGCAGCGTCCACAGCCGGTGATCGGCGGGCAGCGGCTCGATCTCGAAGACGTCGAGCCCGGCGCCGGCGATCTCGCCGGCTTCGACCGCATCCGCGAGGTCGTCGAGCCGCGTCGTCATGCCGCGCCCGATATTGATGAAAAAGGCCGACCGCTTCATGCGGCGGAAGCGGGCGCGGTTCATGAAGCCTTCGGTCTCCGGCGTGTGCGGCACGGTCAGCACGACAAAATCGGCCTGCGGCAATTCGCGGTCGAGCGCGGCGAAGCGGTGCAGCTCGGCGACGCCGGGGGGCGGCGCCTCGCGGCGCTCGTCGAGGCCGACGACGCGCATGCCGAAGGCGGCGGCGAGCCGCGCGACCTCGCCGCCGATGCCGCCGACCCCGACGATCAGCATGCTGGCCTCGGGCAGGTGCACGACATCGCCGCTCTCGCGCGGCGCCGGCCGCCATTCGCGGCGCAGCTGCTGCGGCAGATAGACGTGCAGGCCGCGCGCGAAGGCGAGCACGAAGGCCATCACATGGGCGGCGATATGGTCGTTGTAGATTTCCCGCAGATTGGTCACCGTGACCGGGTGGGCGATCAGCTCGGGGTAGTAGTAGCCGGCCGGCGGCGCCGCCTGCGGCGCCTGCAGCCAGCGCAGCTTCTCCGCCCGGCGCAGCAGGTCGGGCGGGATCGTGCCGTAGGCGCCCTCGGCCACGGCGATCGCCTGCTCGGCGCCTTCGCGGGTCTCGGCGACGATCACCTCGAGCTCCGGGTGCGCGGCGGCGAGGCGGCGGCCCCAGTCGCGGGTCTTGTCCGATTGCGGCGGCAGCATCAGAAACGGGATCGGCATGGCTCGCCTCCGTCACGGGAGCGTCCATCAAAACCTCTCGTCGGCCGCGCGGCAAGGCGATAGGGTCGGCGGTATGAACAAGCTCGACGGCAAGATCGCGTGGGTCACCGGCGCCGGCAGCGGCATCGGCGAGGCGGTGGCGCTGATGCTGGCCGGGGAGGGCGCAGGCGTCGTGCTGACCGGGCGGCGGGTCGAGCCGCTCGCGGCGGTCGCCGCCCGCATCCGCCGGCAGGGCGGCAGCGCCCACGTCCAGCCCGGCGACCTGACGCGGCCGGAGGATGTGCGCCGCATCGGCGATTTCATCGCCGGCGAGATCGGCCGCCTCGACATCCTGATCAACAATGCCGGGATCAACATCAACGACCGGCACTGGAACAGGCTGACCCCGGAAAACGCGCGGCTGATGATCGACGGCAACCTCGCCGCCGCGGCGCAATGCGTCACCGTTGCGCTGCCGCTGATGCGGGCGCAGCGCGACGGGCTGATCGTCCACACCGCCTCGATGGCCGGGCGCTTCATCGGCGGTTTTCCCGGCCCGCTGTACAGCGCCGCCAAGCACGGCGTCGTGGCGATGAGCCATTCGATCAACATGGAGGAATGCGTCAACGGCATCCGCTCCTGCGTGTTCCTGCCGGGCGAGGTGGCGACGCCGATCCTCGACCGCCGGCCCAACCCGGTCGGGCCCGAGCTGCGCGCCCGCATGGTGCAGCCCGAGGATTGCGCCGATCTGATCCGCTATATCTGCCTGTTGCCGCCGCGGCTGGTGATGAACGAGGTGATGCTGAGCCCGACCCACAACCGCCGCTACGTCGCCGAGATCGAGAAACTGTCATCGCTGTGAGGGGGATCGCATGGCCCAGAGCGCACAACCCAACCGCAAGAAGATCATGGTGCCGACGACGATGTCGCGCGCCGGATGGGCGGTGATCGAGGCGCGCGACGACGTCGAGGGCGTCTCGTTTGCGCCCAATCTGCCGAAAGCCGAATTCCACCAGGTGCTGGAGGAGGCGAGCGGCGTCTGCCTCGGCGTGCAGCCGTTCAGCGACCCCGAGCTCGACGCCGCGCCGCGCCTCGAAGTGGTCTCGCGCATCGGCGTCGGCTACGACGCGGTCGATGTGCCGGCGCTGACCCGGCGCCGCATCCCGCTGATGATCGGCGGCACCTCGAACTCGGTCAGCGTCGCCGAGGCCGGGGTGTATCTGACCATGTCGCTGGCGCGCAAGGGCGCGGCGATGGACCGGATGGTCCGGGAGGGGCGCTGGGCCGACCGCTACAAGGACATGCCGGTCGATCTTTACGGCAAGACGGTGCTGATCGTCGGCTTCGGCAAGATCGGCAGCCGCTCGGCACGGCGCTTTGCCGCGATGGAAACCAGCGTGCTGGTCTACGACCCCTACATCTATTCCGAAACCATCCGCGGCAGCGGCTACGAGCCGGTGCAGGACCTCGACGAAGCGGTGGCGCGGGCCGATTTCATCACCATCCACTGCCCGAAGACGCCGGAGACGGTCGGGCTGTTCGACGCCGCGCGGATCGCCAAGATGAAAAAGACGGCATATCTGGTCAATACCGCGCGCGGCGGCATCGTCGACGAGGCGGCGCTGTACGACGCCTTGAAAAACAACCGGATCGCCGGCGCCGCGCTCGACGTCTTTGTCGAGGAGCCGACGCCGAGCGACAACCCGCTGCTGACCCTGCCCAACTTCATCGCCGCGCCGCATGTCGCCGGGGTGACCCGGGAGGCGGTCGACCGCATGGCGGTCGTCGCGGTGCAGAACATCCTCTCGGTCTTCGACGGCAAGCCCAACGCCGAAAACGTCGTCAACCGCGAGGTGCTGAACCGGCCCTGAAACGGACGCCGCCTACTTGTTCGGGACCGGGTTGAGCGTTCCGCTGACGTCGGTCCCGTTGCCGTTGATCTCGTTGTTCGCGTAGGTGGCGACCGTGCCGCCGCTGGGGACGCTGACCCCGGTCACGTTGCCGGTGATCTGCGTGCGGTCGAGGAAGGCCACCGCGTTGGAGATAGAGACGAGGCCGGTCTGGTTGGCAAACACCCGCGACCCGGTGATCATCACTACCGCCTCCGCCGCGCCCGCAGTGCTTTGCACCTGGATGCCGACAGGGCTGCGTCCGGTATGGACGTCGTTCAGCAGCGCGCTGACCTTGCCGCTATTGCCGAGATTGGTGCCGTCGATAACCACGTCGGCGGTGTTGTTTCCGGCCGCATCGACGCGGTTGAGGTATACGGAGACGATTCCGGCCCCGGCCCCGTTTGCCGCATTCGGCACGATGTCGATGCCGACATTGCCGTTGTCCTCCACCGCCGCGTGGTCCACCGTCAGCCCCCCTGCGCCGGTTGTCAGCTTGATGCCGTCCTGCGCAAAGCCGGCGATGCGAATGTCGCGGATGGCGACCTCCTGGGCGCTCTGGATCGCAATCCCGTTGCTGCCGACGCCGGCGCCGAACAACGTCAGGCCGACGAGCCGCACATGGTCTCCCGCTCCGGCGTTGATCGTGATCGCCGTCTGGCCGGAGCCTGCCGTGATCGACGCCTGGGCGCCGATGCTGCTGATCGTGATCTCCTTGTTGATGGTGACGATGCCGTAGCCGGCGGAGTTGAGGACGACGACCTCGCCGCCCGCATTGGTGTTGTTGACCGCGACCTGCAGGGTCCGGCACGGGGCCGCGAGAGAGCAGGAGTTGGTGTCGCTGCCTTGCGCCGAGACAAAACTGCGGCCGTTGAGCGCCAGGGCGGGCGTCGCGGTCCAGCCGAGCACGGCACAGGCGACGGCGGTCAGAATGAACGGTACTTGTCGCATCGCCAAAGCTCCGCGTCGTTCGCATCGAGGGGCGCGCGGCTAATGTAGGTCGGCGAGCGTATAGCGCGCAAGCGCAACGTGTTTATGACGCTTTTGATTGAAACGCAGGATCGCCCGCAATTTCGCCAGATTGATCCGTTATCGATGAGCGGTGGGCTGCGGTTGGGTCGTAGGGGCGGCACGTGCCCGGGCGCGGCTGCCTGTTAATTTCCTGCAAATAACAGGCGGAACAGGCGGCCGGGGCGGCGGACGACGTGCCGCGGCGCGCCGGCCGTGCCGGGCGGGGCCGGCGGCTGCGCCAGGCGCCGGCTTGACACCCGTCCCCATAGGTGGCGGGATCGGGGCG
>Ga0070734_10003980_pt1 | contig 14625 bp, 5 predicted proteins | sample Coa_R1_8_FD_66444 | JGI IMG/M metagenome (GOLD analysis project Ga0070734, IMG submission 66444) | Surface soil microbial communities from Centralia Pennsylvania, which are recovering from an underground coalmine fire - Coalmine... | ecosystem: Environmental > Terrestrial > Soil > Unclassified ...
CTTATAAGGCCGCAGGATCGCGATCACCTGCTCGACATAGGGCAGGGACTCCAGCGACTCCATATAGCGCGCCTTGTCCGCTTCCGGCACGCCGACCGCGCCGATGACCGTGCGCTCCGCTCCGTAAATCGGATGGACGCCGTAGCCCCAATCCTGAATGCGCTGTTCGACATCTTTGATCTGCTCTTCGGTGGCGTGCGCCGCCATCACTACAATCATAGCTTCTCTTTCTTCCTCGTCCTATTGAGTCTTTGTTGCGCCTATTGCGCTGCTTTTGACAAACACATGCCACTCAGTGTACCAGAAAAAGAGGCATTTCCGATTCTTCAATTGCTGAGCCGCAAACACCCCAATGGTAGGGCGGTTCTTTGTCTCGTTTCACATTCCGATTACGCACCTTGTCGTAGGGCAGGGGCCCCGTCCCCTGCCCTACGACAAATGCGTACAACCGCTATACCGGAGGTACAGAGAGGCGTATTTTGATGCACCAGCCCTGACAGGAGAGCATGTCAGTGAGGCAAATCCGGATTCCGGCGTCGTTTGAGGATCTCCTCGACACGGCGCTCATAGTCCTCTTCCTGTGTGACCGCTCCGCGCTCCCGTAGCAGGGCGGCGATTTCAGTGTGCCCCTTCTTAAGCGCGATGGAGAGGGCGTTTCCGCCGAATTTCGGAGCGGCGTTGATGTCCGCGCCGGCATCCATCAGCAGGCGGACCGCCTCCAGACGTCCTTTTTCCACCGCTCTGCGAAGCGGCGATTCCCGATGAAACTCCGCATTGGGGTTCGCCCCACCCTCCAGCAGAGCCTGCACCACGGGATCGAAAGCCGGATCGGGCAACAAAACCGCAGTGTGGAGCACCGGTTCGCCTGTATTCCGGGTAGTATTGGGATCCGCGCCATGCTGAAGTAATAGACGAACGGTTTCGGCATCGCGCCGTATCACGGCATCGTGGAGGGCGGCACGGCCTCCCTCATCGCCCGCGTTCACCTCTGCGCCGGCTTCCAGCAGTCGCTCCGCCATCGCATGCCGCTGAAATTGAACCGCCCATCGCAGTGCATTGACGCTACGTCTGTCTTGCAGATGCAGGTCCGCACCCCGTATGAGCAGCATCTCTACGCCCTCCAGGTCGCCCCTGGCGGCGAATGCCATCAGGGCGGTCATCCCCGCTTCATTGGTGGTATTGATATCCGTTCCCCAATCCAAGAGTTGACGCACCGTCGCGTGATCCTGGAGCAGGGCTGCCTCGACCAGGCGGATAGGCGCGCCCGCTTCCGTGAGCAGAGTTACCAGCTCCGTATTGTCGGTGAGCAGCGCACGATGCATCGGGGTCTGGCCCCACCGGTTCGGCAGGGAGATGTCCGCGCCGCGCTCGATCAGGAAGCGCGCTACCTCCGTCTGCTTTGCAGCAACGGCTTTGAGGAGGGGGGTAAAGCCGTATTCGTCCGTTTTGTTGATGTCCGCCCCCTGTTCCAACAGCAGGCGTGCGATCTTGAGCTTGCCCGCTTTTGCGGCGAAGTGGAGCGGCGTCTCCCCCCGTGAACCGCCCGCGTTCACATCGCGCCCCTCCTGCAGACGGATGACGACGGCTGTATCATCGTCCGCTTTGATGGCATCCTCCAGATCATCGCCCACCGCCTGCTTGAGCATCGCCCGAAGTTCCGAGTTTCCCTGGATGGCCGGAGTGTGCCCCAAAACTTGAATAGAGCGGTCCCTGGCATCGGCCCCGCGCTCGATCAGGAGGCGGACCATCTCCGTATGGCCTTGCGTGAGTGCAAGAGACAGTGCCGACAGGCGCGAGTTGCCTGTGTGGTTCGGATCGGCGCCTGCATCCAGCAGGATCCGTGCCGTCTGTAGATGGTTGCGCGATGCTGCGTTGAGGAGTGGCGTAAACCCCACGTTATCGGCGGCATGAACATCCGCGCCATGCTCCAGCAGCAGTCGTACCAGGTCGTCATGCCCAAAGTTGGCGGCCCAGCGTAAGGGAGTAAAGCCGGAGGAGTTGGTCTGGTTCGGATCGGCGCCGGCTTCCAGTAGCAGGCGAGCCAGTTCGGTGTTGCCACGCATCGCAGCCGTAAGCAAGGAAGTCTGCCCGTGCGGGTCTGCAGCAGTCATCGCTGCACCTCGCTTGCAGAGGAGCCGTACCCGGTCCATGTGCCCTTGAGAGACGGCCCATCTCAATACCGTAGAACCCCAGCGCGGCGTTTTGGGTGGGATGTCGTCGGGTAGCGTCTCCGCCAGGGCCAGGTCCCCCAGCGCAACAGCCTCCAGAAAGCCGGTGTGTGCGCCTGCCGCTTGCAGGAATGCAACCATCTCTGGGCGCGGGCGCATGGCCGCCACGGCCAGCGCCGTTGTGCCGGTAACGCTATAGGCATTGACATCCAAGCCCCGATCCCGCAGCGTTTGGGCGAATTCGGTATTGGCGCTACGGGCGGCAGCCATCAATATCGTCCCGCCTCCCTCAGTGCGTACATGCGGGTCTGCCCCATGCTCCAGCAGGAAGTTCGCCACGTTCCAGTTGCGCTCTTCGGCGGCACAATAGAGCGGCGTTCTCCCCTCGGCGTCGCGCGCATCCACGTGTGCTCCATACTCCAGCAGCAGCCTTGCCGTCTCCATGAGGCCCTGATTCGCCGCCCGGTGTAGCGGCGTGCCGCCGTCCAGGAAACGGAAATCTTTCGCCTCGCGCGCCAGGTTCACATTCGCGCCGCGCCGCAGCAACAGGGCGACCATCGTGGTATCGTCTTCACGGTCGGCGCGCTCGGCGTCACGTTGTGCTTCCTGCTCCGGATCGAATGTGGGACGCTTCATCGCTTCCGTTTTCAGCAACTCGTTGAACTTTTCCAACACCGTGGCGGTGTCAGGCTTTTCGCCTTCTGGCTCCGCTTCCAGGTGCGAGCGCCTCCTCATCTCTTCCAGAGGCGGCCGAAACATGACGGCTGCCATCAGCAGCGTCTCCCCCGTCTCGTCCAAGGAGTTAATATCCGCGCCTTCATCCAGCAGGCGCTCCAGCGTCTCCACATCGCCCAGCATCACCGCTTCAAAGAGTAGATTGGTCTGCATTTTGAAAGCCCTCCTCACTCCAGACTACGCATTCAGACGAATAGGGCGTTTCGCGAAAAGGGCATTCGGTCTCATCAGATTTCCGATGTCAGCGTACCCTCTCCGATAGGACTGCTTGTCGTAACTCTGCAACAGGGGCGCAAAATGAAGACTTTTCTCCTTTTCCCTGTAGTGAACTGTAGAAGACCTCCAGGTCCAGGGTATTGACATTGAGGCCAGGATATACTACAATCGCTTGTTCCGTTGGTCACCTGTCCAGCTTACCGTTCATCCCGCTGCCAGGTTTTCGACCCTGACGTGAACAGCCCGTCACTCGCGTAGGAGTTATTTGAGTTGTTTTGCCGGGGGAGGCCGATAAGTTGTGCCAGGTTCTATTCGGATCGAGATGTTGGGCGGTTTCAGGATGCTCCACAGCAGCCATGCCTCCACACGTTTTCAAAGTCAGAAGACAGGAACGCTTCTTGCCTACCTGGCCTACTATTCCACGCAGCCGCACCCCCGTGAATATCTTGTCGACCTCCTCTGGCCGGAAGCCGAACTCGAATCCGGACTGAGCCGACTGAAGAATCTGCTCTGGCTTCTCAAGCAAGAACTGGGTGCAGAGCTTCCGCTTTTCCTTGCCAGCCGCTCCACCATACAACTCGATAGCGAGACGTGTGTCACGGATGTCGGTGAGTTCTTTCATGCGCTGCAAGCTGCCGAGCAGACAGGCGATCCTACCGAACAGATAGAGGCGCTGACACGTGCCGTGCAGCTTCAACAGGGCGATCTGCTTCCGGGGCGTTATGAGGATTGGGTGCTGCAGGAGCGTCAACGCGTGGTGGATCTCGGCATCCAAGCTCGGATCGAACTCGCCTGTGTATATCGGGAGACGGGCGACCCGGAAGCAGGGATTCCTTACGCCAGAGCCGCTGTCGAAGGCGACCCGATGCGCGAGGACTCCCATCTCGAACTGATGCGAATCTATGCGGCTCTGAACAAGCCACAGGAGGCCCTCCGCCAATATCGCGTGTTGGAGCGCATTCTCTGGGACGAGATCGGAGAAGAGCCAAGCGCCGCCCTCAAATCGCTGGAGGAGAGTATCCGCCAGCAGCGGCCGGAGACGCCGGCCTTAGTAGCTCCCATCGTGACGAAAAGCGCCGTGCCGATAAGGGTGTCAGAACCCGTGGGAGGCGCGGTACCGCTAAGCTCCGCCCTCTATATCGAGCGCGAATCGGATCCCCTCTTCCTCGACGCCGTTTCCCGGCGGGAGAGTGTCGTCCTCGCCAAGGGCTCGCGACAGATCGGGAAGACCTCTCTGCTGGCCCGCGCCATGGCGCATGCGCGGTCTGTCGGCATGACCGTGCTGACGACCGACCTGCAGAAGATCAATCTCTCCCAACTCGAAACGATCGAAGGCTTCTACAGGGCCTGTGCCGAGATGATGGTCGAGCAGTTGGAGATCGAGAGCGCGTCCATCGCGACCATCGGCACGAAAGCGGGACCGAACATCGACTTCGAGCGGTTTCTGCGGCGTGAAGTGCTCAGCAGCCGTGAGAATCACGTCTTCTGGGCGCTCGACGAGGTGGACCGGCTGGCAGCCTACGACTATCGGTCCGAAGTGTTCGGGCTTTTTCGCTCCTGGCACAACGACCGCGCTCTCAGGCCCGACGCTCCCTGGATCCGGCTCACGCTGGGAGTTGCCTACGCGACCGAAGCGCGCCTTCTCATCTCGGACCTGAACCAATCTCCTTTCAATGTCGGGGTTACGGTGACGCTGCAGCCCTTCCACCGCGACGAGATCGCCGAACTCAACCGGAGGTATGGCGCACCGCTGCATACCGACGCAGAACTCGATCGCTTCTATGCTCTGTTCGGGGGCGCGCCCTATCTCGTTCGGCGCGGCCTCTATGAACTGGTCACGGCAGGTGAGACGATCCAACAGCTTGCGGAGCGTCTCTTCGGAGATCAAACGCCCTTTTACGATCATCTCCGGCGTATGGCCGATGGTCTGGAGGAGGATCCGGCTCTGCTGGAGTGCGTTCGCGCCGTACTTCGCGGCGATTCTCCTCCAGACCAGAAGAGTTTTCTGCGGCTCCGCAGTGCCGGTGTGGTCACGGGCGACACTCCCCGCACTGCTGTGATAAACTGTGCGCTGTACCGAGACTTCCTGCAGGAGCGCTTCCTGCAGGGACAATCTCGCGTCTGAGACGTTTATGAGACGGCACGGTGGTATCTTCCTATTATGACAACCGTCAATGACCCCTCCCTTTTTGTCGCCGGCGGCACCCTGCCGCCAGGCGCACCCAGTTATATCCCCCGTCACGCAGACGACGAACTGCTGCAGGGTCTCCTCAAGGGCGAGTTCTGTTATGTGCTCACCTCGCGGCAGATGGGCAAGAGTTCGCTTATGGTGCGCACGGCCGACCGGCTTCGGGAGCAAGGCGCCCGCGTTGCCATGCTCGACCTGACCGCCATCGGACGGAACCTGGCTCCGGATCAGTGGTACTATGCGCTCCTGCTCGAACTCGGCGACGCGCTCAACATGGAGGAGGTCGTCGAGGCAGCCTGGAATGACGTGGCCGCTCAGGCGCCGCTGTATGGCTTTCTCCGCACGCTCCGCAAATTGGTTCACGCGGCCGGAGAGCAGCCGGTCGTCGTGTTCATTGACGAAGTGGACTACGTCCGCTCGCTCTCCTTTTCGGTGGACGAGTTCTTCGCCGTGATACGCGCCTGTTACAACGAGCGCGCCGCCGATCCTGCCTGGAACCGGCTCACCTTCTGCCTGCTCGGCGTTGCCGCTCCCACGGACCTGATCCGCGACCCCCGTGTTACGCCATTCAACATCGGGAGGGCGGTCCGCCTGGAGGATTTCTCGGAGCGGGAAGTGCTGCCGCTTGTGCTCCTGCTCGAAGGCGTCAACGACGCGAGAGCGGGAACGCTGCTCAATAGCGTTCTGGGCTGGACCGGAGGGCATCCCTATCTGACCCAGAGGCTGCTGCGCGCTCTCGCGGAGACCAGAATGGCGGTGGATGCGTCGCATGTGGATGCTATGTGCCGTCGCCTCTTCCTGACGTCGCGGGAACGGCAGATCGATTCCAATCTTCAGTTTGTTCAAGAGACGATCTTCCACTCCGGGGCGGATCTCGCGGCATGTCTGGATCTCTACCGCCAGGTGCTGGCAGGGCGTCCTGTGCGGGATACCGAAGCGGATCGGAGGGCGGGGATTCTGCGTCTTTCCGGCATCGTGAAGGCAGCCGACGGCATGCTGCGTTCCCGCAATGCCATCTACCGGCAGGTATTCGACGCAAAGTGGATCGCGGAACAGATGCCGGATGCGGAGACGCGCCGACAGCGCGCGGCGTACCGGCGTGGGGTCCTCCGTACGGCAGGACTATCCGCGGCCATCCTCGCAATTATGGCCGTGCTGATGCTGTGGAATTTGCGCGTAACGCAGATAGCGCGCCTGGCCGCGAACTCGGCAAAAGAGGCTGCAAACCGCGCTAAGAGTGAGACGGCAAGAGCCAATGCAAGCGCTGCGGATGCGCGCCGTCTGCTCTACTTCGCCGATATGCTGCAGACCTCCCAGGCATGGGAGAGCGGCAATATGCGGCGTTTGAATGAGTTACTGGAGGAGACTCGGTCGAATGAGAATCGGGCTTTCGAGTGGGGCTATTGGGACCGACTCGCCCATCTGAATATCGCATTCGGGCCGACTGCTATGGCCGCAGCCGGGCGGATGCCCAGCGCCATTGCCCCCGATGGAAGCTATGTCGTGATCGGTCAGGCCGGAAGCCTGGCCGTTTACGATTCCAGGTTTCAGGGCATGCCGCTCGCGCTGCGTGATGGGGAGAAGGAAATCGTGGTCGCCATCTCTCCCGGCGGTCGGTGGCTGGCGACAGCGAACGCCCGTTCGCAGCGGGTCAGCGTGTGGAATGCACAATCGGGAATACGTTGCTGTGCGCTCCCCCTCCAGAGCGTAAACTATGTGCAATTCTCACCGGATGGAAGCCGGATCGGAGCGCTCGACGAAAAGGGAGCGGTGCACGTATGCGACGCTCATTCCGGACGCCTGCTTTATAAACTCGACCCGAAGGCGGAGCCTTCGCGTACGGCCTCCGTGGTGCAGGGATTCTGTTTTGCACCGAACAGCGCACAGATCGCGATCTATTCCGCCGATGGAGCCATCCGCATCTGGAACGAAGCAGTAGTAACGCTCACAATTCACGGATCTATTCAGGGCGGAGGAGGTATCGCCTATTCCCGGAACGGCAGGATGCTCGCAACCGTTGGAGACGACCAGAGATTGATGCTCTGGAGAGCTTCCGATGGGAAACTGCTGCACCAGGCCAGTGCGCTCGATTGCGTTGAGAGCTTGAGCTTCTCACCGGATGGCAGACGTCTGGCGACGGGTGGGTTCGGGGGAACCGTGCGCGTGTGGGATGTCGATTCGCTGCGGCAGGAATTTCAGCTCCGAGGGCATGGCGCGCCGCTGGTGCAGATGGCCTTCACTCCGGATGGGAGCCGAATTCTATCGAGGGATTGGTTCGACAACGTTAAGCTCTGGGCCTCCGATGGGGATCACGCGGTTGCTGAGATCGTAGCACATAAAGTCTATGCACTCTCCGCGCTCTTCAGCCCGGACGATAAGCGAATCGTGACGATTGGCGGTGACCTGGTCGCACGCATCTGGGACCCCACGACCGGGCGGCCCCTCCTGACCCTTCAGGGACATAGCGCGGATCTCTATGCGGTGGATGTGTCTCCGGACGGACGATGGATCGCGACCGGCGCCGAAGACAGGAGCGCGCGAATCTGGGATGCGGCTACGGGCAGGTCGATCCGCGTTCTGAAGGGACATACCGGGAGGGTGAATACGGTCCGTTTTTCGCCCGACAGCACGCTGCTGGTCACTGCCGGAGAAGATCATACGGCCATCCTCTGGGACGTCGCGACCGGCAGGGCGCTAAGGACCTGGCACTATCCGGACCGAATCTGGTGCGCCGCCTTCTCTCCGGACGGATCGCGCGTCGCCCTGGGAGGCATGGCGGGAAGCATCGAGATTCGACGCGTCAGCGATGGGCATCTGGAATGTTCCACGATCAGGGACGGTGTGGTCAATGCCGTTGCATTCTCACCGGATGGAAAATGGATCGCGGGCACCAACAGTGGATCCGCCGTCCTATGGGACAGTCGAACGGGACAGGTCGAGCGTCGCTTCCTCGGGCATGAAACTACGGTAACCGACGTGAGTTTCTCCCCCGATGGCCGGAGACTGCTCACCGCCAGTTACGATGGCACCGCAAGGCTATGGGACACGGCGACAGGCCGCGAGGTGCTCACCTTGCGCGGACGTCAGCACAAGCTTGCCACTGCACGCTTCTCCTCGGATGGCAAACAGATCGTTACTGCCAGCATGGACGGCACGATCAGCCTCTGGTCTTCTACTCGCCAGACCGTCGGGTTCGGCGGCCTCGCCCCCCTTCACTGACCCACTCCAAAAGTCTCTCCGTCCGTCTCGAAACCGTCTGAGACGGTTTCGAGACGGCTCTCTGATACGCTTACACCAGGGTTCCCATGCAGGGGATAGGATCCCTATCCCCTGCATTTATAATAAGGTAAATCTGCCTTCTGCTGGTAGTTTCGACGCGATTCTGGATCAAGCGATTTGGCAGGATTTGCAGCAAATACAGGACATTGCGGTGAGAGGAGACCGAGATAATGAGGTATCCGAGGCAAAATGAGAGTCGTACACGATTGTACGGCATTTGCGAGCTAATTGTGAACTGCCCACGCTCGCTGAGTTCGGTGGGTGTAACGACTATAGGAGCAGCGGTGATGTGCTCATTGGCGCGGCTGTTCATGGTTTCACTTTTGATGTTGTGGTTTGCAGGGAGCATTGGGTGCGGTCCCGGTGACGAAGCCAAGATGGATAAACCTGGTAGTGCCCGCCAAAATGACAAACCTGCCGTTACCCGCATGATTCATTTCGCGGCTTTCACGATTGCACTCGGCGATGCAATCGTTGAACAGGACAAGGGCGCAAGCACATACCATGTCACAGTTCCGGTGACACTCACCAATGATGGCTCCCTCAACCCGGCCAGCCTGTCCAACGAGATCACCTTCCTCATCGGCGGCATTAAACAGAGCATCGTCGCCACGGTCTCGGTGAGGGATATTGCCCCTGGCACATCAATGTCAGGGAGCCTGATCTTCACCGGATTCATAACTAGCCCAGACCTTACACACGCAGTGATCATCTTCGGAACCGAGTCCGAGCAGAATGCCGTGGTGCCCGCCATCGGTGAGGCGAGAATCGCTTTAATGCCCGTACCTGTGACAATTTCCGGCACGGCCGATACCGGAGAGGACACGACAGCAGCCGCGTTCGAATCCGGTGTGTTGCGCGCAGATGGGACAGACATATACGACAACCAGGAAATGCCCAAGAGCAAACTCTGCCTTGTACTCCGCTACAAAGTAACGATAGGCACAAGGTATACCAATGGCGCCACGGAGTATTGGTCCAGCAAGCACCTGGTTCTGCACGCCCCCAATGGTAAGGTGATCATAGCAGAAAACCTGGACTATATGGGAGATTCACCGGGAAAGAACCATGAAGTCTATTACATACTTGATGACAAGGACATCGCGGGCGAGTACCAGGTCATCAACACCTATGTGGGTTGTTGTGGAACAAAGCAGGGCAAAGTGACGTTCACTTTGCCTGCGTTTAACTAATCCGGAGGACAAGTCCATGTTTTCTTCTCGAAAAGCAATCGTGGGAACGGCTCCTCGCACTGAACGCCAGGGCTTTGCTCGTAAAGTTCGTTCCTTTCAGTGCGTGCTATTTACTTGCATCTTATTGCTGTCGTGCTATGCAATCTCCCATACGCTTCTCCGGCATTCAGGGGAAGCTCTCCCTCGAAACCCGAACCTGCATAGTTTATCTGTTCGTGTTGCCGGGGGGACAGGCGATGTGGTATTTCCAGGCGAGATCGTGCCAGGGATGGGAGTTTCGGGCGCAACCTCGGCCAGAAGGGGTGGCGGAGAACTCGCCACTGCCAAAATGAAAGGAGGGTTGCAAGACGCCAGCACTGGACCCTTGCTCATCACCTCCGATGTGGTCGCTCAGGGTGAGAGTTTCACCGGGGTCATCGTGACTCAAACGGACAAAGGGACTGTGCCGCTCGATGCAGGGGAGAAAGTTGTCATCAGCGGAGCAGTGGTGGATGTAAAACCAGGTGGCGAGGTGGACATTCCGGCCATTCATCAGTTAGGCAATATCTTTGTTACGCCTCAGATTAAGCGGATGAACGGCGCTCCTCTGGCCTTAAGCCAGACGCGCGGTCTGCGGACAGCCTCTCTGGTACGGAGGGGCCAGGAAGTTCTTGTGCCCGTAGCGCCACATCATGTGGAGGTGATGCAAGTTGCCAAAAACGTACCGATAAGGATCGCGCATGCTCCGGACGTTCTCGGCTCCAGCACGCCTATTCGGGTACAAGGCCAGGGTCTCAACCTCCTCCAAAAGGTGGCGATGGTCAGCGCAGACGGAAATCGGGCTGAACTCGGACAGTCGGTCGGTTCGTCCCTGGAACGGATCTATCTGCCGCGTCCTGGAGCAAAACTGCCTCCGGGCAACCTCCAATTCGTTGCGGAAGATGCAAATGGAAACACCTATAAGTCATCCAATCCGTCTTACAAAGTCACCCTCGCTGTTTCCGGTGAGCCCATCAAGCAGAAGGGGCAGACCGGCAATCTCACGATCGGGTCTGACAAAGATGTGATCGTCAAACTCTCGGGCGGAGCGCCCCAGATCAATATCGCGCAACCGGTGGTTTCCGTTAAGGCAAATGCGCCCCAAAAAGTCCCCTTCACAGCCCTGGTAGTCGGCACGTATAGCGTTCGAGTTGACGTTCCAGGCCAGCAGGAGATACCGCCTACCGCCAAAACTCCGACCGTAGACATCAAACCGGAACCGGTAAAGACCATGTTTGATCCGGTCAAAAACGAGACTTCTGTGACCGCTCCGATCCATGTCGTGGACAAATTGGGTAAGCCTGTGCCAAATACAGATGTGTCCGTCGCCATTACCCATCCCCAGGGCGTGGAGTATGGCCATGTAACTACCGACGGGGGTGGACATGCCAACTTTATCGTTCCGCTGGTCGGCGCTGTGGCCGTAACCGCACTGGCAGTGCATGCGTACCACGTCAGCGGCCACAAATGGACAAAAGAACCTCCGCCTGGCCAGCAGCAACCTGGGCCGGTCGCGCCGGAACCGCCTGCGCAAAATCCGGATTTCAACGGGATCCTTGCGCTTAATCCAGAACATGGAGTCGATCCGGCGTGCGAAAATGGGATGAATCTCGCGACGGAGAGTTGTCCTTGCCCCTGCAGTGACACGTTCGTCGGAATTATGCAAGACGCAGGCGGCGGTTCGGTAGATCTTTACGATGGCGGATTTAGCCTGGATATTACCGATCTCCAGATTCCGGGCCGTGGCTTCGATTGGAAGTTCGAGCGAAAATACCGCAGTGCAGTGCTTTTTGATGGACCTCTGGGTCACAATTGGGAATTTAACTATAACCGGCGTCTGGCGGTGGGAGCGGGCGGCTCTGTCACTCGTATGGACGGACGGGGACGTAGCGATAAGTATGAGATGGTGAACGGGCAATACACCGCCCCATGGGATTCTTCACCCGCCTGGTGAAAAACGGCGACGGGACCTTTACGGAGCGGTATAGGGGCGGCACCACCTATGTCTATGCAGCGCCTGACGCCAGGGGTATGTCCCACATGACGCAGTTGGCTGACCGGCATGGAAACAAAATGCGCTTCGAATACAATCCTCATGAACAACTTGTGCGTGTCATAGATACGCTGGGCCGTCCCATTGTCTACCGATATAATGCGCAGCGCCGACTGAGTGAGGTCGAGGACTTTTCCGGCCGCAAGCTGAGGTTCGAATACGATGCGAATGGCGACCTGGTCGCAGTGACCTCCCCGGCTGTCACGGGCACGCCCAACGGCAACGACTTCCCGAACGGGAAAACGACGCGTTATCGCTACAGCACCGGCTTTGCGGACGAGCGCCTCAACCACAATATGACGGAGGTGATTGCGCCGAACGAAGTGGCCGTGGGCGGACCTGCGCGCGTCAAGCTGGAATATGACAACGATCCGGCATCTCCCAATGTCGATCGTGTGCTCCGGCAGGTGTTCGGTGGAACCAACGCCAGCGGCATTCCAGCCGGTGGAACCATCACTTACGAATACCATGCTCTGGCCGGGGACCCAGCTCTGGGCCATAACGCGTCTGTTTCCCAGACTTCCGTTACCAACCGGAACGGCAACTATACGGAATATCAGTACAACCACATGGGCGACTTTGTCCGGATACGGAAGTTCGCGAACCGGAAAATCCGCCCTGGTGACCCGGAATTCTTCGAAACCCGCTACGAACACAATATGGATATGCAGCTCGTCCGCGTGGTCTTGCCGGAAGGAAACTCGACAGAATTCATCTATGATGAGAAGAATCCGGACCGTTTCCAACAGGGAAACTTGCTTGCCGAGATCCGCAGACCGGATGCAAAACGAGGGGGCGATCAGGAGGCGATCAAAACCACCTACACCTACGAACCGATCTATAACCAGCGGAGAACGGTGACCGAACCTCGCGGCAATGATGCGATATATGTGCCCCAGAACGGAGGCGCCAACTCGCTCGAACGATATACTACCGTCAACATCTTCGATTATCAGAAAGGGAGAGATTTTGCAAGCCTGGGCAAAATATTGGGTGTAAGTGCAGACGACGTGAAAGCGCTTCTGGCGCGAGCTAACATTCCGATGGGCCTGGGAGATGTCAACGGCGATAAGCGGTCGGGCGGAGTGGCCGGAGATATCGTAAAGACCGTCCGCCCCAGCGTGACCCTCCTCCCTGACTCCAACGTGGCCCGTATCGAAGGAGGCACGAGGCAGCCTATTGAAGAATCCTTCACATATAACCCGTTCGGTCAGATGACCAGCAAGCGCGACGCAGAGGGTAATGTGACACTCTACTATTACCATCCGGCCAACGACCCCGGCGGGAGTGGAAGGGATCTGACCTCAGGGAGGGATGCCAATCCCTCCGGCTACCTGAAGGAAACGATTCGCGACGCGGAAGCCAACCCGATCCGCAATTCACGCACTGATCCTCTTCCTGCCAAAATCCGGCATCGCTATTTCTACGATGATGTAGGGAACGTGATCAGGGAAATTGATGGGCGGGGAATCGCCACCGAGTATTCCGTCAACCAGCTTAACCAGGTCGTACAGACTATTCGGGCGGCCGATGTGTCTAAAGCCTTGCAGAACCCGAAAGAGCCGAAATGGGAAGCGGCCAACGACCCCACCTTAATCGAATGCAGTCACGGCATGGTCGCCTTCAAGTACCGTACACGGGTTGCCTACGACTCCAATGGCAACGTGATAAAGCGTGAGGTGGAAAACCGCGATTCCAACAATCAGGACTTGGCCGGCGCATGGATCGCCACGGAGACCAAGTACGATATCCTGGACCATCGAATCGAGGAGAGCCATGAGAACCGAAAGGATCGCCCCGAAGTCGCAATAGCGAAGTATCGCTACGACCGCAACGGGAATCCGGTGATTGAGTTCAGCCCATTAGCCAACTTGCCCGTAGGAGACCTAAGTCGCCAACCGGCCAACGTGGTATCCTATGTCTTCGATGAGCGAGACCTCCTCTACACATCAACCCGTGGTGGACTAACCGATCAGTTCAAGGCTATAAAAGCAAACGGCGATATCCCGGAGACGATGAGAGTTCCGAACAGCCCGGACATTTCCACGTTCGCCCGACGCTATGATGGCAATCTTAACGTTGTCGAGCAGACAGACGCCGCAGACAAAATCGGAAGTGGAAAACCGCAAAGCACGCTCACTCTGTTCGATGGCTTCGATCGACAGATATCTGTCATTGACGCGGCAGGCAACCAGAGGTATGTTCAGTACGACCCCGTTGGCAACGATGTTCGGATCTCGCGATTTGGCTCGGTGGGAGGCCCAACCCCTCATGATCGCGCCGCCGCTACCGTGCAGCAACCGCTTCACCTCCAGGATTTCGCTCAGCCGCTTCTCAGTCAGGTCGAGATCAGATACGATGAACATGGCCGTGAGTACGAACGGGCCGACAAACTGTTCATCTATTCAGGCGTCGAGTACAAGCGCAAACCGGTGCTTAGAAATGGCCCTCTGGGAAGTACTAATGACGGTTGGGTCAGGACACGCACGGAATTCGACCGTGCAAGTCGCACGATATTTTCTATTCGCGACAACCTTGCCACCAATCGTCGTTTTTATGATGGCGCTGGCCGAGGCATCAGAACGGTAGACGCAGAGCTGAACGAGGTTGATACGGTCTATGACGAGAATAGCAATGAGGTAAGAATCACCAGGATTGAGGTCACACAGAGAGACAAGGTCCGCGAGGGCAAGGTTCCCGATTTGCGCGAGACATTCACCAGGCTGAATATCTATGACTCGCTCAACCGCCGCATCAGGACTACGGACAATATGG
>Ga0070734_10003981_pt1 | contig 14622 bp, 13 predicted proteins | sample Coa_R1_8_FD_66444 | JGI IMG/M metagenome (GOLD analysis project Ga0070734, IMG submission 66444) | Surface soil microbial communities from Centralia Pennsylvania, which are recovering from an underground coalmine fire - Coalmine... | ecosystem: Environmental > Terrestrial > Soil > Unclassified ...
TTCTATTTGAAGCCATTGAAAAAGGAAAGAAGGACCTGGTGGATGTCATATTATGTGACACGGCCGGTCGTCTTCACACCAAGACCTCATTGATGGACGAGCTCAAAAAGGTGCATCGCGTGGTGGGCAAAGCGCAGGAAGGCGCACCTCATGAAGTTTTTTTAGTGATCGATGCCACCATGGGGCAAAACGCCATAAGTCAGGCTCGCGAATTTGCGGCAGCGACTCCGTTAACTGGTGTGGTGTTGTCAAAGCTTGACGGTACCGCTAAAGGCGGCGTCGCCATTGGCATCGTTGATGAGCTAAAGGTCCCCATTCGTTACATAGGAATCGGCGAAGGAGTTAATGATCTTAAGGCATTTGATCCCAAGCTCTTTGTCGATGCTCTCTTTGAGGAAGCATAGGAAAACATGAACACCTTACAATTCAAATTCGTTGACCAGACCCTTAGTCAGGACGACAAAAACATATTGTCACCCAAACAAAAAAGTACGCTTGCGTCAGGTTTTGATTTGGCGTCGGCCCACAAAGAAGATGTAATAGTAAAGCCAAACACTAGGCTTCTCATTAGCACCGGTATTGCCATTTCTTTGGCGCCGGGTTTTGAGGGCCAAATTCGATCACGGTCGGGTTTGGCACTTAACCACGGTATTGTTGTGCTAAACTCGCCCGGCACCATCGATGCGGACTATCGCGGTGAAATCAAAGTCTTGTTGGCCAATTTCTCATCTGAAGACTTTTTAATTAGCTTTGGTATGCGCATTGCGCAGTTGGTGATCATGCGAGTTTATGCGCCAATGGTCATGGAAGTTCGGCACCTCGATGAATCAGAGCGAGGCGAGCATGGATTTGGATCAACTGGACTTCTAACGTAAAAATGGCTTCAGCTTGGAGACTCTTGGCATATTTTTCTCTCTCGATAAAAACCCGCCAAGAGCCTCCAAGCTAAGCCCTAAAAAGGATGCTTATGATACGCCGCTACCAAACCGAATGTATCAATAAAATTTTTAGTGACGATAACAAATTTCGAACCTGGTATTTGGTTGAGCTCGCCTATCTTAGGGCCTATCTCGCACATGCTGATAAAAAAGATCCTGATCTACTTAAGCGGCTTCAGCATCGAGTTGACACTATTGATTGGAAAGCCTTTGTTTTAAGGGTTTCTGACTATGAGCAAGAAGTGCGTCACGATGTAATCGCTTTTTTGCAGGCCTTAGAGGATGAGCTTGGTGAAGATGCTCGCCTTATTCACCTTGGACTGACCTCATCGGATATTGTCGATACGTCGGGCGCCTTCTTGCTCAAGGCTGCCTGCAAAGAAATTATCGCCAGGCTTGATGAGCTAATACAGATCGTTTTTGAAAAGGCTAATCTTCACCGCGGCGTTGTCTGTCTCGGGCGCACACATGGACAAGCAGCCGAGCCTACTACCTTTGGCATTAAGCTGTTAACGCATTTATGTGAATTCATAAGGTGCCGCAAGCGGCTATGTGAAGCCATGACGGGAATTAGCGTGGGAAAATTTTCCGGTGCGGTTGGGGTTTACGCCCACACTGATCCCATGGTGGAAAATGAAGCTTTAGCAATTTTGGGCTTGAATGCTGAAACGGTGGCAACACAGGTGGTTGCGCGCGACCGTTATGCCGAGGTCTTTACCAGCTTGGCCATTTTAGCAGGCAGCGTCGAGCGCATGGCGACGGAAATACGTTTACTGATGCATGGTCAACTGCAGGAAGTATTCGAGCCATTTAATGCTAGACAAAAGGGCTCAAGCGCCATGCCCCATAAAAAGAACCCCATCCTGAGCGAAAATCTTACGGGTCTTATGCGTCTGATCCGTTCTTATGCGCAAGCAGCGTTGGAGAACCAGGCGTTATGGCACGAGCGTGACATTGCCCACAGCTCGGTTGAGCGCGTCATTATACCAGATGCATTTAGCGTGATGGATTTTGCCTTAACCCGTTTGTGTGGGTTGATCGAGCACCTGGTGGTGGACCAAGAAAGGATGCTTCAAAATTTGCGCCCTTATGCTGATGTCCTTCACAGCCAGGGGGTCATGCTTGCTTTGGTAAAAAAAGGCCTAATGCGAAAAGAGGCTTATGAAATCGTTCAACGTGCGTCATTAGCAAAAAATAGCAAGAGCTTTGCGCAAAATCTCCTAGATGCGGGAGTCGATCGACGCCTAAAGCAAGAAGAGCTCATGAGTTGCCTGACCGACAATATGGCCATCAGGCACGAAGACATATTATTCGAGCGGGTAAAAGGTCTTATGAACCACATCCAACCTGCTCAGCAATGATCTCTTCAATCTTGGTCATGGCTGCTTCTAGATTTTTACTTTCGGTGCCGCCTGCTTGAGCAAAATCTGGCCGCCCGCCACCCTTACCGCCAATTATGGGTGCGACGGCCGCCACAATTTTGCCTGCGTGCACCGAATCTATTAGGTCTTTGGTGGCAGCAACCAGTATATAGCATTGATCGTCCGCAGCCCGCGCGCCCAAGGCGACAATTCCGTGTGTTAGGCGGTCGCGAATAAGATCAGCATAGGTGCGCAAACTCTCTTTATCGGCACTAAAACTACTGATCTCAGAAACAAGCTGATAGGGACCAATTTTTTTGGCGCGGCTTGCCGCTTCTGCGGCTTGCTCCTTAAGCGATGCCATGCTAACTGCCCTAATTTCACGGTCACGTTCCTTGACGACCAAGAGTAGCTGCTCAATTCGGGGCACAAGCTCATCGCTCTTTACGCTCAGTTTACTGCTTAAGGTCTTAAGTAAGTGATCAGAGGCCTGTCCATGGGATATGGCCGCTTCACCGGTAATGGCCTCCATCCGCCGAATACCTTGAGCAAGAGGGCCCTCGCTGATTATGCGAAAACTACCGATATCGCCGGTGCGCTGACAATGGGTGCCGCCGCATAGTTCAGTTGAATGCCCACCCATATCCAATACGCGCACTTTACTTTCATACTTCTCGCCAAATAAAGCCAATGCGCCATAGGCTTTGGCTTGCTCCATGGTCATCTCTTGAACTCTGGCTTCTTCGTTAGCCATGATCCAATCATTGACCAGATTTTCAATTTGACTGATTTGATCCTTCGTTAATGGTTCAAAATGAGAAAAGTCAAAGCGCAGGCGATCGGGGGCAACCAAAGAGCCTTTCTGAACGACGTGAGTTCCTAAAATGGTTCGCAATGCACTGTGCAAAAGATGGGTGGCCGAGTGATTACGCCTAATCGCTTGGCGCCGCGGCCAATCAATGGCACCGGTCATAAGCTGGTTAATTTGGACGCTGCCCTCATCCACTTTAACGAAATGAAGATAAAGCCCCACAATTTTTTTGGTGTCAAAAACCGTGAGCCTGGTGGATGTGCCAAAAAGAACTCCAGTGTCGCCGACCTGACCACCCGATTCGCCATAAAAAGGCGTTTTATCGAGAACGACGATGCCCGTATCACCTTGCGTAAGCGATTCTACTTGGCGTCCGTCTTTAATTAGGGAAACTATCCTGACATCAGCAAGCTCTTTGGCATCGAAGAACGCTGTTTTGTCGATGCGCTCTTTGAGTTGCAAATAAATATCGTCAACGCCCTTTAAACCAAGACCTTGGCTTGAGCGTTGTTCATGCAATTTATGGGCAGTGGCAAATTGTTGCCAATCGATAACGAGGCCTCGCTCCTTAGCCAGATCCTCAGTAAGATCGGCGGGAAATCCATAGGTTTCATAGAGCCGAAATACCACATCACCGCCAAGCGTTTGGCCCCTTGTTAGATTCTTTGTCTGTTGGGCAAATAGCTGCAGGCCGCGATCAAGCGTCTTCCTAAACGATTCTTCCTCTTGCAAGACCACTTTTTCGATCAGCGGCTTGGCTTCAATGAGCTCCACGTAAGGATCGCCCATGATAGCAGCCACTTCCAAACAAACATGATGAAAGAACGGCTCGTGCAAGCCTAAATGGGCTCCATGTCGGATGGCTCGCCGCATGAAGCGCCGAAGCACATAGCCTCTGCCTTCATTGCTAGGAAAAAGGCCGTCAGCAATTAAAAAGGCACAGGCTCGAGCATGATCGGCAATTACACGCATGGCTATGTCGTCAGAACTATCAGACGCGTGATAGACTTTCTGGCTCAAATTTTCGGCTTTTTTCACCAGCGGTCTTAACAAATCAGTATCGTAGTTGCTCGACAGTTGATTGACCACACAGCTTAGGCGCTCCAATCCCATACCAGTATCCACGCATGGTGCAGGTAGTGGCTTGAGTGTGCCATCGGCCATCATTTCATATTGCATAAAGACAAGATTCCAAATCTCGATATTCTTGTCGTCTTCATTGTGACCACCGAAAGTGAGGGGAATATCGCTGCGGTCAAAATAGATTTCCGTGCAGGGACCACAGGGCCCAAGGTCCCCCATTTGCCAAAAATTATCAGCCCGGCCAAGGCGTCTTATGCGCGCATCATCAATGCCAATTTTATCGCGCCAGATAGCTAGGGCCTCGCTATCTGCTGGCACCTGTTCATCGCCCGCAAAAACACTGACGCTAAGCCTAGACTTGTCCAAGCCGACAACTTCAGTCAAAAACTTCCAGGCATAGGTTATGGCTTCTTCCTTGAAATAGTCGCCAAAGGAAAAATTGCCGAGCATCTCAAAAAAAGTGTGATGCCTGGCAGTTTGGCCAACATTTTCTAAATCGTTGTGCTTGCCGCCGGCCCGCACGCATTTTTGGCTCGACGCAGCCCTTTTATAAGGACGGACCTCCTTTTGGGTAAAAACGTTCTTAAACGGCACCATGCCGGCGTTTACAAACAGGAGGGTAGGGTCATCTTGTGGAATCAGGGGCGCGCTTTTTTCGATAACGTGCTGATTTAGTTTGAAAAAATCTAGAAATTGTGTGCGCAGCTTGCGGCTTGAGACGGTCATAATTCCAAGTCCTATTCGAAAAACAGGTGGCGGTTGCGTATTAGCGAGTTTCGCGCCGGATGCCAATACTGAAGGGGTAGTGCGTTGACTTTAGCTAGCCAATTGCTAATCTTCCATAGCCTTTTATCAAGTTTTAAACTGAAGAGAGTTATCCATGAAGCCTGAAATTCATCCAGATTATAAAGAAGTTACCATCGGTTGCGCTTGTGGCGCGAGTTACGAAACCCGCTCAACCAAGGAATATGCGATTGATATTTGCTCGGCCTGCCATCCATTTTTTACCGGCAAGGCCAAACTAATAGATACTGAAGGCCGCATCGATCGCTTCCGTAAGAAGTATCAAAGCAGCAGTAAATCCAACGCTTAGAACTTAGGATTTGCGCCATGGCTGTTGGGCTAGACCGATTGTTTTCACCGAGTATCTTTGATATTGTTTTCCCTTTTTTTGCATTTTTTCTGGTAATTGTATTGCCGTCCGCTTTTGCGATTAATGTTATCATTAAAGTCTTGCGTGGGCAGTATAGCGGTGAAGACCGACATTAACTCGCATGGGTCCTCGCTTTCGCGGGGATGACAATTTCTGAGATTTGCAACTGGCTAAATGATTAGGAAACTATGCGCGATAAACTTGTTGGCATCAAAGATAGATATCAAATTATTTTAGACAAGCTGAGCGGAAGTGGTCTCGATCAGGCCACCATGCTTAAGCTTAATAAGGAAAGGTCGCAACTCGAGCCCATCGTCATCGCCTTTGATGAGCTGTTAAGGTGCGAGAGAGAGCTTTCTGACAATAACGAGCTCTTAAAGGATCCCGATGCGGAAATTAAGGCAATGGCCAAGGACGAAATTGATCGCCTGAAAGATGAAATTGCCAATTTAGATGACCGGATTAAGGTCTTGCTGCTGCCCAAAGATCCTCTCGACGAGAAGAATGTTATTTTGGAAATACGGGCCGGTACTGGTGGTGATGAGGCCTGTCTTTTCGCCGGCGAGCTCTATCAAATGTATGCCCGCTATGCAGAAAGCAAGCGATGGAAAGTGGAGGTGATGACTTCTTCACCAGGCGCCAAGGGCGGTCTTAAGGAAATAACAGCCACCATCAGCGGCAATGAAGTCTATTCCCATCTTAAATATGAAGCAGGCGTTCACCGGGTGCAACGCGTGCCAGAGACAGAAACCCAAGGGCGCGTTCACACATCGGCGTGTACGGTCGCGGTTCTACCCGAAGCGGAAGAAATCGACGTCAAAATTGAAGAGAAGGACATCCGCGTTGATGTATTTAGAGCAGGAGGCCCTGGAGGGCAAAGCGTAAACACCACCGACTCCGCGGTGAGAATCACCCACATTCCTTCAGGCCTAGTGGTGCAGTGCCAGGACGAGAAGAGTCAAATTAAAAATAAGGCCAAAGCGATGAAGGTGCTTCGCGCACGGCTCTATGACAAGATGCAGGAAGAAATCAACAAAGAGCGTGCAGCCGAGCGAAAGGAAATGGTTAAGTCGGGTGACCGGTCGGAGAAGATCCGCACCTACAATTTTCCGCAGGATCGATGCACCGATCACCGAGTAGGTCTCACAGTCCATAATCTGCCCAAATTGCTGAGCGGCGAGCTCGATGATTTGATAACCAAGGTGAGGACATACTTCCAAGCGGAAGCATTAAAGGCACATCAGTAGTTTTTCTTATTGCGGCTTGATCGTGGTATCCACTAAGCCGCGGGGCGACAAAGGGTTGGTGCGGCGAGGGAGACTCGAACTCCCAAGGCTTTGAGGGCCACTACCACCTCAAAGTAGCGTGTCTACCAATTCCACCATCGCCGCATTGCTTTGTTAGCACTCATGAAGCATCGCATGGGTTTTTTCAAGGCCCTCACCGAAAGATTTTCTAATTTCGTGTTGGGCCACGTATACTTAATAGAACGCAAAGCTTGCTTTTTTTCGTGTACCCGATAAAAAACGGATGAGTTTGTTTAAGTTTTCGCGAAGAATTTGCGATGGGATGGGCTACCGATGGTTGTAATTCGACAAAAGCATAAGGAATCCGCTGAAGAAAAAGAAGCCAGGCTCAAACAAGAAGCGGAGCGTGCCCAAGGCATTCAAGACCAATACCAGGCTCGCGGCTTTGAGCTGGTAACTTGGGTTCAAGATCACAAGGGGCTCGTCAGCGGATTAATCGCCATTCTCGTGGTGGCTGGGGCAGTCTTTAGCGGCTTCCTCTATTACCAGAAGCGATCGAGAGAGGCTGCAAGCGCCGCCTACTTGGAGGCAGTAAAGCCCATCGAAGAGTTAGAAGATAAAGATGAGGAAAAAACTGCGAAAATAAAAAAGGCGATCAGCGCGCTTGCGGAAGTTGCGAAATCCCAGCATGGCTCTGGCGTGGGGGCGCTTGCTAATCTCTATGCCGGTCATTTGGGACTTGAAACCGAAAATAAGAAATCGGCACTCGCCTTTTATGAGGAAGCCGTCAAAAATATTAATAAGACCGATATCCTTTATCCCTTGGCGTTAACCGGTTTGGCCTATGCTCACGAAGAAAACGGCGACCTTAAAAGTGCGCTCACAACATTTGATTCACTTGCTGATTTAGCCACCAATCCCACTAAGGATCTGGCTCTTTACGAAGGAGCTCGTTTGGCAATGGAGCTAAAAGACAATGAGCGCGCCAAGAAGAATGTTGCGCGGTTGTTAGAAGAATATCCTGCGTCTGCCTATGAGAAAGATGCCGAGAGATTAAGAGATTCCTTAAAATAATAGCGACTAGCTCGTAAGGTTGACGTGTGCGTGCAAGAAACTTGAAGATGGGAATTTTACTCAGCCTGCGATGTTGGCTATCCTTCGCAGTCGTAATCGCTCTGGTTGGAGGCTGTTCAAGCATATCTACCAAGCGAGATGTCGATATCCGGTTACGGGTCATGGCAAACCCACAAGATGCGGTTCCGTGCCTCGCGTCTCTTTTGGGCCCACCGGGCGAGAACTGTATACAATGGCAGCCAAACGTCGATGCAGCACCTAAATACGACCCTTCCCGCCACTTGATATTTGTCGGCGCGGGCGACGAATATCTGCACGTGATGGATGCCGATACTGGTGCTTCTATTGCTCAAGTACGAACCACCGGCCGTGTAATAACTGGAGCCATTTTTAATGACAGCAAAACCGTTCTTTATGTTGGCACCGAGAAAGCCATGGTGCACGCATTCGATGCGTTTTCCTATCTTCCTATTTTCTCATTTGCCGCCGACAGCAAGATCCACAATAATCTGATTATTTGGGAGGATGCGGTTGTTTTTAGCTCGGCCGTTGGCACAGTTTATAGTATCGATCAGCGAAGCGGCCATTTGAATTGGGAAGTCAAACAGCCACTGGCTCATGAAAGATTGCGGCTTTCCTCCAACTCAAATATTATTTTGCGTGAGAAAAAAGCAAACGATTCCAAGGCGGCGGAACTAATTGTGCCGCATGCCGATGGCTATTTATCGGTGATCGATGCTCGATCTGGCCAGGTAAAGAAGAAGCTATCCCTCGGGACCAGTCGTCCTAAAAGCTTTCCTGACATTGTTGCGCCCATGGTAATTTTTAGGAACCAATTATGGGTGGCATCCTACGATCTTGGACTCTTTGTCATTGATATGGCATTTCTACAGATTAGAGAACATCACAATATATCGGAAATTAGCCAGCTCGCATCAGATGGTGAAATTCTGCTGGCGGCAACACCCAATTGGCTAATGGCTATTTCGGGTTTAGGGGCCATCACATGGAAGAATAATCTGGCATCCATTACCACAAAGCTATCTTTGCTAGGCTATCCTTTTGAGCGAAATTTAAAGCAAAATAGACGATTATTTTTCGGGACACCTTCTCGCTTATTAATCCGCGAAAATTATGGAGATGTGATTTTAGCCAGTAGTTTCGGGTCGATGGGGGTTTTCGATCGTTCGACTGGACAACTGTTAAAGATCTTGGGCAATTCGGTTGGCTTCGGGCCGAATATTGATTGGGCTGGGTCAAAGAGCATTGCGGCCATGAGCAGACGAGGTTTGCTCATGAAGTTTCAATTTAGCTCTGGTGGCGAAGTGGACAAGGACATACCCACGACGGCTTTTGGGCCTTTGTGATTAGCAAAAAAAGGTGGTAAATAGTCGTGAAAACTACCGCGCTTGAAACAGGTGAAAAAAAGCAATTTCGCGTAGTAGCGGCCCTGATTAGAAAGGGTGATAAAGTTTTATTGACCCAACGATGGCCGGGCCGTCATTTAGGTCTGACATGGGAATTTCCTGGTGGCAAGGTGGAAGAAGGGGAAAGCGACATCGAGGCCCTTGAGCGCGAGCTTAAGGAAGAGCTCGGTGTCGAGGCTGAAATCGGCTCGTGCTGCTTTGAAACTCGCCATGGTTATGGTTCACGCGAGGTTCACCTGCTGATTTTTAGGTGCAAACTTACCGAAGGAACTCCCCGCGCACTCGATGTTAAAGCGATGGAATGGGCCGACATAAGCTCATTGGCTGAACGAAAATTTCCGCCGGCGGATTTGCTGTTCGTGCAGGAGCTGGTTGCTGGTCGTATCAGCAACGATGAAACGGATTCAGTCGACCGTGACGAAGAAGAGGATACTTTTAAGCCTGCGCAGGTCGTTCGTAAGCCGAAATAGGCTGGCAGTAATACACAGTGCTCGCTATCATAGTATAAAGGATGGTAGGAGCACCATTTAAGTGGGCCGTTCTTATCCCAGATCAACGAGATCTGGGGTTAGAGGCTGTGATTGGCTGAACCCATTTTTCACTCTTCGTGGCCGTTCTGACCACCAGATAAACATAATATTTCGCGCCTGGGATGAGCGCTGCCTTTGGTAAAAGGACCACCGTCGCATCTTTGTCGTTTTGTAACCTTAGAGATTGCGATTTTAAGGGAAACCCTTGTTGATTAGTAATATAGAAGCTCTCATCAAAGGAAGTTCGATTTTCTAGATGCCACACGAAATAGTCGGGCGTCGACGACAGTTGCCATTCATTTTCCGCAGCATCGACAACATTACCTTCGTCAATCAAATAGGGCCCCGGAGCGCACATCAGGTAGCCGCTCTTGTCATAGAGAACGTCTTCAAAGCAAATGTCCTTATGAAGGCTTTGCTCAAAAAAATGGGCGTAAAGGTTGGGAGCATGACTGAGTCGACTGCCCACACAGCCAGGGATCTGCGGCTTAAAAACGGCGAGACTCTGATCGTCCACTAACGTGCACTCATCCGCGACCATAACGTCCGTTGGTGGCGACGTTCTTTTACAGCTATGACATCCGGTGATTAAGATAATAAGACCAAGCGCCCGGGCAACGTTAGACCAGAGCTTTGTGTCCTGGGCGATTTGGTCTGCCATCGGCTAGTCATCCTCGCCGTATACCGTCACATCATAAGCGCCCATCGCTTCAAAAAGCTCCCTAACGGTATCGATTCCGGTCTTCGAATCCAAACCCACCACAATTTTATTCCCCTCTAGATGAGCTTCAGGGATTTCTCCCCAATCGATGTCGGTGTCACGATCGATAGAAAAATCGTCCAGTGATAGCCCGAAATCTTCAAAAAGAACATCGATTTCTTCGGTGTCATCGTTGGATCCTTCCATGATCCAAGAAAACCACCCGTTAAGCAACTTCGCGCCTGCCCGTGCAGTCTGCGGCGTATCAAAGGTAGCTATTACTTCCAACTCACTCATAAAGAATTTTCTCCCTAGGTATAAATATGATTGTTCCTTAATATCGTTGTTGTTTCTTTTCGCATAATAGGAAAATTGCAACGCAGTTCCACATTAAAATTAGCAAAAATCCAACATAATATGTAGGTCCTGTTGAGTTTTCGGGATTTACTTTTTGGGTGAGGATCTTGCAAAACTGGGAAAATTGCATCTGTGTCTTCGCCGGAATGGCAAAAGCGGAGTTTTGCAAGATCCTCGGGCGTTAGCCTTTTTTGAGCAATGCATCGCCCAGCTTGTCCGCTTTAATATTTTTTAGTTCATGGCGGGCAAACACTGGGTGCCCATCATATTCTCGCTGGACAAAATCTATGGGAAAATATCGATTGCGCTTGAATCGGAAAAATTCTTCCAAAACACCATCGGCGTAATCTACTAAAAGACCAAGCGCGCCATCGAGTTCATCGCCCCGTAGGTTCTTGGTGAAAAACTCAAAGTGATGCATCTTGGTAGATGAGCCAATTTCAATTTCTAAGAAAGCGCATTCAAAACCGGTAAACCCGCGTACATGAATATCCTCGCCCGTAGTCAATCTTTTTGCAAATCGCTCTAAAAGAGCGTCGGTTATCATATTTTGCAAGTCTTTGCGAATGACTTCAGGGCACTGGGTTCTCGGGTCCTTTAATGGTTGCATATTTTAGTGTTCCATTGCTTAATGCGTTGATTGCTTGCATCATGGGAAGTTAAAAAATCATGAGCATGTGTGCTCTTTATACATCATCAATTTATCTGCGTACAGTGGTATCAAAATGAGCGCATTAGCGACGCTTATGAGATGGACCAATTACATTGAGCGGTATTTTTTGGGACCACCGAAAGAAGAGTCTGACTATTGGCCCGGTGGCATAAATTTTAACGGCCAGCGCCTTGAAAGAAGCCTCCCTCATATCTGCGATCACCAATGGGATGAAAGGGATCTTTTTGCGTCATTACAAATCCCCTTGGTGGGTGATGGGGACTTTGATATTGTTGTCCTCACCATACAATTGCCCATGGCTTTTGGACACGATATCAATAGATCATTGATAAATCGCTCGGTTATAGCTTTTCCCCCCACAATTGAGGCGGTTTTCCCTATGGCTGAGCGCATGTGCTGCTATCTTAGGGGCCCAATTCTCTTTATTTTGGTTAACGTGAGCATGTTACCATGTGAACACGACATGGCCCTGACAAATGACCTATGGGATGACCACCAGGCCTATGAGCGCACGGTAGAAAATATGCTGGTTGATTTTGCTAGGTTAGTAGCCAACGATAGATTTCGCCTCATCATAGTTGATAATGAAGCAACCTTGGGCAAAAAAAACCGCGCCCTTTTGCAGCGCCTATTTTACGGCGTTTCCCGCTGATTTTGATAGGTTATCGCTTGTCCACTTTCCCCACATTTGAGATGCGCTTCCCTTAAATAGGTCCACTATTCGCGGTCAGCGCGCCTCAAATGTGAGAAAAATGCTCTACGCGATAACCTATCAAAATCAGCGGGAAACGCTATAACGCTATTTGCTGTCGTTTTTTACCACAATACGATCATTTTCAAACAGCACTCTTACCTTGCCGCCCTTCTGGGTGCCGAGGGGAGCTAAGGGCAGGCGTAAAAACGCCGTACCTGCGGCAAGCTTTTGGGCACGATAAACGCGCTCTTGGCCAGAAGATGGGATGGAACGGCCGCGAGTGCCGGTGCCATGATTAGCCAAGATATATTTTTCGAGCGTATCGGTCTTTTTGCCCGCTTTCACCAGCTCTTTCAATGCCCTACGCAATAGTGGCCCTGGGTTCTTACGACCGCCGATCAATCGTTCCACGCCCGCAATATCGTCCAAAAGATAAGCGATTTGAATATCTTTAAACGAGATTAGTGAGCGTCTTAATTGCTTTTTAACTGACATTTTTAATTCTCCAATTCAGATTCCACCGCATTAATACCTGACAAAGCCAATTATAATGCATGAAGGCGTTATACTCGCCGACCAGTATATAGAAAGATCCCTGTCAGTCAAGAGGCTTCTTTTTAAGGAAAATATGGCTTTGTTAAGGAGATTCAATGGCTTGTTCTAAATCACGCCACAGGTCGCCACCATCCTCAATGCCCACTGAAATCCTAATTAGGGCATCATCTATCCCTATTTTCAGGCGGTCCTCTGGTCTGATACTGGCATGAGTCATGGATGCGGGATGCTCGATCAGGCTTTCCACACCGCCCAAACTTTCGGCACAAGCGAACAGTTTTGTTTTAGCGCAAACTCTCTTGGCCTTTTCTAGTCCACCTGTCACCACGAAACTAACTATACCAGACGAAGCCTTCATCTGCCGTTGTCCTAAATCAAACTGCGGATGATTGGTTAATCCAGGATAGATGACTCGTGAAATAGCTTTGTGGTCAGACAACCTTTTAGCAATAAAAAGAGCATTTTCACAATGCTTCTCCATGCGTAGATGTAACGTCTTGATACCACGCAAAACCAAGAAGCAGTCCATAGGCGAGGGCACGCCCCCTATGGCATTTGACAAATAGGCTATCTTTTCTGCCCAGTCTGTATCATTGGTTAAAACGGCGCCACCCACCACATCGCTGTGGCCACCAATATATTTAGTGGTCGAATGCACCACCAGGTGCGCGCCCAATAATAGGGGATTTTGTAATGCAGGAGTTGCAAAAGTGTTATCCACTACCAACTGAATGTTAAAGGCAGAGGCAGCCTTGGCAATGGCCTCGATGTCGACTAGCTTAAGGAGCGGATTAGATGGGCTCTCAAGCCATATCATTTTGGTGCTTTTGGTCAGTGCACGTGACAGTTGGCTGCTATCGGTCAGGTCGACAAACGAAAACGTGATACCAAATTTGTGAAAGACCTTCTCAAACAATCTGCGCGTTCCGCCGTAAAGATCATTAAAGGCTATTACATGATCGCCCGGATTAAGTGAGAGCATGATCAACGTGGTGGCAGCGCACCCTGAAGAGAAGGCATAGCCAAACTGCGCATGTTCTAGACTCGCTAGACTCTCCTCAAGGACTTTTCTGGTGGGATTGCCTGTCCTTGAATATTCAAAACCTTTGTGCTGGGCGGGGCTCTCTTGAGCAAAGGTAGATGTCTGAAATATAGGCGTCATAATGGCGCCCGTTACGGGATCGGGGGCAATGCCTGCATGAATACATCGCGTTGCAAACTCATGTCCGTCGGCAGTTTTCATAATTTCTCCAGCAGTTAGAGTGATCATCAGTTTAACGTTTGCATGAGACGTGGAGGAAGCGTATGGGGCATTTTTCACAAAAGACCGCCATTATTACCGGTGGCAGTCGAGGTATTGGTCGAGAGATCGCATTAAAACTAGCGCACAAAGGGGCAAACATTGTCATAGCTGCTAAAACAGCCCAGCCACATAAGTTCCTCGAAGGCACCATCATGAGCGTTGCCGACGAGGTGGAAAAGGCCGGTGGCCGTGCTCTGCCTTTTCAAATTGATGTGCGTGATGCTGATGCCATCGACACGCTCATGAAAAAGAGCTTTGACCACTTTAAGTCGATTGATATGGTAATTAACAATGCGGGGGCCATTTATCTCACCGATACCTTATCAACCGAACCCAAACAGTTTGATCTCATGCACGGCATCAATGTGCGGGCTGCATTTTTGGTGTCGCGAGCGGCCATTTTATTTCTTAAGAAGCAGGGGGGACATATCTTGAATCTATCGCCGCCAATTGATCTGGCGCCTAAATGGCTTGCTCCCCATGTGGCCTATACGATGTCCAAATATGGCATGACCATGTGTACTTTGGCCATGGCCGAAGAATTTCGTGAAGATCGAGTGGCGGTCAATTCACTGTGGCCGAAGACGCTTATTTACACCGCAGCCATAACGCGGCTGCTTGGTCCCGATGCCGAAAGGAATTGTCGCAAGCCAGCCATTATGGCTGATGCTGCGGCGTGGATTTTGAGTCAAGATCCCAAAGAAATCACGGGCAAT
>Ga0070734_10003983_pt1 | contig 14622 bp, 11 predicted proteins | sample Coa_R1_8_FD_66444 | JGI IMG/M metagenome (GOLD analysis project Ga0070734, IMG submission 66444) | Surface soil microbial communities from Centralia Pennsylvania, which are recovering from an underground coalmine fire - Coalmine... | ecosystem: Environmental > Terrestrial > Soil > Unclassified ...
AAGGCCATGGATATCGCAGCCGACATTTGTGTTTATACTAACCACCATCAAGTATTCTTAGAACTTTAATTATTAGAGGCTCGTTATGGCATTAGAGGGTCGTTCATTTACCCCACGTGAAATCGTTTCCGAATTGGACCGCTTTATTGTCGGCCAAAAGCAGGCCAAAAAAGCCGTGGCCATTGCGCTACGCAACCGCTGGCGACGAAGGCGCGTGGACAAGAAGCTTCAAGATGAAATCTTGCCCAAAAACATCATCATGATCGGGCCCACCGGCTGCGGCAAAACCGAAATAGCAAGAAGAATGGCGAGATTGGCCAACGCCCCCTTCGTCAAAGTGGAAGCCACCAAATTTACCGAAGTAGGCTACGTCGGCCGCGATGTGGACGCCATGGTGCGCGATTTGTTGGAATGCGCCGTCAAGATGTGTAAAGAGGACGCCACGAGCGGCGTAAAAATCCGAGCATCGGAGTTGGCAGAAGAGCGCATTCTCGATCTTTTGCTGCCCACACCGGCTACCTCTAAATCGATGTCATTTGACACAGCCAATGGCAGCGATGATTTCGAGCTGAAATCTGAGCCCTCTGAAAGCAATGAAACCCGCGAAAAGATGCGCGCCATGCTCAAAGCCGGTAAATTCGATAGCCGCGAAGTAAGCGTGGATGTGGTGCAAAATGCCGCCATGCCGGTCATGCATCTATTTGGCCAAGCCGGCATGGAAGAAATGGCCGGTCAACTACAAGAAGCGCTTTCGGGAGCCTTTGGACGCGGCCGCAAAAAGAAGCGCAAAATGCCGGTCAAAGAAGCATTGGAATTGCTTGAGGCCGAAGAAGCACAGCGCTTAATCGATATGGATCAAGTGCAACGCGATGCCATCGTGCTCACCGAACAATCTGGCATCATTTTTATCGACGAAATCGATAAAATCGCCAAGGCCGATGGCGGCCGCGGGCCTGATGTCAGTCGAGAAGGCGTGCAGCGAGATATCCTGCCCATCGTAGAAGGCTCAACCGTTTCTACCAAATATGGCTTCGTTAAAACCGACCATATTCTCTTCATCGCAGCCGGCGCGTTTCATATGTCAAAGCCGTCGGATCTAATACCCGAATTGCAGGGCCGCTTCCCCATTCGCGTGGAACTCGATTCTCTGCGTGAAGAAGATTTCGTGCGCATTCTCACCGAGCCCGAGAACAGCCTAACCAAGCAATACGCCGCCTTGCTCAAAACCGAAAACGTCAATGTGGAATTCGTCGACAGCGGCATCAAACGCATCGCCGCCGTTGCCTACAAAGCCAACGCCTCGCAAGAAAACATCGGCGCCCGCCGCCTCTACACCGTCATGGAACGGCTCTTAGAAGAAGAGAGCTTCTCAGCCTCCGACAACCCCAACATGCACATCATGGTGGACGACAAACTAGTAGACGACCGCCTATCCGCCATCCTCCAAGACGAGGATCTAAGCAAATATATTCTGTAAATGGTGCACCACGTACCATGAAAACAGGAGTTCATCACATTCTTGTCATCCCGCGGCAAAGTCCGCGGGATCCAGTGGACTACCAATACCTGGACCCCGCTGACTCCGCCGCGGGGTGACCTGCTATTTTCATAGAGAAGGTTAGAGGGTGAGAATTGTTATTTCTTCCAATTCGGCAGATCGGTGGAATTAACGCAACCTTTTTCTCCGAGATAGGCACAGACTTTTTCATTTGCTTTTTCTTTGCAATCAAGGTTTTTGGAGCTGCAATCATAGGTGCATTCGTAGTAATAAGCCCTATTGTTGTCATCGCCACCAAGCATTTTTTCAGCCAATTTATCACGCACGCTATAATCTTCCTGCGGACGACGGGCCCCCGGGTGAGGGCGACTTCCAAAAGGTAAGTAGGCGACAATTTTGATCTTGCTATCGGTAAGTACGTCCCAGCGTAGAACATCATATGTATTAGGTAGACCTATATGATATAAATGAACAGTATCGTGAGCCATATTGGTTTTTTCCGCCGGATCCCAAAATCTGAATATGCCCACTCGCTCATCAAAGCATTTCGTTTGGTTTACATGCATTACCTTGACTACAAAATATGACGAATGGCCTACCCAGCAAAAAACAAATAACAATAGACCGGTTAAATACGCTTGTAATTTCATATTATACTCCAACTTATTTCAGATTGATATATGCAATATATAACCAGCGCCCAGCCACCATGCACGCGTCGGGGATCTCTTTTGCTCGCATTCCTTCAGTCTTAATCCCTCTCCCACAGGGAGAGGGAAATTGCGTAGTCAGGCACCTTGATTAGTTGCTATAATTATGACACATGTCTATACATGTGATACGTCACATATCAGACTTGAGAGGTGAGTATGCAGAAAACCAATGCTTTGCAGCTTAGACAAAATGTGGGGAAGATTATCCAAATGCTTAGGGATACAGGCGAGCCAGTTCTTATTGAAAAGGACAGGAAGCCAGTAGCGGTGATGATTTCGTTGGAGGATTACCAAAGGCGCTTCGTTGACATCGATGCTGATATCAAGCGCCGCGAAATGATTGCAGAAATTAAGCAGGCGCAAATTAAGCCCCCCAAAGGTCGCTCTTCACTCGATCTTATTAGAAGCCTTAGGGAAGGAAAATGACAGCAATAAAAATTGTTGACGCTTCCGTTGCCATCAAATGGTTTCTGATGGAAGAAGAAAAGCGAAATGAAGCATTAGATCTGTTAGATGAAATTCAATCATTTCCTCATCATTTCGCTGTTCCTGAATTGTTCTTCAACGAAATGCTCTCTGTGCTCTGCAAATTGGAAAGTAACGTCAGCCATATCAAACGCTATCTTTACATTCTCGAGAACTTGGGCCTTCATCGCCTGGGCAATGGCAGTGAACTTTTAAATACGGCGGCCCAGATTGCCTTAAAACATAAAATTACCGGCTATGACGCTATCTATGCGGCTTGCGCTCAAGTCATGGAAGGATTATGGGTTACGGCCGACATCAAGGCACACAAACGCATTGCCATTTTAAATATCTCTATAGTACTTTGACCCTCACCCTTAATCCCTCTCCCAAAGGGAGAGGGAAATTTGCCTACTATAAGCCCCTTTGCGATTATGGAATCGATCATTTAATGGCTAATGGCGGTGCATTATTCATATTATTAATTTTGGAGAATGAATTGTTGTTTAATATGGCTAACCAAATACTATTTCTTATATTATTCTTAAGCAGCGGTGTATTTTCGGCGAATACTGCCGGTAAAAAAACGTGCGATCTAAAGCAAAAAGAACGACATCGAGCAATCCAAACGGCTTTGATCGACATGTTTGAAGCATTTCCATATGTCCCCGACCTTACGGTCAACGCATCTCCTCCAAATGAGACCATCGACCCGCGCATTTTGGCGGGCGAGCGCTATTTGGTGGTGGGGCTTGGTAATATTGGCATTGGCAACCGGCTTCGCGTTATTAGCTCGGCAAAAATTGCAGCGGCAAAATCAAAGCGAAGACTTGTGGTTGACTGGTCCGTCAATAGTCACATGCTATGCCACTGGCACGACCTTTTCTTAAACCCACTCGAAACGTTTGAAGCAAGCCCACTTCCGACGCTGGGAATATCGTTGAATGATATTGCGCGCGCGCAAGATGGCGATCTTGTGATCAAGAACCTCGGCCTGCAAAACAATACGCAAGCCCAAAAAGGAATCCTTAGGCAGTTGCATCAATTTGAAGAGCCCATCGTCTACTTGGAGACCTCAATCCCATTTATGCCAGAGAACATGGCACAAGAAGAGTACCACGCCAAGATGAACGAGTTCTATCGCACTCTTATACCAAATGAGTGGATAAAAGCACAGGTCAAGGCGTTTAAGGACAAGCACAAATTTGACGACCACTTTATGGTGGGAGTGCATTATCGCGGCTGGCAAATGGGTAAAACCGACAAGAACTTTAAGCTCACCAATGATCCCAATAATCGATACCTTGATGACTTCGTGACAGTGATGAAGCAAGTGCTAGCAATAGAAAGAAGCAAAACCGAAAACAAGCCGGTGGCCTTCTTTCTAGCTGCCGATAATCAAGCTGCCAAGAACAGACTCCTGGCAGAGCCCGCATTTGCCGGGCTCATCTTCACTCGACCTGATAGACCCAGCCGAGATAATATCAGAGGACAAGAGGAGGGCATGGTGGACTTTTTTCTACTGGGCGCCGCGGAATATATTATAGGAACTTTTCAAAGCTCATTCTCTGCCGAAGCAGCCCGTCTAACAAAACAGACGAAAAAATTCCCCATCGGTGCTCAAGCATATATAGATGCCAATTAATCTAACCTGGCGAAGAGTTATGCGTTGTGGCACCAACCATCGTTCATAACTTCTTCTATATCAAATCGACTCTTCGGGACCTTACTTAACATATTAATGATTAAGGATTTGGCCTGAGCGGATAGTTCGTCCGGGAGATCTAAAGGATCTGCGGCAACAGACGCTACAAAGTCATCGTAATTGCGTGCATCCCACGGCACCTCCTGCGTGAGCATTTCATACAGTGTGATGCCAAGGGACCACACATCGGCTAAGTAAGGGTCGTAGGCACGCCGCACTAAGACCTCCAGAGCACAATAAATTGGGGTCCCAGTAAATGCTTTGCATCTTTTGCCAGCTTTTATTCCAATGACGCTAAGTCCAAAATCGATAACTTTTATTCTCATGTTTTCGTCATCAACAATAAAATTGTGGGGTTTTAAGTCGCGATGCGCAACCAGGTTTTTGTGACAATAGGAAACTGCGCTACAGATTTGTGAAAAAATGGGCTTGGCCCAATCTTCTGTAACGGCTCCTTTGAAAATTATTTGCGCCAATGTTGATCCTTTGGCGTAATCCATGACAAGAAACATGATGTTTTGACATCGAATAGCGGCCAGCAGCTTTACAATATTTGGATCTTTTAATAGGTGGAGTGTTTGAATCTCAGCCAATGCTCCATGACGTGATCCGGGTGACGCCTTTTTGGCGATCACCTTTGACACCGCGGTAGTCACAGCCTTATCGTCAATCGTAACAATGTTACTATCACTGTCTGCGCCATCGCTGCCATCAAGGCGTATTATCTTCACCGCTATATGCTCTCCAGATTGCAAGCATGCACCCTTAAGAACCGTAGCAAAGTTACCTCGCCCAAGTGGTAGGTCATTCGTGCAAACCCTATAGCGGCTGTCCAAGTTCACTGTCGGTGGCGTGCGTTCTATTGCAGACAATAGGAGCGAGTAGGAGATGCCAAACAACAACAGTATTATATGACGCATAGGACATCCTCACCCAAATTTCATTCGTTGATCTGTCCTTACACGATGAAACTGGAGTTGCCTACCGCTCTATCAAATCTCACGACGGAAAAGATAGGAGACCACCGTCTAGCGTCGAGACAAATAGAATGACTTTTGCATGCTAGCCACTTTATCCTTGGGCCTATTTTTATATCTTTTTATGATGGGCTTAACGATGATAACAAAGGCAGCATATGATGCTGTAGCAAGATAAATTAATGGCAATACTAATACATTTTTCATGAACGCTACTTTAGATAGTAGAAGAATAGTGTCAATCCAGTTGTAACACGCTGAAATTTATGGTCTTTTCCATGTCTTATGGAGGTTCCATTATGGCGTTACTGCAATCAAAAGCCAAGGATTTGGGGATGGCTTGTCCCGATTTTTCATTGCCATCGGTGGTCGATGACAAGATCTTTACGCTGAAGGACTTCTCTTCATCGAAGGCATTATTGGTGGCATTCATCTGCAATCATTGCCCCTACGTGCAAGCCATTGAAGATCGTCTTATCGCCCTGAAAAGGACATTCGATGTTAAGGACTTCGAAATAGTCGGCATTTGCTCCAATGATGCCAAGCGCTATCCAGACGACAGCAAAGAACAACTTAAGAAACGGTGGCTTGAAAAATCATACGGCTTTTTCTATCTCCACGATGCCGACCAAAGAGCAGCACTCGCCTTTGACGCCGTCTGCACCCCAGACTTCTTCCTATTCGATCAAAAGCGCCAACTCTTTTACCACGGCCAACTCGACGACAACTGGCAACATCCAACCAACGTCAAAAAGCAACATCTCAAAGAAGCCATCCAAGCCATCCTCACCGATCAACCACCCCCACCAGACCAAAAACCCTCCATGGGCTGCTCCATCAAATGGAAATAGCGGATTCCGACGAGGAGGCGAAGCTTCCTCTCCTCGCTAATATTGAAAAAGTTTTGTTGGTGGCTGTGGATAGTGGGGTTAGGGAAATGGGGCTTGGAGTCGGTTAGAGGAGGTCTTTGATGTGGCCGACTTCGAAGAGGAGGCGGAGTTTGGTTTGCTCGAGCCTAAGCGTTGCGGTGGATAGCTGGTTCTTGGCGCTGAAAAGGTTGGTTGAGGCATCCATGAGTTCGCGGACGGTGGCCTCGCTGGCGGTGAAGAGCCGATCTACGCTTTCTTTGGCTAAGACTGCTAATTCTAGGGCGGAATTGGCGCTTTCTTTCACGATGTCGAAGTCAACTAGCTGTTGCTTGAGACTGTTGATGCTGAGGGCTTTTTCGGTGGTTTTGGACAACAGGCTTAGCTCACAACTGGCTTTGGCGGCAAATTTGTTTTTGATGGCGGCCAAGGTTGAGCCGCCACTGGAAAGTGGAAATTCCAGATTTATCATCATGGTGGCGCCAAAATCGCCGACCCGTAAGAATTTGCCGCTGTCGTTAAACAAAAACGGGAATCCGCCAACCACTTCCGCCTTTAGCCTGGGAAAAAAGTCAAACTTCTCTGCCAACAGCGAAGCTTCCGCAGCTTTCACTTCGGTACGCGCCTTAACCACATCCGTCGCGGTGTTGGCCATGGCAATCAGCACGCTTGGTTCTAGCTTTAGATGTGGCGACTCAATACCCACGATCGACAATAGGAAATTCTTATGCATTCCGATCTTGTTTCCAAGCGCTCCCATCTTAGCCACAAAGTCTTGGTTCTTGAGTACGTAATCGGCATTGGCCTTGCGGGCTCGATATTCCGCCATCGTGACATCGAAATTGCGCGCACTGCCAGCAACTGCTCGCTTCTTGACCATGGGGATTTGCTTTTTCAATGACTCTGCCTCTTCGAAGGCTATGTCCTTGGTGGCTAGAGCGATGGCCGCTTCGATATAAAGCTCACCTACATCTTTAAGCAAAACATCTTGTTCATATACGTAGTTCTCTTTGGCGACCTCGGTTAATTGCTTCTTTGCCAAGAGGTCAAGGATGGATTTAGCGTCGAGCAACGTCGCCCGAAGGCTAATGGCTGCTTTGGTGCCATCGTCAAGAGCATTAAAATGGTTATTTACTTGGTATGAACCCATAAGCGTTAAACTGGGCAAAAGCTTGCCCAGGGCCATTTTGGCGTTGCTATCGGCGATGGTGATGCCATAATTTTCTTTCTTCAACTTGATGTTGTTTTGAACACCGAGTTCAAGCGCTTCTTTAAAGGTGACAACGGCGGGAGATTCGACATCATAGAGCTTTAAGTCGTTGCCCATTGAAAAGCCAGCTGACGCAGCACTGAGCCACAACAATACTATCGCTATCAAAACATGACGATCCACAGCTACTCCTTATTTACCAAATCTCAGCCGGTCTCTAAGCGAATGCACCGCATAGATAGAAGATGGCAAGACAAATAGCGTAAGAATGGTACCAAAAATCATGCCGCCCACCACCACCAAACCAATGGCTGCGCGCGCTTCCATGCCGGCGCCTCTAGTCAACACCAGCGGCAAAGCGCCTAAAACAGTAGCCGCCGTCGTCATGATGATGGGCCGAAATCTTAGCTTCGCTGCGTTAAAGATGGCATCTTGAAAAGGCAAACCTTCGGCACGCTTTTGCTTAACGAAATCGGTGAGCAAAATGCCGTGCTTAGTGATTAGCCCTATGAGCGTAAGCATGCCAACCTGGGTGTAAAGATTGGTGCCCGATTTAGTCATCCATAAAATCAAGACACCGCCAACGCAGGCAAAGGGCACGGTTAACAAAATAATCAGCGGATCCACCACACTCTCGAATTGAATCGCCATCACGGCAAAGATAAAAATCAAGCCGGCAAAGAATAGCAATAAAAACGTGGCCCCCGTCTGCTTTTGCATGGCGATGGCGCCTTCATAGCTCACAGCAATGTCCTTGGGCACTTCTTCAGACAATACTTTATCAAGATAGGCTTTGGCGTCACCCAAGCTGCCACCAAGGTTAAGGTTAGCAAGCACGCGGGTGGTGCGCATTTGATTTAAATGGCGCAACACGGGAGCCTCTACCGTTTGCTTCACTTTGGCCACCGTCGAAAGCGGCACTTGCTCACCGCTTTTGGTAGCAACATAGATGGCACCTAAATCATCGGTCTTGACATCGGGCTCAAGATATACTTTATACCGCTGTCCAGCGAGCTTAAATTCCGAGGCGCGAATGCGATGGGCGTAGGTTTGCAAAGCAATTGAAATGGCCTTTTCGTCGATACCCAATGCCGATAACGGTTCGCGCAGGATCTTGATGGAGTAGGCCTTTTCATCCATGTTTAGATCATAGTGTGGATTTATGAGAAGGCCGTCTTTCTGCAATCTCTCGACGAGCTTCTTGGCAATGACGTCTAGACGTTCATAAGGTCCAACCGTCTTTAACGCCACCATCACCTCGGCATGCTCACCCGACTCTTCTTCCAGTGCACTAAGGCCGATGTTCCAACTCCATGGGTAGACATTAACCGTAGGAATTGTCTTCACCTCGTTTCTAATGGCAGCCACGATTTTTTCTGCATGCAATGGCCGCTTTGACCACGGCTTGAGGATTGAAACCACGTGAAATCCATCCTCAAAGCCGATGACTACCGAGCGCTCAATCTCGCTTCGTCCCAAAAAGATAGCTTCGACTTTTCCGACATATGGCTCCATATCGTCGAGATCAAATCCAGGAACCATCGGAATAAAGGCGCCGATGATGCCGCGGTCTTCTTTTGGCACCAAATCGCTTGGGAGGTAGCGATAAATGACAATCCCACCAAAAAGCACGACCAGCATGCAGATCAACAACAGCCGTGGCCGATGAAAGACCTTGGTCAGTAATTTTTGGTAAGCGTTTTCGGTCCAGGTGATGGCATGCTCAATTTTGGTACCGATTTTTCCCTCGGTGGACTGATGCTTTAGCACCCATGCACACATAAGCGGTGACAATGTTAAGGCCACAACCCCCGAAAACAAAACCGCAGCCGCAAGCGTAATGGCAAACTCACGCAAAATTACACCGGTAATGTCGCCGACAAAGGCCAGCGGTAAGAACACGCTCATAAGGGTAATGGTCATAGCCACGATGGCAAAACCGATTTCCTTGGCTCCTTTGCGCGCCGATTCTAATGCACCAAATCCCTGCTCGCGATAACGAAAAATGTTCTCCAACACCACAATGGCATCGTCCACCACCAGCCCAACCGCCAGCACCATGGCCAACAGTGACACCGTGTTGATGGAAAGACCAAAGATCTTAAGGGCCGCGAAGGTGGCAATGAGCGAAATGGGAATGGTGATCAATGGCACCAATGTCGCCCGCAAATGGCGCAAAAACAAGAATATGATCAAAATAACCAACACACAGGCTTCTAAAATGGTATTGAAAATACTCTTCAATGATGCCCGCACAAACACTGAATGATCACTCTCCACCGTGATTTCAGCTTGCCCGCGGACTTCCTCATTAACCTTCTTCACCATGGCATAAATGGCATCCGCCACTTGCAGGTTATTACCATCGGGCGCTTTGGAGATGCCAATAATAATGGCGTTTTGGCCATCGATACGAATTTTCTGGGAGGAATCGTCGTCAATCAAATCAACATTGGCGACATCACCCAATAGCGCGGAGACGTTGCCGTTTTTGCCCACAATCAGCCGACGATAATCCTCGGGCCCTGTGGCTGCGAGATCCAAACTGACGGGCTCCTTGGTACGCATGCGGCCAGCCTGCAACAAGAGCTCGTTTTGCCGAAGCACCCTTATGATGTTCTCCGGCGACAACCGCTGACTGTGCACGGCAAGCGTGTTCAAAACGATGTTCATGGCGTAGGGCGCGCCCATGACTTCTACTTCAGCAACGCCATTGATGCCCTGAAAATGGCTCTTGATATGGGTGCGTGCAAAATGCGTTAACGCAGCACCACTTAAAGTCTTGCTCTTGACGCCCAAATAGATGAAATGACCACCGCCTTCATCACCGCGCTTGATTTGCGGCGTATCGGCATCTTCAGGAAGACTGGGCACGATGCGCGCAAGCTGCTCGGTAACTTGCATTACCGCGCGGTCCATGGACACATGGGGAGAAAAACGCATACGCACTTCGCTCAAGCCACTTTTTGACGACGATGTAATAGAATCTACTCCCTCAACTAATGACATAGCTTCTTCGATCGGGTCGGTGATTTCACGCTCCACGGTTTTTGCGGAAGCGTTGCTATATGGCGTATAGATTTTAACCTTGGGGACAACGATGCGCGGATATTCATCCACCAACAGCCCTTTAAACGAAAGCACGCCACAGACAATCAACATAAGATTGACGACCGTGGCCGTAACCGGCCGATCAATAAAAAAATCGAGAAACTTCATTTAACGACCCTAACTTTGGCGCCTTGACTTACACGCTTCGGATTGGCAATGACAATTTCATCGCCATCGTTAACGCCGGTAATAACTTCCACCTGCCCTTCCTGCTCTCTACCCACCACAACTTCTCTGATATCAGCGCTTTTGGAGCCATCGGGTGCGCTGACAACCGCCACAACGTGAGGCTTGGCATTTCTGTAAAAAACGGCGTTTCGATCAATAAGAATGGCGTTTGGCTTTTCATGAACGGTAAGATGGGCATAGACGCTGTCGTTAACAATGCAGCCATCGCAGGACAAAAGAATCGCCTTGGCAAAGCCTGAGCGAGTTACTGGATCAATGGTTCTTTCCACCGCCGAGATGGTTGCCGTTAGCGATTTAACGCGCACAGTTTGGCCGACATTAACTTCTGCCAATTGAGATCCCGGGATATTGATCACGAGGGAAAAAGGACCATCCGTGACAGAGATTGCGGTGGTGCCTGGCCCAATTGTCTCTCCCACTTTCACCCGTGGCACCCCAGCGACACCGGTGATAGGCGATCTAATCTCCACACTTTCTACTTGGCGCCTTTGCTGCTCAAGCAACGATCCTGCTTGAGTCAGCTCCTTCTGCATTTTTTCGAAATCAGTTTCGGTGATATCGCCGGCCTCGAAGAGCGGTCTGTTGCGCATTAGGGCCTTAGTTACCAATGTGAGATTGTCTAAAGCTAGATTGAGTGAGCGCTTCTCAATATCGCTCTTTAGCGAAATTAAAATCTCATCCTTTTTTACCCTTTGGCCTGCTTGCACATGGATGCGAGCCACCGTGCCACTGCCTTTTGGGCTCAATAGCGAAAACTTCTCGGGTGCAATGGTGCCAACGTAACGGCGGACAACTTCGAATTTTGGCACCGGTCGAACTACCCGCGCTTCCACAACAAAGATCTCTTCCTTGTTGAAAGCAAACGCGGGAAGACATAGCAGCAGCGCTACTAATATATGATGCATTAGTTAAACTCCTTAGGCTTAAGCTAAGTTCCCATGCTGTCATGTCACCCCGCGGCGCAGTCCGCGGGGTCCATTAAAGTAGCTCTTCCCTGGACCCCGCGGACTACGCCGCGGGGTGACGCGGTTTTGCTTAGGTTGCTGTGGTCACAAAGAAAAATTGCCGCACAAATTATTTTCAACAAAGATGGTAAATCGCATGGGAGCGAACTCATCGCGCTCCGTTATAAACGGTTTTGCTTCAGCAAGCAACACGGCCATGGCGCACATGGCGGTCATAAACGCGTATTTTCGGGCCACCGGCTCTAGATAAAGACTGCCATCATGCTCACCTTTATGAATAAGAGCCATTATTCGCTCACTTATATGTTGTAGGCGATTTTTCAATATTCTTAGCGCATCTACTTCATCGATCATTAACGAGTTAGCCCGCCGACACAGATCCTTGAGCAGCACCATGAGCGAGTCGGATTTGTTTTGTGCTCGCATCAAGTCTAATACCATGATATTGGTGGTACCCTCCCATATGGGCAGTACCTGGGCATCTCGCAATAGTTGAGGAAATTCAGACTCTTCTAAGTATCCTACCCCACCGATAGCTTCTATGGCATCGCTCGCAAATAATACAGCCCACTTCCCCAACACGAGTTTGGCTAAGGGGATCAAGGCGCGAAGGCGTGCGGCATCTTTTTTGTCTTGGCCATCATCTTCAACTTCGCCAAGACCACGGGCAATTTCAAAACATAGAGCGATGGCTCCGCATCTTTTCGCATCAAGATCGGCCAATAGTTTATGGTGTAATAGATGCTTTCCTATGGGCTTATCGAATGCCACGCGCTTTTGGGCATAGCTATTCACAGAAAAAAAAGCTCGGTTCATAATCGATGCCGAAGCCAAGGCGTTGTAAAAGCGCGTGATATTAAGCAGCGGGGCCGATGTCGCAATGCCTTTGCCCTTTTCACCAATGAGAGTGGCCACTGCTCCTTCAAGACGCACTTCCGCGGTCGCAAGCCCTCTGGTACCCAATTTTTGTTTTAGGCGCTCAATCCTTATCCCCTCTTTGAGCAGGCCGTTCTCCCACACTGGCAAAAGAAAGAGCGTGGTCCCAAATTCCTTAATCTGAGCCAAAACCAGAGCATATTGGCTATCGATGGCCGAGGCAAACCACTTGTGTCCGTAAAGACGATATTGCTCGCGATCGTCTTCTTTTCGCGCGAGTGTTGCGTGAGTCTCGAGGTTTTTGAGATCGGATCCACCGATGCGCTCGGTCATCCATTGGCCGCAAGTCGCACTGATGCCCTCTTCTTTGCCTAATAACACGTTAACAATGTGGTCTCTAATGCTTTTTGGCGCATGCTCTCCCAAAAGTTTGATGGCACCATCGGTCATGGCCAATGGACAGCTATAGGTTGATGAATAGGCCGAAAACAAAATTTGGGCGGCCGCCTGAGCACACCGTCCCATCTTTCTAAGTTTCTTGTCGTAGCCCATGGCAACAAAGCGATTGAGAGCCGCGAATTTCTTGAGTCTCAACCAACCATGGGAGACCGACAGCCTATCGATTCGGCGCCCAAAAGCATCAAAATTCTCCAATGTGGGCGGATTCTTTTCGGCTTGTTCGCCCCAAAAACGCACCCGATGCAATACTTCATCACCCAAATTAAGCAGCTTGGGCAACATCAAAAGATAGGCATCATCAGTGAGATATCGCCGCGTCATCCCAAGCAAAAATGCATCTGTCTTGAAAAGATTGCCAGCTTGATCGGGCCCGCTTTGTATAAACATTCGATTACCTACATCATAAGACTCTGGTTCATGTCACCCCGCGGCAAAGTCCGCGGGGGCCACCGAAGTGCCCACTCCTGGACACCGCGGACTGCGCCGCTCTGTGACAAGCTTGCCTCTAGCGCGTCTGCCACCACATTAAAACTCCTTTGACAGCATTAATGAGCTCTGACATAAGCGGGAACGCTCCTGCGGATGAGATTTAATGGCAGATAATAATTCGATCCAGATGAAGAGGTTAATTACTCTTTATTCAATGGGTTTCTTGACGGTATTTGGGTATGCATTTGCTCGCCCATGTATCGATTCAATCTTTCTAGAACATTATTCTAATGACGATTTACCCACCGCCTGGCTTCTCACCTCGGTGGTTAGTGCTTTTGTCATAGCAGTATATAACAGGTATAACCAACGCTACACCATATTGCATTTATATGGCATCATTTCGATTATCTGCGCCTTGATATTGGCAGCATTATTGCTGGCATATTACGCCGGTTTTATTCCAGCTATTTATATCATGTACATTTGGAAAGAAATTTACATGGTGGTTCTCATCGAAACGTACTGGAGTTTTGCTGACATCGTCTTTTCCATACCCACCGCCAAACATAGTTATGGACTTGCCATGGCCATAAGCTCTCTAGGGGGAGTTTTGGGCAATTTGGCGGTTGGACCGGTGGCAAGGAGTTTGGGCTCTGCCCAGGCGCTGCTAGCGTTACCCGTTCTTTTGCTCTTGGGTTTAGTTATTACCTACGTTAGTCGATCGGTTGCCGACGATAAGCCCAATAATAAGCAAAGGGCTCATGTCGGAGTTGGCATCAAGGTACTTTTAGAAAGCCGGTATTTGGTTCCCTTGGCTATCCTTGCTTGTACTGTGCAAATCGTAACCGGGCTCATCGATTATCGCTTCAACGGGATGTTGCAAGAAACCTACGTAAACACTGATATTCGCACCACCATGCTCGGCTACATTCACGCAACGGTAAATATGGTCGGTATTAGTATCCAATTATGCATGGGCCCCATCCTGCGCATCTTTGGCATTGGCAACACCTTTAAGAGCGTCCCATTCTTGTTAGCCTCGGTCGTCTTCTGCTTCGTGATGTTGCCCCACTTCGCTATCATGATCGCGGTCAAGGTCTTCAACAAAGCGTTTGACTACTCGCTCTTTCGTGGGGTTAAGGAAATTCTCTACATC
>Ga0070734_10003984_pt1 | contig 14615 bp, 14 predicted proteins | sample Coa_R1_8_FD_66444 | JGI IMG/M metagenome (GOLD analysis project Ga0070734, IMG submission 66444) | Surface soil microbial communities from Centralia Pennsylvania, which are recovering from an underground coalmine fire - Coalmine... | ecosystem: Environmental > Terrestrial > Soil > Unclassified ...
CCGGCCGAGCCGGATCATCCGCCCGCTGGCGTCCCTGCACGCGTGCAGGTCAGCGGCGCGCCCCCAGCAGCCGGCCGAGCCGGATCATCCGCCCGCCGGTTCATCCGCATGCCCGCAGGTCAGCGGGTCGCCATGAATCTGCCCCGGCACCGGCGCCGAAAAGGACTTGGCGGCGCTCCCGCACGGCGGGTAGGAAGGCGAGCATGGCCACCACGTTCCAGATCCGCCCGGTCACCGAAGACGAACTCCCCGCGTTCTCATACGTGGACCAGCAAGCGTTCAACGGCAAGCCAGACACCGAACGGCAACGCGCCAACTGGCTCGCCCGGCTTGAACTCGACCGCACCCTGGGCGCGTTCGACGGCACCACGCTGGCCGGCATCACCGGCGTGTACAGCTTCCGGATGCGCGTGCCAGGGGCGATGGCCGCGGTCGCCGGGGTGAGCATGGTCGCCGTGCTCCCCTCGCACCGCCGCCGCGGCGCCCTCACCGGCCTGATGCACCGCCAGCTTGCCGACATCGCTGAGCGCGGCGAGGCCGTGGCCGCGCTGTTCGCCTCGGAGACCCCCATCTATGGCCGGTACGGCTACGGGCGCGCGTCCTGGCACCTGACGCTGAGTCTGGCGCGCGGCGCCGGAACGCTGGCTGCCGCCGCCCCGTCCGACCCCTCGGTCCGGCTGCGGATCGCCGAGCCGAGGTCGGCGCACGCCGAGATGGGCAAGGTGTACGAACTGGCCATGGCCGAGCGGCCGGGCCTGTACGCGCGCACCGAGCCGTGGTGGGACCGGCTGACCCACGAACCGGATTCCGACTCGGACGAGCCGATGCGCTGCGTGCTGGTGGAGGACGACGCCGGGCCGCGGGGCTACGCCCTGTTCACCTCGGAGGGCCGGTGGGAGTGGGAGGAGGGCACGTTCCTCCCGTCCGGTGTGCTGGACCTGCACGAAGCCATTGCCGTGGACCCGGCGGCGGCCACGGCACTGTGGGGTGACCTGCTCAGCCGTGACCTGATCACGACGTTCCGGCTGCACATGCTGCCGGTGGACGACCCGCTACTCGACCTGCTCGCCGACTCGCGGCTTGGCCGGCCGCGGCTCTCCGACGGCCTGTGGATCCGGCTGGTGGACGTGGGCAAGGCGCTGGCACAGCGCCGCTACGCCTGCCCGGTCGACGTGGTCATCGAGGTCAATGACGAGCTGTGCCCGCAGAACCAGGGCCGGTGGCGGCTGACCGCGGCGACCACATCCACCCCCTCCGGGTTCAGCGGGACCTGCGAGCGGACCACCGCCCCGGCGGACCTGGTGCTGCCGGTGCAGGCCCTGGGCGCGGCGTACATGGGCGGCACCCGGCTCGGGCCGCTGGCCGCGGCGGGCCAGGTCACCGAGGTCACGCCGGGCGCCGTGGCGGCGCTGTCGACGGCCATGTCGTGGGACCCGGCCCCGTGGTGCCCGATGATCTTCTGAGGCAGGCCAGCCCCGGCTCACAGTGACGCGCGGAGTACGGCCTCGGCGAGGTCCGCCCGGTAGTGCGGCTGCATGCTGGTGAAGTCCGGGCACGCGTTGACCTCGAGCACCCGGGGCCCCGCCCCGGTCCGCAGCAGGTCCACCCCGGCGTGCCCCAGCCCGAGTGCGGTGGCCGCGCCGAGCACCAGGTCCTGTTCCGCGCCGGTGAGGTCGACGCGGCGCTGCGCGGCACCACCGGCGATGTTGCTGCGCCATTCCGGCGGCGTTGCGTGGCGCTCGGTTACGGCGATCACCTCGCCCCCGGTGAGGACGGCACGCACGCTGACGCCGGCGCACTCAGTTATTTCTGGCTGTACGATCACCGCTCCTGGCCCTTCGGCCGCGAGTTCGGCCAGCGCCGTGGCCAGTGTCTCCGGGGCCGCCGCCCGGCGGACCCACCGTCCCTGCGCTCCGTGGGCCCGCTTGACCACCACCGGATAGCCGATCTCCGCGGCGACGGCGGCCACCTGCGCCGGGTCGAACGGGCAGATCTCGGTGCGCACCTGAGGCACACCCGCCTCGGCGAGCCGCACCGCGGTGGCCGCCTTGTCGTCCGCGAGCAGCACGCTCTCCACCGGGTTCTGTGCCCGCGCGGTACGGGCGAGCACGCGCAGCGCATGGACCGCCGCCGGGAACCCGAACAGCAGGAACGGGGCCAGGCCGGTGGCCACGACCGGGCCGGCCTCGTCGGCGGCCGTCGCCTCGCCATGTGGGGCAATGCTTGTCCGCAGCGAGGGCAGGCCCACCGTCCGGACCGGGACGCCGAGCCGGCCGGCGGCGGCGATCAGGCTGTCCGGAACGTTGGTGGCGTACGGGTTCCTGGGGATCGCGAGCGTCATCCGGTGCCGCCCTCGCGATGCCGGGCGGTCGTGTGGTCAAGGATCGCCCCGGCCACGTCAGCCCCGGTGACCGTGCTGATCCCGGCGAAGCCCGCCCACGCGTCCACCTCAAGAACGCGGACGGTGCCGTCGGCGTCCTCAATCAGGTCCACCCCGCCGAAGTCCAGGCCGCAGGCGGCCAGCGCGGCCACCGCGACGGCCGCGGCGGCGTGGCTCGGCGGCAGGGTGGACCCGGCCGCCCCCAGGGCCAGGTTGGCCCGGGGCTCCCCCGGCCTGGCCACCCGGCGCATCAGCGCGGCGCACCGGTTCCCGATGACATAGGCCCTGATGTCCCTGCCACCGCCGCCGATCAGCGGCTGCGCCAGGTAATGCTCGCGTTCGGCGTGGTAGCCCGGCCTGGTGGCGCCCGGGCGCCACGCCTCCCGCGGCTGCCACGTGGCGGCGAGCGCCGCGGCCGAGGAGTAGGTCGCGATCCCCTCGCCCCGGACCCCCCGCGCGGGCTTGACGATAAGTTCGCCCGAACCGAGCGCCGCCAGGTCCACGCTGGCCGGTTCGTCGAACGCGGCGGTCGGCACCACCGGTACCCCGGCATTGATCAGGTCCAGGGTGGTCAGCAGCTTGTCGCGGGAGCGGAACGCGGCGTCCGGGGGGTTGAGCACCAGCGAGCCCCGTGCGGCCAGGCAGGCGAGCACCGGGGCGGCGATGCCGCGGAACGGGGCCACGATGCGGTGGATCACGATGCCGGGCCTGACCGGCCTGCCCTCGTAGCGGGCGGACTGCTGCCCGTCGGCGCACCAGAGCCCGAGCAGGTGCGGCGCCCAGCTCACCAGGCGAAGGTCCCTTTCCCGCGCCGCGGCCTGCAGCAGCGCCCAGTTCCGCGGCCGCTCGGCCGGGTAGTGCAGCACCACGATCTGGGTCTCGGCAGACACGCGCTCAACCTACTGGAGACCTGGCCAGCCGGGCCCGCCAGCGGCTGGGCCTGGCGGGATCACCGGGCCTTGCGGGACCCGGCGCCCCCGGGGCATCGTAATGTCCCTAACCAGAGCGGAAGTGAGGGCGGTCGCTCATGCCACTGGAAGTCAAGCGCCTGCACCTGGCGAGCCTGCGCGGTCTCGACGGCAGGGAGTGGCCGGTGCACGGGTTCGTGGTCACCCACCCGGGCGGCGCGGTGCTGGTCGACACCGGCTGCGGCGGCCCGGACGAGTGGCTCAACGACTGGCGGGTGGTGAACCGGTCGGTCGCGGACGCGCTCGCCGGCCTGGACATGACGCCGGCCGACATCGGCCTGGTGATCAACACCCACCTGCACTTCGACCACTGCGGGCAGAACGCGGTTTTCTCGCACGCCGCCTGCCACGTCCAGCGCACCGAGCTGGACCGGGCCAAGCGTGAGGATCCCGAGCTGTACGACTGGTTCGGCTTCAGGAACGCGCGGTGGGAACTGCTGGACGGGGACACCGAGATCCTGCCCGGCCTTTCGGTCGTCACCACCCCCGGGCACACCGTGGGCCACCAGTGCGTGGTGGTCTCCTCGGCCGACGGCCAGGACCTGCTGATCGGGGACGCCGCCTACACGCCGCGCCTGTTCGCCGGGCCGCCCGACGCCGACCTGCCGCCCGGCCAGGCCGCCGACCCGGTGGCATGGCGCGGCTCGCTCGGCCGGATCAAGTCACTGGCGCCCGCGCGGGTCCACTTCTGCCACCACACCGACGTGCTGCACGGATCCTGAGCCCGCCTCAGCCGCGGACCCGCAGGACGATGACCGCGACGACGTAGGTCACGCCCCCCACGAAACCGAGCATGCTGTATGGCCAGCCGCTCTGCCCGCGGGCGATCTGCACCACGAAGGCAACCAGGATGACGGCGATCAGCGCGAGCGCGGTGATCGCCGTCGCGCGCAGGTCGATGGTGCTGATCCGCTCGTCCCTGTGGTCGAGCAGGCCCTTCACCGTCTCGCTGCGCCGCCGGGCCAGGAGAAGGGCGCCGCTGAACGCCACCATGACGGCGAGCGCGAGCACGCCCCAGACGGGCTGGCCGGCGACCGAGAGGGCGACGAGATACACCACGCCCATCGCCACGCCGAAGATCGGGGTCGCCAGGTATTTGCGGCTCGCCTTAGTTGTGGTCTGCATGGAAGATCTCCTCGACGGTAACGCCGAAAAACCGGGCGATCGCGATGGCCAGGGGAAGCGAGGGGGTGTAGCGGTCGGTCTCGATCGAGTTGATCGTCTGCCGGGACACGTCGAGCCGCTGGGCCAGGTCGGCCTGCGAAAGCCCTTTCGCGACACGGCGCTCGCGAACGTCATTGCGCACCGGGCTTGGCCCCCGTGTCAAGCTCGCTTGTCATTCCTCCATCATGCCGGCGGGGACCCGTGGTGTCAAGCGAGCTTGTCATCCACCGGCCGCCGGCGCACGGCCGGCGTTGACCCGAATTGGCCGCGGGGGCAGACTGTGGGGCCGTGGCTTCCTGGGCGGAGTTCGAGCGGGACCGGCCGGACCTCGCGGCGGCCGGGCGCGCACTGCTGTACCAGTTCGGGGTGGGACTCGGGTTCCTCGCCACGGTCCGCCGCGATGGTGGCCCGCGGGTGCACCCGATGTGCCCGGTCATCCACGACGGCGGGATGTACGCGTTCATCGTGCCCGGCCCGAAGCAGGATGACCTGCACAGGGACGGGCGTTATGCGCTGCACTCGTTTCCCTGCGAGGACAACGAGGACGCGTTCTACTGCACCGGGCAGGCCGCGGCGGAACAGGACGCCGGCCTGCGGCAGGTGCTCGCCGGGATCTTCGTGGCCGAACGGGCCGGCGCGGGCGTGCCGCCGCCGGAACCAGCGCACCATCTGTTCCGGTTCAGCGTGGATCGGTGCCTGCTCACCAGGACGACCGGCCATGGCGATTTCGCGCCGCAGCACACCACGTGGCAGGCCCCGGCCGGGTAGCGCCCTGACCGGCGGAGGCCGTGGCTGGGTTGCCGGAGCGGGTTGTCGTGGCTGGGTTGTCGCGGCACGGCTGGGCGGAGCGGGGCGTGCGACACTGGGCGGGGAGGCAGCATGCCCAGCATGAAGGTCACGGTGAACGCCGCGATGCGGGCCCGTGATGTGTCGCGGCCGCAGCCACATCACGAGGCGGCCGCCGAACAGGACGCGGCCAGCGCCAGACCCGGTTCGCCGCAACGGGCCAGGATCGCCCCGCCGCCCCCTGGTGCCAGGCCCGCCCGGTCCTCTCTGCCCGCCGGGCCGGCCGTGTCATCCGCGCCCGCTCCCCGGAACCGGCCCGCACCACCGGGAAACCGTCCCGGGGGGGCGAGCGCCCCGAAGCCGGGCGCCGGCGTGGGTGCGGCACCGGGTACCGGCGCGACGGCAGGCACCGGCGTGGCGCCGAGGGCCGGCGTGGCCGCGGGTACCGGCGCCGGGAAGCCGGGCCCGCCGCGGCATCACGGAGGCGGCCCCCGCCCGGCGCGCGAACCGGCCAGCGGCACGGGGCCCGGAGAGCGGCCCCCGCCCGCCCCATCGCCCGAGGTCAGCCAGCCCGCCGGGCCACCCGGGGTAAGCCAGCCCGCCGAGCCACCCGAGACAAGCCAGCCCGCCGAGCCACCCGGGGCAAGCCAGCCTGGAGAGCCGTCCGGGGCGCTCCGGCCCAGCGAGCCGGGCAAGGCCGCGAGCGGCGCGCGGGGCCAGCAGGCACGGAGCGGAAACGGACGGTCGGCCAAGCGCAAGCGGGTACGCCGGCGCCGGTCACACGGGCGCTGAACGGCCGGCCGGGCTCAGGCCCCGGCACCGCCCGGTAGCGGCGGCAGCACCCCGGACTCCTCGTAGCCACTGATCATGTCGATCCGCCGCTGGTGGCGCGGTTCGCCGGAGAACGGCGTCGCCAGGAACAGCAGGGCGAAACGGACCGCGTCCGGCACCGGGTGCATGCGCGCGCCGAGGCTCAGCACGTTGGCGTCGTTGTGCTCGCGGGCCAGGCGCGCGGTTTCCTCGTTCCAGGCCAGCGCCGCCCGGATCCCGTCGATCTTGTTCGCGGCGATCTGCTCACCGTTGCCCGACCCGCCGATCACGATCGCGATACTGCCCGGGTCCGCGGCCGCGGACGCCGCCGCGCGCATGACGTAGGGCGGGTAGTCGTCACCGGGCTGATAGGACGGCGGGCCGCAGTCCACCACGTCGTGCCCGGCCGCGGCCGCCGCCTCGGCGACGGCAGATTTCAGGTCGAAGCCGGCATGATCAGATCCAAGGTAAACGCGCACGCGCGACAGTCTGGCACGCACCCGGCGTTCAGGCGAAGATCGGATCCCGGGTCCGGGTGCGCTTCAGCTCGAAGAACCCTTCGGTCGTGGCGACAAGCAGCACGCCGTCCCACAGGCGCGCGGCCGCCTCGCCGCGTGGGATCGGCGAGATCACCGGCCCGAAGAACGACGTGCCGTCCACGGATATCACCGGCGTGCCGACCTCGTAGCCGACCCGGTCCATGCCGTCGGCGTGGCTGGCCCGCAGGGCCTCGTCATACTCGGCCGAGTCCATCGCGTCGGCGAGCGAGGCAGGCAGGCCCGCCTCGGTGAGCGCGGACTCGATGACGGCCCGGTCGTCGTGCGGCGCCTTCTCCTGGTGGAACCTGGTGCCGAGCGCGGTGTACAGCGCGCCGAGAACCTCCGGCCCGAACTGCTGCCCGGCGGCGATGCAGACACGCACCGGGCCCCAGCCGGTGGCCAGCAGTTCCCGGTATGCCTCGGGCAGGCCGGGTTTGTCCTCGTTGAGCACGGACAGGGACATCACATGCCAGCGCGGGCGCACGGGCCGGACCTTTGCTACTTCCAGAATCCAGCGCGAAGCTATCCAGGCCCACGGGCAGATAGGGTCGAACCAGAAGTCAACGGGGGTGAACTCCTGCTCAGCCATGTCACTCCTTGGCAGCGGGGGGTATGTATACAGCTGACGCCGTGTGCTGACAACCGGACCGCCTTGCGGCCCATTCCACCGGGGATGCGAAGATTTGCGGAGCCCGGTACCCCGGGCGCACTGACCAGGCCATCTACCACCGGGGCTGGAATGACGAAGGGACCACCACCGTGGCTAGCAACCTCACCCGCAACGAGGCGCATGACCGGGGCCGCCTGGTCGATGTCCGCACCTACCACGTGGACCTCGACCTCACCGGCGATGACCAGGTCTTCACCTCGCAGACCACGGTTACCTTCGGCTGCTCGCGGCCCGGCGCGAGCACGTTCGTCGACCTGACCGCGCCGGCGGTCACCGAGATCGTGCTGAACGGCCAGCCGGTCGGCCCCGAGACCTTCGACGGGGACCGGATCACGCTGGCGAACCTGGCGGCGGACAACGAACTGCGGGTGCGCGCGTCGTGCACGTACTCCCGCAACGGCGAGGGGCTGCACCGGTTCCGCGACCCGGCGGACGGCGACGTCTATCTCTACTCGGACCTGGAAACCTTCGACGCCCACCGGATGTACGCCTGCTTCGACCAGCCCGACCTCAAGGCGACCTTCGAATTCACCGTCACGGTCCCGGCGCAGTGGCGGGTGATCTCCAACATGGCGCCGGACGTGACCGGCGAGCCCGTGCCAGGACAGGACACGGCCCGCTGGCACTTCCCGCCGTCGCCGCTGATGTCCACCTACATCACCGCCGTCGCGGCCGGCCCCTACTACGAGGTGCTGACCGAGCACGACGGGATACCGCTCGGCTTGTACTGCCGCCAGTCCCTCGCGCAGTACCTGGACCCGGACGAGATCTTCGAGGTGACCAGGCAGGGGTTCGATTTCTTCCACGAGGCCTTCGCGACCAGGTACCCGTTCGGCAAGTACGACCAGCTCTTCGTGCCCGAGTACAAGGCGGGCGCGATGGAGAACGCGGGATGCGTGACGTTCCTGGAGGACTACCTGTTCCGGTCCCGGGTCACCGATTTCCGCCGCCAGTCCCGCGCGACGACGATCCTGCACGAGATGGCGCACATGTGGTTCGGCGACCTGGTCACCATGCGCTGGTGGGACGACCTGTGGCTGAACGAGTCGTTCGCCACCTGGGCGTCGGTGCACTGCCAGGCGGAGGCCACCCGCTGGCGCGGCGCCTGGACCTCGTTCGCGCAGCTGGAGAAGGCCTGGGCCTACCGCCAGGACCAGTTGCCCTCGACCCACCCGATCGCGGCGGACGTGCCCGACATCGCGGCGGTGGAGGTCAACTTCGACGGCATCACCTACGCCAAGGGTGCGGCCGTGCTGAAGCAGCTTGTCGCCTACGTCGGGCTGGACAACTTCCTGGCCGGGCTGCGCCGCTACTTCGGCCAGTACGCCTGGTCCAACGCCACGCTCGGGGACCTGCTGGCCCAGCTTGAGGCGGCGTCAGGACGCGAGCTGGCCGGCTGGTCGAAGCAGTGGCTTGAGACGGCCGGCGTCAACACGCTGCGGCCCGAGTTCGAGCTGGCCCCCGACGGCACCTTTGCCGAGTTCGCGGTCCGCCAGGAGGCCACGGAGAGTCACCCGGTACTCCGCGAGCACCGCATCGCCATTGGACTTTACGATCGGACGTCGGCTGGCCTGGTCCGGCGGCGCCGGGTGGAGACCGACATCTCAGGTGAAAGGACCGTCGTGGCCGCCCTGGTCGGCGAGCCGCGGCCCGATCTGGTGCTGATCAACGACGACGACCTCACCTACGCCAAGATCCGCCTGGACCCGCACTCCGCGGCCACGCTGACCACCAGCATCGGCGAATTCACGCGGACCCTGCCCGCCGCCCTGTGCTGGGCCGCCGCCTGGGACATGTGCCGGGACGCGGAGCTGGCCGCGCGGGAGTACATCCGGCTGGTGCTGGGCGGGATCGGCGCGGTGACCGACGTGTCGGTGGTGCAGACCCTGCTTCGCCAGACCGATGCCACGCTGCACCGCTACACCGACCCGGGCTGGCGCCAGACCGGGCTGACACTGGCCGCCGGGGCCCTGCGCCAGCTCATGGAGCAGGCCGAGTCCGGCTCCGACGTTCAGCTCGCCTACGCGCAGGCGTTCATCGGGGTGGCACGGTCCGGCGAGGACCTGGCGCTGCTGGCGGGCCTGCTCGACGGCACCGTGGCCATCGAGGGCCTGACCGTGGACACCGAGTTGCGCTGGCGGATCCTGCACCGGCTGGTCAGCCGCGGCGCCGCGGGTGAGCCGCAGATCGAGGCCGAGCTGGGCCGGGACGCGACCGACGCGGGCGCCCGCCACGCGGCCGCCTGCCGCGCCTCGGTACCTGACCCCGCGGCGAAGGAGGCGGCCTGGGCGCAGATCGTCAGCGGCACGCTGCCCAACGCCACGTTCCGCGCGATGCTCGCCGGGTTCATGGACGCCGACCAGCCCGAACTGCTGGCACCGTATGTGGACCGCTACTTCGAGGTGGTCGGCGATGTCTGGCGCGACTGGACGCCCGACATGGCGCGCTGGTTCGTGTCGTACGCCTACCCCGGCGGCGACGACCCGGCCGTGATCACGAAGACCACCGAGCTGATCGACGGGAACGACCTGCCCGCCGGCCTGGTCCGGCTGCTTGTCGAGGGCCGGGACGGGCTGCGCCGCGCGCTTCGCTGCCAGGAGCACGACCGGCAGTCGGCAGCCTAGGGCCGCGCCGGGCTCGGGTCGGGGCTGGCCGGGTGGCCGGCCTGGTCCCGGGACGCCACCTGGGCCAGTTCCCGCACGCCGGGGCGGCTGCCGAGGTCCTCGAGCAGCACTGCCCGTCCCTCGCCGTCGCACAGCGGCACCCGCCAGTTCGGGTACTGGTCGGTGGTGCCCGGCAGGTTCTGCGGCCTGCGGTCGCCCACGGCATCGGCGAGCGAAACCCCGATCAGGGCGGCCGGAGTGCGGGCGAGGTAGCCGTACAGCGCGCGGGTGAACTCCTCGGGGCCCTGCGCCGTGCCCGGTGGGAGCAGCCCCTGCCCGGCCAGGGCGTCCCGCCAGGCGGACACCGCGGCGGCCGCGTGTTCGCGCTCGGCGGCCAGCGTCCCGGTGAGCAGGCCGAGCCGGGACCGCAACTCCACGTGGTCGCCGGTGAGGAACGCCGCCGCGGGCGGCACGTCGTGCGTGCCCACGGTCGCCAGGCAGTCCCGGCGCCACCGGCGCGGCGGCAGCGGGGTGCCGTCGGCGCGCCGCTCGAACCAGAGCATGGAGGTGCCGAGCACGCGGCGCGCCGCCAGGTAGTCGCGCATCCACTGCTCGACGGTGCCCAGGTCCTCGCCGATCGCGACCGCACCGGCCCGGGCGGCCTCGCCGGCCAGCAGCCCGACCATGGCCTCGTGCCGGTACCTGACGTAGGTGCCCTGGTCGGCGGGCATGCCCGCGGGCACCCACCAGAGCCGGAACAGGCCCATCACGTGATCGGCGCGTAGCCCGCCGCTGTCGGTGAATCCGGCCCTGACCAGGTCCGCCAGCGGCTGGAACCCGGCCGCCTCCAGCAGGACGGGATGCCACGGCGGTAGTGCCCAGTCCTGGCCGCGCGGGTTGAACTCATCGGGCGGCGCGCCCACGCTCATGCCCGGCGCCAGCACGTCCTGTTGCGCCCAGGCGTCGGCCCCGCCGGGGTGCGCGCCGACGGCCAGGTCGCCGATCACGCCGATGCCCATGCCCGCCGCCCGGGCCGCCGCCTGCGCCGCGGCCCGCTGCGCCTGGGTCACCCACTGCAGCCACGCGTGGAACTCGGCCCTGACGTGCAGCCGGGCGCGCTCAGCCGCCACCGTCGCCGAGCGCGGCGACTGGAGGGCCGCCGGCCACGACCGCCAGTCCGGCCCGTGGATCTCCGCGAGCGCGCACCAGGTGGCCCAGTCCTCGAGCGCCTGGCCCTCGCGGACGGTGAACCGCCGGAAGGCGGCGCGGCGCGCGGGCGCCATCGGCCACGAATGGACGATTTCCAGCGCGGCGCGCTTGGCCGCCCAGACCGCGTCGCGGTCGATGAGGGCGGGGCCGGAGTTACCCGCCTGCAGCGGGGCGGCCAGGGTGGCGATCTCCTGCCGCTGGCCGGAGGGCAGCAGTGCGTACTCAGGTATGTCCTCCACCCGCAGGTACAGCGGGCTGAGGAATCTCCGGCTCATCGGCAGGTACGGCGATGCGCTGACCGGGGGCGCCGGCTCGGCGGCGTGCAGCGGGTTGATCAGCACGAAGGTGGCGCCGAGTTCGCGCCCGCTCCAGGTGGCCAGATCCGCCAGATCGCGCAGATCGCCGTGACCCCAGGATTGCCGCGAGCGCACCGAGTAGAGCTGGACCGTGAATCCCCAGCCGGACCGCGGGGCCGCCGGAGCGGCAGGGTGGTCGCCGGGATGCCACGGCGCGGCCAGCGGTCCCGAGAGCCCGCTGGCGGCTGTCCCCCGCCGGGCCCGGGACGGTGGCGGCGCGGAGCCGAGCACGGCGAGCACCGCCTCCAGGGTCTGGTCGCTGACCTGGATCTTCCGGTCCTGCCAGTCGCGGTAGGCGGTGGTCACGCCGCGTGCCTCCGCCCGGCGCCGCAGTTGCGCGCTGGTCACCTAGCCATGATGCAGGCCGTGCGTGCCTGGCCGGTGACCGTCCGACTATCCCGCGCGCTATATCCGCCGGGAGGATCCGGATGCAGGATGACAAACAGGTGCTGGGAGGTAGTTGTGGGCGAAAATCCGGCGTCCGCCCGTGGCGGCGCGCACGAACCCTAAGCCGGGCCTAACGCGCGGCCTCTGCGGCCGGGACCGGCGGCGGGTAGGGGTCGCGGAAGGTGAATGCACGCGGCCCGGGACCGTCGCTGCGGAGCAGGTCCAGCCGCGACAGCGCCTCGTCCAGCCCGGGAATGTGGCCGGCCGGGACCCACCACAGCACCAGATAGGGCACGGCCATCGGGTGGAACCAGGACCGCCTGCGGCGCATGAAGTCCAGGTGCGGGCCGTTGCGGTAGACGAAGTTGCGCAGCGATTCCAGGTCCTCCCAGACCGACATGTTCACCATGACGTCCGGGCCGCGCGGGCGCAGTGCGGTGGCGCCGGGGCCGTCGCCGTCCTGCAGGCGCCAGACGAACCCGGGCGTGGTGTCGGCCAGCGCGTTGACGGGGACGATGCCGGCCATGAAGCCGGCCATCTCCGGGGAATCCGTGGGGGCGCGGGCGGTGCCGATGTTCAGCTCGGCCAGGTGATATCCGGTCACCCGGCCATCACATCATCACGCTCGACAATATGTCAATTGTCATTATTTTTAGAATGCTCAAGCACCACGCAGCACTCCTCGGGCCGCGGGTCCAGCCGGGCCGACAGGCCGGTGACGGCGGCGCCCGACAGCAGGCCCTCGAGCAGGGCCAGGTTCATGCCGCAGATCAGCGGCGGATGCCGGTCGGCCAGCAGGTGGAACGGGCAGTTCCGCAGCCGCACGTCACCGCCGTCGCGGTAGGGCTGGTAGCCCTGTGCCGCGAGGGTGCCGGTGACCAGGTCGTCGTCGGGCAGGGCGGGAGTGTGCTGCCGCGCTGCCCGGCCCGCCGCGGCGCCGCGACTGCGGGCAGCCCGCTGCAGTTCCGGCTCCGCACCGGTCACGTCCACGACCTCGGCAAGCAGTTCGGCGGCGGCACGGTAGTCACGGGGAGGCACGCTGACCTGGTGCTCGGCCATCGCCCGCCGGTACAGCTTGGCGGGGCGCCCGGCTCCTGGCCCCGAGCGGCCGCCCGGCCGGGCGAAGGCGACCTCGACCAGTCCCGCCTCGGCAAGCCGGTCGAGGTGGAACGCGGCCAGCGTGCGGCCGATGCCGGTGGCGGTCGCGGCCTCCGCCCGGCTGACCCCGCCCGCCTGCGACGCCACGTAGTCGTAGAGGCGGCGGCGCACCGGATCCTCAAGGGCCGCAATGACGCTGATCTCGGTCACGATGATGATTCTAAAACTAATCAGCCCTGACACTGGACGGCGCAGCCGGTTCGCACCCAACTCACACGCAATCCCCGCGAGTCCCGAAGTTCGGCTGCCGATCCTTGTGGCCAGCACAGACATCCCTGCCCGGCAGGGAGACCGGGTGCCTGAGGCGGGCAGGACCGGAGAGTTCGGCTGGTTTTCAGCTTGCTCTCATGGTCCCCCCAGCTTCAGTCCCGTTCCTTAGAAGAGGACGGCCAGCGATGCAGCGGCGATTGAGGTGGACGCAGGTGGACGAGCAGGAGCATCCCGCAAGCCCGGAGACACCCGAATCGGGGGAGGCGGCACCGGCCACCGGTCCCACGGCGGCCTCCGGGCCCGCAGCGGACACCGGGCCCGCGACTGCGCCCGGGCGGGAACGCCGGAGCGATGGAGTCAGGGACGTCATCACCAGCCGGGGCGCGGGCTGGGCGGTCGCGGCTGCCATGGCCGGCGCGGTGGCCGGCCTCTCCGTCGCCATGGCGACGTCGTCCTCGCCCACGGTCGTGGCGCAGCCCGACCGCGCGATCGGCCTGCGCGGTGTCCCGGCCGGGGCGGTGCGAGCCACGGTCCCGGGTGGGGCCCTGCGGGCGGTGGCTCCCGGCGGTCGTGTGCTGGCACAGGTGCCCGCGCGACTGCGCATACAGGCGCCCGCCCGGGTCCGGCTCCAGGTCCCGGCAAGAGGACCACTCCAGGCCCCCACCCGGTTGCGGATCCAGATCCCGGCCGCCGGGCCGCTCCAGACCCCGGCGCGGTTGCGGATCCAGATCCCGGCCGCCGGGCCGCTGCAGACCCCGGCGCGGTTGCGGCTCCAGATCCCGGCCGCCGGGCCGCTCCAGGCTCCGGCCCAACTGCGGCTGCTCGACCCGGTCCCCGGGACGGCCGGCACGTTGGTCCCCCTGCCCAGGACGGCCCAGGCGCTCCCCGGCGGGCAGGTGACGGCGCGCGCCGTGACACCGCGCGCCGTGAGACTGCGGGTCAGGCCGGGCCAGGTGCGCGTCCGGATCCGGGTCCCGGCGAACGCGCGCCTGCGAGTGATCCCCGGCGGCGCGGCCCCCCGCCCGCTCCGGGTGGTCCCCGGCCCGCGCGCAGCGGCGCTCGTCCCGGCGGCACCGGCCCGGCTGCGGATCGTGTCCCGCAACGGCACACCGGTTCCGGCCCAGTTGGTTATCCCGGCCGGCCTTCGGGGACAGGCACGGCTGCGGATCCAGGTGCCCGCGCGGGCGCGAATCCAGATGCCCGCGCGAGCGCGGGTCACCAAGGCCCTGCCCGCCCCGCCGAACTGGTAGGCCAGCAGGTAGACGCCTGTTTTCGGCAAGTCATGGGGTGGCCGCCGTCCGCCCCGGTTCACCGCCGCACCGGGCCTTCGCGGGCACGCCCGCCTCTTGTCATCCATGGGGCCCACTCGCACGTC